>Ga0316197_10003885_pt1 | contig 10632 bp, 7 predicted proteins | sample OudBiesiAoxic_MG_FD_204939 | JGI IMG/M metagenome (GOLD analysis project Ga0316197, IMG submission 204939) | Coastal sediment microbial communities from Oude Bieten Haven, Netherlands - site A oxic | ecosystem: Environmental > Aquatic > Marine > Coastal > Sediment | place: Netherlands... | reverse complement strand
CGAAAGTCCTTCGGCGTTGTGGAGGTCCGCGCCCGGCCGATCCCATTCCCCCAAACCATCTTCTGGCAGGATCATTGCAGTCGGACCCTTAGCGGTTGCCAATTGAGCTGAATGCGCCCGCGCAACATCTCTGCGCTCATCCGCCTCCAACACGATCGACGTCAGTAGGCGGTTGTGTTCATGTTTAAGGTGACTTTGCCATTTGGCATCCAGCGGTTGCCAACCGACCACATCAACGAGGTCATAACACCCCGGCGCTATGATCTGTGGCGTACCGTGTTTACCTGCATTGGTCAAACGGTCAGCTCCTGCCGAAATGTTGGACCCGTTTACGTAGTTGCCTAATTCCTGCGTGCAGAAATCGAAAACGCAGGCGAAAGCACCCTGCCCCGCAAGGCTTTCAAAGGCGCGCCCACCCATGCCGGTCGCGTGAAACACGGCGACCTCAAACCCACGTTGTTCTAGTGCGGGTTTCAGTGGGATCACATATTTCAACGCGGATGTACCAAGCGACATCATCCCGATCAGTGGCCTATCCGGATCGGGCATTTGGACCGCACGCGCAGCCCCCAATACGGCACCCGCCGCTTGGCTGAGTGACGCTTTGCAAACCGAATTCAAACCATAGAGCCCTCCGGCCCACAGGATCATCTGTGTATCCGCGGCCAGCCGTTCGGCAGGGATCAATGGTGAAAACGACACCGTCGAGACGATATATTTCGGTACGCCCAAAGGCAGTGCGGACGTCACGTCCAGCGCCAAATCGGTGCCCATCGTGCCGCCCAGCACGATCAACCCATCGAACTTGCGCTCTCGATAAAGCCGCGCCACCAGTATCGACGCACCCTTAGCCATGATCTGCATCGCGGTGTTTTCGTTGCCCGATGCAATGGCAGCCTCAATGGAACTGCCGCCCTCACCCGCAACATCGTGTTTGGAGTAATCGCACGGGCGCGATGGGTCGCCCAGCACGGACACATCCATCGTGACGACATTACCGCCTTGATCATAGATCACCCCCGCCAAGAACTCCAATTCGTCATCCTTGGTGTCATAAGTGCCGATGACCAGAATAGACTTGTCACTCATAGCTTGATCCAAGCAACCTTAAGATTAATGTATTTTTCAATCGCATGGAGCGATTTATCCGACCCATTACCCGATTGCCCGACGCCCCCCAATGGCACTGTGCCGTCGGCACCGCCATATGTGTTCACGTGCATCACTCCCGTACGCACGTCACGCACCATGCGGTGCGCGCGGCTGAGGTTTGATGTCCATACACCGCCTGCTAGGCCGTAGACCGTCGCATTGGCAATCTGCACCGCTTCGGCATCGGTGGTAAATGGGGTCACCCCCAACACTGGACCGAAGACCTCCTTCTGAGTCAGCGTTGCATCCGGAGTCACGCCGGTCACAATTGTCGGGGCCATGTAGTAGCCGCCCGTGTCTTGTAAAATGCGCTTGCCGCCGGTGACTATCTGCCCGCCCTCGGCCTGCGCCGTTTCCACGAACCCAATGTTCTGCATCAGCTGCAATTCGGAATTCACGGCACCTATATGCGTGTCGATTTTCAACGGATCACCAACGCGCATCTTCTCGGTCGCTTTGGCCACGGCAGCGACGAAATCATCGTGAATCGACGCTTCAACTAACAATCGAGACCCCGCCACGCAGACCTGACCAGAGTTGCGGAAAATGCCGCCAGCAGCAACCTTTGCGGCCTCGTCCAGATTGGGCGCGTCTGCAAAAACGATGTTGGGGGATTTACCGCCCAGTTCCAAATAGACGCGCTTCATGTTGGACCGCGCGGCGTATTCCATCAGCCGCCGCCCTGTGCCGCCCGAGCCGGTGAAGACCAACACATCGACGTCCATGGACAGGCCCATGGCCTCGCCCACGACTTTTCCCTCACCCGTCACAGCGTTCAGCACGCCGGGTGGCAATCCTGCCTCAAGTGCGAGGTCACACATTCGCATCAAAGACAGCGATGCTGTCTCGGATGGTTTGAGCACAACCGAATTACCCATTGCCAAAGCGGGCCCGAGTTTCCATGCGCCAATCATCATCGGGAAATTCCACGGGATGATCGCGCCCACAACGCCGACGGGTTCTTTCTGGATCATGCCAAGAATATCGGGCGCGGTCGGCGCAATCTCCCCATAAATCTTGTCGAGCGCTTCGGCATAATATCGGATTGTTCCTGCCGCCGAGCCGGGCTCTGCCTTCAGGGCCATGCCAATCTCTGTGCCATTGTCGCGCACACCGAGCACTGCAAGCTCGAACGCATTAGCTTCGATCAGATCGGCCCATTTCAACAGAACATTTTTTCGCGCCATAGGGGGTTGCCCTGCCCAACGTCGGTCCTCAAAAGCGGACCGCGCTGACGCGATGGCCACTTCCATGTCCGCCGCCGTCCCATTGGCTATTGTCGTCAGGACCTGCCCGTCGATGGGTGACAGGATATCCATCGTCCCGCCGTCCGAGGCGGGCACATGTTTGCCATCAATCAGGTGCGAAAATGCTGGAACGGATTGCGCACGAAGTGCGTCAATTTTCGTCTGGTCCATGGGTCCTACCGTGTTTGGCTGTCGTGAAGGTCGTGGTCTTCTTCTGGCTGATGAGCACGATATTCTTTGAACAGGGTGCGCGCATGCAACGCCAGAACCAACAGAATGATTACGAACAAAATGAAGGTGATAGGCCGGTCGATCATATCGAGCGGCGAGTTAAGGCGCGGCATAGCAGAGCGGAGTTTGACCTCCATGATTCCCCCCAAAACCATGCCGAGGATGATCGGGACAATCGGCAGGTTCAGCCGTTTCAGGATCAAACCCAACACCCCAAAGGCCGCCGAGATCATGCAATCAGTTAGCGAGTTGCGCAGGGAATAGACGCCAACAAACGACAGGATCAGGATCATCACGCCAAGGAACCGCGTCGGCACGCGGATAATCTTGGTCAGTAGGTTCGTTGAAAACAACAAGAATACAATGACTATTACGTTCAACGCGATCAGCGCGAAGTAAAGACCGTAGACCAGATCAATATTGTTTTGGAACAGTTGCGGGCCTGGGATTACGTTGTGGACGTAGAACACCGACAGCATCATCGCCGTTAGCGCCTCACCTGGGATGCCAAGCGCCAACAGCGGGATCATCGCGGCGGCGGGCACGGCATTGTTCGCGGCCTCGGATGCGATCAGACCTTCGGGGGCTCCTTTGCCGAACTTGTCAGGGTCTTTGGATGTTTTCTGGGCGTAGGTGTAGCTCATGAATTGGGCGGTAAATTCTCCCGTTCCGGGGATCATCCCAAGGATCACTCCGAGACTTGAGGCAACCGTCGCAACGCGTTTGTGCTTCATCAGCTCTCGAATACCGACCGACATGCGCCCCTTAACGGGCTTTGCGTTCGGGCTATTGTCGGCATCAATGAGCAGGAAGAACGCTTGGCTGAGCGCGAACAGACCAAGCACGACGACGATCAGGTTCACACCGGAACTGAGGAAGGAATACCCGAACGTATAGCGCTGCGTGTAGGTCACCGCGTCCAGCCCAATGGTCTGCAAGAAGATGCCAAACATGGTCAGCATGCCGGCCGCGAGAATTTGCCCCCGATGGGCAAGGATCACAAGGATGATACCCAGAAGGGCCGCGAGGAAAATCTCTCGAGAGCCGAACATCGGCGCGATCAACGCGAGCACGGGCGACAGCAGGATCAGGCAAAGAATACCAAAAATGCCACCCCAGAACGACGCGGAATACGCCAGCGACAAGGCACGGTGTCCCTCTCTGTTTTCTGTCATGGGGTAGCCGTCATAAGACGTCAGCGCATTGACCGCAGTGCCCGGTGTGTTGATCAGGATCGCAGGGATGGCCCCTCCATACATCGACGAGCCGTAGATCCCGAGCAACATTGTCAGGCCAACAATCGGATCAAGCGAGAACGTCGCAGGCAGCAGAATCGCAATCGCAACCGCAGGACCAACGCCGGGGATCGCACCGATGATCACGCCTCCGATGGACCCCACCAAGAGCGCGAGCATCACATCCCAACGGGCCAACATCTCTAGGCCAAGGAGAAGGTTTTCCATCGCGCAAATCCGATCAGAAATAAGTCAACATAATTTGCCGTATCCCGTCCGGCAGCATCTCGTAGGCTTGTCCGGCAGGCAGGTTGACTTTGAGGAAGGTCTTGAACAGCACCACAATCACAATCGACGACGCCACCGCCGCGCCAATCATTTTGGCGCTGCGATATCCCACACGCAGCACAAGAAGCACCGCGAAAATCACCGTGGTGGGCAGGTATCCCGCAAAAGGGACGCAGGCCGCATAGACAATAAACCAACCCGCATATTCAACCGATTTGACCCAGTGCCGCACCTCGACCCAGCGACCGTCAATCCGCTCGGATAACGCCGAGCCAAGCAAATGGAAAGTTGCGAAAGCCGTCATGCCAGTTAGCGACACAGCGGGCCAAAAGCGCGGCTGGGCCACCAGCTTGCCACCGGATTGATAGGCAGTTTGGTCAAACAACTGGGTCAGTAGGAAGGCCGAAAAGACCAACGCGACCCACGCAAAAACGATGTCTCCGGGGCGGCGGTAGCGTCTGAACAAAGATTGCAGCGTTTTGACGCGCGACATTGGTTCGCCCCCTCGCGTTGATCATACGTGATTAGGTCGGACGGCCGCAGCCGCCCGACCTATTGGCCTTATTCGGCGAGCATCGCTTCGATGCCAGCCATGGTTTTCATGTCTTTCTGGATTTGCTCAACCACCTCTGCGGCAGGCTGCCAGTAGACGGCAGCACCTGTATCAGCGGCCAGTTTCTGGGCACGATCAGACATCATTGTCTTCTCTGCAACGGCAATGATCTTGTCCTGCACGTCCTGTGGCGTATCAGCGTGAACAAACAATCCATTCCACAAGGCGACGTCCAAATCAGGGGCCAGTTCAGCCACAGTCGGCGCATCGGGTGTCAGCGGGATACGCTCGGATCCGATGGACGCCAGAACTTTCACGTCATCAAGACACGGGAAAATTTGCTGTAATGTCGTATTGATCACGTCAACATCGCCAGAGGCCAGCGAGTTACAATCCAGCGCGTCAAACGCGGCGTTTGCTGCAAACGAAAACCCCATTTCCTTTGCGAGGCCGAACGTCACCTGTGTTGGCACCAGCGGCGCGCCGAAATGGCCAAGTACAACGTCATTTTCTTTCGCATGCGCTGCGAGGCCGTCCATGTCGTCATAGGGGGCATTGGCTCCTGCTGCGATAACAAAAGGGTAGGTCAGGAAGTTGCCAAGCGGCACGAATGGATCAGGGTCCAGTTCTGGAATGCCGATGAACGGGCCAACAACCGGGATCGCGATGATGAACGAGCCAATCGTATAGCCGTCAGCGGGCGCATTCGCGACCTCAATGGCGCCAGGGAACGGGCCACCGCCGCCTCCTGGCTTGTTCACGACTGCCGTTGGCACGCCGTACGCTTCGGAGAAGTCTTCCGCGATCATGCGCGTTAGCACGTCTTCCAAATCACCGGGAGGCCACGGCACGATAAACTCTACGGGTTTTTCAGGGTATTCCGCAAATGCGGGTCCAGCCATAGCGGCCATGGCAAGTGCCATAGCGGTGACTGATGCGTTGAATTTTGACATTTATGTCTCCCAGTTTTGGTTCATATATTGAACCGCTATTCTGCAAAAAAGGTTGCCTTGTTAATTATCCTGTGTCAAACCTTTTTTATCCCAATCTGGAAAGGGGTCACTTCAGATGTCGTCTGTGACCAAAGCACTTGATCTCCTCAGCCACTTCTCTACCTCCCGGCCAGAGATCGGGTTGTCGCAGCTGTGCCGAATCGCGAAACGCGACAAAGCGACGACCTATCGCCACCTTCAGGCACTTGAGATTGCAGGGTTTATTGAGCAGCTTCCGTCCACTAAGCAATATCGTCTTGGCCCCGCGATCTTGCAGCTAGCCCAGACGCGAGAGGCGACCGTGCCGCGCAAAGCAAGCGCCGCCGGCCCCTTATGCGACTTGGCCGAAATAACGGGCGAGACGTCGCATATCACCGTCCTGTCGGGCACAACCGTCTACGGTTTGGCGACCTGCGATTCGCCCCGTCACGGCACCCGTGCCATCATCGACATTGATATATTTCCTTTGCACGCCACGGCGTCGGGCCTGTGCGCTCTCGCCTTTGGCCCAGAAGGTTTGATCGATGTGGCACTGGCCAACCTCAACTCTTTCACCGAAATGACCGCGTCCACCCCAGATGACCTCCAAAACACCATCCGCGCCCTCCGCGAAACTGGGTTCGGGCGCGCAAACCGCAGCTATGAAGCGGACATCATAGGCTTGTCGGCCCCTCTGTTCGATCAAACCGGCCAATTTGCCGGCGCCGTGTCCGTGGCCAGCGTGGCAACACGGTTCACGCCCGCGCTGGAGCAAACCATCAAAGAGCACCTGATCATCGCAAGCCGCGAAATCACGCACAACTGGGGTGGCACGATCCCGAGTATGATGGAAGGCCTCTGGGCCAATTCATTCACAACGTCGAACGCATTGGAACGCGCATCATGAAAGATTCAAACTTCCTCAAGGAGCAAAACGGCCGATTGATGTGGCACCCGATGACCTCGCCCCAAGATAGCATCGACAATCCGCCCAAGATCATCACGGGGTCTGGTGGCGTCAGCATCACCGACATTGACGGGCACACTGTTGTTGATGGCGTTGGTGGGCTGTGGAACGTGAACCTAGGCTACTCGTCCAAACCTGTCAAAGAGGCTATTGCGGCGCAGCTCGACAAGTTGCCCTATTATTCCACCTTTCGCGGCACATCCAACGACGTTGCGATTGAGTTGTCTTATGAGCTGTCCGAGTTTTTCGCACCTGACGGGATGAGCCGCGTGTTCTTCACCTCGGGCGGATCCGACAGCGTAGAAACGGCTTTGCGGCTTGCCCGTCAGTTTCACAAACTGCGCGGAAACGAAGGGCGCACAAAGTTCCTCAGCCTTAAGAAGGGCTATCATGGCACCCATATCGGGGGCGCATCAGTGAACGGCAACGCCAACTTCCGCAACGCCTATGAGCCGCTATTGCCCGGCTGCTACCACATCCCCGCACCCTACACCTACCGCAACCCGTTCAACGAAACAGACCCCGAAAAGCTGGCACAGCTTTGTGTTCAGGCTCTTGAGGATGAGATCGCTTTTCAAGGTGCGAACACCATCGCGGCCATGATCATGGAGCCGATCCTAGGTGCTGGTGGCGTGATCCCACCACATAAGTCCTTCGCACCAATGGTGCAGGACATCTGTAATCGCCACGGCATCCTACTGATAACTGACGAAGTGATCACGGCGTATGGGCGCACGGGCGCGTGGTCAGGCGCGCGGCTTTGGGGCATCCAGCCTGACTTGATGTGCACTGCCAAAGCCATCACAAACGGCTATTTCCCCTTCGGTGCGCTGATGCTCGGCCACCGAGTGGTCGAGGTTTTCGAGGACAATCCAGCCGCCAAAATCGGCCATGGCTACACCTATTCCGGCCACCCTGTCGGGGCCGCCGCCGCCCTTGCCTGCCTGCAAGAAACCAAGCGTTTGAATGTGATCGACAATGCCGCGGCTCGTGGGACGCAGCTGTTCGATGGAGCCAAAGCGCTGATGGTTAAATACGACATCATCGGCGATGTGCGGGGCGGCCACGGGTTGATGACCGCGATCGAAATGGTATCCGACCGAGTGGCTAAAACACCTATCGACGCAAGCATAGCCCAGATCGTACAAGACGTGGCTTATGAGAACGGCGCAATTGTGCGTGTGTCCGGCCCCAACCTGATCTTATCACCGCCGCTGGTGCTGACCGAAGACGACGCAATAACCATCTTATCGGCGCTCGACGCTGGTTTCGCCGCAGCCAGCAATAGGTGAGCCATGTCCGACAGTTGAGTCGCCCTGTTAGGCACTAAGGGGGCCCCGCAATCCGACCTGTGTCCTCGATGCCGATCTCCGCGCTATCTGTTCTGAACGGAAAGCAGATCGTCATGAATACATGGCTCAGACAGTACAACCAAATCCTGCCACATCAGGCCCTGAACATGCGCCAGCCCGTTCGAAAAACAGGGCATCAAAGTGGCCAACAGAAATGGGACTAGACGGCCGAGCTACAACCAAAAGCACAGAAATGGTGCCGCGTTTGTGATCACTCTAAACCGCAACAGAATTTTAGAGGTTCAACCTGTTTGTTGTCTGACGTGTCCGTTGTAAGAAACTAGGCCTATCGCCAACAACATGCGGAAGGGTTAAAACCTGCCACTGTCCGTCGAAGATTGTCGGCGTGCCGAGGATGCTGGCAGTATCTTAAGCGTGTATGGGTTCTTTCTGGCCGTTCGCTGCTTCTTGCATCAAGGTCGGCAATGCAGAATTTACCCTAGGACCAATCCCGGTACTGATGTCGCAGCTGGCTCAGCCACCATGGGTGCACTGTGACAGTGTCGCAATTCCCCAGCGGTGGACGCAACGTAGCAGAATGCCTCCAGGATCGCGCAAGGGAGGCAGGTGCCGATCTGGTCGTCATGGGGGGTTATGGCCATGCGCGGATGATTAAGACTGTTTTTGGTGGTACCACGCTGTCTATGATTGAACAGGCAGACCTACCTGTCTTTTTGGCGCATTGATCAGCAGTCGCAGTTGCAAGTTGGCCCGCAACGACGGCAAGATCAGCTTGGGCGGTATTGCCTGTGTGGGCGGTTCCTATTTGGCAAGGTTCTTTGACGCTGGGATCGTAGCCGGTAGCGGACGTGTGTCCGGCCTAATCGACGGAGGCCTATGAACGCTTTTCTGGATATGTCATCTGCCAACATTATTTGGTACGCGCTCGTCCTGTTTGGTGCATCATATATCCGCGGCTTTTCCGGTTTTGGGTTTACTGCTGTGCTCATGACAGGCTGCACGATGATCATGCCGATCGCAGAAATCGTGCCGTTGTCAATTGCGTTGGAGCTGGTGGCTTCGTCGGGGCAGTCGTTTTCAATTATCCGATATGTCGACTGGCGTAAGCTTGGAGTCCTGCTGGCGACAGGCGTTTTGTGCACGCCGCTGGGCGTCGCCTTGCTCACACATGCCCCGGATCTGGCTTTGCGCGCTTTTGTTCTTCTCTTCATTTTCGGATCGAGCATCTATCTTATTTTTTCCCGCAGGCCCCACCAGACGTTCTCCCCCGGCACCTATGTATTGGCCGGGTCTGTCATTGGCGTCGTGAATGGTGCAACGGCATTGAGCGGGTTGGTCCTCGCCTTATTCTTCAGTCTGACCAACGAAAGTCCAAAAAAAATGCGCGCAACAATGATTGCCTATCTCTTTTTGGCAGATATTTGGGCTGGAAGTATTCTTTTTGGTTCAGGTTTCTATGAGAGTGACACATTGCGACGCGTACTGTTTTCACTGCCGTTGCTCGGACTTGGTGTTTGGCTGGGATCAGCACATTTTGCGTCCGTCCGGCCGGACAATTTCAGGGTTGCCGTTTTGTGGTTACTGCTCATCTTGAGTGTGTTGGGGATTGTTCTTGCCGTTTCTTCGCAATTGGTCTGAGTTATCCGGCTAAAAGACGCGTCTCAACGCCATCGCTTGGTTCAGCCGTTCTTGGGCTAATGCGTTCGCGGCAACCCGTGGCGGCTTATTTTCAAGGTGCACTCTTTGAAGAACCTCGCGGGTATTGTGCCGGATTTTTTCGGCGATCATCGTCATCGCCTGCGTCTCGGTACCACCATGATATTCGACCGAAGCACAGATTACGCCGCCAGCGTTTGCGATGAAATCCGGGATCACCACCACATTACGCGCATGTAGCTCAATTGCAGCTTCGTCTGTTGTGGGAATGTTTGCTCCCTCAACGATCAGGCTTGCTTTGATCGCTGCGACGTTCGACACGTTTATGACGTCTGGCCGCGCTGCCGGTATTAATATATCGCAATTCGCTGCAATTACCGCGTCTTTGTCATTGATGGCTGCATCCGGATAATCCGTAACCGAAAAGCCGTCAGCTTTAAGTGCGTCGAGTCGCGGCAGGTCAAACCCTTTCGGGTCAGAAGCGGTGCCGCTGGAATCCGCAACCGCGACAATTCGGGCGCCTGCGTCTGCAAGAAAACGGGCCGCATGGCGACCAACCGCTCCATATCCCTGAATCGCCACTCTGGCGCCTTCAATTTCGATGATGCCAAATTCCTGCGCCACTCTGGTGGCCACTGCGACCCCGTAGCCTGTCGCCCCGATCTCATCCAATGGGATGCCGCCAAGCACGCGCGGCAATCCGACAACGCGCTGTATTTCATCTCTGACCCAAGCCATGCAGGTTTCATCCGTTCCCATATCAGGACCTGGAATGTAATCGGAAATCTGGCTGATTCCCTGCGCAAAGGCACGGATAAGGCTCTCCTTGTCACGGGCGGGCATCGCAGGGTCGGCGATAATTACTGACTTTCCGCCACCGTGCGGGAGACCGGCAGCTGCATTCTTCAGGCTCATGGCCCGCGCAAGCCGACTGCATTCCTGAAGATCGGCATCTAACGCCATTCGGACCCCCCCGATCGCTGATCCAATCGACGTATTGTCGACGACAACGATAGCTT
>Ga0316197_10003883_pt1 | contig 10634 bp, 8 predicted proteins | sample OudBiesiAoxic_MG_FD_204939 | JGI IMG/M metagenome (GOLD analysis project Ga0316197, IMG submission 204939) | Coastal sediment microbial communities from Oude Bieten Haven, Netherlands - site A oxic | ecosystem: Environmental > Aquatic > Marine > Coastal > Sediment | place: Netherlands... | reverse complement strand
CACCCGCAGCCGAGACGATTTTTTCATCGCCTCTATCCGCGCGTTATCTAAGCCAACTTGAATTTCTTTGGAAAAAACAGCTTCCACAGCAACAAACTCCTAACATCCCCAGCTTTAAACAAAGGCTAAAACCGACTGAAACGCAAGCATATTTTAGCCACTATTTCGCCGCACTTCAGCCATTGATGTGCGCAGATGCAGTCTTGATGCGCGTCTTCAACACTATGCGCAACAGCCGATCAGGGCTAGATATGGCCCATGAAATAAGGGAGTTTGAGATGGGCCTTTTGGTAGACGGTGTTTGGAAAGACCAATGGTACGACACGAAATCGACAGGAGGCAAATTCCAGCGGCAAGATGCGAAGTTTCGCAATTGGGTCACGACAGACGGGTCTGCCGGCCTTTCCGGCGATGACGGTTTCAAGGCCGATTCGGGGCGATATCACCTCTATGTAAGCTACGCCTGCCCTTGGGCACATCGCGCTTTGATTTTTCGGGCACTCAAAAACCTAAAGCCGCACATTACCGTTTCCGCAGTGCATCCGGATATGCTGAAAGAGGGCTGGACCTTTGAGATCGATGATAAAGGTGCCACAGGCGATACCCTTTATGGCTCGGACTTCGCCCGCGATATCTACACCCGCGCGGACCCTCGTTTCACGGGGCGTGTGACGGTTCCAATCCTGTGGGACAAGGAACGCGAGACCATCGTGTCCAATGAAAGCTCCGAGATTATCAGGATGTTCAACAGCGCCTTTGATGCGATCACAGGCAACAAAGATGACTACTGGCCCGAAGAAATGCGCGCACAGATCGCGCCGGTGAATGACCGCATATACGACACTGTGAACAACGGCGTCTACAAGTCCGGTTTTGCGACCACACAAGAGGCCTATGACGCCGCAGTAGTCCCCTTATTCGAAACACTGGACTGGATCGAAGCGCGCCTGTCAAAGGGCCGCTATTTGATGGGCGACAGGTTGACCGAAGCTGACTGGCGTTTGTTTACCACACTGGTCCGGTTTGATCCCGTGTATCACCTGCATTTCAAATGCAACAAAAAGCGCATCGTGGATTACCCGAACATCTGGGGATACACGCGTGAGCTTTTCCAGATGCCCGGCGTCGCAGATACCGTCAACTTTGGTCACATTGTGCGCCACTACCATTACAGCCACGAGTCCATCAACCCGAACCGGATCATCCCGATTAATCCCGATCTGGATTTCTTGGAACCGCACGGGCGCGGGTAACCCTGCTCGCATCTTCAAAAACCAGGCGCTGTTTCTAAGTATATAAAGCGCCAAAGGCGCTCCATTGGATCAGATCCAATGCTTTAAACTAATCTAAGCGGGGCCGTAATGCTCCACCATCGCCGCCAGATCTTCTGGCGGTGTTGTTGTTTGCACAAAGGCACAGGCATTGGGCGCAAATGAAAAAATGGACCCATCCGAGAAGAAAGAAGTATTCGTCACGAATATGATTTGCGCGTCTGGCAGTCGGTAACTGGCATAATCCGCAACAGCCAGCGCCGATCCTTCAGACAGCATGATGTTCAGGATCAAAACGTCCGCATCCCATCCCCGCAACCGGTTCATTGCATCGTTCTGCGTCCGGCAATGCCTAACCGTCATCCCCATACGCTGAAGATGCCTTAACCAAATCTGCGCAAGGCCGGTCTCGCTTTCTACGATTAACACATTCATCGGTTTCCACCCCCAAAGTGTGGCGTTGTGGCTTCTGGCTTTACCCTTTCGTGTGCTCCAAAGATTAAGAAAGCGTTAAAACTTTGGGAACAATGGTAACGGTTGGCTTAAGACTTGAATATCCGGCTGGTTTCCGCTGGCCGCAATGGATAACAGTGTCGGGGCACGCTCAAAAACATGTGAAAAGAGTGGACTGTTGACCGGTTTTCAAAGGGATCACGGCGGCGGCATTGATGCCGCCAGAGCGGCTTTCGGGGGCGCACGAATCGGCTGGGCTGACTTGTCCACAGGAATTAACCCACTGCCCTACACCGTTCCGGCCTTTGGTCAGGACGTTTGGACGGCCCTTCCCGACACATCGGCAATGGAAGAGCTGTGCTCAGCCGCGCGGCGCTTCTGGAATGTCCCGCAAGAAGCGGCAATCGTCGCAACGCCAGGCGCATCTTCTATCATCGCCCAAATTCCGACCTTATGCGCGCGCGGTTGCGTGCATATCCCTGCGCCCACCTACAACGAACACGCAGCGGCCTTTGAGATGCATGGCTGGAAGGCTGGCACCGCAAAAGAAGCAAATGCGCAGGTTGTTGTACACCCCAACAACCCCACCGGAGCCCTCTGGACAGCACAGACACTGCCCGCTGCCGCCCCGGCGCTTACTGTCATTGACGAGAGCTTTTGCGACGTGTGCCCCGAGCAGTCGTTGATTACACTCTCTGACCGAAAAGGCACGCTGGTGCTGAAAAGCTTTGGTAAATTCTGGGGTCTGGCAGGCATCCGGCTGGGATTTGCGATCGGTGACCCTGCTTTGATTGAACAACTTCGTGCCCGACTTGGTCCCTGGGCTGTTTCTGGGCCCGCACTGCGCGTCGGGGCTGTAGCACTAGATGATTTGTCTTGGGCGGACCAAACACGGCAGCGGCTGGCCCGTGACAGTGACCGGCTTGACCGTTTGATGGTAAATGCGGGTGCCTCAGTTGAAGGTGGTACGCCGCTGTTCCGGCTCTATCGCGTAGACGCAGCACTGGACTGGCAAACACGGCTGGCGCGGCATCACATCTGGTCTCGGGTTTTTCCCTATAATCCGCAGTGGCTCAGACTTGGTCTACCCCATCCGCTCCATTGGTCGCGGCTTGAGGCCGCACTCGCATGACAACTGCTTTTGTTTTGCTCTGCGCAATGTTGCTGGATGCCATGCTCGGTGAACCGGCTTGGCTTTGGTCACGGCTACCTCATCCCGCCGTGCTGATGGGACGCCTGATTGGCTGGATGGACCGCCGTTTCAATCACGGCACGGCACGCAGGATTAAGGGTGCCGCCTGTCTGATCGCCCTGATCGCTATCGGTTACGGAACAGGTTGGATACTTTCACTGGCAGGGCCCGTCGTAGAAACCATTTGCGCAGCCATATTGCTCGCACAGAGGTCATTGGTCGACCACGTTGCGGCCGTTGCCGAAGGTCTTAGGGAAACGCTAAACGACGGGCGCGCGCATGTCTCCATGATCGTCAGCCGCGACACTTCTCAGATGGACGAAAGCGCCGTCGCACGGGCCGCTGTCGAAAGTGCCGCAGAAAACGTTTCCGATGGGGTGATCGCGCCTGCATTTTGGTTTCTTGTGGGCGGTTTGCCCGCGCTGGTTGCCTACAAATGCATTAATACCGCGGATAGCATGATCGGCTATCGCACGGCCCGGTATGACGCCTTTGGCTGGGCGTCTGCGCGTACCGACGATCTGGTCAATTTGATCCCTGCGCGGCTCACCGCCCTATTCATCGCTACCGCCAAGGGGCAGTTTGATTTTCGCGCAGTGCGGCGCGACGCACGTCTGCATCGTTCGCCCAATGCCGGCTGGCCCGAAGCCGCTATGGCACGCAGCCTCGGGATCGCTCTTGCGGGTCCTCGGGCCTATGATGGGGCTATGCAGGACTTCCCATGGGTAAATGGCGATGCGCGCCGACAGCTCGGCCCTATAGACATCGACGCGAGTATCGTCATTTTATGGAAAGCATGGAGCATTATGTTCGTTCTATGCGCCCTCACCGGGTTTTTAACCGCCTGAAACGGAGAACCAATATGCGTCTTTTTCGCCTTGCCATTGCCCTGATCCTTTTGAGTGCACCGCTACAGGCGCAGGCAGCTTGCGGTGGCAGTTTTCAAAGCTTTGTACAGGGAATGAAGACCGAGGCTGTGCAAAAGGGCCATGACAAGGCCGCAGTGGACCGTTTTTTTTCCAGTGTCAGCCAAAGCCAGAGCGTTTTGCGCGCCGACCGTAATCAGGGGATGTTTCAACGTCCATTTATCGATTTTTCGAACAACCTGATCTCGGATGCGCGTCTTAAGAAAGGGCAAAAACTTGGCCGCGATTACGACGCGGTCTTTGATGTAATTGACCGCCGCTACGGCGTTTCACGCGGCGTGCTACTGGCCTTCTGGGCGTTTGAGACGGCCTACGGCACATATCAGGGTGATTTCAATACCGCCAATGCGCTCGTTACTTTGGCACATGACTGCAGGCGCCCCAACCTCTTCCGCCCTCAGGTCTTTGCCGCCATCGAGCTTTATGAACGGGGCGATTTTGATCCGCGCACCACGACCGGTGCATGGGCGGGCGAAATCGGGATGGTTCAGATGTTGCCACGAGACATTCTTGAAAACGGTCAGGACGCAGATGGCGATGGGCACGTCAGATTGAAGACCTCGGCACCTGATGCACTTGTGTCCGGGGCCGCGATGCTTGCCGACTTTGGATGGCGTGCAGGCGAGCCGTGGTTGCAAGAAGTACGTGTGCCCGCAACGCTTGATTGGTCTCAAAGCGGCATTCACATCGCCAAGCCGGTCAGCCAATGGGCGGCACAGGGCGTCACCGCCCGTAGTGGAAGCCTGCCCAAGGGGGCCAAAGCCTCGTTGATCCTACCCCAAGGGCATAAGGGCCCTGCCTTTCTCGCTTACCCGAATTTCAACGTTTATTTCGACTGGAACCAAAGCTTTACCTATGTGGTCACTGCAGCTTATTTCGCCACTCTGATCGAAGGGGCCCCCAAGATGGACAAGGGCTCACCAGAACAAGGTCTTAATGGCGACCAGATGGTATCACTTCAAAAAAAGCTGCGTGCCAGAGGACATGACGTAGGCAAAGCCGACGGTATTCTGGGTGCGAAAACACGTATCGCTGTCCAGAACGAGCAAAAACGGCTTGGTCTGCCAGCGGATGCATGGCCGACACGTGCGCTGCTTTCGGCGTTATAGCGGCGTACGCGCGATTTACCAGTTTTAAGGCCGTGGCCGATATTTCTATTGGCGGAAAACACATTCAGGTCGATTTCACACCTGACCCTGCGCCGGCCAACGCCGCGCGGGGTCATCTTTATTCTGCGACCCGCACAGGAAACCGCAGACCCTTTTCCGTCAGCAGAACAATGCGATCCCCGTTTTCGACATAGCGGTCGCATCGTGAAAACCCGTTCCGGTATGAAATACAAACGGTGCCATCCAGCCCAATTTCATACTCGCCATAGGCCGCATCACCTGACGCATAGGTGTAAGAATAAGACCCGCCTACAGAATACCTGGACCGACCGTCATCGAAAAACACAATCGTCTGGCCTGCCGTAAGCATTTCAACTTCATCACGGGACAATATTCTATCGCTGTCGCGCACGGCCCACTCCGCCGCGGCAAGCAACGTAGGTAAACCGGCGATCCAAAGGGCGAGAATAAACTTCATAGGGCAAGTGTAGACGGTGAAAGCCAAGTGTCTTCACACGTTTCGGTGATAACAGATTTAAACACTGACCGGTCCGCAGACCTACCCCGTCATGCGACGAGTGTTTCGGCTTTTTTCAGGTCAACAGACACCAACTGGCTCACACCCTGTTCAGCCATAGTCACACCGAACAAGCGATCCATCCGCGCCATAGTCACCGCATGGTGGGTAATAATCAAAAACCGTGTTTCCGTTTGGCGACACATCTCGTCCAGCAAATCACAAAACCGCGTGACGTTCGCATCGTCCAATGGCGCATCCACCTCGTCCAGCACACAAATCGGGGCAGGGTTTGCCAGGAACACGGCAAAGATCAGCGCCATCGCTGTCAGGGTCTGTTCACCGCCGGACAACAGGCTAAGCGTGCTGAGTTTCTTGCCCGGTGGCTGACACATAATCTCAAGGCCGGCCTCCAGCGGGTCTTCGCTTTCGACCATCACAAGGTTGGCCTCGCCCCCGCCGAAAAGGTGCGTAAACAGCATCGAAAAGTTTGAATTGACCTGTTCGAAAGCGGTCAACAAACGTTCGCGCCCCTCGCGGTTCAGACTTGCGATGCCACCGCGCAGCGTTTTGATCGCTTCTTCCAGATCAGTCTTTTCCTGACATAGGGTGTCATGCTCGACCTGTACTTCTTGCGCGTCTTCTTCCGCACGCAGGTTCACGGCCCCCAAGGCATCCCGCTGACGCTTGAGCCTGTTTACGTCTGCCTCAAGCACATCAGCCCGCGGCATGTCATCAGGCACAACATCCAATTGCGCCAGCAACTGGCTTGGCGTGAGTTGGTTTTCGTCTGCAATACGCTCTGCGGCCAAAGCGACGGTTTCGCGCGCGGCTTCACTGCGCGCCTCTGCACCTGCCCTTGCTTCACGCGCATCCGACGCCAGACGCTCGGCTTCACGCTCGGCGGCCGTGGCTTCGCGCAAGGATGCCTCGGCTTTGGACAGTTTGTCCGATGCTTCTGCTTTGCGGGCATCTGCCGCGTCTATCGCCTCGGTCAGTTCACCGCGTTTCGCCGCAATCTCCGAGGGCAGCGCGCTTGCCTGTTCAAGTTCTTCTTCGGCAGCGACTTTACGTTCGACCAGTTCGGCACTGCGCTTTTCTGCCGTTTCCAGACGATGACGCCAACCGCTTACTTCCTTGGCAACTTCTTGTGCGCGTTTGGTGCGCGCCTCGCCTTCGCGGCGCAATTCATCATGCGCGGACCGATGGGAAATCATCGTGATCCTTGCTGCTTCCACGGCCATACGCACAGCTTCAACCTGCGCACGGGCATCGGCCAGATCACCCAGTTCCGCCAAGGCGCGCTCGGCCTCTTTGCAGGTTGTCCGCGCGGCCATAGCCTCTTCTTCGTGGCGCGCCACCGCAAGACCCAAGGATTCCAACCGGCCCTCGCACAGATTGCGATCCGCTTCGGATCGGCTCAAAGCGCGGCCTGCCTCGGCGACCAGCCTGTCTGCCGCACGGCGCGCGTCCCGCGCCATCGCATCGGCCTTGGTCAATTGGGCCAGCTGTGCGGTCAGCGCGTCATGAGCCGCCCGTGCGCCATCGGCCTTGCCAGTTGCCTGCTCCATTGCCTGCTTTAGTTCTTCCAGACGGTTTAACTGCTGCAGGCGCAGCGCAGCTGCCGACGGTGCATCCTCTGCCCAAGCGCGGTATCCGTCCCACCGCCACAAATCCCCTTCGGTCGATACCAGCCGCTGTCCGGGTTTCAGGTCTGGCTGCAGACGTGGCCCGTCATCCGGATCGACCAATCCGATCTGGCTCATACGACGCACAAGGACATCGGGCACCGAAACATGCAACGTCAATGGCGTCACACCTTGCGGCAACGGTTGTTCAGAACCGTACGCCGGCAATACCGCCCATCCCGATGGGCCATCCGCTTCGACCTGCGGCGCGCGCAAATCATCGGCAAGAGCGGCACCGAGGGCTTTCTCAAACCCATGGCTGACCTGCAACCTATCCAGAATTTGCCCACCTTCGGCGGTGTCACGCTCAAGTAGCTTGGCCAATGCACCAACTTCAGCACGCAGGGCGTTCAGCTCCCCCTCGGCCTCAGACCGATGGGCACGGGCTTCCGTCTCGCGGGCTTGCGTATCTACACGGGCTTCGTCGGCTTCAGCCAACGCCTTATCCGCATCAGCCGCCGTTACCACCGCTTTGGCTTCGGCGGATTTCGCGGTTTCGAAGTCATCGCGTGCTTTGGTCAGTGCCGCTTCCGAGACAGATACGGACTGGCGCGCTTTTACTGCCTCTGCTTCTGCCTTTTCCTGAGTTTTCCGGCTGTCTACCAACAGACGCTGCGCAGACCCATGCCGTGCCGCCAGACGGGCAACGTCCTCTGTCTGCTCGGACATATTCTCTTCGCGCAGTTGCAGCACGGCCGCGGCTTCACGCGCGGCTTCTGCTGCATCGGCTAACGCGTCCTCGTGGCCTTCGGAAGCTTTTGCAAGCTCTCGCGCTTCCCATTCCAGACGCTCGATCGTTTCACCCGCATCACGGTTCAAACCGCTCTCGCGATCAATGTCGCGCGTCAACTGCGCAATGCGCGCGGTCAGCGTTTCGATCATCGATTGGGCGCGGGTTTCCTGATCGGTGAGAGTATCGCGCTGAACCGCAAGACGCTGCACAACAGCCGACGCAATCGCTTCTTCTTCGCGCAGTGGCGGCAATGCTTCTTCTGCCGCCGCGCGTGCTTTTCCGGCACCTTGCACCGCCGTTTCAGCTTGGGCTGCGACCGAAACCTGTTTGCGCAGGGCTTCTTCTGCGGTTGCACGCGCTTCATCAGCTTCGCGCCAACGCCGGTACAGCAACATGCCTTCCGCCCGCCGCAAGTCATTCCCGATTTCACGGTACCGTGCCGCCTGCCGTGCCTGACGCGCAAGCTGGGCCAACTGACTGGCGAGCTGTTCTATCACATCATCTACACGGGCAAGGTTTGTCTCGGCCCCCTTCAGCTTCAACTCCGCCTCATGCCGGCGTTGGTATAGCCCCGATATCCCCGCCGCCTCTTCCAATATGCGCCGGCGGCTCTTGGGTTTCGCGTTGATAAGCTCGGCAATCTGGCCCTGCCGTACCAAGGCAGGCGAATGCGCACCGGTTGAGGCATCCGCAAAAAGCATCTGCACATCGCGCGCACGGACGTCCTTGGGGCCCACTTTGTAAGCACTGCCCACGTCGCGGGTAATACGCCGCACGATTTCCAGTGAATCGCTGTCGTTGAACCCCGCAGGGGCCAAACGTTCCGCATTGTCGATATGCAGTGCAACTTCGGCAAAGTTTCGGGCAGGACGGGTCGCGGCCCCTGCAAAAATCACATCTTCCATGCCCCCGCCACGCATAGCGGTCGGTCGGTTCTCGCCCATGACCCACCGCAACGCTTCGAGCAAGTTGGACTTGCCGCAGCCATTCGGCCCGACGACACCGGTCAGACCATCCGCAATGATCAAATCCGTCGGATCCACAAAGCTTTTAAAGCCGGTCAGTCTGAGTTTTGAAAACCGCACGAAAGATGCCCGTTGATTCTTGTAGTGTACAAACTTGAGGTCAGCGTGCCCCCTCTGTCAACTAAATGCCCCCACAATCTGCGCCTGATGCAGACTTATCCACAAGATATTGACAGAATTGCGTGTCTTGACGCTAACTGACCAAAATCAGGCGCCATGGTCAGATTGGAACGATGTTACACTCATAGCCTTCCTGCAGAATGACATCCGGTTCACCTGTTAAGCGATCAATAACAACACAATCGTAGACTTCCGTCCCGGTTGGAACACCCGCACCCCGGCCTGTTCCACACGCCAGAACACCAATGATTTGCGCAGCATCGCCCCGCACTTCAGCAACGTCACAGCCAGAGACAATGCGCATGGCACGCGCGGCCTGAACCGCAACTGTGTTAAATCGCGGCGCAAACTGCGGCGATATTCTATTTGCCTCCGCAAGATTGTTACGGACCCGAACGTCAAAGACCGCGCCTTCAATATGTATCCGCTGCGGCGGAATACCCGAGAAATACGGGCTCGCTGTATGGCACGCGGCCAAGCAAATACACAACATCAACAACGCAAGACCCCGCACCATGCCAAAAGAGTGCACGATCTTAGTTAATGACCCATTACTGAAAAGCGATTGCCGCCCTGTCCTTTTGGTCATACATTTTTACCAAATAGGAGACTTCAATGCCGTTCCGCCCTGTTGAAACTGAAAAACTCTCAACCGCTGTTGTACGTCAAATCGAAGAGCTTATTTTACGCGGCATCCTTCACCCGGGCCAACGTTTACCAGCCGAGCGCACTTTGGCGGACAGGTTATCTGTGTCACGTCCCAGCCTCCGCGAGGCCGTCGGCCAGTTGCAAGATCAAGGGCTTTTAGTGGCCAAAGCAGGCGCTGGGATCTACGTCGCAGACGTTTTGGGGTCTGCATTCTCTGCGGCGCTGGTCGAGCTATTCTCAAGACATGAAGAAGCCCTGTTCGACTACCTGTCGTTCCGGCGCGATATGGAAGGACTGGCTGCTGAACGGGCCGCACGGCTGGCCTCTGATACTGACTTGCAAGTGGTACAGGCCGTTTTCGACAAAATGGAAGCGGCTCATGGCAAAAAAAATGCAGCCGAAGAGGCACAACTGGATGCCGATTTCCACATGTCAATTTTTGAAGCAAGCCATAATGTAGTGATGCTGCATATGATGAGATCAATGTATCAGCTGCTGCGCGAAGGCGTTTTCTACAATCGTAACATTATGTTCAAGCAACAGACGAAACGCGCTGTCCTGCTTGGCCAACACAGGGCGATCAATGCGGGGCTGCAAGCCAGAAACCCACAAGCCGCGCGCAAGGCCGTAGAAGTGCATCTTGATTTCGTCGAAAGCTCGCTGAGGGACGAGGTGCGCACCACAGGTCAGGAAGTGATCGCCAAGCAGCGGCTCGACAGCGTGATCGACAGCATGAACTAAAAGCCAGCAGTTAACGTCAGCACTTCAGCACCCAAAACGTAAAAAAAGACCGGACAGGCCGGTCTTTCTCAACACATTGGTCAATGTGTCTAGTGTAGTTTCGCATCAACTTCAGCGATGGCAGAATCGATCAGCGAATTGCCTTGGGCTGCGGTCATCTGCTTGGCGATAACATCCCGTGCCGCTGCGATAGCAACAGTTACGGATTGGT
>Ga0316197_10003882_pt1 | contig 10637 bp, 9 predicted proteins | sample OudBiesiAoxic_MG_FD_204939 | JGI IMG/M metagenome (GOLD analysis project Ga0316197, IMG submission 204939) | Coastal sediment microbial communities from Oude Bieten Haven, Netherlands - site A oxic | ecosystem: Environmental > Aquatic > Marine > Coastal > Sediment | place: Netherlands... | reverse complement strand
TGCGCAGCGCTGCGCCGCACTCGATGAACACGGTCTCGACGATGTTGTGGCCCGATCCGGTGTCGGCAACGAGATCGTCGATGCCGTATGCCAGCGGGCCATCAGGTGGCCAGAGGTGGTGGTGCGGATCGACGATCTCGCGGGTGGAGTCGTACGGTGCTTCGACGACCTGATCGAGCCATGCTTGCGTCCCGGGTTCCATGAACCGACGGTACACAGTGCGCCCGACGCCCCGGCGACCGAAGCACGGACGCGACCGTGCCCCGACCGGTGGCCGGGGCACGTCGAATCAGTCGTGTGAATTCTGCGGCCCGACGGCCTCAGGAGTCGGCTGAAGACTTTTCGTCGTCGGTGTCGGCCTTCGCCTCGTCGAGTCCGTCCTTGAACTCCTTCTGCGCCTTGCCGAGGTTGCGGGCGAGCTTGGGAACCTGGGAGCTTCCGAACAAGAGGAGGATGACGGCGACGACGATGATGGCTTCATTGCCTGAGAGGAATCCGATCATGGTCCAACCCTACTCACTCGACGGGGCCGGGAGACATCGCCGCGATCAGCGTTGGTCTCAGGCCCCGATGGTGCTGCGTGCGACCTGCGCTCGCTGACGCCGGATCCGGCGTCGTTCCCGCTCGGACAATCCGCCCCAGATGCCGAACTTCTCTCCGTTCTGCAACGCGAACTCGAGGCAGTCGTGACGCACTTCGCAGCCCCGACACACCTCCTTGGCTTCGCGGGTCGACGCGCCGCGCTCGGGGAAGAAGAGATCGGGGTCGACGCCGAGACAGTTGGCGCGATCGTGCCAGTCGACCTCGGGCTCGATCGGTGTGGCACTGATCGTGATGCTCGAGGTGGTGATGAATTGCATGTGGTGGACCTCCTGCCAGGGCGCCGGGTCCAGCGGCAGAGCGAGTGTGAGAAAGACATTCGTGCAGTCGGATCGCCCTCGAACCCCTCCGAGGGTTTGGAAACCCCTGGTAACGGAGGGTGCTTGACGTGACGGTTCCGACGTTGTAACTACAGGACTGTCATTCTGCCAGACGATGAACGCGATGCGCAAGGGGGCATCGACAGAAATCGCGCGATGCGCGCGAACACACCAACGCATCGCGCGCTTCACCCCAGCAACCCCACCACTCCCCGAGATGGGCGGCAGGTTCGGCGGTCAGGCGGAGCGGCGACCGGCGCGCGCCTGCTGGCGCTTGCCGTCGAGGAAGTCGACCAGCACGTAGTCGCCCAGGTTCTCGGGGGTGGTGAAGAACGCTCGTCCCCCGTTCATCTGCGACATCTTCTCGATGAACGCGCGCAACGAACCATCGGCACCGAGTCCGAAGGTGTTGATGCGGATGTCGCTCTTGGTGCAGCGCAACACTTCGCGCAGCGTCGCCTCGATGGTCTCGCGCGCCGGCGGGTAATTGAAGAACGGATAGCCGTCGGGGGTGATGTGCGCGGTGGGCTCACCGTCGGTGATCATGATGATCTGCTTGTTGCCCGTCTCGCGGGCGAGCAACTGCCGTGCGAGCGTGAATCCATGATGCATGTTGGTGCCGTACACGAAGTCCCATGACACCTCGGGGAGCTGCTCGGCGGTGAGAATGCGCGCCGTCTCGGAAAAGCCGACGATGCCGAGGTAGTCGCGCGGGAACTGCGTCGAGATGAGGTGGTGCAGCGCCATGGCGACCTTCTTGGCCGGCAGGAAGTTGTCACGCATCGGCATCGACAGCGACAGGTCGAGCATCAACACCGTGGACGATCGCGTGAGGTGCTCGGTGCGCTCGATCTCGAAATCGTCGGGCGAGAGCCGAACCGGGGTGCTCGCCTCGCCCGCTCCCGCCTGACGCCGGATCGCATTGCGAATCGTACGGTTCAGGTCGAGTTGGAACGGGTCGCCGTACTCGTACTCCTTGCTGTCGTAGGTCCGCTCATGGCCCACGCCGTACTGATTCATCTCGTGTTGGCCGGCCATCTCCTTCGACAGCTTCGAGAACAGTTCACGCAGTGCGTTCGAACCGATCTTGCGGAGTCCCTTCGGCGTCAGCTCGAGACGACCTTCCTTCTGCTCCACCAACCCGGCGGCCTCGAGCTGCTTGGTCAACTCGGCGAGTCGCTCCAGTGACTTCGCCGCATCGTCACCCATCAGGTTCCGGACCTTGTCCATGTCGGCCTCGGCCAGCGCACTCGGGCTCGACGCATTGCGCAGGAGGTTCTCGAGCTGGTCGATGTCGCCGAGGTCCTGCATGGCCTGCATGGCCTGCTGGAACCCCATCGGGTCCTGTCCCTCGAAGTCGTAGCTGCGTTCCCATTGCATCTGCGGGAACATCTGTTGGAGATTCCCCGAGAGCTGCTGCATCTGCCACTGCAGATCCATGTCGTCCATCAGCTGGTCGGACAGCTCTTGGAGTTGCGCCCGCTGTTCGGGAGACATCGAGTTCATCATCGCTTGCATCGCGGCCATCCGCTGGGCCATCTGTTCGAGGAGTTCCTCGACGTTCTCGGGGTTCTCGGGGAAGAAGTCACCGAACTCCTCCATGAACTGCTCGAACTCCGGGTCTTCTCCCTTCTGGTGCTTCTCGAGCATCTCGTTCAGCGCCGCCATCATGTCCTTCATGCGGGCCATGTCCTCGGGGGTCATGTTCTGCATGGCACCCGACATCTGATCGACCATCTGCTGCATCAGCTGCTCTTTGAGCTTCTCCATCAGCTGCTCGAACCGCTGCTTCGCCTCGGCCGACTCGAAGTTGTACGAGTCGAGCTCGCGCACTTTGCCAGCGAGGTCGTCGGGCATCAGGTCGAGACGCATGTTGCGATCCTGAGCCGCCGCAGCCGCGTTCTCGGCGCGGCGCTCGTCGCCGGAGTTCTGCGCATCGCGCAACGCATTCTCGATCGCATGCCGCTCCTCGTCGAGGATGTCGTTCAGCTCGTCGTTGATCTCGTCGTACACACCGCCGAGGTCGCTGTTCGCCAACCGTTCCTCGCGCTCTCGACGCAGCTGCTCGAGCAGCTCGCGGAGACCCTGGAGATGGTTCCCGTCGGGGTCCTGCATACCCTCCTGCATCATCCGACGCAGCGCGGCGTCGACGTCCCCGTGGTACAGCAGTTCGTCGGTCAGCTCGTCGAACGCCGCATCGGCGTCGAACTCGAACCCGGTCTGTGTGCCGTCCCAAGCCGAATAGGTGAATCGGGCGCTCATGGATCGAATGTACAACAGCGCCGCGGAACGTACCCCAGCGCGCAAACGTTCAGGTGCGGTTCACGTCCGACGGAATAACATGGATGGCATGCGAGTCCCCCGAACCTTCGCGTTCGTCGACCTCTCGGGGTTCACGAACTACACGGCGGCGTTCGGCGACGACGCCGCCGGCAGGATCCTCAGCGCGTTCCGGACCATCGTTCGTTCCGTTGCGTCCGAGCGAGGTGTCCGGATCGCCAAATGGCTCGGTGACGGCTGCATGTGCGTCGCCGTTCAGCAGGCCGATGCCATCGCGTTCGTCCAGGATCTCGAGAAACGAGCGACCGAGGTCTGCAATCCGCTCACCGTGCGCGCCGGACTGGCGACCGGTCACGCATTGCTGTTCGAAGGCGACGACTACATCGGCTCGGCGGTCAACATGGCCGCCCGACTGTGTGATCACGCGCGCAACGTCGAGGTCCTGATGCCCGCCATGCAGCTCGAACGGCTGCCCGAGGGCGTCACGGCCGAACCCTTCGGCGAGGTCGAGTTGCGTGGCTTCCCCGGACCGATCAGCGTCGTCGAACTCCGAGGTGTTCCCGAGCCGGTCGATGCCGACACCGGCGACCTCTGGACCCGCACACCGTTCATCTGACGACCACGACCCACCCGAACAGCAGGCGCCGCAGCGTGCGGTCGCCCGGCCGTTCGCCTGTCAGAGTCATTTCATGAAGATCGACACCGTCACCGGGTACTGCTGGCCTCAATCCGTCGTTCCGGGGACGCCGATCGCACTGCATCTCTCGTCTGCCGGTGGGCGACGGGTGGCGGTCGAGGTCGCACGGATCGGCGCTGAGCGGACCATCGTCTGGAGCGACACGGTCGATGCCGACGAACACGCCACCCCGCACGATGCCGACTCCAACGGGTGCCACTGGCCGCCCGCGCTCTCGATCACGCCACGAGATGACTGGGCGTCGGGATACTACGAGGTGGTGCTGAAGATCGATGTCGATGGCCGGGAGCGGCGGGGCCACGCGTTCTTCGTCGTCCGCCCGACGTCGGACTCGACGAACACGATCCTGTTGCAGCTCGCGACCAACACGTGGCATGCATACAACGACTTCGCAGGGCGCAACCTCTACACCGGCAACACCCAGGTGTCGCTGCAGCGGCCGATGGCCCGCGGCTACCTGTTCAAACCGCCGGGGGCCGGCCGACGCGTCACCACGACGAATCCGCCGGATCGCGACATGAACACCCACGTCGGCTACGTGCGGATGAACCACCTCTCGCCGTGGGCAGGCTCCGCAGGCTGGCCGGACTGGGAGCACCCGTTTCTCGCATGGGCCGAACGCAACGGCTACGGCATCGACGTGATGACCAACGCCGATCTCCAGGAGCACCCGACGACGATCGATCGCTACCGGCTGCTGCTGTCGGTCGGTCATGACGAGTACTGGTCGGGCCAGATGCGCGACACCGTCGAAGACTTCATCGCATGCGGCGGCAACGTGGCGTTCTTCTCGGGAAACACCGCGCTGTGGCAGGTCCGTCTCGAAGAAGCGATCGACGGTGCGGCGTCGGTCATGGTCGGCTACAAGGGTCACTTCAAGAACGACCCGGTCTACGACACGGACCGGGTCGGTGAGCTGACGAGCATCTGGTCGGATCACCTGATCGGCCGACCGGAGAACGAGATGACCGGCGTGTCGTTCACGCGCGGCGGCTATCACCGGATCGGCAAACGGGTGACCAACGGTGCGGGCGGCTACACCGTCTACCGGCCCGATCATTGGATGTTCGACGGCACCGACATCGACTACGGCGACGTACTCGGCGCGAGCACCACCACGGTCGGCTACGAATGTGACGGCTGCGAGTACTCCATCGCGGACGGGCTGCCCGTGCCGACCGCCACCGATGGCACACCCGAGGACTTCGAGATCCTGGCGATGGCGCCCGCGGCGCACTTCACCCGCACCACTGCGGCGCGACCACCGAAACCGGACGAGCCGTCCGAGATCGAGTTCCTCGCATCACGGGTCTTCGACGATCGCAGCGAGGCAGCGGTCCGGCGCATCGCTGCCGGCCAGGCGATGCTCGGCAGCTACAGGGCGCCCAGCGGAGGCACGGTGATCACGTCCGGCTCGACCGACTGGGCACACGGCCTCGCCGGCCGCGACGCACAGGTCGAGCAGATCACCACGAACATCCTCGACCGCCTCGGCTGAGCCCGATGGGTCGGCCGGCCCGCACCGGCGCTGCGATTCAGAGTGTCTTGGGGTAGTACGCGCCGATCTCGGTGTTCACGACGTCGGAGGTGAAGTCGGACGCGAACGGCCAGTCGGCTTCCTCCCCCTTCACCGGCGCCTGCACGAACTGGCCGTACTTGCCGCCGACGCGCTCCCGACCGAGCAGCGACCACGCCTGACGTTTGTACGTCCAGTTGTCGGGCTGGAGCCGATGACACTCGTTGAAGTGGCCGATCGCGGCCGATCGGTCACCTTCGGTCCACAGGCGGTTTGCCAACTCGAAGTGCGCGGCACCGGCCGAGGCATCGGTCGAACGTGGTTGCGAACGCGCCACGACCTCGTCGGGCGACAGCGCGTACACGCTGTCGGCACCGTTGCGGACCCAATCCCGCAGCGCTGATGCGTACCCCGTTCGCTCCTGGCCCGATCCGAGAACATCCCATTGGCCGGGCCCACCGTCGGGCGGTGCCGGCGCACTGGGTGCCGCACCGAGTTCCGGGATCGCCGCCATCATGTCATCGGGCAGTTCCATGCGGCCCTCGGGCCAACCCGGCTCGGGCGGACGCACGATCATGCCGTCCTCGTCCACCCAGACCACGTTCGGGATGTTGACCACGCCGAACAGCGCATCCATCCGATGTGTCGGATCCAGCAGCGACGGGTGCTCCGGCGACGCGGCTTCGATCAACGCGCGCGATGCATCGGGGCCACTCAACTCCAACGAGACCGTCACGACCTCGAGGCCCGCGGGGTTCAGTTCGGAGCGCAGCGCCTGCCACCCGGGCAGGTCGAACGAGCAGCCTCAATACGGCGCCCACGAGACGATCACGACCTTCTGTCCACGCAGCGACGACAGACGGAACTCCTCGCCGTCGAGATCGTCGAGGACCAGTTCCGGGGCTTCGGCGGTGACCAGGGCTCGGTCGCCGATCGTCTCCGGGCCGATCGACCATCGTTCGTTGGCGGCGTCGTGGACGATCGCCATCCCGAGGCGCTCGGCGGCCGCGACCGCCGCGAACTCGCCCGACCCGAGGGGGACGCACACCTCACCCTTGCAGGCGCCTTCCGGCTTGATCTCCCAACCGGTCGCGGCGGCGAACTCGTCGGGACCGATGTCGAGTGTCGTGACGATCACCGCTCAGACCCGCCCTCGGTAGGTTGCGGATGGACCGGAGGCGTCCTTGTTGAGTCGTTTCGCGAGGTGGAGCCCTTCGAGGACGAACTCGACCGCTGAGGCGATTGCGCCCGGCGACTCGTCGCCACCGGTGAGCGACATGACCGGCTCGCGCAGCGCGTCGACCTCATCGACCAGCGCGGCCACGTCGATGCTGGAGATGTCCTCGCCCGTGTGAGCGACGATGCCTCCTTCGAAGGCATCGACGACAGCGCGGGTCTGCGCCGGATCGACCGCTTCCTTGAACACCGTCAGGACCGCTCCCTTGATGAGCGTGTCCAGGATCAGCCCCTCGCGTCCTTCCTCGAGCGACTCGATCTCGATCTTTCCCTGTGACGACGCCGGCAGGGCCCCGAGATCGTCGACGCGAGCCACCACACTGCGCTCACCGACCCGCAGGCCCCGACGAAGCGCGTTCGCCGACAACGCCTCGTAGTTGCTGACGCTGAGCCGCACGCTCACGCCACTGCGCTGGTTGACCTGATTGCTCGCCCGTGCCAGGTGGCTGAACGTGGCGACGACCTCACCGAGATAGTCCGGGACCGTGACGCTCACATCGCCGCCGGGAACCGACGCCGAGAGCGGCACCGCCTCCTGCTTCATGATCTCGATCTCGGTACTCACCTCGAGCGGATAGTGGGTCCGGATCTGGGATCCGAACCGGTCCTTCAAGGGGGTGATCATCCGCCCACGGTTGGTGTAGTCCTCGGGGTTCGCGGAGGCCATCAGTATCACGTCGAGGGGGAGCCGGATCTTGTAGCCACGGACCTGGATGTCGCGCTCCTCGAGCACGTTGAGCAGACCGACTTGAATTCGTTCGGCCAGGTCGGGCAGTTCGTTCATTGCGAAGATGCCCCGATTGGTCCGCGGGACGAGCCCGTAGTGGAGCGTCAATTCGTCGGACAGATACCGACCTTCGGCCACCTTGATCGGGTCGACCTCCCCGATGAGGTCGGCGATCGACGTGTCCGGGGTGGCGAGTTTCTCCCCGTATCGACGATCTCGGTGCACCCAACCGATCGGCGTCGACTCACCGTGTTCGGCGATCAGGTCGATGGCGTGACGTGACACCGGGTTGTACGGGTCGTCGTTGATCTCGCTGCCTGCGACGATCGGCATCCACTCGTCGAGCAAACCCGTGAGCGAGCGGATCATTCGGGTCTTCGCCTGTCCTCGTTCGCCGAGGAAGATCACGTCGTGACCGGCCAGGAGCGCGTTCTCGAGTTGGGGCATCACCGTGTCCTCGTAGCCCGACACGCCCTCGAACAACGACTCGCCCGCAGCGATCTTCACGATGGCGTGCTCGCGAATCTCTTGCTTGATCGGGCGCGACACCCACCCGGACGCACGGAGTTCGCCGAGGGTCGTGGGTCGACCGGATGCCTGATCATCTGCCATGCGGGCGAACCTACCGCACCCCTTCTCGTCGCTCTCATCGGAGCCGGACAAGTCGTCACCGACCGACGGACGACTCCTGATGGCGACGCACATCGTTACGATCCACACGATGGAGTTGGAGGGACGATGGGTCGCGACACACGCGACCGACGACGTCCGCCGCTTCGGGATCAGCCTCGACAGCGACGACGGCGACTGGAGTGCGATCGAGGTTCCCGGCCACTGGCAGCACGCCGCGGATTTTGCCGACAGCAACGGTCCCCTGATGTACCGACATCGATTCAGCTCGCCGCCCCCCGACGAGGGACGTCGGCGTTGGCTCATGTTCGACGGGATCTTCTATCAGGGAGATGCGTGGCTCGACGGCGCGTATCTCGGCGACTCGGAGGGGTACTTCCAGCCGCACGTGTTCGACATCACCCAACTGTCGCGATTCGGCGACGAACACGTACTCGCCGTCGAGGTGAACTGCGCGCGGCAGTCCGGGGCGCGCACCAACATCACCGGCGTGCTGCAGGGGTGGGACGGCCTCCCGAGCGAATGGAACCCCGGCGGCATCTGGCGCTCGGTCCAGGTGTTCGACACCGGCCCGATTCGCATCGAACGGTTGTGCGTGCTGTGCCGGGACGCCGACGAACGAGTGGCCCACGTCATGCTGTCGGCGACGTTCGACAGCGACGGCCACCACGATGTCGTGATCGTCACTCGACAGGACGGCGAGATCGTCGACGAGCAGCGGTCCACCGTGGCGGACGGGCTCAACGAGTTCGAATGGTCGCTGGACATCCGCGACCCCGAGTTGTGGTGGCCGTACGAGTTGGGCGACCAGCCGTTGACCGAGTTCACCGTCGAGGTCATCGTCGATGGAGAACACAGCGACCGCCGAACCCAGCGCACCGGGCTGCGACAGATCTTCTGGAACGACTGGATCTTCTCGGTGAACGGCGAACGGCTCTTCCTGCGCGGGACGAATCTGATGCCGATCACCGTCGGGCTCGGCGACACCGACGACGCAGCCATCGAGCGCGATCTCGACCACGTTCTCGAACTCGGTCTCAACGCGGTGCGGGTCCACGGTCACATCGGACGTCGCCGCTTCTACGACCGCACCGACGAAATCGGGCTGCTCGTTCTCCAGGACTTCCCACTCGAACGAACGCAGGCGCGAAGCGTCCGCTCGCGCGCGGTCGAGCAGGCCGCGGCTGCGGTGGATCAGTTGGGTCGCCATCCGTCGATCGCGCTGTGGTCGGCACACAACGAACCGGCCGACACGTCGATCGTTCCGCCGACCGACTGGAAGACCCGAGTACGCGACGTCGCCGCGCAACAGTTGCCGACGTGGAACAAGACCATTCTCGACCGCTGGGTCAAGCGCGAGTTCGAGCGCCGCGATCCGAGCCGACCGGCGATCGCCCACTCCGGTGTTCGCGCCCATCTTCCCCAGCTCGACGGCACCGACAGCCACCTCTGGTACGGGTGGCGTCATGGCGAGGTGCGCGACATGGCGCGACACGCCCGACGGACGCCGCGTACTGTGCGCTTCGTCAGTGAGTTCGGGTCCGACAGCCCGCCGACGGCTGCCCCGTTCCTCGACCAGCGGTCGACCGGGCGAGCGTGGCCCGACCTCGATTGGGACGAACTCGTCGCTCGGCATGGATACCAGCGCGAGCTCGTCGAGAGCCGGTTCGCACCCCAGGACTTCGATGATGCGGCCGCCTGGACGCACGCACTGCAGCGCTACCAGGCGCATGTGCTGCGCACCCAGATCGAGCTCCTGCGTCGCTTGAAGTATCGACCGACGGGAGGGTTCTGCTTCTCGTCACTGGCAGATCCGTCGCCGACGATCTCGTCGAGCGTGCTCGACCACGACCGCACGCCGAAGGCGGCCTACGCGGCGGTGCGGGCAGCATGCGCTCCGGTGATCGTCGTGGCCGACCTTCCGCCCGCCTGGATCAACGCCGGCGACGTGCTGTCGCTCGACATCCACATCGTCAACGATCGACGGACATCCATCGACGATGCGCACGTCGCGGTGTCCGCGCGTTGGGCCGGCGGGTCGAAGCGCTGGGAGTTCGGCGGGCCCGTCGACGCAGACGACGTGGTCAAGGCCGGCACCGTCGAACTGACCGTTCCCGGCACACTCGGCGAGCTCGCGTTCGAGGTCGTGGCCACCGACGCCACCGGCGCACAGCTCGCCACCAACCGCATGCGCACGGCGATCACCCTCCCACCCGACTGAACCGGTCATCGGGTGTCTGACACCCGATGACCGTCAGCGGCGGGAGAGGGCCTTGCGGTTCTTGACCTTCGACTTGCGGTAGTCGGCGTTCATCACCGCGATCGAATCGATCGAGATGTCCTTCGGGCATGCGGAGCTGCACTCGCCATGATTCGTGCAGGAGCCGAAGTACTCCTCCATGGTCTCGACCATCGCCTCGGCCCGCTTGTAGCGCTCGGCCTGGCCCTGTGGCAGCAGGTTGAGATGCGTCAGCTTCGCCGATGTGAACAGCGAGGCCGCGCCGTTCGGGCAGGCCGCAACGCACGCACCGCACCCGATACACGCTGCGTTGTCCATGGCAGAATCGGAGACCGGCTTCGGGATCGGGATCAGGTTCGCGTCGGGGGCACCGCCGGTCGGCGCCGTGATGA
>Ga0316197_10003881_pt1 | contig 10638 bp, 12 predicted proteins | sample OudBiesiAoxic_MG_FD_204939 | JGI IMG/M metagenome (GOLD analysis project Ga0316197, IMG submission 204939) | Coastal sediment microbial communities from Oude Bieten Haven, Netherlands - site A oxic | ecosystem: Environmental > Aquatic > Marine > Coastal > Sediment | place: Netherlands... | reverse complement strand
AGTCCCTACAATTGGAGACTCCGGACGCATAAGCGGTACGGCCTGACGCATCATGTTAGATCCCATCAAAGCCCTGTTCGCATCATCATGCTCCAAAAACGGAATCAATGATGCAGAAATAGAAGATATCTGATTAGGTGAAACATCCATATAATTTACTTCTGAAACGGGTACAACAGGGAAATCTCCATCCTCTCTTGCAACAACTTTCTCAAGTACAATGTTACCTTTATCGTCTAAGTCAAGATTTGACTGAGCAATCTTTCTTCCTTCCTCTTCCTCGGCACTCAAATAAATGGGTTCATCCTTAGTATCAACGTGTCCGTCTTTTACTTTTCGATAAGGTGTTTCAATAAATCCTAAATTATTTACTTTCGCATAAACCGCCAACGAAGAAATCAAACCAATGTTTGGCCCTTCAGGAGTTTCAATAGGGCATAATCTGCCATAATGTGTAAAGTGAACGTCACGAACCTCAAAACCTGCTCTTTCTCTTGAAAGACCACCTGGTCCTAAAGCCGATAATCTTCTCTTGTGAGTTATCTCTGCTAATGGATTGGTTTGATCCATGAATTGAGATAATTGGTTCGTTCCAAAGAAAGAATTAATTACGGATGACAAGGTTTTCGCATTGATCAAATCAATTGGCGTAAACACCTCATTGTCCCGAACATTCATTCGCTCTCTAATCGTACGAGCCATTCTGGATAGTCCAACTCCAAATTGTCCTGCAAGTTGCTCTCCAACATTTCTTACACGACGATTTGACAAGTGGTCAATATCATCCACTTCAGCCTTGGAATTCACAAGGTTGATCAGGTTCTTTACGATAGTGATGATGTCTTCCTTAGTCAATACCTTTTGTTCAATATCGACATTAAGGCCCAGTTTCTTGTTCATTCTGTAACGACCTACTTCACCTAAGTTGTAACGCTGTTCAGAAAAGAACAATTTATTGATAATTCCTTTTGCAGTTTCATAATCTGGCGGTTCAGCGTTACGCAACTGACGGTAAATATGTTCAACAGCTTCTTTTTCAGAGTTTGTTGGATCTTTTTGCAAGGTGTTATGAATAATCGCATAATCACCCGCTTCATTGTCTAATTTATGTAAAAGAATCGTTTTGGCACCGGATTCAATTATTTCCTCAATATGTTCCTTTTCAAGAATGGTGTCCCTGTCAAGTACAATTTCGTTTCGTTCAATAGAGACTACCTCTCCGGTATCCTCATCAACGAAATCCTCAAACCAGGTTTTCAGAACCCTTGCAGCAAGTTTTCTTTCAAGTACTTTTTTAAGCCCGCTTTTAGATACCTTAACTTCTTCTGCTAAGTCAAATATCTCTAAAATATCCTTATCTCTTTCAAAACCAATGGCTCTGAACAACGTAGTAACGGGTAATTTTTTCTTTCTGTCAATATAGGCGAACATCACCTGATTGATATCAGTAGCGAATTCTATCCATGATCCTTTAAATGGGATAACTCTGGCAGAATACAATTTGGTACCATTAGCGTGAAATGACTGGCCAAAGAAAACACCAGGTGAACGGTGAAGTTGCGAAACAACAACCCTTTCAGCTCCGTTTATAACAAAGGTACCACTGTGAGTCATATATGGAATTACTCCTAAGTATACATCTTGCACGATAGTTTCGAAATCTTCATGCTCAGGGTCAGTACAATATAATTTCAAACGAGCCTTTAAAGGAACACTGTAGGTCAGTCCTCTTTCTATACACTCTTGGATGGAATATCTTGGCGGATCAACAAAGTAATCCAGGAATTCTAAAACAAAATTATTTCTTGTATCGGTAATTGGGAAATTTTCCATGAAGGTTTTGTACAAACCTTCGTCACTCCTTTCATCAGATTTGGTTTCTAATTGAAAAAAATCCTGGAAAGATTTTATTTGAATATCAAGGAAATCAGGATATTCCGTAATCAATTTAGCTGATGCAAAGTTTACTCTTTGGGTTTTTTGTTTCGTTGCCAATGGAGATAAATTTAAATTAAATTATAAGAACGAATATATATGCAAAATGGTTTAGGTCTAAGTGGTAATACCCCAAAGACCTAAACCTTAGTTGTTTATTAGTAAAACGAATTACTTAAGCTCAACTTCAGCTCCTGCTTCTTCTAAAGCTGTTTTAAGACCTTCTGCTTCATCTTTAGAAACACCTTCTTTGATTGGTGCCGGAGCACTATCAACAACACCTTTGGCTTCTTTCAATCCTAAACCAGTTAATTCTTTAACCAATTTAACAACTGCTAATTTAGAACCACCTGCTGCTTTCAAAATTACGTCGAATTCAGTTTGTTCTGCATCACCTGCGTCACCGCCGGCTGCTGGTCCTGCTACTGCTACTGCAGCTGCTGCAGGCTCAATACCATATTCGTCTTTTAAAATATTTGCCAATTCATTAACTTCCTTTACTGTCAAGTTAACTAATTGTTCTGCGAAATCTTTCAACTCTGCCATTTTTCTACTTTTTTAAATTTTATTATTAGTTTATTAGTGTGTTTATTATTTTTCTGATAAGGTTTGTAAAATTCCGTGAATTTTACCTCCACCTGATTGAAGCGCTGAAATAACGTTCTTAGCAGGCGACTGCAATAATCCAATGATTTCACCCAGTAATTCCTCTTTAGACTTAATGTTTACTAAGTTCTCAAGTTGGTCATCCCCAACATAAATAGATTCCTCAACATAAGCACCTTTTAGAATCGGTTTCTCTCTTTTACCTTTTCTAAACTCTTTAATTACCTTCGCCGGAGCGTTACTGCTTTCTGATAACATCAGGGAAGTATTCCCCTTCAATACATCTGGCAATTCACCAAAATCCTTATCACTACTCTCCATTGCTTTTGCAAGCAAAGTATTCTTTACAACTGCCAATTTTACGTTTGCTTTAAAACAAGCTCTACGCAAATTCGAGGTATCAGCGGCATTTAATCCTGAGATATCTGCCAAATAGATAACACGATTATCAGTTAATGTGCCAGTTAAAACCTCTATTACTTGTGATTTTTCTTCTCTAGTCATGATTCAATATTTTAACTTGCATTAAACTGTTTTCGCATCAATAGCAACTCCCGGACTCATTGTACTAGACATGAAGATGCTTTTTACATAAGCTCCTTTTACAGTTGCAGGTTTCATCTTCATAATGGTTTTTATCAGTTCGTTAGCATTCTCAGCTATTTTATCAGCATCAAAAGACACTTTACCAACTGATGCGTGAACGATTCCAGTTTTATCAACTTTAAAATCAATCTTACCACCTTTAACATCTTTAACTGCTTTTGCTACGTCCATAGTCACGGTACCGGTCTTAGGGTTTGGCATCAAACCACGAGGGCCCAATACTCTACCTAAAGGTCCTAGCTTACCCATAACACTTGGCATGGTAACAATTACGTCAACGTCTGTCCATCCTCCCTTGATCTTAGCAAGGTATTCATCTAATCCCACGTAGTCAGCTCCAGCTTCTTTAGCCTCTGCCTCTTTATCCGGAGTAACCAATGCCAATACCTTGACATCCTTTCCTGTACCATTTGGAAGGGTTACAACACCTCTAACCATCTGGTTCGCTTTACGCGGATCCACACCTAAACGTATGGCAAGATCAACACTTGCATCAAAATTAACGTTGGTGATTTCCTTTATTTTAGAGGAAGCAGATAATACATCAAGAGATGTATTCAAATCTAATTTTGCCTTAGCCTCTTTTTGTTTTTTTGTAAGTTTTGCCATTTTCTTAAGCTGTTTTAACCGGAGCAGTTCCTTTTACACGAATCCCCATTGATCTAGCCGTTCCTGCAACCATAATCATCGCTGATTCAACTTGAAACGCATTTAAATCCTGCATTTTGTCTTCTGCGATGGTACGAATCTGATCCCAAGTAATGGAAGCCACTTTTTTACGATTAGGTTCACCTGATCCTTTTTTAAGCTTAGTTGCTTCAAGTAACTGTACTGCTACCGGCGGCGCTTTAACTATAAAATCGAAAGATTTATCTTTGTAAACACTAATTACAACAGGTAAAACTTTCCCTGGTTTATCCTGAGTTCTCGCATTAAACTGCTTACAGAACTCCATGATATTAACCCCAGCAGATCCTAGTGCCGGTCCTACTGGCGGCGACGGATTAGCCGCGCCTCCTCTGACCTGCAATTTTACTATTTTACTAATTTCTTTTGCCATTGTTTCTACTTTAATTAATAAAACACATCAAGTGGAAGCTGACGTATTTCTCTATTAACCGTAACATTTATGAAATTTTTTCTACTTGCATATAGTTCAATTCTAATGGAGTCTTTCTTCCAAAGATTTTAACCATAACTTCCAGCTTACGCTTTTCTTCATTTATTTTTTCTATCGTTCCGTCAAAACCATTAAATGGTCCATCGATCACCTTAACCGTTTCTCCAGGAATAAAAGGAATTGCAACATTTTCGTTTTGAACGGCAAGATCATCCACCGTACCCAACATTCTATTTACTTCCGATCTTCTCAAGGGTACCGGATCACCGCCCTTTGTTTCACCTAAGAAACCAATCACGCCAGTAACTGATTTGATAATGTGAGGCACTTCACCACTCAAATTTGCTTCTACCATAATATAGCCAGGGAAATATACTTTCTCCTTCTGGTATTTTTTACCATTCCGGATTTGTATAACTTTCTCTGTCGGCACTAAGACTTGGCTCACATAATCAGCTAAACCCAATCGAGAGATTTCGTTCTCAATATAAGTTTTAACTTTATTTTCTTGTCCACCAATTGCCCTTACAGCATACCATTTCATTACAGAAGAATCAGACATATTTTATATATTAATTAAAAATATTGAAATATTTTTCTAAGCCCATTTGAAAGAACTTATCGACAAAAAATACAGCCAAAGCAAATATTACAGTAAAGATTGCAACCAATACCGTATTCTTTTGCGCTTCATTTCTTGGCATCCAAGAAACGTTGTTCTGCAACTCTTCAAATGATTCTTTAATGTAATTCACTATACCCATTATTGTCATTTTTACGCACGGGTGGAGAGGCTCGAACTCCCGACACCTGGTTTTGGAGACCAGTGCTCTACCAACTGAGCTACACCCGTATGGAATTGAAAAATTACTTTATTTCAAAGGAATTCTCCTCCCAGTTTATAAGTTTGCTCTTTTAAAAAAACATACTTTTTAAAAGAATACAAGGCGCTTCCCTAAAGAAGCACCTAATGTATCCTAATTTTATTTCAACTGAACTTGATTATAATTAATCAAGGATTTCAGTTACCTGACCAGCACCTACTGTTCTACCTCCTTCACGGATCGCAAAACGTAAACCTAAGTTCAATGCAATTGGCTGAAGTAAATCAACAGTAATTGTCAAGTTATCACCTGGCATTACCATTTCAACACCTGCAGGTAAGTTAATCGTTCCAGTTACGTCTGTAGTTCTTACATAGAATTGTGGACGGTAATTTTTATGGAATGGAGTGTGACGTCCACCTTCTTCTTTTTTCAAGATATATACCTCAGCTTTGAATTTAGCGTGTGGCTTAACAGAACCTGGTTTGCAGATTACCATACCTCTCTTGATCTGATCTTTATCGATACCTCTTAATAAGATACCTACGTTATCACCAGCTTCACCTCTATCCAAAATCTTACGGAACATCTCTACCCCGGTAATTACGGAAGTCAGCTTTTCAGCACCCATACCAATAATATCAACAGCATCACCAGTATTGGCAACACCTAATTCGATACGACCAGTAGCAACAGTTCCACGACCAGTAATTGAGAATACATCTTCAACCGGCATCAAGAAATCTTTTTCAACATCTCTTTTTGGAATTTCAATCCAAGTATCAACAGCATCCATTAATTCCATCACTGTATCTACCCATTTTTCCTCACCGTTAAGTGCACCTAAAGCAGATCCCTGAATAACAGGTCCGTTATCACCATCATATTCGTAGAAAGAAAGCAATTCTCTTACTTCCATTTCAACTAACTCAAGTAATTCCTCATCATCAACCATGTCCACTTTATTCATAAACACAACCATTCTAGGAATTCCTACCTGACGACCCAATAAGATATGCTCACGAGTTTGTGGCATAGGACCATCAGTTGCAGCAACTACTAAAATAGCACCGTCCATTTGAGCAGCACCAGTTACCATGTTCTTTACATAATCCGCGTGACCTGGACAGTCAACGTGTGCATAATGACGATTTGCTGTTGAATATTCAACGTGCGCAGTATTAATGGTAATACCTCTTTCTTTTTCTTCAGGAGCATTATCGATTTGGTCGAAATTCATCACCTTAGAAAGTCCTTTATCTGCCAACACTGTTGTAATGGCAGCAGTCAAAGTAGTTTTACCGTGATCAACGTGTCCAATAGTACCAATGTTTAAGTGGGGCTTTGAACGATCAAAAGTTTCTTTTGCCATGATTGTTAAATTTTAATCTTAGTTATATATATTCGTGTTTAAATTCGTTTTTTAGAAGCATCTAAATTGAGCCAATGACGGGATTTGAACCCGTGACCTCTTCCTTACCAAGGAAACGCTCTACCCCTGAGCTACACCGGCCTTTGTATTATAAAAAACCGGACCCCTACTCATTGCTCTTCGGGTCAAGTACAAATACAACCTGGAATAGGTTTTATTTATTTCAACACCCTTATCACATGAAGTGTTGGAAATTAGAGCGGGAGACCGGGCTCGAACCGGCGACAATCAGCTTGGAAGGCTGAAGCTCTACCAACTGAGCTACTCCCGCTTAAAAATTCATTACTTAAAACAAACTCGTGGGGAGAGCAGGATTCGAACCTGCGAAGGTTTCCCAACAGAGTTACAGTCTGTCCTCGTTGGCCGCTTGAGTATCTCCCCTCAATTTTTAAATATTTTTTTCAAAGATCTGAGCCGATAGAGGGACTCGAACCCACGACCTGCTGATTACAAATCAGCTGCTCTAGCCAGCTGAGCTACATCGGCTTTTGCTAATGTCAAAATTCCTAAAAAAATGAATCAATGATTAATTGATTCGTTAGGATTTAGACATAAAAAAACAAACCGCTTTTTCTAACGGTTTGCAAATGTAAAAAGTTTTATTATTTATACAAAACTTTTTGAGTATATTTTTAATTAATTTTATGCTCTCAATTTCTCTTTTCGTTTTAATAATTGTTTTCTGATCGAATCCGCTGCCTGACTAACACCATCCTCAAAAGTTTTGGACTGTTTTTTAGCTATAATATCATTTCCAGGTAGATTCATTTTGACCTCTACTGTTTTATTATCCTTATCACTTGTGCTCTGTACCTTTAAAAAAACCTGAGCACCAAGAATATGGTCGTGAAATTTCTCAAGATTATTAATTTTCTTTTCAATGTATTCTACTAATTCTCCACTAATGTTAAAATTAACAGACTGAACAGATACTTTCATACGCTAATAATTTTTATTGCTCCTTGGATGAGCTTGGTTATACATCAATTTTAGATCCTTTAAATTACTGTGTGTATACACCTGCGTTGAAGCCAGACTGCTATGTCCAAGCAATTCCTTAACGGAATTCAAATCAGCTCCTTCATTTAACAAATGTGTTGCGAAAGAATGCCTCACAATATGCGGGCTTTTTTTCACTTTCAGCGATACTTTCCCAAAGTACTCATTTATTATCCTATAAACAAGATTTGGATAAATTTGCTCCCCTTTTTTCGTGACAAAAAAATGATCAGTCAAGGGAACTGTTTTATTTTTAAGAACCCTGTAATTTTTAATCGTTTTTCTTACAGAATTTAATAACGGAATTTGTCTTTCTTTATTTCTTTTTCCAATTACTTTAACAATACTTTGAGACAGATCGACTGAGTTTTCTTTTAATCCTATCAATTCAGCTCTTCTCATCCCGGTCGTATACAATAATTCAATGATCAATTTATCCCTTACCTGTTCGAAATCATCATCATGGTCAAAAAAGTCAAGCACTTCATTTATCTCCTTCTCTGAAAAGGGTACGTTGATTCTTTTCTCCACTTTGAGCGACTGGTGTTTTCGTAATGGATTTTCTTCTATCTGTTTAGATTTAAGTAAAAAGTTGAAATAGGATTTTAACGAACTGATTTTTCTGTTAATCGATCTGTTTGAAATCTTACTCTCCACTAAATTTACTACCCAGCTTCTAATAATACTATATGGTACGGTAGAGATCTCCTTTATATCATATTCCTTTTCACAGAAATTCTGAAAAGTGATCAGGTCCTTATTATAAGCTGTAATCGTATATGGTGAATAGTTTCTTTCGCAATCCAGATAAGTTATAAAATGCGTTATGCTCAAAATCAGTCTCTAGTTATCAATAAAAAATCCGTGTTCCAAGCTATGTTGACCTAAGGCCGCTCTTATCAAAAATACAAAAAATACATTAGAGTATTTCAACTTTAACAAAAAAAAAGTCCCGCTAAAGCGGGACTTTTATCTTTGGATCAAAGGTCTTAACCTTTTTCTTCATTTGTTCGGATTGCCTGAACATATTGCGCCTTTTGCATTTGCTTACGCTTTAGCACTGAAGGTTTCTTAAACTCCTTTTTCTCTCTTAACGTTCTCATTGTCTTCGTTCTATCAAACTTCCTTTTAAAACGTTTTAAAGCTCTGTCTATATTTTCACCATCCTTTACCGGAATAATTAACATAGTAGTGCACCTCCTTTCATATGTCCTTTAATTAATTTTTGGGCTGCAAATGTACAAAGAAATTAAATTAAAAAAATGTATTATATTTAATTTTTATTCAATCCCCTTAAAATGAAGAAATTCCTCAAGTTTTTGTTCATAGGCTTTATCGGCCTATTTTTTATTCTCGTAGGTTTTTACATTTGGGCATCCTCTCCAAACCTCGCCCTGAACAAATACAATGACTTATCCAGTTTTAAATACCAAAGTCAGATCAAAAACGACTCAATACACAGTATAATCACCTATAATATCGGATATCTAAGTGGTATGACCAATAATTTGGCAGTAGAAAAACCTAAATCACTTTTTGAGCAGAATTTAAACAAAGTCATTTATGAGTTAAAAAAAACTGACGCAGATATTCTGGCATTTCAGGAAATTGATTTCGATGCAAATCGGTCATTCCATATAAATCAACAGGAGGAAATAGCTAAACTGGGCTATAAATACGGAGGACAGAACGTGAACTGGGATAAAAAATATGTGCCCTTCCCTTATTATCCCTTCTCTTTGCATTTTGGAAAAATAATTTCAGGCCAGGCGGTATTGAGCAAATATACCATAGTTAACCAGGAAAGAGTCGAGCTGCTAAGAAATAACAAGAATCCTTTTTATTACGACAGCTTTTATCTCGACAGGCTTGCCCAGATTGTAAAGATCATTATAAATGATAAAACGCTGGTCCTCATAAATGTTCATCTTGAAGCCTATGATCGAGAAACCAGGGCGAAACAAATGCAAAAAATCAAGTCCCTTTACATCAAATATTATATGGATTTCCCGACGATCTTGTTAGGCGACTTTAACAGCGATACAAATGTATCTGACGCCAGCATCGGGCTACTTTTAAAACTTCCCCATATGGGTTGCGCGGCTTTTGATCCTGTAAAACCAGCCAATACGTTTAGCTCTGAATTACCAACAAAAAGATTGGATTATATCTTTTATAATGATAATTTTATACATGAAGTCAAGGGAATGGTTCTGCATCAATTTGATAAAGCTTCAGATCATCTACCTTTACAAATGAATTTTAAATTTAAAACCAAACAATATGGAACTAGCAGAAAACAACCGGACACTTGATGCCAAGGAATGGGCCCTGACAATTTTTATCTCATCCCTGCCACTCATTGGAATTATCATGCTACTGGTATGGGCCTTTAGTGATAATGAAAATATTCACAAAAAAAACTGGGCCAAAGGAACTTTAATCATATGGCTTATTGGTTTTATCATTGCGTTTGCCTTCTTGTTCTTATTTGGCGGCATAGCCATTATGTCTCAAATGTTTAACTGATGATCCTATTCTCCTTTTTTACCGAATAGGCGCTTAAACCATGATTGTTTATTATCTCTCTTCGCTTTTCGCTGGGCTTTTTTGGATGCTTTTTCAAAAGTTGTGCCTTTATCGGGGAAGAGGTCGTCAAAGAATTTTTCTATCTCTGAAGGATCAACATAATCCTCGCAGTCCAAAGCGTAAGCATATTCACCATTTAAATCGTTAAATCGCTGAAAGTATTTACGCGTCATGGATTTGTTTTCTTGAACCCTCTGAAGCGTTTTTGCCACTATTGGGAGCGCCAGGGCGCTACCTGAACCATTTGATCCACCCTTAAAATGAATCATGGGATAAGTAGCCCCTACCCTTGTGGCCACAACAAGCCTGGGGTTATAGGCTAAAAACCAGGCATCTCCGTAATCCTGGGAGGTTCCCGTTTTCCCCGCCAGGGGAAGCCTGACACCATAAGTGTTTTTCATACCAGCACCTGTTCCTTCCACCATGGCCTTTTGGAGCATGGCATTCAACAGGGTCGTGGATGATTCTTTTAGTATTCTTTCATCAGCGATAATACTTTTGTTCTGATATATCAATTTCCCATCAGA
>Ga0316197_10003879_pt1 | contig 10639 bp, 7 predicted proteins | sample OudBiesiAoxic_MG_FD_204939 | JGI IMG/M metagenome (GOLD analysis project Ga0316197, IMG submission 204939) | Coastal sediment microbial communities from Oude Bieten Haven, Netherlands - site A oxic | ecosystem: Environmental > Aquatic > Marine > Coastal > Sediment | place: Netherlands... | reverse complement strand
CGTTATGTCGCCGCGAACCAGATTTTGTCTGCTTTCCGGAAATAGTGCTTCATACCAGTCGATGCCACTTTTACTGGAGTTAACAGCCGCTTCCAACCAGTTAATCTTTTCAATGATCGCCGCCTTTTTTTTGTCAGATCCGGGTTCTTCCAGTCGTTTTTGACAATTTTTCAAGGTTCGGCGCATTATTCTGTGTGACCTTTGTAAAGGCCGCTCTCGATGCAGGCAATCAAAATAATGTACCTCCTTGGAAGGAGGCATCCAGAAATCAGGATGCAAACTAAACTGTTGTTGCAGCCACGACGTACCGCATTTTTGTGCGCCCACACATAGGAAATCGGGGTTTCGACTCATGACGGTAATCCTGTTATTAATTGAACGACTTAATGTAAAAATGTGGAAAATGTTTTATATTTTTATAGACCGTTACCACGGTGTCTGCCGGAAGAGCAGGGCATGCTCTCTCCGGCATGGGTTAAAAAAAACGGTCGTCAAGGCACATACCCCATGACATTGAATACCTTTGAAAACCGCATTTGTATATTGGTTTTCATGTCTTTGGTAAGGATTGCATCAGGATCCAGATGACGAACATTTGTTTTTAAATCCGGCAACACTAATGCTGAAGCGTCCAGGCCAATCTTCCTGAGGGTATTTACAAGCTCAACCTCGAGATCTTCATACCTAATCAGGGAGTCTACCAGCAACTTGTCATCCTGGGCATACATATCCCAGTTCCTGGCTTGCAGATAGGAGGGGTCCGCCAGTTTCCTTTCCAGCAAGGCGGAAATACGCTGTGGTTCCATGGGTTCCAGTGTTCCCTGGTGATACTTGCGATTACTGTAGGAAACACTTGAAATGACCCAGTTATATGGATGCCGCTCGATGGAAAACTTGTAAAAATCATCCAGGCGCAGACCTCTTTCCTCAACAATTCTCTTTATCCTTGATATCTTCATATGACTATTATGTTTTTTATCCATATCTTTCAGGAAAGACATGGCTTCTTCAAAACGTTTCTCGAGTACAAGCTCGGTGTATCTTTTCTCGTCATCCGGGTTTTCGGCATAATTTTTCGAGTAATGTCCCTTTACCGCTGAATAGTATTCATCCCTTGGCGTGACGCAAGGGACAATGTCGTCGGGACCGGTATACGGTCGAAGCGCAGCCTCAACCGATGTGCCCGCAACCTTGCGGGTTTTAACAAAGATGAAGTTATTCTCAAAACTTAGTATCGTCATTGTTGCTTACCTGTTTTCGTAGTAACACGCACGTTCACAGAGCCCTGTCCTGTTTTTATACCACTGGAAAATTGTGCGTACGCGTGCATGCCATGGGGCAGACTTTGTTGCAACGGTCCTGTGTTGGTGCTTGTAGCTGTCGTTCATGGCGACACAACAAGTGAAAAGTATCCGTGTCCCGACGATGCTCAGACCGCCAGTCGTTTCAAAGCTTCATCACATGATTCAAGGCCAAAGAGTCGACCTACATTATACCAGTACACCGCCCTGTCCATATCCTGTTTCTGGGACTTGCCGCCTTTCTCGTAGATCCTGGCGACCCTCAGGACATCATCCAGACGACCATCGCTGGCGCGCTGCAGGGATAACTCGAATATCTCTCTACTGGTCTCTTTGCCGGTAAAAAACCTGTTTTCCCTGGAGGCTATTTTTGCCTGATGATATCTGCGGTCAAAGTTGCTGATTACATACTCTGATGATGTCGATGATTCAATAAGCTGTGTTTCCGGCAATTCCCAGTCATCGCTATAGCCGATTTTTTCCATTGCAGGTTGAAGCAGAGGTCTTAGAGTCTCGACGTCCCCGGGAGTGAACCAGTTTTTCCATTCGCCATATCCACGACTGCGCTCGATATGCTTTAACCAGTCAGACTGTGGTTCATTGCCTGCGATAGCCATGCCAAGGTAGTCACTTAAGGATTCGAACTCATGTGATACAAAGGCCTCGTATTTCAGCGAGAAAAAATTATTTGATGAAATCACATCATTTTGATACAGCAACATTTCGGATATTTTCCGAAAATCCAGGGATCCAAACCCCATTTCATCTGCTTTCTCAACGAGTTCAATGAATGAAATACCAGCAGGGTCGTGTTCCTTCTCCTTTAACAGTTTCACAAAACCCGGTATGTAGCTTTTAACCTTTATGGGTCTGGAAAGTGCCTTGAACAAAAAGGCACTCAAGAGTCTGTCTCTGGGGTCTCTTGTGATCATTATTCGCTTGTCAAAAGCATTTATGGCGTCGCTTTCGAAAAAACGCTTTTTCAGCATTATCTTTGTGAGAATGGAAGAATCCTTTTTACACTTCGAAAAATAGGACTCCCACGGTTTTGGCCCCTTTGGTTCAAACAAGCAAAGAAACTCGATGCCGGAAGAAAGCATTGCCTTTTTTACGGTTTGATAAAGACCTGTTGTCCCTGATTTTGCCTGCCCCGCGATGACGATATTCATTTGAATTTACCCAATGTATAAAAAACTAGTATAGACGGCCTGTTAAAGCACCGGACAATACCGAGTTGTGACCCATGAAATAGATATTCCCGTGCTCATCCTGACATCGGGGGTCGACTCGACAGTAGCGCCTGGACTTTCCCTTTAATCCCGGTAATGGTGGAGCGCAGCATATCTCCGATACCAGCGGCTTCCCTGAATTCAAACCCTTGATTGAAAATATTCTTGCATTCCAGTCCCGGTGTGGCTGTTCACCCGTTTCAGGGACCTGGCTTTCCGGGCTGGCGCTCATCAGCAGTTCATCTTCTCCCTCAGGGTTCTTCACTATCACCCCGTACCACTGGGCACCATAGGGCAAACTGGCTACAACCTCGCTGCACGTAATGGCCTCTTCATTGTCGGACAGAAGAATATCCTTCAACTGGTTTAACGGTCTTAGAAGAGAGTCCAGCTGTAATCTGGGAACCCGGAAAATCTTCTGGTCGCGGGAGTGTGTGTCCATATTCCAGTAAAGATAATCATCCGTGAACAAGAGCATCAGTGTCCGGCATTGCTGGGAGCCTGCTGTAAACACCTCAAAAGTCTCTCCCCTGTCTCTGGATACGAAAATCCCGGATTCCCTGTCTGCGTCTCCCGTGGTGACCCAGAGCCAGCCCGTTTTTTTATCTATGGCTAAAACATGAATGTGCCGGGCGCAGGGAAGGCATTCAGCTGAAGCCTTTCCCTCTTTACTGGAGTAGAACTCGAAGCACTTTGTCCATCTAGCCGTCCCATCCTGCCCGTATTCGCCTCGAAAGACGCCATGCCTGCGCTCCGGGTCTGTTGAATACTCTGCAGCGAACACACAGGTTTTAGACGCTTCCTGATCATGGATAAAGTCCAGATGCTGAAACATGCCCCTGGAACCGATCTCAACCGCAACAGACCAGTTTTTCAGGTCGGTTGAGTGTATGACGCCGCCGTCAGTTCGAAGAAACCAGCCTGCCGGAGTATTCAGCAGCAGGCTGCGATCGGATCGATATGTCTGTTTCCACTTCAATCTGGTTATTAATTCCCGGGATTTGAAGCCGTCACTGCTGGCGTAAAGGCTGGATTCATCTGTAAAAAATACCTTGTCCCCGAAACACCCCAGTACCGTGTATCTACCCAACGGCCTTTTAAATACAAGCGCCCGGGTATTGGTTTCCCACGGAACAATCGTAATGTCATAACTTATGCGCACTTTGATCAGGCCTATCTCGCAGATCAATTTGTGCCTTGCACGCTTGCCGACCTTGTCCTCTGCTGCCCGGAAAGTCCGGTCACCGACCGTAATACCATTGCCAGCAACATGCCAGCGTGTACCCGGTAACCACAATAAGGGGAGGGGTACATGCTGACCTGCTGTTAATGACATCACCCCAAGCGGGGCATGGGGGAATAGCCATCCTTTAGCCTTGCGCTTGATGAGGCAGTAGCGGTAGATGCTGTTGCGGTAATGCCGCGATAAATAATGACGTATAAAATACATAATCAGGCCTTAACCTGCGCTGACCGCGATATTTGCATCGAGTGATGGCATGTGAATTTCAAACTGTTGACCCGCTGTCGAGGTTGCTGTCAGTGACAGTTCCGGGGTGCTCGTCTCCTTGACGAAGACTTTGGAGCGGGCCTTGCCTGTTTCGCAAACGACCACGCTCACAAACGGGCCGCTGTCTTCCGGAAAGCACTGAACAAGACGCGTCGCTTCATTATGACCCTCTATCGGAAGCAGGTGATGAGTGGCATCCTGACCGGGCAATTTCAAAAAACGCATGACAGCCAGGTTGTCACCCAGATTACATATAACGTCTGAATTATCTTCAATTGTCATGCAGCATTTCACGCCAGGGAATACAAAGTTCAGATAGGGCGCTCCGCTTTTAATTTCTCCACGGGAAATAATGATCAATAGCGGAGAGCTTTCCCCGAGCACAACGAAGTCCCTTCGATAGTTTGTGACCAGCGGACTGCCATCTCGATAGAGAACACCGCGAGTCGCTCTGGCTGTAATGACTGCCGCGTTATCTGCAACATAACTTGCACCTACAGTGCCGGTGTAGTTTCTGTCAATGAGGGTGCCGTTTTCTTCCCCGCCGTAGCACGTAAACGGATTATCCTTCTCATAAAGCATTTCACCCCTGATGCCGACCGAGCTATGCCTGTACGCAGCGCGACCAGAGACCTCGCCGATCAGTATGCGACCCCGGGCCACCCATGAAAAGCTTGCGCAGTCGTGGTCAAGATTATGCGTTAGATGCAAGGGCGTGGTGATGACATATAAACGCCAGTCTTTTTGCCCGGAAAGCTCACATGCCTTGACAGTCGCAATTGATGATCCAAATGCACGTGCACTCAGGTCGCTGGAACGGGGTATCGCGGGGCATTCCGGTAATAAATACGTCGGTAGTGTCAATGGTTCTGTCTTGAGGATTTCATCACTAATATCCCTGAGCAAAACCACGTGTTCGCCGTCATTGGCTACCTGCCCGGATATCGAGGCACACTCATCACCGTTTATAGAGTCGAGAAAATATAATACCGATCGCTTCCACGGAAGAATCGGGCAATCCCCCCAGCTAACCATCGGAATAATTGATCCGGGATACACGGCCGCCTCAAGACATGCTTTTACAGCAGCTAGCTGACTGAAATTTTGCAGATAAAACGTTTGCCAGTCCCCGCCGGTATGGCGATAAACGTATAAAATATAGGCAATCGCCTCCTGCAGGGAGAATTGTTCATACCTTATTCCCTCCGGGTACACTCCTTCGGGAAATGAACCGTTAAGCAGGGTCCAGAAGTCCTGTCTCAATAGATTTCTCTTCTTGGTTGCCCGCGGCATCGGCAACGAGCGAATCAACTCCTCGTACCCCACCAATGCCGAGGCCAGTATTACAATACCGTGATTCGTGCTTCTCCTTAACCAGTGTGAAACCGGCGGGAAATTATATTTCCTGTACTTTTTTCCGGGGTTCCGCTGAAACCAGCTAACACCTTTATCAGTGCCTGAACGAATTAATCCGGCTTCGTGGATGTGTAGCAGTTGGTGGTCTTTTAACAAACCCACCATTAATCCAAAAGCACCCAGTAAAAATCCATTAGCCCAGTTGCCCCTTTCCCAGGGTCCGCGTTTCGGGGTCATGGCGCCAGAAGGTCGCCAGTGAGTAAAATTATGAACTGAACCAAGAATAAGCCGTGCCAGGCCTGTTATATGTGCCGGCAGCTTCTCCCCGGCTGGCAGCCCGTCAATGGCAAGGCAGTCTGCGCTCACTCGCAGCGCTATACTTATATGCCACAGTTTTCTCGCCCTTTCTTCCCACTCTCTAACCCAGTATGGAGAGCTTTTTACGGGGTACCTTGTTGCTGCATCCAATGCGGGAGGAAAGTCGTAGCTGGCCGCTGTGGACGACCACTTCTGTGAGCCAACTATACCCAGGACTCCCTTCCCGACATGAATATTTAACTCTTTGACCGGCCATTGTTCGTGCCAGTCTTTCAGAACGACCCGCCTTCTCGCACCCGATAACCATGCAATCCTGGAAAATCGAGTGGAGAAAAAAGTTAACGAGAAATAACCCTGCTTGGTTTTTAGTTTAAATTCATCTTCAGCATCCGCGGACTGTACGGTCAATACCCCATCAAGGTGCTTTACTGTCAGTTTTATGCAGCCAGCATCTATTACCCCGGAAAATCCGGTACGTTGCGGCAAGTGGAAATCGATTCTTGCACCCTGCTCGGAATCCCTGTTATTTTGCAGCCAGTCAATGCTGCATGATGATGGTACTTCCAGTATCTCAACGTCCGGGAATCCCGGCGGGCACATATAGAGTGATTCAAGCCAGCCGAGTTGTTCACCAGACAGGATTCTCTCGAATTTGACCTTGTAGGCGGCTACGTATTCCTTCTGCTTCTCGAGTTTTTCGTCGCTGTAATGTGACCCGATGTCAAAAAACACGCCCGGATAATTATCACCGGACTTACTCGCGGAAAGAAAGCGCTTCAGTAGCTCAAACACAGCGGGATACTCTTGCTTTAAGAGAAAGAACTTGCCAGGCGACGGACAAAAGACTGACTGCGCATTGGCTTGTAATCGAGCAATGCCAGTAGTTTTCTGTATTGCGGCCGGGACTCTATCCAGTTGATTTCTTTCGCGGAGAACAGCTCTTTATATTTGTTATCCAGAACAATAGAAGCGCTGTCCTTGAGGTAATAGCCCTTCCTGAAGTTCTTCTCATTGCTATTGACACTCTTGCCGCTGCTGCGAACCTTCCAGATAGGCGCCATATTTCCAGTCACCGGATGATGCTCGAAGTTCGTATAATCAAGAAATTCTTCTTTATAGTCCAGACCATAGAGCCCCAGCAGCCTGGAAAACACCTCCGCGGGATTTTCAACATACGACTCATAGGTCAGGTTGATGATCTCGAGTATATTGTCCCTTTCAGAAATACTGTCGAGCAGTGCCGTGCGCGCCTCAATATCAGCCAGTAAGGCATCGAGTCTCTTTATAATAAATTCCCTTATTTCCGCCTTGTTGGAGTTCATATGGCCACGTATTTCCGGCAACGACTCCATCTTCATTTGGCGCACAAACAGACGATTGTAGATATCCGAAGACAGTGCGCGCATTGGATGTTTGTTCAGCGCTATAACGACCACTTTTTTCCGTGTTGCTGGCAGCACTTCCCGGAAAAAAGATAGCTGCTTGCTCGCGTCGAAAATATAAGGTCTTTGTGTGGCCTCGGCTATCCTGTCATACCAGGCGTCACAGTCTGCAAAGGCTTCATATATCCGGGCCAGAGCCTCCCTGGAAAAAACCGGGCATTTATCCTTGTGTATGGAACAAATACCTTTTCTCTTGCCGTTTAAATGGTGAAGGTCCGCGCCGTTGTAGACCTGCTCATTGGAGCCCATGATGAAACTCAATAATGTCGATCCACTGTATGGCATCCCCAGGACGGCATATATACCTTCAGCTTTCATAAACAGACCTTAAATGTATACAGGGTTAAAGCGACAAACTGATTACCGGAAGGTGGCTATATTTGAAACGTCGACAAAGGTGTGCTCTTGTAACGATTTGCTCGACAGGGCTTCCACGAACAGCCTGTGCTTGACCAGGCCTACAACCAGGTTCGATTTTTCGAGGGCGGTATCAAGGTCTACCAGCGACACATTCTCCAGTCGACTCAGGCTCTTCGGGAGGGCATCGATATTTGGCTCGACTACCAGAACCTGGATTTCGCTGTTCCCGGACAGCTTTTCAACTATCAGAAGCGCAGGGCTCTCCCGCATATCGTCGATATCGGGCTTGAAGGTCAAGCCAAGACAGGCCAGCACCGGCTGTGTAATCCTGGCAGCTTCGGACAGCACCTTCGAAACCACATAACCAGGTTTTGCGGTGTTTACACCGCGGGCGGTTTTAATAAGCAGTGCCTGATCCGGCGCACTGGAAACAATAAACCACGGGTCAACAGCAATACAGTGACCACCCACGCCCGGCCCGGGTTGAAGTATATTTACCCGCGGATGGCGGTTCGCCAGCCTGACAAGTTCCCAAACGTTGATGTTCAGCTTGTCGCAAATGATGGAGATTTCGTTCGCGAAGGCGATATTAACATCCCGGAAACTGTTCTCTGTCAGCTTTGCCATTTCAGCAGTACGTGCTGTAGTGATAACACATTCTGCTTCCACAAATATTTTGTAGAGGCTGGCAGCTGCTACAGAACACTTGTGCGTCATGCCACCGATCACGCGATCGTTTTCTACCAGCTCACGAATTACATGGCCCGGCAATACGCGCTCCGGGCAGTGGGCAATGCGTATATCCGAGTTTTCACCGTGCGTGTGCGGAAAGCTCAGTTCCGGTCGCGCCTCTGCCAGCCAGGCTGCCATTTGTTCAGTTGTGCCCACGGGTGAGGTTGATTCAAGGATCACCAGATCACCCTGTTTCAATACAGGCGCAATTGAGCGACAGGCCGCTTCGATATAGCTGAGGTCGGGTTCATGATCGCCTTTGAAAGGGGTAGGTACCGCGATGAGGAAGGCATCAGCAGCCTCTGGCCCGGTGGTGGCGCGCAAATAGCCTTCAGTGACGGCAGCATGCACCACTATGTCCAGTTCCGGTTCGACGATGTGAATTTCACCACGGTTTATGGTGTCAACGGTTTTTTGATTGACGTCAACGCCGATCACGTGTTTCTTGCGGGAAGCAAGTACTGCAGCAGTGGGCAGACCGATGTAACCCAACCCTATGACTGAAATGGTATCGAAGCTCATGTACGACCCTGATGGTTGAAAGTAGTCAGTGTTTGGAGAATCCTTGAGCAGGCTTTGCCATCACCGTAGGGGTTGTGTGCAAAGCTCATGCTTTGATAGGCAGTGCTGTCTGTCAGTAGTGTTTCCAGGTGGCTGGTTATGGCCATTATATCAGTGCCAACCAGCTTGACAGTACCCGCCTCAACGGCTTCCGGGCGTTCGGTAGTATTACGCATTACCAGTACGGGCTTGCCCAGGGAAGGTGCCTCTTCCTGAATGCCGCCCGAGTCCGTGAGAATCAGGTAAGCCCGTTTTATCAGGTAGACGAAGGGGAGATAGTCAAGCGGCTCAATCAGATGGATGTTGCTGATGCCCGCCAGCAGGCGGTTCACCGGTTCACGTACATTGGGGTTGAGATGCACCGGATAGACAATCTCAATGTCCGGATAGGTCATCGCGGTTTGCGACAATGCCTGGCAAATACGTTCAAAGCCGCCACCGAAACTTTCCCGACGATGCCCGGTAACAAGAATGATGCGCTTTCCTTCTGCCAGGAAGCTGAACTGTTCGCTGATCTTCTGTTGTAATGCGATGCTTTCATCCAGTCTGGTGGCGATTTCAAGCAGGGCATCAATGACCGTATTACCCGTCACATGGATAGTTGTCGGGTCGATACCCTCCGCCAGAAGGTTTTGCCGGGAGGTTTCCGTGGGGGCAAAGTGCAGTGCAGCCAGCGTTCCGGTCAATTTGCGATTGGCCTCTTCCGGCCAGGGGGAATAAAGATTCCCGGTGCGCAGGCCGGCTTCTATGTGGGCAACCGGAATCTGATGGTAGTAGGCAGACAGGGTGGTCGCGAAGGTTGTGGCAGTATCCCCATGCACCAGCACAATATCCGGCCTGAACTGCCCGTAGACTTCTTTTATGCCCTGCAAAATGGCCGTAGTTATATCAGTAAGATCTTGCCCGGGTCTCATGATGTTGAGGTCAAATTCTGGTCTGAGTTCAAAAAGATCCAGGACTTGATCGAGCATCTCCCGATGCTGGGCGGTGACACAGACCCTTGAATCAAAGCGATTATCTGCTGCAAGGGCCAGGGCCAGCGGTGCCATTTTTATGGCCTCTGGGCGGGTCCCGATGACTGATAATATTTTCATTTATTTCGCTCTTTGCCTGGATCCGGGATGCAAGCAGTCTGTTTCCTTGCCGGTCGCTGCAATTCTGTTCCAGAATCCGGGTCATCGCGCCTTCCGGGAGAACCGTTGTTTTATCCACGCTTGCCAGTTGCGCGAGTTCGGAAACAATCAGGTTTGATCTTCAAGGCTGGTTTGGATATTACGAACAGCCCCGGGGTCGTATTCAAGGTTTTTAGCACAGCCCCATGAACTGACCAATAATGCGCCGCCTGGCTTAATTCCATTAAAATACGTTATTATTCAATAAGTTATAATAACGTGCAGGTGCTGTAATTATACACATCCCGGGTAAGGGGGCAAGCGTCCGGGTACCCGCCAAAGCCGGCAGCGCTGGATATCACTGCACGACGCAGTCGGGTTTTTGTGTTTTTTTCCCGGTATTGTCTGCTGCCGCCTGCGATAACGCCCGGCCAGTCACAGTCAGGGGTGCTGCGGTGGAGTCAGGTGTTGATGATGATGGGCCCGGCCGTTCTTGTGACGGCCGGGCCGTATTGCTTGGCGATGAACGCCGCTATGAGAATCTTTATGGTGCAACCAGAGTCATGTTGGCTATGACCTGGATGTCGCCAAACGAGGGCGGGTTTAATACGTCGATGACGATTTCTGCGTTCATTGAAACAGCCGTCAGCAGGGTTGCCATTGCCCGGTTGGTTCCGGGATCGCTGCCCAGGAGCATCACCAGTGCTTTGCCTGAGAA
>Ga0316197_10003878_pt1 | contig 10641 bp, 8 predicted proteins | sample OudBiesiAoxic_MG_FD_204939 | JGI IMG/M metagenome (GOLD analysis project Ga0316197, IMG submission 204939) | Coastal sediment microbial communities from Oude Bieten Haven, Netherlands - site A oxic | ecosystem: Environmental > Aquatic > Marine > Coastal > Sediment | place: Netherlands... | reverse complement strand
TACGTACTATTTAGGTGATGTTGGTGTAAATGCTTCGATACCGCCTATATTGTCATTTTTTGACTATCCCGAAATGTATGAGGTTATAGGCTTCGGTGCTGATTGGATTGTACAAGGTGATCTTATTATCGAGGTACAGGGGACGTTTATACCATTCAGTACTTATTTACCAACCGGCTCTGGTTTTCTTGGAATAATTACCGACCAGGCAGAGGTTACTTTAATAGCTAACTTATCGGGGGCGGCTGTTTTTGGTATGGATGAAATCTACACAGGTAATATCTTCGTACCCATCCCCGCAGCTGTCTGGCTCTTCGGCTCCGGCCTTCTCGGCCTGATTGGTATTGCTAGAAAGAACGCAGCGTAACTACTAGCGTAGAATCGACAGAGACGGCGGCTTCGGTCGTCGTTTTCTTTGGTCGCTGTACGGCAACTTTTGGCCATCTTTGACCTTCAGGGTAACTAGAGGGCTGTAGGCATCGATTGCTTTCTCTCAAAAAAAGCCAGCGCCTCCTCAGTAGAAAAGACGCTGGCTCGTTGCTGGGTGGAGGAGTAATTCCAGCAACACACAGCTCACGATAACCGTGCCCTGTGCACCTCAATTATCGGTCATTCCCCAATATTGCTGAACACTAGGCAGGGCACGTTATCCAGCCCGGTCGCCATCCTCGGACAAGCTAGCTCTGAAGAACAGGTGCTTGTACAGAATTGCATCCCGTTTTAAGTCCTTGGGATCACCGTAGGCGGCATGGATGTGCAGTTTTTACGCATACCACCCCAATCCAGCGCCACTGAGCAGCCCCGCCAAAAACATTCCAATCGACTAGTTCATTATTTTGTTTCGTATCAGTTGGAGGTGTGAAGTTTACCGGGCAGCCGCTGGCTGCTCCAGCGGTTCATCAGCCCAGACCCTGCTTGATCGTGTGGTCAGCGTGGCTGATCAGGATGCGGTCACGATAACCAGGTGCTGGCGGTGATGAAGCGTGCGACGTACTGGGGGGGCAAGCGAGCGCTTAATGAACTCCTGCCAGCCGCCGATACTAAAGTTCGGGTATGTGACGATGAAACGAGGAACCTGATGGCTATCAATGCAGATGAGTTAATGAGGATCAGCGACAAATACGAAGCTACTATCTGCCGAGTCGACCCCACCACTGATGGTAGAAACGTTACCGTGATTCGGTGTGATCGGGACTGCGGTGTTCGAGAGGTCATTTTTTGGGGGATGGATACATTGGAGCCCCTGATGTACTTTTTTGAGATGATATGGAATTGTGAGTACTTCATCGATACTATTAACGAATACTGGCGGATGTTTCTGAAGAAACAGAACGTTACCGACGAGGGGACGCTGAAGCGCATTGACTATGTTGCGTTTCCGACCAATATGGATACGCTCCATGAGGGTGAGGCAACCTACCTGTTGCTGAGCTCCAGATACGACAGGCAGCTCAACACCGAGATAGGAGGTGTGCCCGTTACCTTTAACATGCTTGGAGATTTACCCGGCGCCATCGAGTGGCTGGCACAAAGAGATGTTCCAATCAAGATAGCCAGCCACGACACCTTCACCCACCCCGATTGCGTAGAGCACTATGGGTCGAAGTTCGCCGGTCAAGGCGAGTACGAATCCGTGATGGATCATATTGCGGAGAAGATTGGTGAGGTAAAGAGCGCCGACCTTTGTTTAACGATAAAGGGGTAGACCGATATACTCGCTGATCTCCCAATTGGTACGGTCCATCAACCATAAGGACCCATTCTGACATCGGCGTGACCACTGTTTTCGCTAATCCGCCACCGAGACCCTGGAAAAGTTCGTCTTCCCCGCCCACCGACCAGGATGCCACCACGATCTACCTGCCAGCGGAGGTGCCAGCGGTGGGTTCGGGGCGAGACAATAGGGCGGTTCACGAGGATGCCAGGGCGGTTCGAACTTGCTCGGGGCGGCTTTCTCCTGCTGGCGGGCAGGAGCTTCCGGAGAACCTGGAAGCATTCTCGGTACGCCATGCCTGGAGCCTAGCCAAATCGTGCAGCCAGGGTACACCACCAGGATGTCCAAACGATCAGCTTGCCAGCGGCATGCTGGCATGGGACCTTCTGGGGAACTAGCTGATCGGCGGACTCCCACTGCCTACCAAGTACTGCCCCACCGTGCGGTAGAGATTTACCCTACAAGGCGGTTGCCCTGTGCATGGCTAATGGTCTCTACCGGGATGTCTCCCGTAACTGCAATAAACAGGCGATACATTGCGCCATTTTCATGAATTGTTTTCTCACTCCAGTTGCCTGCTGCCAATTGTTCTTCAGTGTATTCCTCGACTAACTCGCTCAGGGTGATGCCGGTAGCAGTTAACGATGATGTCGGGGAAGGTGGAGTGACAAAAGAAGAATGGCTGTCGGTCTTAGATTGGAGATTGCCCAATAGCTCTTTGGCAGCATGGAGTTCTTCTTCGGGATTTTCGTGATTGATAATGATGACCGGGTCGTCCTATCCCAGTCTTATTTCTATGAGAGCACATTCCTCTACAGCTGGTATCGGTATGCGTTCACGGAGTGTTTCTACTTGTAACTCGTGTTCGTTGGCTATGGCTTTTTTCTTTCTAGTCATATGAGCTTTTATGTGAACAGCGATGTAGAGGGCAAGTGTTTGAGCAGTCGTTTTGTCGAAAGTCTTTAACGATTTCCGTATCTCGGTTTTGCTTCCGTACACCTTTCGCAATTGAGCGGGGATCGCAAAACGAAAATAGTAGATTCCGTTGCGGCGGAACAGGTATGACATCGGCTGATTCCATTAAATCTGTACCAGCTTTCTGTACCACTTGGGCGAAAGCGGCGAACCTGCGAAAATCACAGGCAGTAATTATATAAGGAAATCAACAAGATAGGAAGTAAAAGACTAGGAATTGGTGGAGCCGAGGAGGATCGAACTCCCGACCTTCGCATTGCGAACGCGACGCTCTCCCAGCTGAGCTACGGCCCCAAAACTGTCCTGCGGACAAGCGGTTATTCTAGCTGCAAGCCCCGCGCAGTACCAGACCTAGCCTTGTCCAATATGAAATGAGTCTGAAGGGAGGGTAGTGTTTCTAATATGAAATGAGTCTGGAGCGAGCTGAAGCGGGATCGGGTTCCGTTCATGATGGGGGGATGAAAACCATCATGAAACTCGAAGACTTAAAGACCATCGATCAACTCACAGATTTCCTGCGCGAGCGTTCCAGGCCGCGCGGTGGTTGCCGTGGATGTTTCCGGTGAACCAGAGGCCCGGCGCATTCTCGCTGATGTGATGAAGGTGAAGGAACTCGACGGCAGCGTCTGGTTTGAGGTGTTGCGCGAGTTCTTGAATATTCGCAGTTATCCGGACGATGTGTGTAACGCCGGCTGGACTGATTTTTGGAAAAAGTTGCGGTCCGCTCCTGAATCCATCCGCCGGCGGTTCGCAGCCCAATACAGCAGCCAGATCCATGTGAAACGTCGTGACGGAGAATGGGTTTCTACGAATCAGGTGCTGTTGTCCGGCGCCCTTATCGATTCTGACGATACGTCAGGCAACATTAATCTGCTGGTTGATTCAATGATGCATGGTAGCGATGCAGATTTGTTGCGGGCATTGGGAGTCCATGAGTTTCCTGAAGGAACTGAAGGTCCCGCCAGTTATAATGAAGTCAGAAATGGAAGTAATGTGTTGTCGAGTTGGTTGACGCATTGGCGAGGCGTGTATAAAAGTACGCACCAGAACTCGGCATCCTGGGGATATCTGGAACCTATCAGCTTGAGCATGCCGGGTGGATGGCGGTTTATGTCCGAGCTTGTCGGGGTGCCGAATGCCAGGCTAACTAAACGCTATCTCGCTCGCCTCGTGGAAGGAGAATTTCGAAATAGTGTCAAATTCGGTCATTGCACGGTAGGTTTATATCCGAAGATTGATGTGCCGCATCCGCTTCCGTCGTTACTGCTGCAATACGGACAGATGCAGATCGAAAACGAGACTGTCCGGTTGTTGGCCTTCATCGCCAGATGCAATGAGCCCGCGCTGAGAGGCATGCAGGTGTGGGAAAGTCTGGAGCCGTTAATCGATAGGCTGCAAAGCACCGAGGGGGTGGAACCACCTGCTGAGTCTGAAATCCATGCCTTGTGGATTGCAATCATTGAAGAATTGTCAACGCCGTCTGCCATTGCAGACGACAGCCTCGAATCGCTCTGGACAGGCGCGGCAAGGGATAGTGTCGTTCCGGCTACCCTACCGTCGGAGGCGGGTGATATACCCCTGTCCAACGTGTTCGTGTCCGGATCGCCGGACTTGGCCCGCCGTGCACGCTCGCCCGACCGAGTCGTGGTGATGCTCGACGAGATGGCACTGCAACTCTGGCTGGTCCATGGGGCCCGTAATCTCGCGGATCTCCTCCAGCCGGAATGGTCAGGTCCCGCCGGCCCTGCCGACTTGCTAACATCCGTGCTGCCGGATCTCGCTGTGGTTCTGAAACGGGATCTTGTGGCCTCGGCGCGCGCTCAGCCGGTCTTAAATCTCGCGCTCAGAATAGACGACCAGACGACGCCGGTTGTCTGCCTGATGTGGGACAACGCCTTGCTGGTGGATACGGAGCAGCTATCCCGCCTGTCACGCGTGGAACGGTTGCGCTGCCTGTTGAGCGAGGTGGCCGCGGCCAGCTGGCTGGATGGTTCGCCGGAGGCGGCATTGCAGCGTCTCGGCGATGCGCGTGTCGATAAGCTGCGGGCCGCGGTTGCTGGCGAATCCACCTTGGCGGAGCGCTTGCTACGCGCGGTCGGCGGGTGGGGCGAGCCACTGCGGGAGGCGTTGGGTACTATCGGTGATATGGAATTTGTGGAGCAATGCACACTGCTTGAACTGGCGGAACTGACACTCGCTCAGCTCGGCCCCTCCACGCTCACGACGCTGAAGGAGGCGCTAGAGGAGGAAGGTTTGAAACCGCCAACGCGATGGGGTACCGCGCAGGCTCGCGCCTTCGTCGTCGCGATCGGGTTTCCGGAAGAGTTTGCAGCCTCGCCGGCCACCCGCCGCGAGGCGGAGGAGTACATCAGCGGTCCCATCGAACTTCCGCCGCTGCATGATTTCCAGCAGGAAGTGTTCGACGGCGTTCGCGCCCTGTTGGCCAGCGGCACCACGCGCCGCCGCGCCGTGGTGAGCCTGCCCACCGGGGGCGGCAAGACGCGGGTGACCGTCGAATCGGCGGTGCGGCTCGTTTTGGCGCCGGCATCCGACCGGCACAGCGTGATTTGGATCGCCCAGACGGACGAGCTCTGCGAGCAGGCGGTGCAGGCCTTTCGCCAGGTCTGGGTCAATCTCGGTACCCGGGGTACGGACCTGCGCATCGTCCGCCTCTGGGGTGGCAATTCGAGCCCGGCCGTCCAGGAGCCGGACCGCCCGCTTGCGGTGGTCGCCTCGATACAGACGCTGAACAACCGCATGGGTTCAGAAGGACTGGCCTGGTTGCAAAAGCCCGGCCTGGTGGTCGTAGACGAATGCCATCACGCCATCACGCGCAGCTACACCAACCTGCTGCGCTGGCTGGATGCCGAAGCGCCCCGGCCCGGCGCGCCGGAAAAGGACGAACCACTCATGCTCGGACTTAGCGCGACGCCGTTTCGCTCAGATGATGAGGAAAGCCAGCGGCTGGCCCGGCGCTTCGACAGCCGCTGGTTCCCGGCGGACCAGGAACGGCTACATACGCGGCTGCTCGAACAGGGTGTCCTGGCGCGCGCCGACTACGAGGCCCTCGATTCGGGCGTCGGCCTGTCGGACGAGGAAATGACACGGTTGTCGGACCTCCCGGATGTCTGGGAAGGACTCGATTTCGAGAATCTGCTCGAAGCGATCAACCAGCGCCTGGCCGGGGATGTGGGGCGTAACCAGCGGCTGATGGAATTCGTGCAGCAATGCGACGAAAGTGCCATCCTGTTTTTCGCCAATTCCGTGCAGCACGCTGAGGAGATGTCCGCCCGCCTGAACTTGGCCGGTATTACCGCCGCGGCGGTCAGCGGTGGCACGCCAACCGTGGCGCGCCGTTATTTTCTTGACCGTTTCCAGCGCGGGGATATCCGCGTGCTCTGCAATCACAGTGTCCTGACTACTGGCTTCGATGCGCCGAAGACGGACATGGTGCTGGTGGCGCGGCAGGTGTTTAGCCCGGTGCGCTACATGCAGATGGTGGGCCGCGGTCTGCGTGGCGAGAAGAACGGCGGTACGCCTCGCTGTCGGATCGTGACCGTGCTCGACAACCTCGGCCGATACCAGGACCGACATCCATACCACTACTGCAGGCGGTATTTCAGTGATGACAGAGTATTGACGGAGGCACCGTTGAATTTACAAGGCAATTAAATTGGGGTTTCTGTGTCAGCGTACTAAGGGATTTTTGATTGACGCCCAGTTTCCGAATAAAAGCAGGTATAAACCACATGATCACAGCCTATCACGCTAAGTATTTTGCTTGGTCGCTGACACATCGCCGGCGTGGGGGTGATGTAGACCGTATTTCTCAATCACTGTTTGACGCAAGCGTAGACCTAAACCCTCATCAGATAGATGCCGCACTGTTTGCATTGCAGAACCCACTGACTAAAGGTGTATTGCTCGCCGACGAAGTGGGTTTAGGTAAGACCATTGAGGCAGCATTGGCGCTATGCCAATACTGGGCAGAACGCCGACGAAGATTGCTTGTAATTTGTCCGGCTTCCCTACGCCGGCAGTGGGCGGCAGAGCTATCAGATCGCTTTCATCTACCTGTTCAAATTTTGGATGCTAGGACATGGAAAAGTCTACAGAAAGGTGGAGTACATAACCCGTTGGACCAGGAATGGATATCCATTATATCCATTCACTATGCGGCTCGCATGGAGAAGACTTTACGTACGATTCCCTGGGACTTAGTGGTTATCGACGAAGCACACAAGTTACGCAATGCGCATCGCGAGAGTCATTACACTGGCCAAGCGATCAAGCGTGCGCTGGCCGGAAGTCGTAAGCTACTACTCACAGCAACGCCATTACAGAACTCCCTGATCGAACTCTTTGGTCTATCCACGATTATTGATGAGCAGCTGTTTGGAGATGCCGTCAGTTTTCGTACCCAATTCATGCGTGGTGACGATAATATACCCGCGCTACGTAGGCGGCTGGATGAATTCACTAAACGCACTCTACGTCGCCAAGTGTTGGAATACGTTCAGTACACAGAACGCAAGCCCATCACCATACCCTTTAAGCCAGGTGAAGATGAACAGCGGCTCTATGATCTAGTTTCTGGCTATCTGCAGCGCGATGACACCTACGGCTTTCCTCGTCAACAACGACACCTTATTGGTCTGGTGCTGCGCAAGCTTTTAGCGTCCTAAACGCCTGCGGTAATCGCTACTTTGGAAGCAATTCGCAATCGGTTGAAACATATTGAAGATGATCAGTCGAATAATGATGATTGGTTAGAACGCTTAATCATCGAGGAAGATCTTGAAGACGATATTTTGGAAGAAGAGACAGCGGCGGAGGAAGAGCTGGCAGCGCCAGCACCTGAAATAGATAAGACCAAACTGCGCGGTGAGATTGCTGAGCTTGAACAATATATACATCTGGCGCGTAGTATCAAAGAAGACGAGAAATCCCATGCACTGGTTAAGGCGCTGGATATCGGTTTTGCACGCATGGCAGAGATGGCGGCACCACGCAAAGCGGTAATATTCACGGAGTCGCGTCGTACCCAGGACTACCTGGCCCACTTCCTGGAATCCCATGGATACGCGGGTAAGGTGGTCACCTTTAGTGGAAGCAATCAATCACCCGGCGTGACCGGTCTCTACCAACGCTGGCTTTCGGAGCACAAGGGAAGCGACCGGGTAACAGGTAGCCCCGTGATTGACCGGCGTACCGCACTGATTGATTGCTTCCATGACCGTGGGGAATCCTGATTGCCACGGAAGCTGGTGCAGAAGGTATCAACCTGCAATTTTGTGCGTTGGTGGTGAATTACGATTTGCCATGGAATCCGCAGCGTGTGGAGCAGCGGATTGGTCGTTGCCACCGCTATGGCCAGAAATTCGACGTGGTCGTGATCAATTTCCTCAATCAACGCAACGAAGCAGATCGACGCGTCCTCGAACTGTTATCCGAGAAGTTTCATTTGTTTGATGGTGTGTTTGGTGCTTCTGACGAAATCCTGGGTCGTATCGAATCCGGGGTGGATTTCGAAAAACGCATTGCGGCGATCTATGATACTTGCCGGACACCCGAAGAGATTGAGGCAGCCTTCGAACCCTGCAGAGGGAACTGGAGGCAGACATTGAAGAGCGCATGAAAGAGACTGAGCGGAAGTTGCTGGAAAACTTCGATGCTCAAATTCATGACTTGCTCAAAACCAAGCGCCAACGCGCAGTGGAAAGCCTGGACCGTATTACCCGCCTGTTTTGGAAGCTGACGCGCTTCATTCTCGAAGAAAAGGCAAAGTTTGATGAAGACAAGTTGAGTTTTCATTTGCAACAATCACCTTGCCATGGCGCGCCGGCGGGGGATTATCATCTCATTCGCAAGGGTGAAGCACCGCCTGAGCATGCCCATGTGTTCCGTTTGACGCATCCTCTCGGCGAATATGTACTCGACAGCGGGCGACGCCTCGACACCCCTGTGGCAGAACTGCAGTTCGACCTCAGCGGGCAGCAGCTCAAGGTGTCTGTTTTGGAGCAGTTGCCCATCAAGTCGGGTTGGCTGGAATTGAATCTTCTTGAGTTGCACAGCTTCGAGACCGAGGAACACCTGGTCTTCACAGCACTCACTGACGATGGCCAGGTACTCGACCAGGAAGGCTGCGAACGCCTCTTTACATTTGAAGCGATCAGCAGGTCAACTCGTAGCAACCCACCTGAACGTTTGGCGACCACAGCTGAACGCCAGATTCAGGCGACTCTCAGTCGTGCGTTGGACGAGAACGATGAATACTTCCAGCGCGAGCGCGAGAAACTGGAACAATGGGCCGACGACCAGATCTTGTCCGCCGAACAGGCCCTGGTAGATACCAAGACCCGAATCCGGGATGCGAAGAGGCGCGCTCGCACGGCGGAGACCGTTGAAGAGCAGCGCGAGTTGCAGGAGACCCTGAAAACGCTGGAGCGGCAGCAACGTCGCCAGCGCCAGGAAATTTTCGACGTAGAAGACGAAATAGAGGAACGGCGGGATCAGCTCATTGCGGCCTTGGAAAAACGCCTAAAAAAGAAGACCTTAGTGCGCCCCTTGTTCCGTATTCGTTGGCAATTGGTGTAATATTCCCGATCGGGAAAATATTTCTTGCCATTAGCAGTTTGAAGGCATATATTTCCCGAGCGGGAATAAAACTGGCATGAAAGTATCAAATTGAACGCTTCATTACCGTACGGGAATATTAAAAAGCCAGGAGACCTGGCCCAGGTGGTGCGCGAGCGACGTAAGCAGCAGGGCGCCACCCAGGCCGAGTTTGCCTCCCTCTGTGGTGTGGGTGTGCGCTTCATCTCGGATCTGGAGAACGGCAAACCCACGGTACAAATTGGCAAGGTACTCCAAGTCATCCAATGTCTGGGTCTGGAGTTGGGCATTCGCGCGCGCAGTTGGGATAACAGCGAGCCGACTGAATGAGTAACGAACTCAACGTATATCTGCGAGGACATAAGGTTGGCCAGTTATGGCTCGATGCAGGGCGTCGCTTTGTTTTTGCCTATGATGCCGACTGGTTGGCTGGTGCCACGGCGGTGCCACTTTCCCTGCGTCTCCCCCTGAGAGCCGAGCCTTACGAGGACGAGCGTGCGCGCCCGTTCTTCGCCAACTTGCTGCCAGAATCCGAACTCCGGCGGGTTATTGCGCGCAAGCTGGGGCTGTCAGAGCAAAATGACTTTGCCTTACTGGAAGCCGTCGGTGGCGAATGTGCGGGTGCCGTCAGCCTACTACCGGACAATACGCAACCCACGGGCGAAGGAAGCTATCGCGTCCTAAGCGACGATGAACTTAATGACCTGGTCGACGAACTCCCCAAACGCCCCATGCTGGCAGGGGAGGCGGGTATTCGCTTGTCTCTGGCTGGTGCTCAAAACAAATTGCCGGTCCTTTTCAATAAGCAACAAGTTAGTGTGCCCCTGGGTGATGCAGCAAGCAGCCATATTCTCAAACCGCCCATCGTTCACTACCCGCATACAGTGGAAAACGAATATTTCTGCATGTGTCTGGCGCAACGAGTGGGCCTTTCAGTTCCAAGTGTGACCCTATTGCACAAGCGCAGCAGTCTATACTTGGTCGAACGCTACGACCGTAAACACAAAAAGCAAAATGACATTGAGCGCGTCCACCAGGAGGATTTCTGCCAGGCCCTGGGTATTGCACCAGACCAGAAATACGAAAAAGAAGGTGGCCCCAGTCTGCAGCGATGCTTTACGCTGCTACGGGAGCAGAGCGTGTTGCCAGTCGCTGACATACGTTCTCTATTAGATTGGGTGATATTCAATTATCTCATCGGCAATGCAGACGCCCATGGCAAAAACATTTCCTTGTTGCTTACGCAGGACGGCCCCCATTTAGCGCCCTTTTATGACTTGATGTGTACGGCGGTCTATCCCGAACTTACGGACAGGCTCGCTATGAAAATCAGCGGT
>Ga0316197_10003877_pt1 | contig 10642 bp, 7 predicted proteins | sample OudBiesiAoxic_MG_FD_204939 | JGI IMG/M metagenome (GOLD analysis project Ga0316197, IMG submission 204939) | Coastal sediment microbial communities from Oude Bieten Haven, Netherlands - site A oxic | ecosystem: Environmental > Aquatic > Marine > Coastal > Sediment | place: Netherlands... | reverse complement strand
CAGGTACCATCGATATAAGATACCGCCTGAGTTCAGGACAAATCGAGTGCATAAATACGGAGCAATTTCGCTTGCGAGAGACTGGGTAAATAATCCTAGGAAATACTCAACGGCCTTTGAGTTTTACATCGTTCAAAGCAGAAAAGGTGCGCATCATCTCGACAACGAACACACGGTTTTTGGGGAAGTCATTTCAGGTTTTGAAACCATTGACAAAATCGTAAACCTGGAGGCCGGAAGTGACGAATGGCCCCTGGACGATGTTTTTATGAAAATTGAGGTGATCCAATAATTCCCCTGTTTTATCCGCTACAAAAATTGCGTTACCGAATTGTTTTTGAAGATTGTTAACTTATCTTTGCCCACTAATTTTTAGGAATGGATCTATTAAAGGAAATTAAAAAAAGAAGGACTTTTGGGATCATATCTCACCCTGATGCAGGTAAAACAACACTTACCGAGAAATTGTTGCTGTATGGTGGGGCCATTCAGGAAGCCGGCGCCGTGAAAAGCAACAAGATCAAAAAGGGAGCCACTTCTGATTTCATGGAGATTGAAAGACAGCGTGGAATTTCTGTAGCGACGTCAGTGCTGGCCTTTGTTTATAAAGACAAAAAGATTAATATTCTTGATACACCGGGGCACAAGGATTTTGCTGAAGACACCTTTAGAACCCTTACCGCAGTTGATAGTGTTATTGTGGTAATCGATGTGGCGAAAGGAGTCGAAGAGCAAACGGAAAAACTTGTTGAAGTTTGCCGAATGAGAAATATTCCAATGATCGTTTTTATCAACAAATTGGACAGAGAGGGAAAAGATGCATTCGACTTATTGGATGAGGTAGAACAGAAATTAGGCTTAAGAGTGATACCACTGAGTTTCCCTATAGGTATGGGATACGATTTTAAGGGTATCTATGACATTTGGGCCAAGAAATTAAATTTATTTTCGGGAGACACGAAACAAAAGGTAGCAGCCGGTGTGGAATATACCAATATAGATGATCCCGAACTGGATACTATTATTGGAGAAGATGCAGCTTCAACGCTTAGGGAGGAATTGGAACTCGTACGTGAAGTATACCCTGATTTTGACAAGGATGCTTATCTCAAAGGAGAATTACAACCCGTTTTCTTCGGTTCCGCCTTGAATAATTTTGGTGTAAAAGAATTATTGGATTGTTTCATTGACATTGCACCTTCTCCACAGCCAAAGATGTCCAGCACAAGGCTTGTAGATTCCAAGGAAAAAGACTTCACAGGTTTTGTATTCAAAATCCATGCGAATATGGATCCCAAGCACAGAGACAGGCTGGCCTTTGTAAAGATCGTATCGGGTGTTTTTAAGAAAAATACGAATTATCTTCACGTAAAGCTGGGAAAGAAAATGAAGTTTTCAAGCCCAAACGCTTTTTTCGCGGAAAAGAAGGAGATTGTAGAAGAATCCTTCCCTGGAGATATCGTCGGCCTGCATGATACCGGTAATTTCAAAATTGGTGACACCTTAACGGAAGGTGAAATACTGGAATTCAAAGGCGTACCCAGTTTTTCTCCCGAACATTTCAGATATGTCAATAATGCTGACCCAATGAAGTCGAAACAATTAGCTAAGGGGCTTGATCAACTCATGGATGAAGGTGTTGCGCAGTTGTTTACCCTGGATCTTAATGGCAGAAAAGTTATTGGAACTGTTGGTGCGCTTCAGTTTGAGGTGATCCAATATCGTCTGGAACATGAATATGGCGCCAGTTGTTCATATGAAAATGTAAATGTTCACAAGGCCTGCTGGGTTGATCCAGAGGATGAGTACAGCGATGAGTTCAAGGAATTCAAAAGAGTAAAACAGCGCTTCCTTGCTACTGACAAAAAGGGGCAATTGGTATTTTTGGCTGATTCTGCCTTTACCGTTCAAATGACGATTGAGAAATATCCTAGTGTCAAGCTACATTTTGTAAGTGAATTTAAATAAAAATGTTTTTATTTAAATTATTGTTTTCATTAGTCTGGTTCAATTTTATCAGTCTGCAGCAAAATTAAATAGCCGATAAGTCTTATTTTTGTAGTAGATGCATTTTATGTTTTGCAGCAGTAATTCTTTTACTATGAAACACACTTTTCTTATTATCATCTTTGTAACCTTTATAATTTCGGGCTGTGGTTCGTCATCAAGTACCAAAGCCAGTAATCAAAATTCCCATGCAGCGCCATATCAGGAAATGCATGATCAACTTCCACAGGAGGTAATGAAAAATGACCAAAAGGGAAATGAAACACCGGGGGCGGAGCATGAGGTCAGCTCCACAAAATCAGATCATCCAAAAGCGGATTTTTTTACTACAAAATGGAATAACCGAATTTTATTCTATGCTGTAGGAAACGAACCCTCCTGGTCACTAAATATCAGTAAGGATAATAAAGCTGTCTTCAAAACCCTTGACGGACTGGAATATTCCGCTGCTCTTATTTCCAAATTACCGTCAGTTGACCCCAAAAGTACCAGTTATAGATTTACAAACGACAAGGGGGAGATGATTGTCAATATCCTTGAAGAAAAGTGTATGGACACTATGGCAGATGAAGAATTTTCCTTTAAGGTTTCCGCTGATTTTAAGTTAAAAGGAGAAAAAGGCTTTACAACGTTTAAAGGATGTGGGGATTATGTCCCTGACCCAAGACTCCAGGGCAAATGGATAATCATCAAAGCAGATACGATTCTTATCAGTAAGGATACATTTGAGCATAAACAACCCGAACTCAACTTTGACGTATATGAGGGACGGGTTTCTGGAAACGATGGTTGTAACCTATTTAATGGAGGTCTGCGTTTCAGGGAAAATGAAATCGTATTTGGCATGATGGCGGGAACCTTGATGGCCTGCCCCAATATGGATCTAAGTTCCGTCATAGCCGGATCAATTACGGATAAAAAATTGAGGTACAAATTTGAAAACCAACTCGTCCTTATGGAAGGAGATAAGGAAGTTATGTTGCTAAAAAGAGCGGATAAATAGATCTGTGCTTGTTTTCTTGTTTCAATTATATATATTTACAATACTTGTTTTAAGACAATAGAATCAATCACATGAAATCAAACATTATTGCAAGGGGAATTTTAAAGGCACTGGCAGTTATCACAGTGTTGTCATTGATTTTATTTTTTTTTTACAAAATACAAAGTGTTCTTATCTATTTGATTATAGCTATAGTGTTGTCTCTTATTGGGAGACCAATTGTAGATCTGTTAGTTAAGAAACTTAAGTTTCCGAATATTGTGGCCGTCATTTTAACAATGATCATTTTTTTGTTCGTTATTTTAGGGATTATTTCCATGTTTATCCCATTAATAAAAGAACAGGGCCATAATATTTCTTTACTTAACACGGAGGAGCTAAGAGATCGGATTTTAAATCTATTCAAGGAAATGGATTTGTTTTTTGCTTCGAGAAGGATCAATATTTTTGGTGAGTTCAAGAACATTGACCTGACCTCAAATATATCATCAATCCCAAGTTTACTGAATTCCTTGATGAGCGTGGTCGGGACCTTTAGTATGGGTTTATTTTCAGTATTATTTATCACCTTCTTTTTTCTAAAAGACAGTCAATTATTACCCAATTCATTCGTATCTATTACACCTAAAGGAAAGGAATACAAAACTTTGAATTCATTGAAAAAAATCAATGATTTGTTATCAAGATATTTCATTGGTTTAATCATTCAGATTTCAATTCTGTTTACCATTTATTCAATCACCTTATTAATTTTTGATATTAAAAGTGCCGTTGTGATTGCATTTTTGTGTGCTTTATTAAATTTGATACCCTATTTAGGGCCCATTATAGGAGGAGTTCTTATGCTGCTGCTCACCATGACCAGTAGCCTGGAGTATGATTTTCAAACTCATATTTTACCCGTTACATTATATGTACTAACTGGTTATATCTTTGCCCAATTGATCGATAATTTTTTCAGCCAACCCATAATCTTTTCAAAAAGCGTAAAATCACATCCTTTGGAGATCTTTTTAGTGATTATTACCGCAGGATTCCTGTTTGGCGTGACTGGAATGATATTTGCCATCCCGGCCTATACGGTGATCAAGGTAGTCTTAAAAGAGTTTTTATCAGATAACGAATTTGTGAAATCTCTGACAAAAGGAATAGACTAGTTTTGAACAAAAACCTGCTACATAAAGAGGCACAGCAATTTATAAACGAAAATTTAAAAACAGATATTCCCGGTTTGGTTTTAAAAGGATCTCCTTTTGAAAACGTGAACATAAAGGATCTTGCCAATCAGATCCTGTCAAAATCAAAGTGTAGAACCAAACTTCCGCGATGGTTCACAACGGAAGGTGTTTACTATCCTAAACCCCTTAATATCGAACAAAGTTCATCCGAAATAACCTCTCAATACAAAGCCAGATTGATTAGTGGTGAACGTCTGGTTGATCTTACCGGAGGATTTGGTGTAGACAGCTATTTTCTAGCCCAAAAGGTCGGGCAGCTTACACACTGTGAAATCGACAGGGAATTATCTCAAATTGCAGCCTGTAATTTTGCTGTTCTTGGAGCAAAAAATGTTCATTGTATCGCCGATGATGGCATTTCATTTTTGCAAAATACAGCTGATAAGTTCGATTGGCTTTTTGTCGACCCTTCGCGAAGAAGCGATCTAAAAGGAAAGGTTTTTTTATTGGAAGATTGTCTACCTAATGTCGTCGATCATCTTGATCTATTGCTCAGTAAATCAAGAAACCTATTGATCAAATTGTCTCCGATATTGGATATAAACGCTGTTGTCCACAAACTTAAAAACGTCAAAGAAGTTCATATTGTGGCACATATGAATGAAGTAAAAGAGTTGCTTATCGTCATTGAAAAAGATAATGAAGCGCCAGTTAAGATCAAGACAATCAATTTAAAAAAAAATACGGAGGATAGTTTTGAAGCGGTATACAACACAGGGGCCACATCAAAATTTTCATCGCCTAAAACGTATCTATTTGAGCCAAATGGAGCTATATTAAAAGCAGGTTTATTTAATCAAGTATCACAACAGTTTAACGTGTTTAAATTACATGTTAACAGCCACTTATACACCTCTGATGAATTAATCTATTTCCCTGGAAGAAGGTTTGAAATCCTTTCCTCCTTCAAATATAATCCCAAGGAAATAAAAAAAATGTTTTCTGGTAAAAAAGCCAATATCACGATTCGAAATTTTTATGATACGGTGGCTGAAATCAGAAAAAAAACAGGAATAAAGGAAGGTGGAACTGAGTTTTTGTTTTTCACCACTGATGTTGAAAACCAGGCCTTAGTTATACATTGTCAAAAAGTTTAACACTGACCAGACCCTGCTCCTCAATTATTTTAGTATTTTTAGTTCAATAAAACTGAATCACCCTTATGGCGAATAAAAATACCCGCAGCCTGTCTTCGAGAAAAGGTCTGGAGAACAATTTGTTTGAAAATATTTCTGAATTATCAGTGAATAATGCCCCTGAAGAAGAGTTTCAAAAGCTTGCTGAACAATTTATGATTGACGATTCGGTTGTATTTGGTACTGCCTCATTTTACGACTTTATCAAACCTGAAAACAGAACAAACAAAATACGAATATGCAACGGTACGGCCTGTATGCTGGCTGGGTCACAAGATAAGATCGCTTCAGTAATTTCAAAGCATTTTGACGAGGAGGAAATTGGCCATGCGGCCTGCGTGGGACGCTGTCATTCAAATGGCGCCGTAATGTTCAATGACAAAACCTACAGCCTGTCTTCAGAGGAAGATCTCCTTCAAATCTTAGAAGGTGAGTTTAAATCAGAGCATCTTGAGAATAGGTATGCCATTGACTGCAATACAACGCCTATACTCACTTCCAAAGTTGACAATATTGAAAAGTTCTTTGGTTTAGCAGACAGTTTTATGCAGAAAAAGACGGAGATTATAGAAGCGTTAAAAATCTCTAATCTCAGAGGGCGCGGTGGCGCCGGATTTCCTTTTTGGTTCAAATTAGACGCCGTTTCAAAAGAAATCAATCCGAAAAAATACATTGTTTGCAATGCAGATGAAGGTGATCCCGGAGCCTATAGTGATATGTACCTGATGGAACACCAACCCTATAAGGTTTTATTGGGAATGTACTTATCTGGGATATGCGTCGGAGCTGATACGGGTGTTTTATATATCCGGGGAGAATATCCTCACTCTGTTGCATCCGTCAATGAAGCCGTCCAGCTTCTCAACCAAAAAAAACTGCTCAAGGGGTTTACATTTAAAATTATAAAGGGACAAGGAAGCTATGTATGCGGGGAAGAAACGGCCCTGCTCAATTCCATCGAAGGGCTGAGACCCGAAGTCAGAGTAAGGCCTCCCTACCCTGCTCAATATGGTCTGTTTGGTAAACCAACTGTCTTGAGTAATGTTGAAACCTTTGCCAATATTCCATGGATACTTACAAATGGTGGAGCAGCTTTTGCAGCCATCGGAACCGGGCAGTCAACAGGAACTAAATTGGTTTCACTGGATAGCTTTTTTAAGCAGCCGGGTATATTTGAAATCGAAATGGGCACATCGTTAACTGATGTTTTTATGCAATTTGGAAAAGGGTATAAGCAGGAAATTAAAGGTTTTCAAATAGGAGGACCACTGGGGGGAATCATACCTATGCATAAAGTCAGGGAGCTTACACTTGATTTTGAGTCATTAAACAAGGCTGGATTCTTGTTAGGGCACGCCAGCGTTGTCTCCATTCCAAAGGAATTTCCTATGGTAAAGTTTCTGGAACACCTTTTAGAGTTTACAGCTGAAGAGAGCTGTGGAAAATGTTATCCATGCCGTATTGGATCCCATCGCGGTTTTGAAATGCTGCAAAAAGCTCAGAATGAGAATTATAAGATTGACAGGCAATTATTTGACGATCTGATAGAAACCCTGGAAATTGGCTCCTTATGCGCTTTAGGAGGCGGAGTTCCCTTGCCCCTAAAGAATGCACTGGAGTATTTTGAAGAAGAATTAAAAGAATTTTTTCAATCCTAAAAATTCAACATGAAAGTATACCTAAACGATATCGCCCATGAGGCAATAGAAAATGAAACTATATTAGACCTTGTAAGACGGGTTGAAAATGCATCAGCCATTCCAACAATGTGCCAGGATGACCGACTTGAGAATTTTGGTTCTTGCAGGGTCTGTTCAGTTGAGGTAGCCCGAGAAAAAGATGGCCCGACCAAGATCATGGCTTCCTGTCATACTCCGGTGTTTGAGAACGCGCGCGTTTATCATCAGACGGACAGGCTAAAAAGGCTCAGAAAGAATATATTGGAATTGGTTCTTACAGATTATCCCTCTGACAAGGTATTTCCAGAGCCAGGCAAGAAACCAACTGAGTTTCAAAAAACTATTGAAGCGATTGGTATACCCAATATAAGGTACCCCAAGGGTACTGATCATTTGCAAATGCAAAAAGACGATTCACATCCTTATATAAAATCGGACCTGTCACAATGTATCAATTGTTATCGTTGTGTCAGAGCCTGTGAAGAAATTCAGGGAGAAATGGTGCTCGGAATGAGCGGCAGGGGATTTGCCACGAGTATAATAAAAGGATTTGATTCAAATTTTAATATGTCGGCGTGTATCTCTTGTGGTGCCTGTGTTCAAACCTGTCCAACTGAGGCCTTATCTGATAAATTTGAGTCCAAAACCCTGATAGCTGACCAAATAACAAGAACTACATGCACGTATTGCGGGGTAGGATGTCAATTAGAAGTTTCAGTGATCGATGGAAAAATAAGGGGAATTGAGGCTCCGGTAACTTCTGAAGTAAATGAAGGACATACCTGTTTAAAAGGAAGATTTGCCTTTCAGTTTTATAATCATCCTGACAGATTAACGCACCCACTCATTAAAAGAAACGGGAAGTTTGAAGTGGCCACCTGGGAAGAGGCCTATGACTATATGACTGAAAAACTGCTCAAGGTGAAGAGCGAATACGGACCCGATGCTATTGGATGCATTTCATCTTCAAGGGCAACAAATGAGGAAAATTACCTGATGCAAAAGATGACCCGGGTTGCACTGAATACAAACAACATCGATGGTTGTGCGCGTGTATGCCATGCGCCTACTGCCTATGGAATGCAAAAAGCCTTCGGAACCGGAGCTGCAACCAACTCTATTGAAGATCTTAAAAAAACCGATTGTATTTTTCTCTTCGGAGCAAACCCAACGGAGGCCCATCCGGTCACCGGAGCGCGTATCAAGCAACTTTTTATGCAAGGTGTAACCAGCATAGTTGTTGATCCCGTTAAGACAAACCTCGCGAAACTGGCCCAATATCATCTCCAGCTAAGGCCAGGAACCAACGTAGCTATTTTAAATATGATGGCTCATTATATTGTCAAAGAAGGTCTGGTGAAAAATGAATTCATCAATAAGTTTACAGAACAATTTGAAGCCTTCAAGGCCCATGTTCTTTCGCTTGACATGGATGAACTGGAACTACTCACTGGTGTCTCAAAAGAATTGGTCAAAAAAGCGGCGCTTGCCTATGCTGAAGCCGAAAATGCAATGGAATTTCATGGACTGGGTGTGACAGAACATTTCCAGGGGAGCAAAACAGTAATGCTATTGTCGAATCTGGCCATGATGACAGGAAACATCGGCAGACCCGGAGTTGGACTAAATCCGTTAAGAGGTCAGAATAACGTTCAAGGCGCAGCAGATATGGGGGTTCAACCGCATCAGGGTGCCGGATATATGGATGTAAACAATAGTGAAATACAGCAATATTATGCTGAAAAATATGGAATCCCTCATATGCCCGAAAGGGAAGGTCTTAAGATACCTGAAATGCTTGAGGCAGCGATTGGTGGAAAATTCAAAGCGCTTTGGATTATGGGCGAAGACACCTTAATGACGGACCCGAACACGATGCATATTAGAAATGCCATGGAGCAACTGGATATTTTGATTGTACAGGAATTATTTATGTCTGCGACTGCTGAAATGGCTGACGTGGTGCTTCCTGCCTGTTCCTATTTTGAAAAGAACGGAACCTTTACCAACGGAGAAAGGCGTGTTCAGCGAGTTAATAAAGTTGTTGATCCCATCGGAGAAAGCCGGTCGGATGGACAGATGATCATCGATATGATGTATAAACTTGGTTATGAGCAACCTACGGGACGGGTCTATGACGCTGAAAAGATCTTGGACGAAATCGCTGATGTCATTCCCTTTATGAAGGGGATTACATGGGATCGCTTGGGTGAGAATGGACTGCAATGGCCGGTTTTAGAGGAGGGAACAGATACCCAGATTCTTCATGAAAATGGGAATTTCAAAAGAGGCAAAGGAAAGTTTCATTATTTCGATTTTGAAGAAACACCTGAATTAGTTGAACACAAAAAACAATACCCTTTTATACTGACCACGGCCAGACAGCTGGAACATTATAATGCGGGAACCATGACCAGAAGAACGGATAATCAGGAAATATCACCAATGGATTATTTAGAGATCAATCCACTCGATGCAGCCTCAAAAGATATTGGGGCTAATGATAAGGTAAGGATCTTCTCGGATCGCGGTAGTGTCAACATTCCTGTAAAACTAACCTATCTGGTTAAACCGGGTGTGGTCAGAACCACCTTTCATCAGCCTGAAATATTTATCAATATGATCACCGGAAATGTTGGGGATGAATTCACCTTGACGCCTGAATATAAGGTTGTTGCCGTTGATTTTGAGAAGATTTAAAGATCTAATTGAAGTCCGTCATAAGCCAGAAAGACATTTTCAGGTAATGCCGCAGATACTTTTTTATGAAACCCGAGTCGGTGGCTGATATGAGTCAAATAAGCTTTTTTAGGTTTAACAATTTCTATGAAAGCCAACGCTTCCTCCAGGTTAAAATGGGTTGGATGTGGATCTATTCTCAGGGCATTCACTATCAACACATCCAGATGCTTCAATTTCTCAATTTCTTTCTCATTGACATTCTTTGCATCTGTTATATAGGCCAAATTCTCAATTCGGTAACCAAAAATATTTAAGTTTCCATGTAATACTTCAATAGGAATGATTTTTTTGCCGGATAATTCAAAGGTGCTATTGCTGAGTATATTTAAAACTACCTTGGGTGCACCGACATAACGATTCTTTGTAGCAAAAATATAGGCAAATCTTTCTTTTAAATTTTCCGCTACGGCCTGATCACAATAAAATTGAATAGCACCATTGCGCAGCGAAAAAGGCCTGACATCGTCCAGTCCGGCTGTATGATCTGCATGATAATGCGTAAATATGATACCATCCAAATCATCAACTCCGGAGGCCAATAATTGCTGTCTGAAATCTGGCCCGCAATCCACAACATAACATACGTCATCCCATTGAAGCATGATCGATGAGCGCAATCTTTTATCTTTTACATCATCAGATAAACAAACCTCATGTTTGGAACCAATAACAGGGATTCCTTGTGAAGTTCCAGTGCCCAGAAATGTAATTTTCATACAAAAATAATTTGTCGCAAATTTAACACTTTATACAAAGAATCCTCAAGAATCAGCGCAGAATAACTTAACTTTATTAACGAATAATACTTTATACTAAATAATTAAAAAGTTATGATTT
>Ga0316197_10003876_pt1 | contig 10642 bp, 8 predicted proteins | sample OudBiesiAoxic_MG_FD_204939 | JGI IMG/M metagenome (GOLD analysis project Ga0316197, IMG submission 204939) | Coastal sediment microbial communities from Oude Bieten Haven, Netherlands - site A oxic | ecosystem: Environmental > Aquatic > Marine > Coastal > Sediment | place: Netherlands... | reverse complement strand
CCAGAATGCAGATCGTCGCCGCCCTGTTCGTGGAGAACTTCGAGTTGCGTCAGGCTCCCGGGCCGTCGACCCGCATCGACATGACCGGCGTGATGTTCTCCCAATCCTCCCCGTCCCCCGCTCCGGTCACGATCACACCGCACCTGGTCGGTCTGATCTTCTGCCCCGAGAGCGAGTCGGGCAACGGCGTGTTCGAGGTGGTCTTCCGTCGCGGGATCGACGAGGACAGCGAGCAGGTGGCGCGCAACGTGAGCCCGTTCACCGTGGAGCCCGGCAAGTTCACGTATCGACTCGTGCGCGGCGAGCTCGAGTTTCCCGACTACGGCCAGGTGTTCGCTCACTGCCGGGTCGACCACGGCCCGTGGCACATCGTGCCGTTCACGCTGCTGCCCCCGGTCTGATCGTCCTCGTCGCGCGCGGTCGTTGGGGACGGTCGCCGCGTTGGCGGGTACTGTCGGCCCGTGGCATTGACCGAGGAACAGGACCGTCTCGCTGTCGCGCTCATCCGGGGGATGGGCATGGACGGCCCGTTGGCCGCCAACAGCGGTCACCAGGGCACAGCGATGGCGCTCGCCCCGCTGGCGCACGTGCTCTACAGCCGCGTGCTTCGCTACGACCCGGCCGATCCGACATGGCCCGATCGTGATCGTTTCATCCTCTCCAACGGCCACGCGTCGATCCTGCAGTACGCGATGCTCTTCCTCTCGGGAACCGCACTCGAGATCGACGATCTGCGTGACTTTCGGCAGTGGGAGTCGGCGACGCCTGGCCATCCCGAGGCCGGGCACACCCCCGGCATCGAGGTCACCACGGGCCCGTTGGGCCAGGGGTTCGCGAACGCCGTGGGGATGGCGATCGCCGAGCGAAACCTCCGCGCCCGTTTCGGCGAGGCCGCCCAGGATCACCACACGTTCGTGATCGCCGGGGACGGGTGTCTGATGGAGGGCATCAGCCACGAAGCTGCCTCGCTCGCCGGTCATCTCGGCCTCGGCAAGCTCATCTGCGTGTTCGACGACAACCGCATCACGATCGACGGACCGACCAGTCTCTCCACCGGCGATGACACAGCAATGCGCTTCAGATCGTACGGCTGGGACGTGGTCGATCTCGGCGACCTCGCCGACGACCTCGACGCCCTCGAGGCGGCCCTTCTGGCCGCGAAGGAGCAGACCGACCGGCCGTCCCTGCTGATGCTGCGCTCCCACATCGGCCACCCTTCCCCGGATCACACCGACACTGCTGCAGCCCATGGCAACCCCTTCTCGCCCGAGGACGTCACTCGTACGAAAGCGGCGATGGGGATCCCCGACGAGTCCTTCTGGGCGCCGGACGAGTTGGTCGCTGCATATCGTGAACATGCCTCTGCCGCCGGACTGGCTGCACATGCGGCATGGGAATCGGCCTCCGCCGACGTGACGGCGACCGCTGAGTGGCATGCGGCCTGGAACACCACCGGAACCGAGGGCTGGGACGCCGACCTGCCCTCGTACGACATCGGCTCATCGTTGGCAACGCGCAAGGCGATCCAGCGTGCTCTCGACGCCACCTACGATGCGCTCCCGGGGCTGATCTCCGGATCGGCGGACCTCACCGGCAGTAACGGAACCGGCCTCGATCGGACGACCACCCAGACCGCGGACGACCCCGCAGGTCGGTACGTGCACTACGGCATCCGCGAGCATGCGATGGGCGCTGCGCTGGTCGGGATGGCAAGGCACGGCGGGATGCTGCCGATCGGGGGAACATTCTTCGTGTTCTCCGACTACATGCGGCCATCGATCCGCCTCGCTGCACTGTCGGGCGCCAAGTGTTGTTTCGTCTTCACCCACGATTCGGTGGGCGTGGGTGAGGATGGGCCCACTCACCAACCCGTCGAGCAGCTCGCCTCGCTGCGAGCGATGCCGGCGCTGCACGTGTTGCGCCCCGCCGACGGCAACGAGACCATCCAGGCATGGGCGGATGTCGTGCGGCACGACGGTCCGTCGGCGCTGATCCTCAGCCGTCAGAACATCCGTGTCACCACCGACGGGTCTGCGGTCGCCCGTGGTGCTGGCGTCGTGTCGGATCCGGAAGGCGCGCCGCAGTTGGTCCTCATCGGCACCGGCAGCGAGGTCGAGATCTGCGCCGACGCCGCGGCGGCCTTGGCCGAGCGGGGTGTGGCCGCCCGCGTCGTGAGCCTGCCGAGTTGGGACCGCTTCGCCGAACAGGGCCCAGCGTTCCGCGACGAGATCCTCCCGCCCGGCGTGCCGGTGCTCTCGGTCGAAGCCGGAACGACGTTCGGCTGGGAGCGGTACGCAGACGATTCGATCGGCATCGACCGATTCGGTGCCAGTGCACCGGGTGAGCTCGTGCTGGACAGACTCGGAATCAGCATCGAACATGTGGTTGAGCGGGCAGTCGCACTGCTCGCCTGACCGATCCCGTTACGGCCACCGCAACCACCACCAGGAGACGCCACATGGCCCCGCACGACCGCATCGCCGCCCTCTACACCGAGCACGGCCAGAGCGCATGGCTCGACAACCTGAAGCGGGGCTACATCACCTCGGGTGAGCTGGTCGCGATACGCGACGCAGGGGTCCGCGGACTCACGTCGAATCCATCGATCTTCCAGAAGGCGATCGCCGGGTCGAGCGACTACGACGAGCAGTTCGCGGCGCTACGCGCCGACGGACGAGCGAGCTCGATCATCGACGACTACTGGTCGCTCGTGATCCGCGACATCCACGGCGCGTGCGACGTGTTCTCGAAGGTCTACGACCAGTCCGACGGCGTCGACGGATACGTCAGCGTGGAGGTCGACCCGGGCCTCGCTCATGAGGGTGCCGGCACCGAGATCGCCGCTCGTGAACTCCACGAACGAATCGATCGCCGGAACCTGATGGTGAAGATTCCCGGGACGGAGGAGGGGCTGGCGCCGATCGAGCAGATGATCGCCGAGGGCCGCTGCATCAACGTCACCCTGATCTTCAGCCTCGATCGTTACTCGAAGGTGATCGAGGCCTATCTGCGTGGCCTCGAGCGTCTGGCCGAGGATCCAGCCGCCGACCTCTCGCGTGTGGCGAGCGTCGCGAGCTTCTTCATCAGCAGGGTCGACTCCGAAGTCGACCGACGTCTGGACGCCATCGGATCGGGCGAGGCGCTGGCGCTTCGCGGTCGGGCCGCTGTCGCGCAGGCCAAGCTTGCGTATCAACTCTTTCTCGACGCGTTTTCCGGGCCGCGTTGGGAGGCGCTGGCCAGTCGCGGTGCACGGGTCCAACGGCCGCTGTGGGCGTCGACCTCGACCAAGAACGCCGCATACTCCGACACGCTGTACGTCGACGAACTGATCGGCCCCGACTCGGTCAACACGCTGCCGGACAACACGCTCGACGCCTTCGCCGACCACGGGACGCTGGCCCGGCGGATCGACGCCGACGTCGATGCGGCTCGTGCGGTGTGGGCGGGCCTGGCCGACGTGGGCGTCGACATGGACGATGTGGCCGCGCTTCTCGAGCGCGAAGGTGTGTCGAGCTTCCAGAAGGCCTTCGACGAGCTGATCACCACGCTCGAGACGAAGGCCGACGACCTCACCTGACTCCCCAAACCCGAAAAATGCCCGCTGGCGTACTGATGGAGTACGTGAGCCACCAGATTTTGGGATGCAGCGCAGAGACCACACAGAAATGTGCCGGCGAACGGACTCCAGGAGTACGTGAGCCACCAGATTTCGGGTGGTGGGTGAGAGTGGGCTGAGGGGGCTCAGACGTCGGAGAGGCGGAGGCGAATGCGGTGGTAGCCCTCGGCGCCGTTCGGAGCCACCGGGCGAGGGCCCTCGGGTTGCGGAGCCCCGTCGCCATCGATCGCCCGGGCCTCCACCGTGTGCTCACCGGGGCCGGCCTCCAGCCGGTACACCCACTGAACCCACGTGTCCTTCGACGGCACCCCACCGATCTCGGCGTCGTTCCACTCGCCTTCGTCGACACGCACCTGAACGCCCGCCACGCCACGATGAACCGCCCAGGCGACGCCACCGATGGCCACGCCCTGCTGCTGATCGCTGCCGCTGCGAGGCGTGTCGATTCGAGCCATCGTCTTGACCGGCCCTTCCTTCGACCAACCACGAGGGACCCAGTAGGCGTCGTAGTCCTCCCAGCGCGTCAGCTCGATGTCGGTGATCCACTTCGTGGCCGACACGTAGCCGAAGAGCCCGGGCACGACCATCCGCACCGGATACCCGTGTCGAGCCGGAAGCGGCTCGCCGTTCATCGCCACTGCGAGCATCGCATCGCGCCCGTCCATGATCACCTCGGTCGGCGTTCCAGCCGTCCAACCATCGATCGAACGGCTGACGACCTGGGTCGCCCCCGGCTGTAGTCCGACCTCGTCGAAGATGTCGCGCAACAGCACACCCTGCCAGAGCGCGTTGCCGACGAGGCCACCTCCGACCTCGTTCGACACGCAGGACAACGTGACGTACCGTTCGATCTGCGGCCGGGCGAGCAGGTCCTCGAACGTGAGCTCGAGTTCGTCATCGACCATGCCCCCGATCTTCAGGCTCCACGAATCCTTCGAGACCTGGGGCACGACGAGCGCAGTATCGATCCGGTAGAAGTCGTCGTTCGGTGTCACGAACGATTCGATCCCCGGCACACCCAGCTCGACATCAGCCGGAAGTTCCGGGGTGCCCGAGTCGGTCCGCGGGATGGCGACCGTCTCGCGTTCGCTGTTCACGTCGAACCGTGCCTGGAGCATGCGGCCCAGGCCGCCGGCGATGACCGCGACCGAGCCGATACCGATCGCTCCGACCACGAAGCCTCGCCGATCTACGCCCATCGGTTGTGCGAGAGGTCCTGACCTCTCCGCCGCAGGACGTGGCCGAGGAGCGAGGTACCACAGCACCGCGATCGACACCGCCGTGCCGATCAACGTGGGCAGCAGCTTGGCCAACGTCGGCTCAGGACGTGTGAGGACCGCCCACGACCCGATGAGGCCGATGATGCCGGTCAACGAGTACGCCGCAGCGCGTGCGCCGCGCATGGCGAGAACGCCGACGGCGATGCCCAGGCCGAGCAGCACGACGAGCGCGCCCACCACCAGCACGACCTTGTCGTTGGTCCCGAACGTCTCGATCGCCCAGTCCTTGAGGGGTTTCGGCACCCAGTCGATGAACACCTGCCCGACTGGGACGACCGGCGACGCCGACCCATCGACGAGCCCTACGACGAGTTCGGCCACCGCCAGTCCAGCGCCGGTGGCCAGGAGACCGAGAACGGGTCCTTGCCACCGTGCGGGTTCCACCGGCCCGGAATCGGGCGCCGACGCGCCAGCCGATCGAGACGGCGGTGGGGGCGGCACCACCGCCGTGTCGCCGTAGGGTCCTTCATCCATGGATGCAGATGTACCCGATCAGGCTCCGTCGCGTGCGCGATCGATCGTTGAAGCACTCGGTGTTTCGGAGAATGTTCGACTCGCGGAAGAGCTTGTTTCCGAAGCGCTCGGTCTCATCGCGGACCAGCCTGACACGCTCGATCTCAAGATCGCCACCGCAGCGCTCGCCGAGATGCGAGACGCCTATGAGATGTTCGCCCCCTACAAGCAGCATCGCAAGGTGTCGATCTTCGGTTCTGCTCGAACGAAGCCGGACGATCCGCTGTACGACTTGGCGCGTCGGATCGCCGCAACGCTCGCCGAACAGGGGTGGATGACGGTCACCGGCGCCGGTCCAGGAATCATGGAAGCGGGCATGGAAGGAGCCGGGCGAGAGAAGTCGATCGGCGTGTCGATCCGACTTCCGTTCGAGTCGGGTGCCAACTCGATCATCGCCGGCGACGACAAACACGTGAGCATGAAGTACTTCTTCACGCGCAAGCTGATGCTGATCAAGGAGTCCGCCGGATTCGTCTGCCTACCCGGCGGCTTCGGCACGCTCGACGAGATGTTCGAGCTGTTGACCCTCACCCAGACCGGCAAGGGCACCCCCGTGCCGATCGTGTTGCTCGACGAACCCGGCGACCCGTTCTGGGAGGGTGTCGACACGTTCGTGCGCGAGCAGCTGATCGCGCGTGGCCTGGTCTCGACGAACGATGTGGATCTGTACACGATCACCAACTCGTGCGAGGAAGCCGCTCGCGTCATCGACGGGTTCTACTCCAACTACGACTCGTTGCGCTTCGTCGGAGACAACCTGGTGATCCGACTGAAACACGGGCCGACCGACGAGCAGTTGGCCGAACTGAACGAACGGTTCAGCCACCTCGTGCTGTCGGGCCGGATCGCTCGCGCCGAACCGTTCAAGGTCGAGCGACGAGATGACGACCGGCTCGAGCTCGACCGGATCTCGTTCACGTTCGCCAAACGTGGCTACAGCGATCTGGTGGCGATGATCCGGGTGCTCAACGGCTACTCGCCGTCGAGCTGACGCAAGACCTGGATCGCCTTCTCGATCGCGCGCCGCGCCTTCATCAGCTCGCGGTCCTCGATCGGTCGGGTCGTCTCACCATCGGCGACGGCCTCCCGGAGTCGATCGAACGCCAGATCATCGATGTCGGCTGCGAGCGACTCGAGGCGCTCGGCGAATGCGCCGTACTCACCCATCGCCGACGACCTCGGCGGTGAGTGTGACGCCGAGCGCATCAGCGACGATGTCGAGCGGGTGACGCACCTGCACCTCGTCATCCGGGAGCACGTTCGACAAGTGCATGGAGCAGCCCGGGTTGGCACTGGCGACGAGCGTTGCCGTCGATCGTTCCCGTGCTCGCTGTACGGCGTCGATCTTTCGACGCCGGATGTCACCGGCCAGCTCGGGCTGGAGCACGGAGTAGGCACCACCGGCACCGCAGCACAGACCGACGTCGTCGAGTTCGACGACGTCGGCAACATGGGCGAGCACCGTGCGGACGGGCTCGTGGGCGCGCTGCACGTGCCGCAGGTGACACGGATCCTGCACGATCACGCTCGGCCGCTCGCCGCGCGCACGCGGCAGGAGGTCGAGACGGTCCGCAAGCCACTCGTGGACGTCGAGCACGCGCTCGCTGAACCTCTTGGCGTCCGGCGTGCCGACCAATGCTCCGTAGTCCTTCATCGCTGCGCCGCAGCCCGCCGAGTTGACGAGGATCGGCGCATCTCCCGGCATCGATGCCATCGTTCGCTCGGCTCGCCGTACCGCGTCGCCGTGCAACCCGGCATGGACCTGCAGCGCCCCGCAGCACGCTCCCCCACCGTCCGGCACGGCGAACGTCGCACCGACCGCCTGCACCAACGCCGCGGTGTTGCGGTGGGTGTGTCGTTGCCAGGCATCCATCACGCACCCGGTGAAGATCCACACGTCCTCGCCGGTCCCGCGCAGTCGAGCCGGGCGGCGCAGCGGAAGTCGTGCAAGCCCCAACCGCGCGGGCACCATCCGGGCTCGCTGCGCGGCGGCCAGCACCGTGGACGCTGCGAGCACGAGTCGGTGGTTCCCGAGCGAGCGGAGACCGGCTCGCTGCCACCAGGGCGTCGTCAGCCCCTCGTCGGCGAGCACCGTGCGTGTACGTTCCATCAGCGAGCCGAACTGCACGCCGCTCGGGCACGCGGTCTCGCAGCCGCGGCACTGCACACAGGTCTCCATGAACGTCACGAACTCGTCGTCGAGCGATGTGACACCGGTTTCGACCGCTCGCATCGCGTCGATCCGTCCACGAGGCGACAGCGACTCCTCCCCCGACACCCGAAACGTGGGGCAGTGCGGCAGACACAGACCACAGGACACACATGCCGCGAGATCGTCGACGGCGAGTCCGAGCACCGACTCGCCCTGGCCATGCGAACTCGACGGCGCCTGCATCAGGGCGCCATCGTAGAGACTGAGGACGCCGGCCGAGCGCTCGAGCGGGCAACGACCACTGCGTCGCACGGTTCGGGGTCGACTGAGCGCACGCACCATCGGTCCGGCACACTGCTTCGATGCCCGAGGGTCACACCATCCACCGCATCGCCCGGGACCGCGGCAAGCTGCTCGCGGGCCGCGTCGTGCGGGTGTCGAGCCCCCAGGGTCGGTTCGGCGCCGACGCCGAGCGAGTGGACGGCGCAGTGCTCGAGAAGCGGATCCAGCCCTGCGGCAAGCACCTGTGTCAGTCAATAAGGTCCGAATATGGGAACCAGGGGCAAGGCCAAGCGATGCGTCACCTACTGCCGGATCAGCAACGACCCTCGAGGCACTGAGGCCGGCGTCGACCGGCAGCGTGCCGACACCGACCGGCTGGCCGGCACCATCGTCGACCTCGGCGATGCCGACAGCGTGTTCACCGCCCGCGTCCTGCTCGCCGCTGCGGAGAAAGAGGCTGCCAACATCTCGCGCCGGATGAAGCGCACGCTCCAGGCTGACGCCGAGGCCGGTCGACCGAACTGGGCACGGCGACCCTACGGCTACACCCTCGACGGCGAGCCGGTGCCCGCCGAGGCCCGCAAGCTCAACGAGATGGTCGACCGCATCATCGACGGCGAGTCGGCGTCGAGCGCGGTTCGCCCTCGGTCGGAGGGTTGACCGGATGTCAGACCGGTCTGCCTCGGCTTGTAGCCCGTGCGCCTCTGACCGTGAGTCAGCTTCACTCGCGATTGTTCGGTTGGGGGTGGCACCATGGGCCACGTGACCATGTCCGAACTGCCAGACGACCCCCTGTTGCGTGAGGCCGCGATCGTGTTGGAGGAGACCGGTCACGCGGGCTTTCTCTTCGACGCGGACTGGAACGTCGTGCATGTGTCGGACGAACTCCGGTTGTTGTGGGCCGATGCCTCCGGAGGTGACAGGGCAAACTTCCCACTCGGTGTTCACCTGTTTTCCAGAGAGATGGTCCAGGCCAGTGAGATGTGGCGGTTCGGTTCGACGACGGTCGATTACTGGCGCGGATTTCTGCGCGAGATCGGTGGCGTGATTCTCGCGGATACCGGTCGTGATCAGCTCTCCGAGCAGGTCGATCCCGCGTTGCGTGATGTCGTCGACGAGTTGACGCCGGAACCAGCGACGGTCTCCTGGTTCCCGTACGTGGGAGCAGGTATCGGCGAAGCCCGCTCGGCTCCGATGATGATCACACGAATCCGAGATGAGAACGGTTGTCTCCGCGGAGCGGTCCTCGTCGGCAAGCCCACCGCTGGGATGAGCACGCTGATCGGTATGGCTCATGCCCGCGACGTTCCGCACCTGGAACGGATGGAGCGGCTGAGCCGCGCAGGGCGGCGATCTGCGGCGATCCTGTTCGCCGATCTCGAGGGTTCGTCATCGCTCTCGCGCCGTCTCTCGACAGCTCGCTATTTCTCGCTGGGCCGCCGCCTCGTGCGCGCTGCCGACCGCAGCATCGTCGACTCCGGCGGTCTCGTCGGCCGTCATGTCGGCGACGGTGTGGTCGCGTTCTTTCCATCCGAGACATACGCGTCGGAGTCAGCGGCTGCTCGCGCCTGCATCGAAACCGCACAATCGCTTCGGCGAGCTGTCGCCGAGGTTGCGGACGAAACCGGTCTGGACCCAGACGAGGTCACGTTGCGTTTCGGCCTCCACTGGGGTGCCGCGCTCTACATCGGCCGCATCACAACACTCGCGCGAACAGAAGTCACAGCCCTTGGCGACGAGGTCAACGAAGGCGCCCGCATCGAAGCGTGCGCAACCGGTGGACGCACCCTGGCCTCCAAGAACCTCGTCGAACGCCTTGAAGCTACCGACGCATCAGTACTCGGACTCGACCCCGACAACACCGTCTACACACCCCTCGCCGAGCTCGCGACCGCCTCCGAAAAGGCCCGCCGCGACGCACCAGCCATCGCCGTGTGCGAGGTGTGACAACCACCTGCGCGGCACACGCTCCCGGAACACCGCGCCCACCCGATAACGCCCCAAGTGCAGTGCTCGATAACCCCGCCAGCGGCTCACCAACCGAGCACGGTCGGTGATCGCGTCATGAGCTAGCAGCGCGCCTCGCCAGGGCGCACTACCTCGCCGACGGTTGAGCTCGGGTCGGCGTCAGCAACGGTTCGCTGCATCGCCCTCTACGCAGGAATGGTGCGGTCCATGGTCATCGGTCCGCCGTGTTCTGAGATCGATGCGAAAACGGGCGCGCCATCAAGTCGGTATTCGCCATAGGAACGCTCGGCTCGCTTCGTGAATCCAAGTCGTCCAAAGATGTGCTGGGACACCAGGTTGGTCGCCTCAGTGACCGCTGATGTGTATCCCTTGATGGCCCCATTGGCAAGGCACGCCGAAACGAGGTGCTGGCCGATCACGCGTCGAGTGAATTGCTCGGCGACACCCAGCAAGAACAGGTGGAGAGTCTGACCCGGCTCGATTGTCCTTACATCCCGGTACTCGGCATCGATCTGACCCAGCAGGTCGAGGATCGGATCGAACTTGTCCGACACTGCTTCGAGTCCTTGCGGGGGTGGCGCCGCGGCGTCGTCTGTCAGCAGAACACCCGCCAGCTGACCGGTCGCGACATCTCGGGCGACGACGGTCAGGCCGTCCACACCCGCTGCTGGTGACCAGAGTTCGACGAACGCCTCGAATTCGTTTGGGGTGAGGCCAACGGCGACTGCAGGCGGATCGTGTTGCGTGAAGCTCTCCGCGAGCAGGCGAGCCATGTCGGGTGTGTCTTGAGGTCGACAAACGGAGTACTCGATGCCTGAGATCACTTGTGGC
>Ga0316197_10003874_pt1 | contig 10644 bp, 8 predicted proteins | sample OudBiesiAoxic_MG_FD_204939 | JGI IMG/M metagenome (GOLD analysis project Ga0316197, IMG submission 204939) | Coastal sediment microbial communities from Oude Bieten Haven, Netherlands - site A oxic | ecosystem: Environmental > Aquatic > Marine > Coastal > Sediment | place: Netherlands... | reverse complement strand
ACCGCGGTGCGGTGTGCGTGGGTTACCACCACTCCAGTGCTCATGCTTCAGCTCCTTCTGCTACTCAGTTCCGCAAGGGTTTGCCGGTCTCCAGCATGTGCAGGATCCGGTCAATCGTCTTCTGCTCCCGGCAGAGGCCCACAAACGCCTCGCGCTCCAGATCGAGGAAATCCTGCTCGTTCAGGTGTGTGCCGGCGGCAACTTCGCCACCGCACAGAACGGCGGCAAGGACCGAGCCGAGATGTTCATCGTATTCGCTCAGGTATCCGCCCTGCTGCATCCCGTGAACACCCACTTTGAGGGCAGCAATCCCTGTAGTGCCCGGGACGGGTACCGTGAACTCAGCAGGCGGCTGGTAGCCCATCTGCGCCAACGCGAGCACGTCGGACTTGGCATCGGCCAGCACGGCGTCGGGGTTCAGCGTGATCCGATCGGTTCGACGAAGGAAGCCGAGAGACTTCGCCTCCTCCGCGCTCGTCGCCACCTTGGCGGTACCGACCGTCATGAACATCGTCTCCATGAACGGGAACAGATCGGCTTTGACTCCTTCGGGGATCGATCCGTAGAACCGGAACGCCATCTCCTTGCAACCTCCGCCGGCGGGGATCAGCCCGACGCCCAGCTCAACGAGGCCGACATAGCTTTCGGCTGCAGCTCGCACGGCGTCGCCGTGCATCACGACTTCGCAGCCTCCACCGAGGGCCATTCCGCGCGGGGCGACGACCACCGGACCATCGCAGTACTTCATCCGCATGAACGTGTCCTGGATGACCCGCACTGCTTGATCGATCTGATCCCAGTCCTGGGACATGGCCAGCATCCCGATGAGGCCAACGTTCGCGCCGACCGAGAAGTTGGTGTCGTCGTTGCCGATCACCAGCCCGACGAGTTCGCCGGCGTCGACCATGTCGCAACCGGTCGCGATAACCTCGAGAATGGTGTTGTCGAGGGCGTTCATCTTCGTATGGAAGGAGACACACCCGACACCGTCGCCCATGTCGTACAAGGTGGCTCCGACACTCTCTGCGAGGACCTTGCCTTCCTCGGCGAGGGATGCGATGGTGATCACGCCCTCAGAGACGGGTACCGGCAGGTAGGTTTCCGATTCGACATCCCAGTAGTACCGCACGCCATCACGCTTCACGTACCACGAACCTTCACCGGCCTCCATCAGTCGATCGACCGCCCCAGGAACGGTCATACCTTCGGCGCGCATTCGTTCCACGGAATCTGCAACGCCGATGGCATCCCAGGCCTCGAACGGCCCCAACTCGAAGTTGAAGCCCCATCGCAGGGCTCGGTCAATGTTGACGATGTCGTCGGCAATCTGCCCGAGCAGCTCCAGGGCGTAGATGCTCAACTCGGCCGTGACCTTCCACGCGAAACGACCGTGGTCGTCATCGAATGCCGTCATGGCGGCGATCTTGTCACCCGCGTCTTCCATCTTCCTGGCAGCCCCCACGGCCGCGAGCCTGACCTTGCCGGCATCGACATAGTCCAGCGTCTCGAGATCGAGGCTGAGGATGGCGCTTCCCGCCTCCGTCTTGACCTTCTTGTAGAAACCGGCGCCGGACTTGCTCCCAAGGCGGCCGTCGTCGATCAGCGCCTGCATCGCCGCGGGGATTTCAAAGCGATCTCGCCACGGATCATCGGGGCAGCCCTCTCCGATCGTCGCAAGCACATGGGCCATGGTGTCGAGGCCCACGATGTCAGCGGTCCGGAACACCGCTGACTTGGGCCTGCCCATCGCCGGCCCGAACACCGCATCGACCTCTGCGACGCCGACGTCGTACTCGTTCATCCAGTGGAAGACGGAGGTCATCCCGAAGGTGCCGATGCGGTTGGCAATGAAGTTCGGGGTGTCCTTGCAGTACACCACTCCCTTGCCGAGCACGTGTTCGCCGAACCAGGCCATGTCGGCGAAGATCTCGGGATCGGTCTCTTCGATTGGAACCATTTCGAGGAGGCGCATATAGCGGACAGGGTTGAAGAAGTGTGTCACCATGAAGTGTCTGCGGAAGTCTTCGCTCCGGCCCTCCGCCATGGCCTCGGCAGAAAGTCCGGAAGTGTTCGAAGAGACGACGCTGCCCAGCTTGCGATGCTCATCCACCATCGCAAAGACCCGCTGCTTGATGTCCATGCGTTCAACGACAACCTCGACGATCCAGTCGCACTCGGCGAGCTTGCCGAGGTCGTCTTCGTAGTTGCAGGGAGTGACCATCGCAGCGAGGTCAGGGCGATACAGCAGCGCCGGTTTGGCCTTCTGCATGGCAGCGACACCGGCGACCGAGATTCGGTTGCGAACTCTCCTGGAATCCAGCGTGAGGCCCGCTTCCGCTTCTGCCTCGGTCGGCTCTTGTGGTGCCACATCGAACAGGTACGACGGGATTCCGGCGTTCGCGAGATGTGCAGCAATACCTTGGCCCATTACGCCAGCCCCAAGGACTGCCGCTCGTTTGATCCGAATTCCCATAGGTCCTCTCCTCGCGCGTCACACATCGGTGGTGCTGTCCGCACAGTGATTGACTATCGGGTTCGGGACCAGGGCCGGAGGACCGTTCCGCTACGGGCGAAAGGCAGGCCCGTTCGGCGATTCACCCACTCAGCGTTCGATCCGGGAGCGCATGTCGTCCGGAATGGGCGCCGCCGACGGCATCTGAATCGGCGCGATCGAGATCCGGTCGTCGCGGCCGGCCTGGATGTCGGTGCCGTCGAGGGGTTCAAACTCGATGAGGCGACCGCTGAAATCGTGGTGATAGATCCCGGTTCCGTCGTCGCTGAATAGCCGGTGATAGCCGACTCGAGCGACCGTCGTCACGAGCCGCGACGTCGCGTTCGATGCGTCGAACGGGAGGTTGATCGAAACCACATCGGCCAAGACCGGCAACCCTGCTTCAACCACGTCGTCAACAACCCCGGCACCAATGGTTCCGAGACGTTGCCAGTCTTTCGCTGCCAACGGGTCGAGCGCCCGGCGCTTCCACGCCGACCAGTCACCGTTGGCACCGGTCGACAGTGCGATCGAGGGAACGCCGGATACCCAGCCTTCCACCGCCGCTCCGATCGTCCCAGACGACATCAGGAAACCGGCGCCATGGTTGTATCCGATGTTGATTCCGGACACGACGAGCGACGGTGGCTCGTCAAACAGTCCGTGGATGCCGATCTGCACCGCGTCGGCCGGATACCCGGTGCACGTCCAGGCGGCGACACCGTTGAGTTCCACCTGTTGCGTACCGACCGGACCGATGCGTGTGATCGCCTTGCCAACCCAGCTTCGCTCCCGGTCGGGCACAACAACGCGAACCGATCCGAGTTGTCCGAGAGCGGCAGCGAACGGCGCGAGCGCAGGGCTGTCGATACCGTCGTCGTTGGTCAGCAGAATCCAGGACACCCTCGGGTCAGCGCTCTTCCCGGAAGTACGGTATTCCGAGGGCAGCAGGTGCTCCAAGAAGCCGTGCTCGTTTGCCGCTCGTCAACACGATCATCGCAATGATTGCGAGCACGAACGGCAGCATGGCCAGCAGGTTTGCCGGCACGTTGATCTCGAGGGTCTGGAAGGTGAAGTTGAGGCGTCCGGCTGCACCGAACAAATAGGCTACCCAGAGCGCACGCCACGGCCTCCAAGAAGCCAGGATCACGAGGGCGATGGCGATCCATCCGGCCGGGCCGATCGGGTTGTCCTGCCAGGACGGCACGAGAGCGAGGGAGAAGTAGGCGCCGCCGAGGCCGGCAAGTGCGCCGCCGGCCATGACATGCAAGTATCGAACCGTCGACACGTTGACACCGGCCGCCTCGGCACTCGCCGGATCCTCTCCCACCGCGCGTACGGTCAACCCCGGACGAGTCCGGAAGAGGTAGTAGCTGGTGGTGGCAACAACGATCCATGACAGATAGACGAGTGCGTCATGGCCGAAGATCAGTGGGCCAACGATCGGCAGGTCGGCCAGACCATCCGTGAGGATCGGGGTGAATTCCGCGCGCGACGGCTCTCCGATCAGGGGATTCGCCCCGGCGCGCCCGACGAAGGCCGCGAGACCTGTGCCGAAGATGGTTAACGCCAAACCCGAGACGATTTGGCTCACCCCCAACGTCACCGAATTGAAGGCATGAATGACGGACAATGCGGCTCCTGCGATCAGCGCCGCGAGCACGCCGAGCCAGAGGTTGCCGGTCTCGAACGTCGCCCAAAATCCCATCACGGCCCCAACGAGCATCATGCCCTGGACTCCCAGATTCAAGACCCCGGCACGTTCCGCGAGGATCTCACCGACGGTCGCAAACACGATCCCGGTTCCGAGGCCGATGGCAGCCATGACCGTGAGCATCAGGACGGATTCGTTCATGCCGCACTCACCTCTGCGTCGGCTGGTGCCTCTTCAGTTGGGCGCTCCGGCCTCCGGATTCGGTTCAAGATGAGGAACTCGCCGCCAACGGCGAAGAGCAAGATCGCACCCTGGAGGATTCTGACCGTTGCCGAAGGAACCCCGATGGATTGCAGCGCCGGCCCCGCGTTGTTGAGCGCACCCATCAGGATCGCGACCGGGATGATGGCGATGGGGTTCAGCCGCGCGAGCGCCGCAACGATGATGCCGGTGAATCCAAGCCCCAGATCGAGCGACCTCGGATCCATCTTCCCGAGAATGCCCGCCACGAGGATCGAGCCGGCAAGCCCGGCCGCGGCACCGGATGCGAGGAACGTTCCGAGCACCTTCTTCGGGACCTTGATGCCCGCGTAGCGAGCGGCATCGAACGAGTCTCCAACGATCCGATACTCGAAGCCGCTTCGCGTCTTAGTGATCACGAACCAGGCGATGATGGCAACACCGATGGCGATGAACAGGCCCCAGTCGAGTCGGTGGAAGAACTCTGGGATCCGAGCGTTCTCGATGATCGGCCTACCTTGAGGGAACTGGGTGGCCTCTGGATCCCGCCAGGGGCTGAAGCTGCCCAAGACCAGGTAGTTCATGAAGTTCAGGGCAATGAAGTTGAGCATCAAAGTGGTGATGATCTCGTTGGTACCGAGGTACACCTTCGGCACGGCAGAGAGCGACGCCCAGAACGCCCCGCCGACCGCACCAGCGAGGACGACGGCGGTGATCGCGATAAACGGTGGGGTTGAGCCGCTTAGCCAGATCCCGACGCCGGCAGCAGTGATCGCTCCGAAGATCAACTGCCCTTCGCCACCGATGTTCCACACAAGCATCTTGAATGCGATCGCGGCAGCGACGCCGGTAAGGATCAGCGGGGTCGCAGACACAAGCGTCTCTGCGAAACCGCGCCCGGAGCCAAACGCCGCATCGGCCATCTTCTGGTAGACCTCGACCCAGTCGTTGCCTGTGATAGCGAGGAAGAATGCGCCGACAACCATCGCGGCGAACACCGAGCCGATCGGAATGAGAAGCTTCAACCACCAGGGAGCGAGGCCGCGAGGTTCGACGATCAATCGACGTGTCATGCCGGCTGCTCCTCACTGTGCCCCGACATGAGCAAGCCGAGGCGCTCCGGAGTTGCCTCCGAGGCCGGCATCTGTCCGACGATCTTTCCCTCGTAGATGACGAGGAGCCGATCAGACAATGCGAGCAACTCATCGAGATCTTCGGAGATCAGCAGTACTGCGATACCCCGATCGCGTTCCGCAAGAATCTCCTCACGGACCGTGGCCGTTGCCCCTACGTCGAGCCCACGCGTCGGCGACCGAGCAATCAACACACAGTGGTCTTGGGTGACTTCACGAGCAATGAGCGCCTTCTGGAGATTCCCGCCGGATAGGAGGCGGATGGGCAGGCCGGGACGTACGCCCCGAACGTCGAACTCTTCGATGAGTTCGGCGCCCTTCGTCTTGAAGGCCTTCGGGGAGAGCATGGGACCGTTCGAATACGGCGCCTCGCGGAACTGCTTGAGAGCGAGGTTGTCGTCCGTATCGAGGCCGGGAGCGAGCCCCATCCCGAGCCGGCTCTGCGGAACATAGGCAATACCGGCCCTAATTGTGCGAAGGACGCTCGTACCGGTGATGTCCTTGCCCGACAGGTTGACCGAGCCACCAGTCACCTTCATCAGACCAACGATTCCCTGTGCCAGCTCGCGCTGGCCATTCCCCGAGACCCCGGCGATGCCAACCACCTCGCCGGCATTCACAGTGATCGAAAGGCCGTCCACGGCATCGAGTCCACGATCATCCACGACAACAAGATCCTTGACGGCAAGCACCGGCTCCCCGATCGACTCGTTCGGTGCTCGGGTCGGGAGCTCGAGGTCCTTGCCAACCATCATCCTTGCCAGATCCCGCGGTTCCGCGTCGGCCGTGTTCGCCTCCCCAACAACCCTTCCCTCTCGGAGAACGGTCACGCGATCGGAAACCTGCTTCACCTCGTGCAGCTTGTGTGACACGAAAATCAGCGAGCGCCCCTCTTCGGCGAGGGTCCGCATGGCTCGGAACAGCGCCTGACCCTCCTGTGGGGTGAGCACGGCCGTCGGCTCATCGAGGATGAGGATGCGGGCATCGCGATAGAGCATCTTGAGGATCTCAACTCGCTGCTGCTGGCCGACCGAAAGCTGCCAAATGCGGGCGGTCGGGTCGACCGGGAAGTCGTAGCGTTCTCCGAGTTCGCGTGCCTCGGCTTCGAGTTCGCTCTGAGAGAGTCGAAGCCCCACTTCGGGATTCCCGAGTGCAAGGTTCTCTGCGACGGTGAGATTCGCGACGAGCCGGAAGTGCTGATAGACCATTCCGACGCCGGCTGCGAGGGCGTCCTTGGGAGACTTGAAGGCGACAGGTTCGCCGTCCATCAGCATCTCTCCGGAGTCCGGCCGGTAGAGGCCCGCTATAACTGAGCAGAGCGTCGACTTGCCGGCGCCGTTCTCCCCGAGCAGGGCATGGACCTCGCCACGAGCAAGGCTGAAGTTCACATCGGCGTTGGCGAACACCCCGTAGAACGACTTGTCCATGTCGCGGAGCTCGACCGCAGGAGGAGCAACACTCTTGGGTCGGTCGGGCATCTCGACATCCTAGCCAGACGAGGAAGCCCCATCACAAAAGCAGGGGCCCCGCGTCCGCGGGGCCCCTGTCTCTCATCTCGTCAGAACAGATCAGCCGGTGGGGCTTCCTTTGACTCCTTCAACGAAGAAGTCCATCCCGAAGATGTCGCCGAGCGGTTGTTCGTTTCCGGCCTGGTTCACGATCGGGTCGGGGAACACTGCGAATGTCCCGTCAATGATCTCCTGCTGCCTCGTCTCGATCAGTGCCTGCATGTCATCGGAGACCGAAGGACCAAACGGTGCAATGTGGACCATGCCATCGGCCATATTGCCGTAGTACGCCGTTGGCTCCCACGTGCCGGCCTTCACCGCTTCGGCAGTGGCCAAGTAGTACGGGCCCCAGTCCCAGGTGGCGGCCGTGAGCCAGCCATTCGGTGCGAACTCCGACATGTCCGTGTTGTACCCAACCCACCCGGCGCCGGCTGCTTCGGCCGCTTGGCCGGGAGCCGGTGTGTCCTGATGCATCGCAATCACATCTGCACCCGCATCGAGCAGGGCCTGGGCGGCATCACCTTCCTTGGTCATGTCAAACCACGTCGAGGTCCACACGACCTGCACCTCGGCCTCAGGGTTGATCTCGCGCACGCCGAGCGTGAAGGCGTTGATACCGCGCAGCACCTCAGGGATCGGGAATGCCGCGACATAGCCAATGAGGCCCGTCTCGGTGCGCTCACCCGCAGCCATCCCTGACAGATAGCGGCCCTCTTCGGCAGCCCCGAAGTAGTTGCCCATGTTGGGACCAGTCTTGTACCCAGTCGCATGCAGGAACGCAACGTCCGGATAGTTCTCTGCGGCGGCAAGCATCGGATCCATGTAGCCGAACGACGTCCCGAAGATCAGCGTGTTGCCATCTGCGGCGAGGTCCTCGAACACGCGCTGCGAGTCCGGGCCCTCAGCGATGTTCTCCAAGGTTGTGATCTGTACACCCGGCATGTTCGCTTCGAGATACTTGGCGCCCTGATCGTGGGCCCACGACCATCCCTTGTCGGCACTTGGCCCGACGTATACGAGTGCAACCTTGAACTCCTCGGCCGAGTCATCCGTCGCGGCCGTTGTGGTCGTCTCGTCGGAGCCTGCCGCTGTCGTGTCGCTGCTTGCGTCGTCGTCGCTGCTGCATGCCGCCGCGACGAGCGCGAGCACCATCATCAGCGCGACCATAAATGTCCATCTGTTCCGAGCCATTGGCTCTCCCTTCAGTGTTCCTATCTGCCGATCCCCCGCGTGCTGCCAGCGCACAGCGAATCGTGCGCTGAACTCTAGATCAGATCGGTCCGTCGGCGCGCCCGCACGGGCCCTGGTCGAGAACCGCGCAAGGGATACACGCCTCTCGCCACTCGTACATACTGGTGACGACAGAACCCCGGGAGGGATCGTGCCGATCATCGAAGTCGCGAACCTCGTCAAGACCTACGACGACGTCGATGTCGTCGACGGTGTCTCGTTCGCGGTCGAAGAAGGCGAGATCTTCGGTATTGTCGGCCCGAACGGCGCCGGCAAGACCACGACGGTGGAGTGCGTCGAAGGTCTGCGGCGGCCAGACAGCGGATCGATCCAGGTTCTCGGCCTCGATCCAATCCGGGACCGGTATGAGGTCACGCAACGGCTCGGAGCTCAACTGCAGGAGAGCCGACTGCAAGACAAGATCAAGGTTGGCGAGGCCCTCGATCTCTACGCCTCGTTCTACAGCGACCCTGCGGATTGGCACGAACTCCTCGACCGCCTCGGCCTTCGAGATAAGGTCGATTCGAAGTACGCCAAGCTCTCCGGGGGGCAGAAGCAGCGCCTTGCCATCGCCTTGGCGCTTGTCGGATCTCCTGAGATCGCAATCCTCGACGAGCTCACCACCGGTCTTGACCCCCAAGCCCGGCGTTCGACGTGGGACACGATCGAGGAGATCAGGACCGCCGGTGTCACGGTTGTGCTGGTCACTCACTTCATGGAGGAAGCAGAGCGGCTCTGCGATCGCATCATGGTGATCGATCGCGGCCGAGTTGTTGCCATCGACTCCCCTTCGGGTCTCATTGCCGAAATCGGCTCGGAACAGCGACTGACGTTCCGGCCATCCGAGCCGATCGACAACGAGGTGTTCGCGAATCTGCCGGAAGTCACGACTCTCGACCGCAGCGGACCCCAGGTCGTCATCACCGGCACCAGCAACGTGGTGCAGGCCGTCACTGCACTCCTCGCTGGTCTCGGAGTAGTCGCCGAGGAACTCCGTGTCGAGCAGACCAGTCTCGAGGATGCCTATCTCGAGCTCACCTCGGGGACCCGCGACTCGGAGCAATCAGATCCGGAGGTGAACTGATGTCGACGACGATGAACATCGCACGAACGGAGGCCAAGCTCTTCGCCCGGGATCCGATCGCCCTGTTCTTCGGCTTCGTCTTCCCAGGGCTTCTCTTGTTGCTGCTCGGCCTCTTCTTCCCGGGTTTTGACGAACCGTCTGCCGACCTCGATGGCGACCGCTATATCGATGTCTACGCCCCGCTCGTTCTCGCTCTCGGGCTGGCAACCCTGGGGTTGGTAACACTTCCCCCGATCCTCGGAACCTATCGGCAGTTTGGGATTCTTCGCCGGCTCCGCACGACACCGGTTCATCCTGCTCGGCTCTTGTGGGCTCAGCTGGCGGTTCACGTCGGGGTTGCGGTCGCCGCTGCAGCCCTCGCGATTCTGGTTGCAGTGGTTGTGTTCGACGTGCCGTTCCCGGAGAGTCCGGTGTGGTTCGCGATCTCATTCCTCCTCGCGGCGGCTTCCACCTTCTCGATCGGGTTGCTCGTCGGGGCCCTCGCTCGCACCACCGTGTCGGCGCAAGCGATCGGAATGGCGATCTACTTCCCCATGCTGTTCTTCGCCGGGCTCTGGATTCCACGGTCGATCATGTCGGACGGGCTGCGAACGGTGAGCGACTACACACCTCTCGGCTCGTCGGTGCAGGCCCTCGCAGATTCCTGGTTCGGGACGACACCAAGCGTCACGAACCTTGCCGTGATGGCCGCCTACGCCGTTGTTGTCGGATTCATCGCAGTCCGCGTCTTCCGCTGGGAGTGAGCGCCTCTGCGACCGGTACCGTCGTCTACCGGTCGGTGTACGATGGCCCGGGGTCATGGCCGACCAAGACGCCAACCAACACATCAAACCCGCCGGCCCGCTAGCCCGGTGGCCCCACGACGAGGATCGGGCCGGTGAGAACCACCATCATCTCGTCTTCCGCCCTGCAACCGAGCGCAACGCGAAGCCATCAACACCAGTGATCGAGGAGAGACATGAGCACAGACAACCACGGCACGACGCCCACCAGCGACGACCCGTCGGCATCGCAGTGCCCAGTGATGGGCGCCTCGCATCAGGCCATTGGAATTACGGCGAACCAGCATTGGTGGCCGGATCAGTTGAACCTGAGCATCCTCCGTCAGCACCCCGTCAAGGCGAATCCCATGGGGGCGGACTTCAACTACGCCAAGGAGTTCGAGACGATCGATTTCGAGTCTCTGGCCAAGGACGTTGACGCCCTCATGACGCAGTCGCAGGACTGGTGGCCGGCCGACTACGGCCACTACGGCCCGCTCTTCATCCGCATGACGTGGCACGCCGCGGGAACGTATCGCATCG
>Ga0316197_10003873_pt1 | contig 10647 bp, 8 predicted proteins | sample OudBiesiAoxic_MG_FD_204939 | JGI IMG/M metagenome (GOLD analysis project Ga0316197, IMG submission 204939) | Coastal sediment microbial communities from Oude Bieten Haven, Netherlands - site A oxic | ecosystem: Environmental > Aquatic > Marine > Coastal > Sediment | place: Netherlands... | reverse complement strand
TTACTAACCTCTGTTCCTCTGCATCATACCTATACAAGTGAATTGTATTATCTTGAATCAAAGTAACAGCATCATTAATTGTCTCCAAAGGTAAATTGAACCACTCTTTTGCTTTGTGTAACCTGCCATCATTCCCTGTAACTTCAACGTTTAGTCTTACGCGGCCAAATAACGCATGAACGGCACTCTCAACAGAGTTTAGGTTTAAGCCGTTCAATGGTATTACCTTAACTTGCTCGGCTTCATACATCAGAAATGCAGGGTCTTTAGCTGCTTCTTTAAACCTAGTACCAACATCTCTCTTGGTTAACCCTATTTTATACAAATGTTTGTATGTTTCTCTAAGATCTGGTTTTAAAGTTCTCGCAATATAGATATACCCGGTAGCTTTAGTCTGCTTTAACACTTGAAGACGTGGATCTAGCTCAGACTCACCCTTAATGCGTTTAGCGTTAAAAGGCTTTCCTTCAGTTGTCAATATTCGTCGAGCACTGCTATCTTCGCGGATTCGCTTGGTAAGAGAACGCAATAACATTGTTGATTGAGTGCCATTTTCATAAATAATCAACAATCGCCTATCTTCACGATCAGTGCCTCTAAACACCTCACTCATGTAATCTACAAAAAGTAACATGCCTTTTAAAAGATAAAAGTTTCCTTCTACAAACTCAAAAACAGAAAGTTCCGTATCAGCAATAGCACCTAACAGCTTCGTTTTGGCAGATAGCTCTTTATGTACATTTTTGAATAATGGTTCGAAAACTTCAAAATTACGACATTGAGTTGTTTTACCGATAGCCTCAGCTTGGTTTCTTGCTCTAACAGCTTCAGGATCTGTAACATTCTTAATAGTTAATATGTCTGAAGTCTCTGATTTAGGCGAGATAAACTCTAGTAAATCTGAATTAATGATGTCATCAATAGATTTAAAGTCTTCTTGTCTAGGGGCCTTTAAAGTAGGTTGTCCACTAACTTCTAATAGGTTGAATTCATCATGGGATTTCAAGCTATCAACCAACTTAAAATCTGCTTTTATTTTTTCAAATTTATAAAATAATTTCAGCTCAACCATGTCACCATCATCAGAAGGTAGCTTTTTATGCTCCCTATAGAATTCATTTATTTCCATAAAATCATCTAAATCTGTTGCTCTGACAGCCTTAGTTTTAGGCTTTGGTTTTGAAATCCATCCAAATTTATCAGCACTTAGCACTGCATCAAGAAAATCCATATCATCCATACCTACCTCCCGTGTTGTTGACGCATTTTTTCAACAAATAGAATAGCCTCTGCTAACCTTCTCTCCATAGGATCTGATGAATCCATAGATGGCTTACGCTTATGCTGCGTCATAAAACTTTCAATTTTTCGCTCTTGAAATAATATTAAAACTTCTTCTTTAGTTATTGTTATCTTTTGTGAGTCTATTTCGTTTTTAATTGCTTTTAATACTGGAGCATCGACCGACTTAGATAAAACATCAAATGCTGTTTCGTAAATGTTCATCGTATCAATCAAATCAACGCTAAGGTTATCCAAATCAAATTGAGTATTCGCCATAACAATAAAACGAGAAGGCTTACCATCAGCATTTTGCTTTTCTTGAATACGTGAAGGTTTTATTAAAGCTTCTGCAATAAAATGTTGACGAACTTCTTCTATTTCTTGTTCTGTTAGCCCTAATCCTTTGAATTTCTCTTCAATTATTCTTGGTAAATGTACTTTATTAGCCACTTCAGGATCTATAGAACCTACCATAGCTTTTTGCATAACATTATCTTGAACCACAGCAGCCTGAAGCTCTGTCATATCCTCTTGAATTATTTTCCTAACCCGATCCGTACTAGGCTCAGAAAATCCTATAACTTCAACAGTACCTGCTTTATTTTTTTTAGTTTTCTTTTTAAGATCCGCTTGCTCTTTATCGTATTCAGGATCAAATTCATTTTTGTTGATATCACTATCTGAATTTTCTTTAGATTTTGGAGAGCGGAAATTTAATCTAGGCTCTAGAATTTGCTCCATCAATAACGAACAAGTAATTGCTTTAAGCATATTATTTACAGAGTCTTTGATTACTGTATCTGTAACATCAGGGTTAACAATTAAATTGGTAAATTGCGCATGCGTTTTATTATCAGAATCACGTGTACAACGTCCAATTATTTGAATTATCTCTGTTAAAGATCCTCTATAACCTATCGTTAGTGAGTGCTCACAGAAAGACCAGTCAAACCCTTCTTTTGCAGTTCCAAGTGCGATAATTAAATCCATATCATCAACATCATTTATATCTCGTAAATAACCTTGAACCTTGTCCCTCTCTTTTGCATTATCGTTAACAAGATCGGCAACTTTAATTATTTTCCCATCACCTTCACGCTTAACGAAAATAACACCTGCGTCATAAGCAGCTGGGTCAATTTTTTGGCCATCTATTACCTCGCCAATACTATCAATAATAAGGTCAACTTCTTGATATTTATTTCCTGTCGACTCAATTGAATTGACATTAGGAATATGAAGTATTGTTTTCTTATCCGTATCTAAAATTGACTTCCGATTATTTTCTGGGTCATTTACAAATTCGGAAAGGTAAGAACCTTGATAGAAATGATAACCTATACCTAAAGACTTTAAGTGTTGGTAGCCATTAAGTTGTTCATAATAGTTATATGTTACTTTATCAAATTGTGCTTCATATTCAGGAGGTAAAATTGGCTCTGCATCACCGCGAAAGTACGACCCCGTCATTGCCACAATATGTGCATTTGATTCATCCATTAACGACTGCAATACGCCACCAAGTATATTCTCTTCGTTAGATGACAAATGATGAAACTCATCTATGGAAATCAAACAATCGTTGAAATCACTTGGCACTAGCGATTTGAAAGAATTTCTTAATGTTGCATGAGTGCATACTAAAACTTGTTCATTTGACGCCATAAACTTTTTAAACGAACCGGACGTATCACTAGCATCAATACATAAGTTATTTTCAGGTTTAACAGTCCAATCTTCAAAAAAACCACCATCGGTTAACTTCGTGTTGGAAAAGGAGCCGCCAATTGATTTTTCAGGAACCGCTACAATTACCTTTTTCAAACTTTGGTGTTTGAGTTTATCTAAAGCAATAAACATCAACGCTCTTGATTTACCAGATGCTGGAGGTGATTTTAATAGCAAATATTGAGAGCGCCTACTTTCATATGCACGAGCCTGCATATCTCTCATACCCATACTATTTGTATTAACACTTGATGCATTGGTTTGATAATTAACTTCAACAAAATTAGTGGTCATGATTTTGATCCTTCATTTTCATGTACATTTCAAAAAGTATTTCTAGTCTTTCTAGATCTGACTTTATGGATTTGTTACGTTTGATTGCCTTTTGATATAATGAATCTAGGAAAGTATCCAAAGATTGATGTGCTTCTCGTAAACCTTCTGGCATTTTAGTGGGATCATAAAGTTCAGCTAAGCTTCCGCCTGCCATTACTCTTTCACGGATTATTGAGCTTGCACATTTATCAAGTTGTTCTTTATCTAAAACTGATAATTCTGGAATGGGGAATGTGTTATAACAAATTTTACTTGAGTATCTGATGTCATTTTTCAGGCGACCAGCTACTGCTTTAATCCACAACATATGCATTTTCGATATTAGAAATGGAAAAACGATTTCATTATATTCATAAATCATAAAATTAGCATAACCAGCTACAACGTCTTTATCAACAAAGTCGATGGGCAAATACTCTCTTCGCTCTGAAGAAATTACGGGCATCAACAACGCTGGTAAATTTTCGTTTCTTGTCTCGCCAAATTTATATGGAGTTTGAGCAGCTTTAATAGTTCCAGCTCTTGAACTAGCAAGGCGGTAAGATTCAACCTTATTTATCCTATCTGCTATTTTTGGGATTTTTAAAGCCGCATCGTAATCCCTATCCTCAATCCACAAACACCAACGGCTTAGGTTATGTATTAACTCCTTTGAACCCATATATTTTTTAATAAATCGTGAACTGTTTGGGTTCGTTTCAATTAACTCTTTTTTTTCCTCATCTGATAACACTAGGTTGTTATCATCATAGCCTGCATTGCCTTTCATAATAGGAGGCAATCCATTTAACGGCTTATTTTCAGCAAATACAAAAACAGGCTTCGTTGCAGTCAAGTAAGCGTTTATAGTATCTACTTTAGCTTTTAAATTACCATCGTATAAATATTTATTGGTATTCCTAGGGTGTCTTAAGTTTACTACAATACAAATCACGGCAGCATTTGATTTTGCATTATTAGTCCACTTAAATGATAAATGTGCAAAACCAATTTCATATTCTCGGAGGAGAGGCTCCCACAAGACAGCTACAGCATCCCCTTGGCATAAGGAGTTTGTTGAAACCAAAGCAAGTTCAGAGTGCTTGTTACCTTTTAAATAGTCAGCTCCTTTCACATACCAACCTGCTACAAAATCTAGTGTTTTATGGTTTTTAATAGCACTACAAGCAAATTTCAAATCCTCTTTCTGGTCTTTTGTCTGCATTTTATAACCTAAAAATGGCGGGTTGCCGACCACATAAACCTCCCCCTCATTTGGCATAACGTTATTCCAATCAATTCGTAATGCATTACCATGAACTATATTATTATATGATTTCAAAGGGAGTGTTGCTTCGTTTGCACCAAACTCATCGTTAAATTTTTGATTCATTTGGTGCTCAACAAGCCATAAAGAGAGCTCCGCTATCCCACTTGCAAAATCATCATATTCGATACCATAAAATTGCCCTACAGAAATGCCTGAATTAGGAGCACCAAGTAATAGATTAATTTGCCCTTCAGCCCCTTCTAACCTGCGAACTTCCTTCAAAATAGTCATCTCTAAATTTCGAAGTTCTTTAAACGCAATGATTAAAAAGTTACCTGAGCCACACGCCATATCCCCAACTTTAATTTTTGATAAGCGGGCACATAATGCTTTTAAATTATTTACTTTAGTTGTGTCTTTAACATCAGAATCGAGGATTTTTAAGTACTCTTCAGTTAACTTATCTAAAAATAATGGGCTTAATACTTTCATTATATTTTGAACAGAAGTGTAGTGCATCCCCATTTCTGAACGTTTTTTGGTATCCATTACTGCTTGAATCATCGAACCAAAAATATCAGGGTTTATTTTGGACCAATCTAAAGAACCAGACTCAATTAACGCTCTACGTGAACGCACAGTAAACTTTGGAAGAATTAAATCATCAGCAAATAAGCCGCCATTTACGTAAGGGAATGATTTAAAATTATTTGAACAATTATCTCTATTGGTCGTATCTAAAATATCAAAAAGTTCTTTTAAAACTTCATGAACATCTGAACCATTTTCTTGTGATAACGAGCCGATTGCTTTTGTGAACTGATCCTTTTGAAATATGCCTGTATCTTCAGCAAAAAAACAAAATAAAATTCGGGACAGGAACACGTTCATTGAATGAATTTGTTCTTCGGTTTGAATTTCATTATCTGCTTTTAACAGATCGAATAACTTCGCCATTTTTTCAGCAGCTTTTGCATCCGCAACTGACTCAGTGGCTAAACTGGCACGTTCCATCCCTGCCAATGGCAAGAAAAACTCAAATTCGTAATGTAACTCATCTATAGCAATTTCAATCGTGTCATCAGATTTAATGTCATGGGCAAAAATAGTTTTATAATCAGTGACAATTACAAAACGAATTTTATTTTTTTTAAGAGACTTTAATGAAAGGGAGTCATTTAATATTTGATCTAAATTGCCACTGCCTTCTTTAAAGAGAAGTTGTCCGTTAGAAGTTATTTCAGCAGTGTTTTCAAACTTCTTTTTCAACCGTGTGATTGAAGCCTTAGCCGTTCCAAAACACAAAAGAAGATCATATATGTAACTTTCCGGTTTAATACTTTTTGATAAAGCTGCTAAGTTTTCTTGAACCTCTGTATAAGTAATTGCCATTTTATATCCCTTTTAATTATTCATATTACTTTGAGTTCTAGGACTCAATAAATTAGTTCTCTAGTTACATTATCAACTAAGCCTAACTCAGGCGCATGCTTAAACTGCCTAATTGCATATTCGTATGAGAAGTATTAAGTGGCGCACTAAAGTTGTTAGCTAGGTTTAGCCAAATGGTCTATAGCTTGTCCTTGGAGTTATTATTTAGTTTTGCGATTATAGCTATGCATGAGCTAATTCCTGAGGAAGATATATTCATTAACAACTCCTTGTTGATGCGCTACGAGTAGTAATCCACATTACGTTTTATAACCCGTTAATAAGTATGATACTAACAAAAAATACCACGACTGTATAAACTAAATAATTAGCTATTACTGCTTATATTTTAGGGTAATATCCTCCCTTAATACTCTTCACACTTTTTTGTATTTTTATTATTCATTCACGGTAATGAAAAAGTATATAAAACGATCAGGTATGGTGTTTTGAAAAGTTTTGATTTTTAGCGTTATTTGAAGAATCAATATAAACTGCTCACATCAAAAAAAGTAACTTTAATTTCTGAGTAAAGTTTAACCTTGTTATAAAAAATCAAATCGTTTTAAACTCCTTTAATATGTTCTTAAAAATAACAATAAATCATTATTTTCAAAAGGTTAAACTTTTAGGTTTGTTCCGCGTTGTTCCGTTTTTTCTTAGCGTATTTACTACTCTATGATTAAACTAACTTACTCTTAATACGGCTCGTTCCATAGTTTTTTGTCTGTGCTGGCTTGTTACTTTTACTTCTCACTTTAGCCAAATAAGAAATACGCCATACAGCTTTTTGAAGTGAATCATAATCACCTCGCATAATATTGTAGTAACAGTGCTTAGGGGTATATTGTGAACCTTGTAGCTGATGCTCCCAGATAGCTTTTACTTTTAGCAAAATATCATGAGGATGACGTACTTTATGACCATCAAGCATCAATACATAGTGGTAGTGCTGTTGGCTTGCAGTTTCAATCTCACGACACCAAATAAAACCTACTCGTTTTAAGGTATATACTCGTTTAAGCCACTTAAACAGGATGCGATTAAATTTAGTAATTACTTGATTATCCGGCGAGTATTCGTATAAGCGAAGATCAAAGCGAATTAGGTGTACTTTGCTATGATGCTTTAATATCATATCAACTTGGTTTATCATTTTCTTAGCCATAGTTAAGTAAATACCACTGTGCTGACCGTTCACCCAGAATACCTGATCATTTACCTCAATAGCCCTAACCTTAACCTTATAAGACATACAACACTCAAGAGATATTATTAATTACCTAGTAGCGTGTTAGTCGCTACTATCGCTATTCAATAAGTGTGCATTTAAAACGTCAGGGTTTTGCTAATAATTTATGGGGTATAAAACCTATAAATAGCGGCCAATAAACGTTTTTTAAATCCATACATAGCACTCAGGGTAAGCGAGCACCAACATTGTTTAGGTAGGTTATTAACGTTATGCTTAACATGCTGGTGGTTTAACTTCCACATTGCGCCACCAGCACACCATTGATAAGTCGCATTGAAATTAACTTTCTTTGCGGCTTTTCTCATTTTTATACAACTTTTGCTGCTCTTTTGTCATATACAAAATGGCTGCGCGTTTTGCCCGTTTTCCTGTTAAAGGACATTTAACATCTTCATACTCCTGCGTGAATAAATAACCTTTTCGCCTAAGCGCTGAGGCAACACTTTGTAAGCTATCAATACCAATAGAGATCGCCATATTAGTGTCTGCTTTTATTCCCAGAGCGATAACACTAAGCACATAATTGGCCTCTTTTTGGCAAGGATAAGGCTCTGGTAAACCTAATTCTAAGCATTTATTTTGACGTATCATTACCTCACCCCTTATAGCTGCGTTTATCGATAATACTTTGCACCAAAGCTCTTAATTGCTGCTCTGTGTAACCTGCAATCATTGATTGAACTACTTCATTACATTCACTTTCAACAAAGCCAACAGCTCTGGCACCTAAGCTTATTGGTGTAGGAAATAGACCATCATTAATGCGATTATAGAGTGTTGATTTTGACCAGCCTGTTTTGTTTAAAACTTCGGGTCTGCGGGTGATTTTAGAAAAACTTTTAATGTTCATTTTTAACTGCCTTAGTACGTTATGAAATGGTTCAGGCACATTAGAAACTATTAACCAGGGGGTTAGGCTAGAGGGGTTAGCTGATTAATTTAGGGGGTTACCTAGGTGACCCCCTAAATTTTTACTTAGATTTTATTATTGAAGCAATCGCTGTAGCTTTTTTATTACTTATACCTGGGAAAGTACGCCCATTATCTTGATGCTTAACTCCGCGAAACTTACTTTCTTCTTTTAACCAATCATCTATTTCTTTGTTCAAGGGTAAAGTACTTCTACCCATACAAAGCTGTTCGTATGCATCAATAGCTAGTTGAAGCTCAGGTGGATACTGTTTGTCAGAATGACAATCGAGCTCTATATTGGAATTACTTTTATTATCTAGATCCGTAAATTCTTTATAGTCCCAAAATTCATCCTCTAAATCATCTATGTAGGGACTTCCCAATGGAACTCCAAGCTCGGTGCAGTAACTTATGAAGTCCTGATAAAGGTAATAAGTCTCCCCATATATTTTATTACCAGCTCCAAAAGGGCTCAAATCTGTATGAGAGATCAAGTCAGGCCTTGAACAATACTTCCCACATTCATAGTAATTAAAAAATACCTCTTCTTCTTGACCATAATCATTAATATAAGAATCAATGAAAACTCTCTTGCTCTTTATATAACCAGTTACATATGCACCTTTAAAATCATCACTTGAGTCGGAGCTGACTAGAAGACCATCGTAATAAATGTATTCATCAAGTTTCGCAATAACAAAACTTATATCTATATGAGTAAGCGCTAGTAGCTCAACCCTTGTTCGAAAGCTATGCTTAAAGTTATTTTCCATATTTGGCTCTTTCTGTATTATCCATAAAGTTTCAACTTACTACCTTTAAATTCGTACACGTTCTTCTAACCTGACCAAACTGTGCTTGTTCTATATGCTCAGACCACCAGCTCATCATCACTCGTCTACGTTCTAAATAGTCCGCACGATTATAAGCTCGCCTGACTTCATTTTTATCTACGTGGGCCAATGCGGCTTCAACCACATCACCATCAAAACCTTGCTGATTTAGTGTTGTGCTAGCTAGAGCTCTTAAACCATGAGCAACTAAACGTTTTTCATAACCCATACGCTTTAAGGCCATATTAGCTGTTTGCTCATTTATATGACGTCTAGGGTTTCTATCAGCTGGGAACACATGCTCCCTATGCCCACTAATAGGTTTTAAGCTATTTAGTATTTCTAATGTTTGCTCCGCTAGAGGAACTAGATGCTCGCGCTTTTTCTTCATTCGCTCAGCAGGAATAATCCATACCTTATTTTCTAAGTCGATCTCAGACCACTTAGCGCCAGCCGCTTCACTGGGCCTAACCATGGTATGTAGCTGCCATTCAATTAAAAAACGAGTTACTAGCTTAATACTGGCATAGCTAATATCTCTCATTAACTGTGGTAGCTCTTCAGGTGTAATTGTAGGCATGTTTTCTTTAACTGGTTTTTGAAAAGCAGCTCTGAGTCCTGCAAGCGGGTTTGCATGTATTAGTCCCGTATTAACAGCAAAGATCATTATCTCATTTAGCCTTTGGCATAAACGCTTAACAGTTTCTAAGCTCCCTTTTGCTGCAATAGGCTTAAGTATTTCAATAACCTTTGGTGCTGTGATTTTGCTGATAGGTAATTTACCTAACGAAGGCAGAAGATGATTATCAAGCGAACGCCATAAATCGATACCATAATCCCCACTGACTTGAGTGCTTTTTATTTCAAACCAAGCCATAGCCACATGTTTAAAAGTATTTGAAGCAGCCTCCAAATTGATGCGACCTTGTTCGTCTTTGTATTCTTTAGGGTCGATACCTTTTGCTAATAGCTCTCTATGGATACTTCTTAATTTTCGAGCATCAGCTAGCGATACATCAGGAAACCCACCTAAGCCGATAGCTGTGCGTTTTTTTGTGTGAGGTTTAACGTAATCAAGTAGCCATGATTTATTACCACTTGGCTTTACCCTCAATTGTAATCCATTGCCATCAGACAATTTATAAACTTTATCTTTAGCCTTGGCCTGTTTTACTTCCGTGTTAGTTAAAGGCGTTGTTTTTGCCATTATGTAGTACCCGATAATCAACGATTCATGTGGTACTACTAAATGTACTACTTAATGTTTTGGATGTCACTGTTCGTTAAAAAACCTATTTGGAATCTAAACGTGCTGGAAAGTGAGCTATATGAGGAATTTTAGGCAAAAAAAAGACGCCTATTGGCGTCTTAGTTCTTTGAAATGGTGGAGCTGGGGGGATTTGAACCCCCGTCCGAAAAGCCTCGACCGTCGGTACTACATGTTTAGTATTGTCATTTAATTAACCTTTAAGTCCCGGACAAACACGGTAAGTAAAGGCGAGGCCGCTTAGTTTTAGCGCTTCAACCCCGGCCAGGGTTTCCGTCGCGATCAGGTGTTAGGGTGACACTCCAAAATCCAGTCCACAAGAATACATGGAAGGAGCGCTAGCCAGCCTAAG
>Ga0316197_10003872_pt1 | contig 10647 bp, 5 predicted proteins | sample OudBiesiAoxic_MG_FD_204939 | JGI IMG/M metagenome (GOLD analysis project Ga0316197, IMG submission 204939) | Coastal sediment microbial communities from Oude Bieten Haven, Netherlands - site A oxic | ecosystem: Environmental > Aquatic > Marine > Coastal > Sediment | place: Netherlands... | reverse complement strand
TAAACGTAAATCAGCACACACTACATGCGCACCTTCCTTCGCAACACGAAATGCAGTTTCTTTACCAATGCCATCACCGGCACCAATCACGACAACGACATTTCGCGCTAATGTTTTTTCGGCTGGCATGCGTTGTAATTTGGCTTCCTCTAATGCCCAGTACTCAATGTCGAAAGCTTCCTGAAGAGGCAGGGCGGTGTATTCGCTGATCGCTTCTGCACCGCGCATCACTTCAATAGCACAATTATAAAACTCAGTGGTGACGCGTGATTCACTCTTATTTTTACCCCAACCAATCACACCGACGCCAGGAATCAAAATCACCGTTGGGCTTGGGTCACGCATTGCAGGAGAATTATCATTTTTACACGCATCATAATAGGCTTGGTAATCAATACGGTATTGCGCTAATCCTTGCTCAAATTTTTCCACTAAAATGGCAAAGTCGTCCTGTTGTGGATTGAAATCAAGGTACAAGGGTTTAATTTTAGTGCGTAGGAAGTGATCCGGACAAGAAGTACCTAAGTCTGCTAGGCGTTTTGCATCATGGCTATTAACAAAGCGTAATGCCGCTTCATCGGTTTGAATCGTCGCGACAAATTTGACTTTATTAGACAATAAACCACGCGCTTTTGGGAGAAACTGCGCTAACAATTTCGTTCTGTTGGTTTCACTTAAGCTTGCAACTTTAGCACCACCAAAGGTTAATGCACCTTTGTCATGCTCCTCAATATAACGGGCAGCTGTTTCTATTACCCATAAAGAGGTTTCATAACAGCTTTTGCTCTCACTACTCCAGTTCGTGTGTCCGTGTTGGCCGAGTAAAATACCAATAATATCAGGTTGCACGGCGTACACATCTTCACACTCTTTAGCGGCTTCCCAACCTGGACGCATCCATGGGACATAGGCCATTTTACCGCCCCAAATAGTCTCGGTTAATTCACGCTGTGCCTTGCAAGAGGCAACGGAGATAACCGAATTTGGGTGTAAATGATCCACATGTTTATCGGAAATCATTGAATGTAGTGGGGTATCGATGGAAGAAGCTCGTGGGTTTAAGCAAAAATTACAATGCTTATACATGCCGATCATGGCATCTTCACCGGCTGACTTATAACCTTTTACCTCAAAGTTCTGGTAGGTATTGTCCAGCGCCTCGAGTTTATCTTGGTATAACGATGAGAAATTATCTTTGTTAGCGGTTCGAAGATCACCTCCTGATCCTTTCACCCATAACACCTCAACCTGCTCACCTGTGAGCGGGTCTATTTCGATTATTTTAGCTGATGTGTTACCCCCTCCCGTGTTAGTGATACGTTGATCTGCTCCTAGTATATTGGAACGATAAACTAAGCTATCTACTGACGTTAATGGTTTTGCAATCTCATCATTCCAAAGATAATTAACATGTTTAAATTGTTCTTTTTTGTAATTCATATTACACCTTATATTTAACGTTAGTTTTAATCGCAGTAAATGTATTCTCGTTAATCTAAATAATGACTGGTTAACTTGAATTTAACATTTGTTGTAAAGGGAACATAAGCAATAGAATCAATGATAAAGTGTTTTAATTATTCTATTGTCAATGTAGTTGGTGTGATATTAGCGTTGAAAAATTGAGGCAACCTTGGATATTTTCATTAAAAATTTTAATTAACCGTTATTTTGTTAAGATTGTGTTAACAAGCCTCACAAAAAAAGTTTTTTAATCTGTCACGTAAAAATTGCAGGGGTAAAGTTACTGGGGGTTATAGCAAACTTAGTTTTTATGTCTGTGCTGCAAGGGTAAACTGCATACACATTAAAATGCCATTAATTTAGGAAATGCAAAGTGCACAAACAGAACACTACTGAAAATATTTTTTTACACCGGGTCATGTCTGCATTAGCTTGGATTGCTTGCTTATTATTGATAGTTATACTGTTGATGGGAGATAAGATATCACAACAATTAATAGCGCTTTATCCCGATTGGTCTTTTCCTGCTTTTTTTATTCCATGGTTTTTATTGGTGATTTCAAGTGTGCAAAAATTACCTAAAAGCGAGGTTAAAATGGGATTGCAGCTATGGGTATTAAAAACAACGTTACCTATTTTTGTGTTTACACTACCGTTTTTCACGTCTTCCAAAACTGCAATTATGTGTATTGATGATTGTATTAATAAAGATGGTAATTTGTTAGGGGAAGGTCTCTATGCTGTCTACTTTGCTATTATCGTTTTATTCGCAGTGCATTTTTTGCCACTGTTTAATCGCCAAAATAAAAACGACTAAGCAGTCATTTTTGAATTTTATTGGCGGATACTAGGGCCAGTTGATCTTTCAAGTTTGTTTTTGCAGTAATTTGTTGGCCATTTATACAGGCTAAGTCTATGTAGTGTGGTTGTTCCACATAAATAGGCTAAAACGCAGTAGAAAGAGTCAATAAATGTTGCGCTTCGGGTTCAGAAAAATTCAAACGGCAAAGGTCAATAAGCTCTAATAAGGGAGAAGAATTAAAACTCTCCCTTATTAGAGCTTATACAAATAGATTAAACAAACTCAATATTTTTAGTTTTTAATGTTGTGTCTAATGAATCAATTAAAAATGTTTTAGCAACGCTAAACTGCACTTGTTGATAACCTAATTCGATGGTAACCCTTTGAAGTTCATTAAAGGTATCATCAGCCTCATGAAAAATTTCCTGTATATTTTTTAATGGGATAAAAGTATGTCCAAATTTATAATTGGTATCATGCTCTTGGATAATATCTTGTCCTCTACTCGCAATAATAAACTCCACACCATTAGTCATATACATACTATCAAGTAAACAGTATTTATTGAGTGATTGGAAAAGCTTATTGGACTTTAAAAAACCAAGATCTAAGCTTGGTTGGTAATTTAATATCTTAGGTTTATTGACTTCATTCTCTGTAATGCAGAAATAGGTGAAAATTTGTAACTCGCTATGTGGTTGAGTGGGTGTTGCAACATCTGCTTCCACCTCTGGCGATAAATTAATACTGTCTCTGAACAAGCGCATGACAACACTGGCAAAATCCATCGAGACTAGGTTGTATCTGATACGCATGCAGTTGTTTGTGGTTGTTAAGCTGATTTCACAGTTAAGCAGGTCACCGCGATGGGTAATATACTGCACATCTTTAAAGTTTATTGCGTGGATTGCTACTTGATGGTCAATGACGGATAGTTCGACAATGCGTTCATGTTCAATAACAATTAATTTATTGTACAACAGCATACCTGGACGAAGTTTACGACGCTCCTCTTTTACTGGAATTTTAAAGCAATATTTGGCTGCATTTATCATATCAAGATGCTCAAAATATTGATGGGGTATATCAGCTTCAGATTTTACTTGTAATAACCACGGGCCAAAGTGGTCATACTCATGTTCAATACTTTCCATAACAATATCCCTTTTTTAAGTTGCTGTGAGCCTATCTGTTTGATTAGGCTGTATTTCATCCTCATCTGAGGGCGCTATAAGCCTAAAATTGTTCTACTGAAAATGATCAATAAAGGTAAATTTATCAATTATTAACATATACAATCTTGTTCGGCTTAGCTTAAAAGGGAGGACTATTGTTTGAATATCGTTACCTAGAAATCAAGCTTATCTATAGCGTCAAATATAGGGTGCCTTAGTTAAAAAATAGCTTACTTTAAGATTCTGTCAATATGCTTTGCTAGATGCTCTGGTTACGCTATTGGCTAGCGGCTTCACCAAAATTATTATCGAGAATGATTTAGCTGGAACCATGAAAGCTGATCGTTAAAATAGGTCTATTATACCAAACTGATTAAGTATGTGATCTAATTTTTGCGTAGGAAAAATGACTTAATTCAAGGCGTAAGTTGACGTAAATGGTTGTTCCCTTTGCGAAACTTACAACGAAGAAGTAAATTATTTTAACCAGCCCAAAAGATCAGCTACTTATTCAGATTGGTATTAAATAGCTTATGCACCCTTAAAATCGAAGATAATAGCAACTTTGCGGTCACTTCAAAGGCTATATTATGAATAGTTTGCCCATGTTTAGTTGTTTAACGCTCATCATATGTAGGTTATACCAAAGGAATTAATAAAGTGATCATTCTTGCTAGTTAAAATTATCCCTAACTGCGTTGTGAGTTTTGAAGTGAGAACAACTATCTCCTGCAACTCACGCCTTATTAGTAATAATTTTTCCTACGCAAACTCTGATCACCTATTAAATTCCTTTGGTATTAGTTGGCAAACCGACATATTTACAAAATGCGAATACTTGCTCTATTCCAGTCCTCGCTGCATTTTCAAGATTAAACGAACGAGAGTATTAAAGGCCACTTTTTCACCGTGGAATAGGTGATGATACTCTTCTTCTTTTTAAACCAGAATAGTGCAAATATCTGTATTTTATCGCGTTACGTATGTCGCTAAAATATGTCCATGAAAGGTACAATAATTCTAGGGTATTTTTCCTATTTATCTTTGGTCTCTCATACTAAAGTATGAAATTTTTCATGCCGATGGCGCATGGTGAGTAGATGTTAAGTAACGCTATCATAAACCTCGTAAATACTTTGGCTTAAGCCCACTCAGGGAAATAACTAGGCAGATAGACACTATCAGCCGACTATTAAGAGGTTAATTATGATCTATGCAAATCCAGGCAGTGCAGATGCTATTGTTACTTTTAAAAATAAATATGAAAATTTTATTGGCGGTCAGTGGGTAGCGCCTGTTAAAGGAAATTATTTTGATAACACGACACCAGTAACGGGGGAGGTGATTTGCCAGATTCCCCGGTCAACAGCAGAAGATATTGATTTAGCACTAGATGCCGCACATGCTGCGAAAGATGATTGGGGTAGAAGTTCTGTCCAAGAACGTTCAAATATATTATTAAAAATAGCAGATCGAATTGATGAAAACCTTGAGCTACTTGCGGTTGCAGATACTTGGGACAATGGTAAACCGGTTCGTGAAACATTAGCGGCAGATGTCCCTTTAAGCTCTGATCATTTTCGATATTATGCGGGCTGTATTCGTGCACAGGAGGGCACATTATCACAAATAGATAACGATACTGTCGCTTACCATTTTCATGAACCGCTTGGTGTTGTTGGTCAAATTATTCCTTGGAATTTTCCATTATTAATGGCTGCTTGGAAACTTGCGCCAGCATTAGCCGCGGGTAATTGCATCGTGTTAAAACCTGCTGAGCAAACGCCCGCGAGTATTTTAGTGTTGATGGAACTAATTTCTGATTTATTGCCCGCTGGCGTTTTAAATATCGTTAATGGTTTTGGTAAAGAAGCGGGGGAGGCATTAGCGACGAGTAAACGTATTGCTAAAATTGCATTTACTGGCTCAACACTGGTTGGTGAGCATATATTAAAATGCGCAGCAGAGAATATGATCCCATCAACGGTTGAGTTGGGGGGGAAATCAGCGAATGTATTTTTTAGTGATATTGTGCAACATGAAGATGATTATTTGGATAAGTGTGCCGAAGGATTTGCTCTTGGGTTTTTTAACCAAGGGGAAGTTTGTACTTGTCCTTCGCGCGCATTGATTCAAGAAGATATTTTTGATCAGTTTATGGAAAAAGTGATTGAAAAAGCCAGAAATATTGTTCGTGGAAATCCACTTGATAGTGAAACTATGGTGGGGGCACAAGCATCCAAACAGCAATTTGATAAGATTATGAGCTATCTAGATATTGGTGTCGAAGAGGGGGCTAAAGTCCTAACGGGTGGATCGCAAGAGATACTTGATGACGCTCTTAATAATGGTTTTTACATTCAGCCGACGATAATGCAAGGTGATAACTCAATGCGTATTTTCCAGGAAGAGATCTTTGGTCCCGTCATTGCGGTAACCACTTTTAAAAATGAAGCAGAAGCTTTAGAAATTGCTAATGATAGTGCTTATGGATTAGGGGCGGGTGTCTGGTCTCGTGATGCTAATCTTGCATACAGAATGGGCCGTGGTATTCAAGCGGGGAGAGTGTGGACAAATTGTTATCATTTATACCCAGCACATGCTGCATTTGGTGGCTACAAAGCATCGGGTATCGGCCGTGAAACGCATAAAATGATGTTGGATCATTATCAGCAGACTAAAAACCTATTAGTTAGTTACAGTACTTCACCACTTGGGTTCTTTTAACTAGGCGCTGTTTCGGTAATTTAAAGATTAATTTCATCGTTTAAACAAGTTAGTTCGGTTGTAAATGCTTTGTAAAGGCATGTTATTTACAAAGCATTAGCGCTAACTTGTATTTCATAGAATATTTGAATAACAAATTAAGCCAGTTGGTGTTAAAAACTGGCAAATTGTTCACTTTCCTATTTTTATCCTAAGACTCTAAAAAAACAGAGTGTTGACTCACCCTTCGCACCCTATCTTTGTTCTATTTTACAAAAAAATTGTATTATCAACTATTCTAATTAAATCATTTAATTAACAAGGTCAATCATGAGCGATATTAAAACCATCACTGCCCTAAGCAGTTTACATGATGCAACGTTAGCTAGTGAGCAGATTCATCAGCAACTTAATCATACCGAGATTGGTTTTATTCTATTTTATTGCTCCTCTGCTTATTCCCTTCCACTATTATCGCAATCATTACAGCAGTTATTTGGACATATCAAGGTCGTTGGTTGTACCACTGCGGGTGAAGTAAGCTCTTGCGGTAATTTAGAACATTCGATTGTTGCGATCGGTTTTTCATCACACTATTTCTCTATTAGTGCGGAGTTAGTCGAATCGATGGCTGATTTCGATCTACTTAAAGCTCAACAAACCATTAATAGATTAAATGAACAGTGCGTATCAAGGCAGTTAATAAGGCCTAAAAAACGCTCTTTTTTGTTAACACTACTTGATGGTCTCTCTTTTGAAGAGGAGCATTTTCTGGCAGCTTTGAACTCTGCTGCCACTGGTATTCCACATTTTGGAGGTTCAGCAGGAGGTGACGATGACCTGGAAATGAACCATATCAATGAGATTAGTAATACCTATGTTTATTTTGATGGGCATTTCTTACAGCAAGCAGCGGTTGTTATTATGGTGAGTAGCTGTTTTTCCTTTGAGGTCTTTAGCTGTGATCATATCAATAAACCTAAAGAGAAATTAGTGGTTACGGATGTGGATGCACATAATCGCACTGTTTATGAGCTCAATGCGGAGCCCGCAGCACTTGAGTATGCGCGCTTATTAAATTTAGATATTGAAGATCTTTGTCCGACGGTTTTTGCACTTAATCCATTAGCAGTGAAAGTCGGTGGCCACTATTATATTCGTGCTATTCAGAAGGTAAATCAAGTTGATTTAAGCTTAACTTTTTATTGTGCTGTAGATATAGGTATTGTTCTAACGGCTGTTGAGATGGGGGATATTCTCAAGCCATTGACTGATAAACTTGAAGATATCTCTGCTCGTTATGGAAAACCACAACTTGTTATCGCCTGTGATTGTGTTTTACGGCGCTTAGAAATCGAACATAAACATTTGAATAATAGTGTAAAAAATATAAACAACGACTACCAAATTGCTGGCTTCAACACTTATGGTGAGCATATTAATGGTATCCATCTAAATCAAACGTTTACCGGTGTTTATATTGCGGATGATATTAATGAATGAAAATGCACTGCAGTTGGAGAATGTAAAACTTAAACGAGATAATGCCAAGTTATTAAAAATTAATAATGCCTTGATGCAACGTGTGGAAGAGGGGGGAAATCAGTCTGCACCCTATGCCACATTTGAACATTCAGTACATCTTTCTGAACAAGTTAGAGAGAAAACTCAGATCCTCAATGAAACATTATCACAACTTGAACGCAGTAATCGCCAATTAAATACATTTAAACAGCGCTTTACTGATGCCATAGAGAGTATTTCAGAAGCATTTGTTTTATTAGATTGTGATGGGCGGGTTATTCTTCAAAACAGTAATTTTGATGCATTTCTAGACTCCTCAAAATTACCCACCAATACTGTGTTCAACCTAAAAGCGTTGACTAAACAAAGTCATCAAAAGCAAGTCAACCATGAAAAGTTCTTACTTAAACCTGTTTATCAGTTGCCAGATGGTCGTTGGTTTCAGCTTAATGAGCGGCCCACTGTTGAAGGTGGAAGAGTATTGCTCTATACCGATATTAGTGCTTTAAAAGAGGCTGAAACGGCTCGTTATGAGCAAGCGATGGCGCAAAAATCTCTGCAATTACAGAGCCTCGTTGATAATCTGTCGCAGGGAGTCGTGTTATTTAGTCGGGAAAAAAAAGTAGAGGTATGGAATAGTCGCTTTGTGCAGCTTAGCCAATTGAGTGACCAACAACTTTGTAGTAATCCCTATTTATCGACTATGAAAACACTTACTGAATTAGATTTATGCGCTCATTTACAATTGGGTAGTGACTCTTTTGTACAAACATTAAGTGATAAAACGGTGCTGCAAGTAAATATTCACCAACTTCGTGATGGTAAAATAATTAATACTTATACCGATATAACCGAACGCTATCGATATGCGCAATCTATTCAGGAAAATGAGCGAAGATTACGTTTAATTACCGATAATGTACCAGCGATGATCGCTTATATTGGTGCTGATCTTAAATTTGAGTTTACTAATCAAGTTTATATCGACTGGTATGGAAGTTCTACGCGAGGTCTTGATATTTCTGCCTTGGATGAAAGTTTAAACTTCAAGCAGATAAAGCCCTTTGTAAAACGAGCCTTAAATGGTGAAAGTGTTAGCTTTGAAAGTCGCGAGGTGAATCATGTTGGCGAGCTCAGTTATCTATTAAAATCCTATGTTCCTAATCATGATAGTAATGGCAATGTACTCGGTTTTTTTGTATTAATTCGGGATATTACTGAACGAAGAATAAATGCGTTGGCGCTCCAAAAAGCACATGACGAATTAGAGGTGAGGGTGGTAGAACGCACAGCTCAGCTGCAAAAATTAAACCAACAATTACGCAATGAGGTTGATGAACGTCGGCAAGCGCAAACCGATCTACAGATGGCGATTAGAGAAGCAGAGTTGGCAAATTTTTCTAAAACGAAATTTCTTGCCGCTGTTAGTCATGACCTATTACAGCCACTTAATGCCGCACAATTATTCACCGGTTCAGTCCTAGAACATGCTCTTGATGAAGGAGTGAGTGCTTTAGTTAGATCGGTAACCAGTTCACTGAACGATTTGGAAAACCTTATCTGTACACTCGTTGATATCTCCAAATTAGATGCGGGTGTTGTGAGTGCCGATAAAAGTAACTTTATGCTCTCTGATCTGCTAGGTAATTTAGCTAATGAATATCAGCAGCAGAGTGATTTTTACCATGTGCGGTTGCGCTATGTTGCTTGTCATCACTTAGTTTATAGCGATAGTGTTTTATTAGCGCGTATACTCCGTAATTTTCTCTCAAATGCATTTAGATATACCAATAAAGGTAAAGTTCTGCTTGGGTGCAGGCGTCGCGGCAATAACCTATCAATTGAAGTATGGGATAATGGCGCAGGCATTGAGCAAACACAACAGATGGAAATATTCAAAGAGTTTAAGCGCCTAAAGTCATCACAAAGTGCCTATAGCAATGGCTTAGGTCTCGGGTTGGCAATTGTAGATAAAATATCGAAGGTGCTTGAACATCCTATTAAAGTCTCGTCGACAATAGGAAAAGGCTCTCTCTTTGCAGTGCAAATTCCTCTTGCTAATAGCGATTGTTTCCTTGAATTAGAAGGCACACAAACTTTATTACTCAAAAATACCGAATTGGCCCACCGCAAAATTTGGTTAGTAGATAACGACATAAATATTTGTGCCGCAATGAGGGCTTTATTGGAAAGTTGGGGGTGTTCAATTATCACTGCCGTGAGCCTGTCCGATTTAGAGAAACAGGTCGATATTGCAGAGCAGCATGCTGATATACTTATTGTTGATTATCATCTTGATGATGGGGTTAATGGGCTACATGTAGCACAGAAAATTAACCATTTACGCGAAACGGCTTTACCAGTATTAATGATCACTGCCAATTACAATAAATCTTTAAAAAAAGAGATTAAGGAACAGGGGCTACTGTTATTAAATAAACCGGTTAAAGCGATGAAACTGAAAACATCGATGTTGCACTTAATAAATAATGATAAGTGATATGCTTTAAATGTAGCAAGGGATCTGACTTTTATCTTTTTAAGTACTGATTAAAATCGATATCAGAGCAGCCGAGTACTACCTTGACACGATTTGAAGCCCCCAGTTTTTTAAGTATTGAAGAGACATGGCTTTTTACTGTCGCTTCGGAAATGTTTAGGTTAAATGCGATTTGTTTGTTTGCTTCTCCTTGAACTAGGTTGTTTAGTACAGTGAGTTCTCGTCGAGTTAAGGTACTGACCTTCTCTGGTAACACTGAAAATTCATTTTTAGATTTTTTAGTTTGTGGTAAGCGCATAATATCTGGTGGTAAGTAAACATTACCGGCAAAAATACTTTCAAGTGCTTGTACAATACTTTCTTTATCTGATGATTTTGCAATAAAACCAACAGCCCCATAGGAAAGGGTTTGTAAAATGATCTGTTTATCTCGTTCTGCGGAAATAATAACGACTGGTATCGTAGGGTATTCATGG
>Ga0316197_10003871_pt1 | contig 10648 bp, 8 predicted proteins | sample OudBiesiAoxic_MG_FD_204939 | JGI IMG/M metagenome (GOLD analysis project Ga0316197, IMG submission 204939) | Coastal sediment microbial communities from Oude Bieten Haven, Netherlands - site A oxic | ecosystem: Environmental > Aquatic > Marine > Coastal > Sediment | place: Netherlands... | reverse complement strand
TCGGCGGGAGTATAGACGCCCCCTGACTCCCGGAGTAGCGAATGTTTCACTCCTGAGCGAGGAGCGAAAGCGATGAGACGAGCTTGACATGGCCAAGGTGGCAACGTCAGATGAGCCCGCGGAACCCAAGGAGACTCCCATCGCCAAGAAGGTACAGCGGAAGCGAAAGCGCGCGGCTTTGCGAAGGCGGCGACCCCAGACGCTCGGCTTGGCGCCCGGAAGCATCACCCTAGTGCCTGGGGTGCCGCCTGGGGTCATACGGGTCATCTCCTACGACACGGATCGGGTCGACGAGCGTTCGATCGAGCACGTTTCCGATCTGAAGTCAGTTCGCGACAGCAGTACGGGCGTCAGCTGGATCAACATCGATGGCATCGGGGACCCGGAAACGCTGTCTCAGCTGGGCGAGCTGTTCAACCTTCATGCGCTGGCGTTGGAAGACGTCGTGAACCTGCACCAGAGACCGAAATTCGAGGACTACGGCGACGCCGACTTCATCGTGCTGCGTATGCCGTCGCTGAGCCCCCACCTCGATCTCGAGCAGGTGAGTATGTTCGTTCGCGATCGCTTCGTCATCACCATTCAGGAGAGGCCTGGTGATTGCTTCGATTCCCTGCGCGAGCGAATCAGGAAGGGTAAAGGGAGAGTCCGCCAACGCGGGGGCGCCTATCTCGCTTACGCCGTGCTCGATGCAATCGTCGAGACCTTCTACCCAGTGGTCGAGAGCTATACCGATCAGCTCGAAGAAATCGAAAGTAGAGTGCTGGCAAACCAAACCGAAAATGTCGTCGCGGAAGTACACTCGGTTCGTCACGATTTGCGTGTCTTGCGCCGCGCGGTCGCCCCAACCCGTGAGGTCTTGAGCGCCATGGCGCGAGCAGATGCCAGTGACTCCAAAAGCGATACCCACGTTTTCCTCCGAGACTGTCACGACCACACGGTACAGCTGATCGAGGCGCTCGATACGAACCGCGAGCTCGCCTCGAGCCTCATGGATATGCATCTCTCCAACGTGAGCATGCGAATGAACGAAGTCATGAAGGTTCTGACCATCATCGCGACGATTTTCATGCCGCTTGGCTTCATCGCTGGGCTTTATGGGATGAACTTCGACGGTGACCTTTCTCGTTGGAACATGCCGGAGCTCCGTTGGCGCTTCGGCTATCTCTTCGCTCTCGGCGCGATGGGGCTTACCGCGATCGGGCTCGTGTGGTTCTTTCGAACGAAGGGCTGGCTTGGTGGAGGCGGCCATGAAGGCAACCGCGGGGGTGAGCCGGAGAAAGATCCCCCTGGCGCCGGCGGCGCCTAGCGTACGACTGGCAATGATTGCGAACGTCAGCCGGCGTTTGCTAGACCCAGGGCCTTGGAGATCTCCTGCAAGGTGGCGTTTTCGGCCGCCCGTAGGCGGCCATCGGCAGCAACAGCGATTGCTGCCGCGCTTCGGACGAGCTCGCTTCTCACCGGGTCGCCTGCAACGCGTGCGATGCAATCGAACGCGCGTTGCCGGCCATCTTCCGGGTTCGCAAGCAAGGCGTCGGCCAAGTCCCGAAAGGTGCGTTCGAGCGCTTCGAAGTCCAAGCCCGCGAAAACGTCCGTCTTTCCCCGCAGCATCTCGACGAAGCCGTCAGCCTCGGACCGTGAGAGCTCGCCATCCGACGCGGCCACCAATGCAAACGCCCCGGAGAGGGCGCGGAGCAGAACATCGGTGACATCTTCGTTGAAACGAACCCAAGTCGCGATGGCGTACGCCACAGTCTCGTCTACAGCCATTGATGCCTCCTCGGCTGCAGCGAGATTAGCGTGACCTCTTCGAGATTGCGAGGCATCTTAGCGCTGGTCGCAGGCTTGGTCGTCGTATTGACGTTCGGTCTCTCCTCTCTGGCTCAGCGTGGGGTCCGCCGCGGCATGATGCGACGAGGTGTCGCTGACGAAGGCGTCGTCGAGGTCACCAACAAACTCTTGCACTACGTGGCCTTGTTCGTCGGGTTCGGCATTGCGCTCCGCCTGGGAATCCGCGCGACCATCGCCAGATCCCGGGACGGCGAAGACGTGATCGTGCCCAACTCACTGCTCGTGCAGTCAGTGGTCAGAAATTTCACCCTCGACGATGCTTCCTATCGAGTCCGTACCGAAGTAGGGGTGACCTACGGCTCCGATATGCAGCTCGTTCGCGAGACCCTCGAGGAAGTCGCCAAACGCAACAGCACGGGCGTCCCCCGCTACGAACCGCAAGTGCTCATGCTTCGCTTCGGCAACAGCTCGGTGGACTTCGAGGTCGCGATCTGGATGGATGACCCGTGGTTCGCGCGCCGCCGGCTTTCGCAACTCAACGAGGAAATCTGGTTGGCGCTGAAACGTGAGGGGATTATCATCGCATTCCCGCAGCTCGATGTGCACTTCGATGCGCCTGTCGAAGGGGGCATAGTCCGGCTGGCAGCGGCGTCGTGACGCGCATCGGAACAACGTCATTGAACACGTCGGCTGTGCGTGCCTAGTATGCGCGCGGAGGTCGCCATGACAATTCTTCTGCGCGCTTCATGCGTGTTATCGCTTTCGCTCCTTGCTGCAGCCTGCACCGAGTCAACGGGGACACCAACCGCGGAGTCGATTGAAGTGGTAGAGGTGCAGCTTCCACAAGGGGTGACGATCCCTTCTCAGCAGAACAGCACGGGTTTCACCGCGGACGGAAGCCGGCTCTTCACCACCGCAGTGATCGAGGGGTTCGAGGGGCGCCACGTTGCAACGCTCGCGAGGGACGGAAGTGATTTCCAATGCCTGACTTGCGCGGATCTTGACTCTCCGGCCTTGGACCTGCGCCAACCTCAAATGGCCACCGACGGAATGCGGTTCGCGGTCCGCAGTGGGAGTGGAGACCAACGTCATGCCATCATCGAATGCACCCCAAGCGTGCTCGACTGTCAGAGCGCGACTTCCGTCCCTGTGGAGATCCCGACCGGCCCCGTGACACTGCTGAGGAATGCGCAGATGCGCATCTCGCCGGACGGTGAGCATGTCTTGTTCAGCCATGTCCGCCAGGATGGCTTGCTGCTCCCCGTGTTCGGCGGCTTGGTGCGAGAGACGGGCCCAGTCCGCTACATCGTCGAGAATCCAAGGGTGCTCGCCGGTTTTCGTCCGACCTTCACAGGGCCGTCAGACGCGCTAGAGCTTGCTCAGGGCAACTGGGGGGAGGGCAAGGGCTTCGCGGACGGTGGCGCGAGCGTCCGTTACTACACCACCATCGATTCACTCAACTACGACAGCGTGAAGCTCGATCTGGCCACGGGCCAGATCACGCGCCTCACCTCCGATCCGGAGTATGACGAGGATGTCGACATCTCGGCCGACGGGGAATGGGTCGTCACCGCAAGCTTTCGCAACTACGAGCGGATGAGCGTCTTCTCTTTGGTGCCTCGTCCTGCAATCGTGGATGCGCCGCTTCGCGGTCCGATCGCTCTGCTGCGGAATGAACAAGAGCGTCGCTTCTTCGACCTCTGGCTTCTGCCGTTCGACAAGGCGGATGAAGACACCGACATCGCCCGACAGATCCTCGACTCGAGCGGAGTGAATGATTTCAATTTCAATACACGCGGACAAGGCCGTTGGAGCGAAGACGGAACGGAATTCGCGTTCGTCGAAGAGGACGCGAGGGACTTGGGAACGGCGCGATTGAAGTTGGCCACATTCACCTCGCGCACGCCTGCAACACCCTTACCGATCGTCCCGAGCCCCGAGCCGACATGGGCGGCACCGCTATCGGAAGCGCTGTCTCCCAGCGAAAGCACGACAGGGACCCTGCCTGGCCCCGTCTCGGGACGCGCCGACCTCGTCTTTGAGATGGAGCTCGCGCCGTTGTCGGCGACCGTCGACATTCAGGTGGAGTACTTCGACTACTCGGCCGACGGCTGCTCGTTTCTCAACGGCACCGAGTCGGCACTCGTCAATGGCCTCGATTACACATGGACGGCCGACCTCGAAGTAACGGGCTGCCATCAAGGCTTCCTCCTCGCCGACGTGCAGGGGGTTGCGTTTCCAGGCAGCGCGACGGGTACCATCGTCACCGAATACGACGGCGCCAGCCGCGAAGGACTCCCCGAGCAGTAGAGGCGGATGTGAAATACGTGGTCTTGGTGGTCTTGCTTACCAGTTGCAGCGGGGCGAATGGCGGAACGACGAGCGATACCGAGGTGCTTCGCCTAAATCACGTTCAGGCGAAGGGCACGCACAACAGTTATCACGTGGAGCCTCCCGAGGTACTGGACCCGTCGTTTGGATACACGCATGCGCCATTGGACGTGCAGCTGTCGGAGCAGGGAGTCCGTCAATTCGAATTGGACGTGCACCTTCGTCAAGACGAGGGCTTCGAGGTCTTCCATATTCCTTTGATCGACGAGGAGACGACCTGTCGTAAGCTCGTCGACTGCCTCGGGGTAGTGAAAGCCTGGTCGGATCAAAACCCGTCACACATGCCGATCATGATCTGGCTCGAGCCCAAGGATGAGGATGCAGACTTCCTCGACGACACGCTGGTGCCGATATTTGGTCACTACGACGAGCTCGAGGCGGAGATTCTTTCGGTGTTTCCCGCAGGGCGCATTCTCACGCCTGACGATGTCCGTAAGGACTACGCCACCCTACCCGAAGCCATCGCCGCCGAGGGGTGGCCCACGCTCGGGGCACTTCGTGGAAAGGTCCTCTTCTCGAGCTCCGACTTTCCAGCGCCGGTTTCCAGTCGCGACTATTGGTTCGACATCCCAGAAGGGAATCCTGCGCAGTGCAATCCCGTCTACGGATCCGATCCGTGTTCGCCAAACGACATCGAGAATCTTCCCTGATGGGGTCACGGGGGCTTCCGCCTGGTCTCACAGACGCTCGTGCTCGAGGGTGCGAAGCTGATCGTCGAAGCGCCGGACCTCGGCCCTAGCTTTCGCGAGCTCGATGAAGCGCGAAATCCCCCCGGAGCCGGCGCCCAGCAGCTCGAGCGCTGCAAGGTCGACGGGGGCATGGACTTCGTAGGCGCGAAGAGCGTCCACGACCGTTCGGATCTCGGAAGGCAGTCCAGCCAGCTCATTTGGCGCTTGGCCGAATCCCAATGCGTATTGGACCAGCCGCGCTTCGGCGTCACTCGGAAGATTCGTCCGCGAAAGCGTTTCCTGAAGGGTTGCGAGCACGGAGCCCAACCCGCCGGCGTCCGCGACGGAGGGGTTCTGCGCCACCTCGCGCAGGGACTCCTCGATACGCCCCTGCGCCGCGACCAAACGGAGTCGGAGGTTCTCGGACAGGGGGTGCAGCGAGCCTGAACCAGCGACCTGACCCTGCAGGATCTGTATTGCGACGTCGATGTTGCCGAGCCGCGCTTCGACCGTGGCGCGTGGAAGCGCGTATTGAAGGTCGTCGGATAGTAATTCGCTCGTTTCCTGAGGGGTGAGCTGCATCAACCAGGTCGGGGATCCGCGGTACTCGAAGGTGCCATCGCGGGCCAACTGATCGTACGCGCTCTGCAGGGCAAGCAGGCTATCCTGATGATCCGGGCTCGTCCGAAGCGCGAGGGCCCAGGCGAGATCTTTCGCAGCGCGCAACTGGTCGTCACGTCCGCAGGTGCGCGCCGCCACAACGTGCGCGTCCTCGAGGTACTCCAAGCCGCTGTTTGGGAGACCAGCGCGTGTTCGGGCGGTACCAACTGCGTGCAGCGCAAACGGGTTGTCCGGGTTCCGCGTCACCTCGTATTCCCAAAGCGACGACGACGAGGCAAAGACTCTTGAATGAAGCGAAGTCACGACTGCGAAACCCAAGACGACTACAGACGCGACGATAGCGACCGTCTTCCCGAGCGATGCGTGCTTCTGGAACGCCCACATGAGGCCGCGGGCAAAAAGCGAGGCGACCCCGAGCATTGGAAGGTAGAGAAAACGGTCCGCCGTGAGGTTTCGGCTTCCAAGATCGACGAGGTTCGCCACCGGCAGCAGCGGCACGACCACCCAGAGCGTGTCGGCGAACACGGGGCGCCACGCGCGCCTGCGGTAGGCCACGATGCCCAATACGATCACCGCTCCGAGGACGAAGGCCCCCCCCAGCCACCACGCCGCGGGCAGGACCTCGCCGCGTTCGCATTCGTAGGGGCGCATCCCAGCGAAGGCGGTTGGATTCCAGGGTGAGAAAATCTGCTGCGCGTACAGTCCGAACGACGCCAGGGTCCGCGGTAACACGCCGCGGATCTGGCCGGTGGGCAGCGCGACGTCGACTACCCAAATGCGAACGAGCAGCGCAACGACCACCGGCGCGACGAGTGCGGCCGATGCCGAACGTTCGCGACGTCCCTGGAGCAAGAATCGATCGGCCAAGAGCAACGGCGCTGCGACGATCGCCGATTCCTTTGCAAAGAGCGCGGAGGCCAGAAGAATCCCGGCGAGCCAATTGCGGTTCGAATCGAATGCGAGAGCGGCCAAGAGCACCAGCGCGCTCATCCAGAGCTCGGTGCTTCCCGAGATCCAAGAAACCGCTTCGGGGCGACTTGGGTGGAGCGCGAACACCGCGGCGCCGAGGCCGACGGCAAGCAAGCGATGGGCCTCTTCGCGGGGCGGGATACGCCGTCGTAGCCAGAAAAACGCAAGAACACAGCAAAGCAAATGAAGCGCTAGACTGACCACGCGGTACCCCGCGGCGTGAAGACCGAAGAGCCGAAACTGAACGATGTAGGCAAACGTGACGAGCGGCCTGTAGAGGTGATTGTAGGTCTCGTTGGCCTGCGCGGCGTCGCTCGAAACGTTCCAGAAGTGGCTCGTCAGTGCTTCTCCGTAGCGCTCCGGAAGCTGAATGTTCTCGTTGGTGCGGATGAGACCGTTGTCGTCCCAGGTGAACTCATCGCTGAGCCCCGGGATGAAGACCAAGACCGTGAGCAGAGCAAGAAGGATCGACGCAGCGCCCCACCAACGTTCCGAAGCCACCAAGGCATCGTATCCCATCGTCCAGATTGACTAAGAAAAACCGGGTGCCTTCCCGCGGTAGCAGCGCTTCTGCGGCCCCGCTGTGTGCTTTGGGGAGTCTGTGCTAGAGATGCCGCTTCATGTCTGAGTTACTTTCTCTAGAGCAGGCCCCTGCGGGTCTTGGCGCCGCCTTGCGCAACGCCGGTTTTGAGAGCTTCACCGCCATTCAGCAGGCGATCTTGGACCCCGAGTTGGCGGGCCGCGACTTGCGAATTTCGTCCCAGACCGGGTCGGGAAAGACAGTGGCTCTTGGGCTGCTCCTCGCCCCCTCCGTCGCGATCGCCGCCGCGACCGCGCAACCAAAGAAGTCTCGCAAGTCCGCGCCCGCCGCGCCGATAGCGCTGCTCATCGCCCCGACTCGCGAGCTCGCCGGCCAGCTAGGGCGAGAGCTTCGCTGGCTTTATGAACCGCTCGGGGCCCGTGTACTCGTGGTGACCGGTGGCACGAGCGTGATGCAGGAGCGCTATCAGCTGTCCACCCTTCCCCAGGTCGTGATTGGCACCCCCGGTCGTCTTCTCGATCATCTGAAGGCGGGCGCCCTCACGCTCGATCAGCTCAGGACCATCGCGCTCGACGAAGCCGACGAGATGCTCGACATGAACTTCGAAGAAGAGCTCGACGGAATCCTCGGGTTCGCGCCCGAAGTCCGTCGTACCCACATGGTCTCGGCGACCTTTCCGCGCGCCGTCGTGAGACTGGCAGACCGACTGCAGCAGGAACCCGTCTCGGTGCAAGGTACGGCGCTCGGCAAGGCGAACGCCGACATCGAGCATCTCGTGATGCACGTCCGCCAAGCGGATCGATTCAATGCTGCGATCAACGTCTTGCTCCGCTACCCGGAAGACAAGACCTTGCTCTTCGTACGAACGCGAACGGAAACGGTCCGACTTGCCGATGAGCTTTGCGCTGCCGGCCTCGCGGCGCGTGCGCTCAACGGCGAAATGACTCAGCGCGAGCGGACAGCGACGTTCTCTCAGTTTCGAAACGGCACCATTCGCTACCTCGTCGCGACCGACGTCGCGGCGCGCGGCCTCGACGTGCAAGACATCGGCCGAGTCATTCAAGTGGATCTCCCCGACAACGCAGATGTTTTCACCCACCGAAGCGGACGCACCGGGCGAGCCGGTCGGCGCGGCACCAATGTTCTGTTCGCGGCCGCGCGAGCCGAATTTCGAGTCAAGAGCACGCTGCGTGCGGCGGGGGTGGATGCACGTTTGGTCCCCATTCCGACACCCGAGGAGATTTTTGCTGCCGCCGACGAGCGGACTGGCGAAAGCTTCCTTCGAGACCTCGCCAATCAAGCCGATGAGCCGGACAGCCGGGCGAAGGATCTCGCCGAACGCCTGCTCGCCGAGCATTCGCCGGCGGAGCTCGTGGCTTGCCTTCTGAAGCGAGAAACGCAGCGTAGCCAGGGCACCCCAAAGCGCGTCCGCGACGATGCGAAAACAGCGCGCCATGAGCGCAGCCCCCGTGAGTTTGGTCCAAAGGGGCCATCGCGGCGGCGACCACAGGGTGATTTCATTACGTATCAGGTCAGCTGGGGCGGACAGGCGGGCGCGGACACGAGGAAGCTACTGGCGATGACCTGCCGGCGAGGCGACGTGTCGAGCGAGGTCGTTGGCGCGATTCGAGTTTCCCCAAAGAGCTCGACCGTGGACATTTCGGCGAGCGCGGCACAGCGATTCGAGCGAGCCGTTGCCCGACCGGACAAGCGAAACCCGCGCGCGCAATTCCGACGGTGGGATCCGAAGGCGAAGACGAAACCAGGCGCGAAGGCAAAACGCCCGGGGCACCGTTCCAACAGCGCCCGTTGCGCCTGAGCTTCCACGGCGTGTAGACCCGCGTCAGGCCGATGCTGACCCGAACGGGTTGGGCTTCCACATGCGAACGCCCAGCAGGAATGGAACGACCCAGTACGGCCCGTTGAAGGCCCAGAAGATGGCTGCGTTACCTGGCGGCGGCCCGATCCAGTACTCGTAGATCAAAAACTCGGTGCAGCCATGCAGCATCGCACCGACGTAGACGAGCGCCATGGGCCGGATCCAGTTCTTCCCTTTGATGAACGCGTAGACGAGCACGAGATAGAATGGCCCGTAAATCATTCCCGAGATACCGGTGTTCACCCGCACGTAGGGGTGATCCGCCAGGAAGAAATGGTCCTGCGCAATCTCGCCGTACCAGCGATTTGCGCGCGACCAGAACGCATCTCCTTCGAGCAGCCCGAGCGCGTGCCATGAGTCCGAGAAGAACGATGAAAATGCAAAGAACGAAAAGCAGAGCACGAAAAAGATGTCCTTCTTTCGTAGGCTCAGTGGGAGACCGGTACCTGATTCACTCATTTCAACTCCGGGTTGGGATCGCTGTCGATTTCTGGTTGCCGCAGGCTCGTGCCTGCGCGGCCGTGTGAAGCTCTTGGAACTGCTCGCCGATGCCCTCGACGATGTCGTGAACGTCTGGCAGCGCGTCCCAATCCGAATTGAAGCCCCAAAAGACCTTGCCCGCGTAGCTGAGCACCGCAAGCGCGAAAGCCTGATTCGGAAAGAGCGGCATCATTGGATAGATCGCCTGCATCTCGGAGCCCAGGAAGTAGAGCGGCATCGAGGGGCCAGGGACGTTGGTGATGACGACATTGAACGGCCGGTTTCGGGTGGCCGAGCGACTGAGCTGGGCGAAGAAACGACCACCGATGCGATCGGCAAGCCCCTCGAGCCAAGAGACTCCGAGCGCTTGCTTGCTGTGCTTGAGCTTCTGGGTGGTTTCAATCACGCGCTCGAGCCGCGCAGCCGGGTCGCGTTCACCGACGGGAAGCTGGGCCATGATCATCGCGACGCGATTGCCGAGACCCTTTTCTTTATCCTTACGAACGCTAACCGGGATCAGTGTTCGGAAGTCGATCTCGTCGGTGCTGGTCTCGTGCTCGCGGAGGTACCGGCCGAATGAGCCAGCAGCCGTGGTCAACACGACGTCGTTGATCGTCCCGCCGAGCCCTGACCTCACGTCTTTGATTTCGCGCATCGAGACTTCAGTCCAGTCGAATCGGCGATGCGGTCCAACGTTGTCGGGATTGAACGGCGTCTTGGTAGCGGCCCGCCAGCCGAGCTTCGAAGCCTCCATGAGCCCTTGGACGACATCGCGCGCCTCCTGCAATGCGGCGCTTGGCCGCCGCAGCGGCGCGAGAAGCTCGAAAGGCGCCTGGATGCGGCGAACGAGCTCAGTAGCGACGAGCTCCGCGCGCTCCGGCGCCGGACGAGGTTTCCAAGCCTTCGGCCTGCCCTTTCGCTCGAATGGACGTCGGCCCAGAAGCGTCTGGATGATTCTCATGCCCGAGATGCCATCGGCCATGCAGTGATGGATCTTGGTCACCAGCGCGAACCTGTCGTTCTCGAGACCGTCGACGACCCAGACTTCCCAGGGCGGCTTGTCGATGTCCAGCGGGAGCTCCAGCAAATACCCACAGACGCGTTTGAGGACGCGATCATCGGCCGGCTGCGGGAGAGCGATTTGCCGAACGTGATAGCGGACGTTGAAGCTCGCATCGTCCACCCAAATCGGATGGTCAAAGAGGGGAATCTTGACGAGGCGTTGGCGATAGCGGGGAACGCGGTCGAAGCACCACTCGTAGTTGAGAAGGATCTTCTCGAAATCGAGCCCGCCGTCCTCGGTCCGTA
>Ga0316197_10003870_pt1 | contig 10649 bp, 8 predicted proteins | sample OudBiesiAoxic_MG_FD_204939 | JGI IMG/M metagenome (GOLD analysis project Ga0316197, IMG submission 204939) | Coastal sediment microbial communities from Oude Bieten Haven, Netherlands - site A oxic | ecosystem: Environmental > Aquatic > Marine > Coastal > Sediment | place: Netherlands... | reverse complement strand
GCGATCACTTCCCAATATAAGCATAGCGGTCGCCCATGCATCAGCCAGCATCGCATTTTCAGCAATAACTGTCGTGGACGCGGTCTTGTGCGTGATCGGACGCCCCGTCGTCGGGTCGATCACATGCGAATAGCGCTGTCCGTCTTGTTCGAAATAGTTGCGATAGTCGCCAGATGAGGCGAGGCCAACATTCGAGACGCCGACAATATCCAAAACACCACGATCATGCGCATTGGGCGTTTCAACGCCAATTTGCCAAGGCTGACCAGAGGGGTTGCGGCCGGATGCATAGAGGTCTCCGCCAATCTCAACCATGTAGTCGGTGATGCCCACCCCCTCGAGCGCACGCCCGACATGGTCTGCACCGTAACCTTTGCCAATCGCGGCAAGGTAGACCTGTGCATCGTCCTGTCGTTTCTGAAGTGTCCCCGTCCCGACGCCCAGCGTATTGCCGTGCCCAGATCGGGTTTGCGCCGCAGCGATTGCTTCATCGGTTGGAAGCGACTGCGCGCCGGATGCGCCAAAGCCCCAAAGCTCGATCAAAGGACCCATTGTTGTGTCAAATGTGCCTTCGCTTGCGATGTGGACAGCTTCGGCAGCGTCCATTACGTCGTTCAATTCACGCGACACACCGATGGCTGCGTTGCTGCGCTGAGAATTGAAACGCGAGATTTCGGACTCTGCCTGCCAGTTCGACATGCTGGCATTCACGGCATGTAGCGCGTTCTGAATTGCTGAAGCGACCTCGGCCTCAGAAACCGAGGATGCGCCTTCGATGGCTACAACGTTGCACGTGGTTCCCATCGTGAAGCCGGTCAGCTCGAGTACAGAGCCGCCCGGTTTGCAAGCGGCCAATGCCAGCGGCATAAGCATGAAGGTGCGGCGGGAAAACTGGATCGGGTCAGGCACGAGGATACCTCTTTGGGTCTGCGATCGGGTTGGTTTGTTCAAGCGGCTTTTCAAGGACAATAGCCTTGTTTTCAACAAAAATGCATTGGCTGCGGCAAATCGTAACTTTCGCAACTCACCGGCGACATGCATAAGCGCGCCAAAAAGCCTATAAAGGGGACGATCTGTGAAGCGTTTCTCGCTGCGCAAAGGCCTGGATATTCCGATCTCTGGGGCGCCCAGACCAGAAGTCGTGGACGGCCCGGACACGCGTGCCGTTGCAGTCCTAGGTGATGACTACATCGAATTGAAGCCAAGGATCGTCGTCTCTGAAGGAGATCCGGTAGTTGCCGGCTCTCCTCTGATGTTCGACAAGGACCTGCCCGAAGCGCAGATCGTTTCGCCCATTTCAGGTGTCGTTAAGGCGATCAATCGCGGCGCGCGCCGCAAGTTGATCAGCATCGAAATAGTGGCTCAACCGGGTGCCGACCCGGTTATTTTTTCGGATATCGGAGATGCGTCCACTCGGAAAGGGTTGACCGAAAAGCTTTGCGCAGCGGGGCTTTGGACGTCGTTCAGAACACGCCCCTATTCAAAAATCCCTGCCTACGGGTCGGCCCCACTGGCCATCTACGTGACGGCGATGGACACCGAGCCGCTTTCACCTGACCCGTCTGTGGCCATTCTTGAAAACAAGGACGCTTTCACACGGGGGCTTGAGGCCATCAAATTGCTAAGTGATGGCACAACATATCTCTGTCAGGATGAAGGGAAGACCCTTCCCGGTAGCGATCTGCCGGGTATCGAAGCAGTTGCTTTCTCCGGCCCGCACCCTGCGGGCCTTGCCGGCACGCATATCCATTTTCTTGAGCCGCCGATAGACGACAAGGTTGTCTGGACGATTGGCTATCAGGACGTAATCGTGATTGGCCGACTATTGCTGACGGGTCACTACGATGCATCCTGCATCATCTCATTGGCCGGTCCGCAATGCGCCGACCCAAGATTGGTGCGGACAGTGCAGGGCGCGTCAATGGTTGATCTGGTTGAGGCTGATATGCCCTCGGAAACACCGGTCCGCATTATCTCTGGATCGGTTCTGAGCGGTCGGGCCGGTAGCGGCCCCAGTGCCTATTTGGGCCGATATGCGCGCCAGATCACTATGATCGAGGAAGACCGCACGCAAATCCCGATGGGCTGGATTCGACCCATGGTGTCGAAATATGCGGTTCAGCCTGTTCTGGGATCGGCCTTTGCGAAACGTGAGTTTCCGCTGAGTTCCAATCTTAACGGTGGGCGTCGCGCCATGGTGCCGATTGGGACGTTCGAAACGCTGATGCCGCAGGACTTCTTACCAACACAACTATTGCGCGCGCTGTTGGTGATGGACACTGATCAGACGCAAGCATTGGGCGCATTGGAGCTTGACGAGGAAGATTTGGGGCTGGTTGGGTTTGCATGCCCGGCAAAATACGAATACGGGCTCGCCCTACGCGACTGCCTGACCAAGATCGAGAAGGAGGGTTGACCCGTGGGTTTGCGTAGCTTCTTTGACTCGGTTGAACCGCATTTTGAAAAAGGCGGCAAATGGGAAAAGTATTTCCCCATTTACGAGATGGTGGAGAGCTTTCTCTACACGCCAAAAACGGTGACGACCGCCGCGCCTCATGCGCGATCTTACATCGATATGAAGCGGATCATGACCTATGTCGTGATCGCGACGATCCCCTGTATTCTTATGGCGCTCTACAACACCGGGTACCAAACAAATATGGCGATTGTCGAATTCGGTGCCTCTGGGTGGCGCGCCGCAATTATCGAAACGCTCGGGATCGGGTTCAACGCGGCGAACCCGATTGCGAATATGTTGCACGGGTTGCTGTATTTCCTGCCGATCTACATCACGACGCTTGTCGCTGGTGGCACTTTCGAAGTGATCTTCGCAACCATTCGCAAACACGAGGTGAACGAAGGCTTTCTTGTCACCTCAATGCTTTACACACTCATTTTGCCGGCGACGACGCCGTTGTGGCAGGTCGCGCTTGGCATTATCTTTGGCGTTGTGATCGGCAAAGAGGTGTTTGGAGGTACCGGCAAGAACTTCCTTAATCCGGCTCTTACAGGGCGCGCGTTCCTGTATTTCGCCTATCCAGCGCAGATGTCAGGCGACAGTGTTTGGGTACCTGTTGACGGGTTTACGGGTGCCACCGCGCTGGCGGTGTCCGCAGCGGATGGCTTTCAGGAACTCGCCGCACGCGGGATGACATGGTGGGACAGCTTCGTCGGGGTCATTCCGGGGTCGCTGGGAGAAACCTCTACATTTGCCTGTCTCATTGGCCTTGCCTTTCTCTTGGCCACGCGTATCGCGAATTACCGAATGGTGGTTGGCTGTTTGGGCGGGATGGTCGTGTTTTCGCTGCTTCTCAACCTGATAGGGTCTGACACCAATCCAATGTTTGCGATGCCGTGGTATTGGCATCTGGTCGCTGGCGGATATGCGTTTGGCCTTGTCTTCATGGTCACCGAACCCGTGTCCGGAGCGCATACCAACATGGGTCGTTACATCTACGGCGCGCTGATCGGTTTCATGGTTGTGATGATCCGAGTCATTAACCCAGCTTTCCCAGAAGGTATGATGCTTGCCATCCTATTCGGGAATGTCTTTGCGCCGTTGATCGACCATTTCGTGGTGCAGGCCAACATCAAACGAAGGGCAAAACGACATGCCTGACGATCAGAACCAGAATGCGCCCAAGGGCCCGATTCAGCGCTTCTTAGCGTTGCCGACGGATTCGGTACCAAAGACGATCTTTGTCGCGGTCGCTGTTTGTCTCGTGGCGTCTATGATTGTTTCGGCTGCGGCTGTTGCCTTGCGCCCGATTCAAGAGGTCAACGCGCTTAAGGATAAGCAGGTGAATATCCTGCAGGTTGCCGGGATCTATGAACCAGGCGTTGACGTGGTCGAAGCATTTGCGGCGTTTGAGCCGAAAGTGCTTGAGCTTTCCACGGGCGCTTTCTCAAGCGAATTCCAGCCCGCTAGCTTCGATGACCGTGCAGCAGCTGATGATCCGGCAACGTCGATTGAATTGGAAGATGACCCGGCCGGCATTGGGCGGCAAAGCCGTTTCGTAACCGTTTACCTTTTGCGCGATAGTGCTGGCGGTATCGACAAGGTGATCCTGCCGATCCACGGGTATGGTCTTTGGTCTACGCTTTACGGCTTTATCGCTCTGGAATCGAATGGGAACGATATCTACGGGCTGCAATTCTACGATCACGCAGAAACGCCGGGGCTTGGGGCCGAGGTCGATAACCCGCGCTGGAAAGCTCTTTGGAATGGCAAGCGATTGACAGATGAAGATGGTGAGCTGCAGATCAGCGTGACCAAAACGGCCCCGCCTGCGGGCGAGGACTATCACATTGATGCGTTGGCCGGTGCGACGCTGACCACGGTTGGGGTCCACAATCTTGTGAATTTCTGGATGGGTGAGGCCGGATACCGGCCTTTCCTTGAAAACCTGAAAGCAGGGAACGTGTAATGGCCCATAAACGCAAAGAGATGCTTGTTGACCCGTTGGTCGACAACAATCCGATCACGCTTCAGGTTCTGGGTATTTGTTCGGCTTTGGCGGTCACATCATCGTTGCAGGTAGCCTTTGTCATGGCCGTCGCCGTAACCTTTGTGACCGGGTTTTCGTCGATGTTCATTTCGATGATACGCAACCAAATTCCGGGTTCGATCCGTATCATTGTTCAGATGGTGATCATCGCGTCTTTGGTGATCGTCGTGGATCAGCTGCTCAAGGCATATGCGTTTGAGATTTCCAAGACGCTTTCCGTCTTTGTGGGGCTAATTATCACCAACTGCATTGTGATGGGTCGCGCCGAGGCGTTTGCCATGAAGAACCCGCCGATTGACAGCTTCATTGACGGTGTCGGAAACGGCCTAGGCTACGGTCTGATCCTGATGATGGTCGGCGTTATCCGTGAACTCTTTGGTGCGGGCAGTCTGTTCGGCATCACGATCTTTGAAACGGTGAACAATGGCGGCTGGTATGTGCCCAACGGCATGCTGCTTTTGCCACCGTCCGCGTTCTTTATCATCGGTCTGATTATCTGGGCGTTCCGAGCCTGGAAACCTGCGCAGGTCGAAGAACGCGAATATCGAATTCAGACGGTTGAGGCACACTGATGGAAGGTCTTCTATCCCTTGCCGTCAAGGCAATCTTTGTCGAGAATCTCGCCCTGTCGTTCTTTCTTGGCATGTGTACGTTCATTGCCGTGTCCAAGAAAATCGCCACGGCCATTGGTCTGGGCATTTCGGTCATGGTCGTGCAAGCGATCACGGTTCCTGCGAACAACCTGATCCTGAACTACCTGCTCGCCCCCGGCGCGCTGGCTTGGGCCGGCTTTCCGGATGTCGATCTGACGTTCCTGGGTTTGATTTCGTATATCGGGGTGATTGCGGCTTTGGTGCAGATTCTGGAAATGGTGCTCGATAAGTATTTCCCGCCTCTTTATAACGCGCTGGGTGTGTTCCTGCCGCTGATTACCGTGAACTGCGCGATCTTGGGCGGATCACTGTTTATGGTCGAACGCAGCTATGATTTCGCAGAGGCCGTCACATATGGTGTGTCTTCCGGATTTGGCTGGGCGTTGGCAATCACCGCGATGGCGGGCGTGCGGGAAAAGTTGAAATACTCGGACATCCCAGATGGCCTGCAGGGCCTTGGCATCACATTCATCACGGCGGGGCTGATGGCGATGGCCTTCATGTCTTTCTCTGGCGTCAAACTCTGAAAAGGCAGGTAGCATGGCAACCTTTGGTCTTGGCATTCTCCTCTTTACGCTGATCGTTGTCGCGTTGGTCACAATCATTCTGGCCGCGCGGTCGCAGCTTGTGTCGACTGGCAACGTGAACATAACCATCAACGGTGAGAAAACGATTTCCGTGCCTGCTGGCGGGAAGCTTTTGCAGACCCTTGCGGAACAGAAGTTGTTTGTGCCGTCGGCCTGTGGCGGTGGCGGGACATGTGCGCAATGTCGGGTGAAAATCCATTCCGGCGGTGGGTCGATCCTGCCCACCGAAGAAAGCCACATCACCAAACGCGAGGCATCGTGTGGCGACCGCCTGTCCTGTCAGGTCGCGGTCAAGCAAGACATGGACATCGAAGTCCCGGAAGAGGTCTTTGGCGTCAAGAAATGGGAATGTGAGGTTGTCTCGAACGAGAACGTTGCAACCTTCATCAAAGCTCTGGTTCTCAAGTTGCCAGATGGCGAAGACGTGAATTTCCGCGCGGGTGGGTACATCCAGATCGAAGCTCCGGCGCACCACGTCAACTACACCGATTTTGATGTAGAGGACGAGTATCGGGAGGATTGGGACAAGTTCAATCTTTGGCAATACGAGTCTGACGTCGAAGAGCCCCTTGAGCGCGCATATTCGATGGCCAACTACCCGGAAGAAAAAGGCATGATCATGCTGAACGTTCGGGTTGCGTCGCCACCTCCGGGATCGCAGGGTATCCCGCCCGGCAAGATGTCGTCTTATATCTTCAACCTGAAGCCGGGCGACAAAGTCACGATCTCTGGCCCGTTCGGTGAGTTTTTTGCACGCAAGACGGAAAAAGAGATGGTATTCGTCGGCGGTGGTGCCGGAATGGCTCCCATGCGCAGCCACATCTTCGATCAGCTCAAGCGGCTTAAGAACCGCGACCGCAAGATTACGTTCTGGTACGGGGCGCGGTCAAAGCGCGAAATGTTCTATGTAGAAGACTTTGACGCGCTGGCAGCAGAGTTTCCGAATTTCACTTGGCATGTCGCGCTGTCAGATGCGCAGCCGGATGACGATTGGGAAGGCTACACCGGCTTTATTCACAACGTTCTTCACGATGAATACCTGAAAGATCATCCCGCGCCGGAAGATTGTGAATACTACATGTGCGGTCCGCCCATGATGAATGTCTCGGTCACCAATATGCTTCTAGAGCTTGGCGTTGACCGCAAAGACATCATGCTTGACGATTTTGGCGGGTGATCTTGACGGTCTCGGGTGTCTTAGGCGTTCACACCTTGCGCGGCTTTTACCGCTGGATACAGCGCGCGGAAAACGGCTAGTTTTTCTGCGTACATCGCCTGCTGGCTTTTCTGCGGGTTGAACCGTTTCTCAACCGTGGGCTTGGCCATCACGGATGCGACGTTTCCTCCACCCACGGCCAGCATGGCGAGGCGTGCCGCGCCGAGTGCGGGACCGACGTCGGCACTGCCGCTGCGCGCGATTTCGCAATCGGTCACTGTTGCGATGGTCTGCATCAGCAAATCGCTTTGGGTGCCGCCGCCGATTGCCAGCAGGCTTTGCGTTTTTGTTCCAGCGGCCTCTAATGCATGGCTTGCATCGGCGAAACTAAACGCAACCGCTTCGACAACCGCGCGCATAAGGTCGCCGTGTGTTGTTGACTCGCTCAGCCCAAAGAACCCGGCGCGTATATCGGTGTCACCATGAGGCGTGCGTTCTCCGGTGAGATAAGGCAGGAAAATCGGACCGTCTTTGCCATGCTCGGCTTCGGCCAAAAGTGCGTCGATCGGGCGTCCGAGAAGTTCCGACAGCCAGGCAAGGGGTCTTGCCCCGTTCAACATAGCGGCCATTTGAAACCAAACATCGGGAAGTGTGTGTGAATAGGCGTGGATGCGGTTCTTTACATTTGGTCGATAGTCTTTGGTTGTCATAAAAAGCTGACCGGATGTCCCGAGGGACAAAAAGCCGTCACCGTCGCTTATGGCCCCGATCCCAACCGCGCCAGCCGCCGCGTCGCCCGCGCCTGCCACGACGGGAATTCCAGCTTGCAAACCAAGTTCAGCTGCAGGGGATGGCCCAAGCGTTCCTGAGATGTCAGAGCCATGCAAGATGCGGGGCAACCAGCCAATGTCCGTCGAACTGGCCTGACAGATTTCTAGCGACCACTGCCGAGAGCGTTGATCCATCCAACTTGTCCCCGACGCGTCAGAGAAATCCGTGGCCAGTTCGCCGTGAAGGCGCAGACCTAAGTAGTCCTTGGGCAGCAATATATGGGCGATCTTGGCGTGTGTTTCTGGTTCATGCTTGGCCAGCCACAGTAGTTTCGGGGCAGTGAAGCCCGCCATTGGGTAGACGCCCGTGACGTCACCGATGTCGGGTACGGCACGCAGCAAGTCTTCACACTCCTTTGCGGCGCGGGCATCGTTCCACAGAATGACGGGGCGCAGGGGGTGTTTGGCGGCGTCCAACAGCACTGCGCCATGCATCTGACCGGACAAGCCTATGCCTTTGACGCGGCCTCGGAGGATGGGGTCTAGACTGAGCACTGCGGCACATGTTGCGGTCCACCAGCTTTCGCAATCCTGTTCGCTTGCGCCTTCAAAGGGGAAACTGATCGAAAGCTTGGACGACGCCGTTTCAGCAACCGCACCGGTTTCGTCAAGCAGACAGACTTTTACGGCAGATGTGCCTAAATCAATTCCAAGATACACGTTGCGCCTCTGTGGTCGAGTGTCGACCGTCCCACCGGAACGGCAATTCAATGAGCAAAACCAAGCCTCTAATTGCGACACTATATCCAGCGAACGTTGACATGTAAGAAAAAACTTTACTCGCGGTAGGTTTTCCGGATTGTGTAAAGAAGAGACAATTCGAACATGTCTCGGTTTGGTAACAAAATTCAGGACGCGGAATGAGTGAGAAAAAAGTGCGGAACATGGAAGAGTTCGCTGCGCTAAGCGGCCTCTCCCGGCCGACTGTTTCAAAGTACTTTAATGATCCTGACAGCGTGCGCGCCACCACTCGGGCGCGGATCGAAGCGGCGCTGGAACTCTATGAATTCCGGCCCAACGTCTACGCGATGAACCAGAACCGCAGCCTGACCAAGAACATCGGGATTGTCGTGCCGTATCTCGCCGATCCGTTCTTTGCCGAGATGGCCCGAAATATTGAGCAGCGCTGTATCGGGGCAGGATTCCGACCCACATTGTACAGCTCTCATGGTGATCCGTCGCTTGAGGTAGATATCCTAGACGGGCTGCGCTCGCTCAAACCAGCCGGCGTGTTGCTGGCCCCGCTGGGGCGCGCATCGGATCGACGCGAGATCGAGAATTTCTGTCGGGATGTGCCGACTGTTCTGTTCGACAGCAACCTGAGTGACATTGGTGCGGCCTTTGTTGGGTCTGACAATTTCAGTTTTGTGGAACAGACCGTCGATTATCTGATCCGCACAGGCGAAGCGCCCATATTTTTTGAGATGGCGACACCGGCGAACCCGAACGCGAATAAACGTCGGCTTGCCTATACGCAGATGATGGATCGGGTTGGCTTGGAACCGCGTAGCATTCAGGTCGAAGGTGAAGGCTGGGCGTTCGAGGAGATTGGTCGCAAAGGCGCTTTTACGGCTTTGGGAGACGGAAATCTGCCGTCCAATGCCGTTTTGTGCAGCAATGACCGACTCGCGATTGGTCTTTTGTCCGCCTGTTACGAAATGGGGATTCGCGTCGGAAGAGATGAGGATTGCATGCTGAAAGTTGCCTCAAACGACGACCATCCTTTCGCCCGGTTTACATGCCCGTCGTTAACGACAGCAGCGCATGACTATGATGCAGTGGCGAACCATAGCGTGGAGTTACTGTTCGAACTTATTGAAAATGGTGGGAAATTCACCCAACGAACAGAGACGCTTTTCCCGGCCAGATTGGTATTGCGAGCGTCCGCCTGAATTCTAAACTTGTCGCGCGTAAAATTTTAATTGACGGCGGGGCAATTATTGAACTAGCTTCATCACAATACATCCACCAAGGGAGGAACTCGGATGAATCTTCGGAACGCACTTCGTGCGGCAACTGCGCTTACGCTGGTGACAACTGTCGCAGCTCAGGCAGAAACAATCACCATCGCGACAGTAAACAATGGCGATATGGTCCGCATGCAGGGCTATACGGAAAATTTCACCGAAAAGACCGGCCACGAGGTTGAGTGGGTCACACTGGAAGAGAACGTTCTTCGGCAGCGTGTGACAACGGACATCACCACCAAAGGTGGCCAGTTCGACATCATGACCATTGGCATGTACGAAACTCCGATCTGGGGCGCCAACGACTGGCTTGTCCCTCTGGACGATCTGTCGGCTGAGTACAACGCTGGCGACATCCTGCCCGCAATGGCAGGCGGCCTGAGCCACGACGGAACGCTCTTCGCAGCACCGTTCTACGGCGAAAGCTCCATGATCATGTACCGCACGGACCTGATGGAAGCTGCTGGCATGGAAATGCCAACTGCGCCAACATGGGATTTCATCGCCGAAGCTGCGGCCGCGATGACCGACCGTGACAATGAAATCAACGGCATCTGCCTGCGCGGCAAGGCAGGTTGGGGCGAAGGCGGTGCCTTCATCACAGCAATGTCCAACTCGTTTGGCGCACGCTGGTTTGACGAAGACTGGAATGCACAGTTTGACTCAGAAGCATGGTCCAACACGGTCAACTTCTACAAGAACATGATGGATGCATCCGGCCCTTCCGGTTACGCCACAAACGGCTTCAACGAGAACCTGAACCTGTTCAACCAGGGCAAATGCGGCATGTGGATCGACGCCACAGTTGCAGCCTCTTTCGTGACAGGCGAAGGCTCGACCGTTGCTGACTCTGTTGGCTTCGCATTGGCGCCAGACACCGGCTTGGGCAAACGCTCCAACTGGCTCTGGGCATGGGCGCTGGCCATCCCGGCCGGTACTCAGAAAGAA
>Ga0316197_10003869_pt1 | contig 10649 bp, 8 predicted proteins | sample OudBiesiAoxic_MG_FD_204939 | JGI IMG/M metagenome (GOLD analysis project Ga0316197, IMG submission 204939) | Coastal sediment microbial communities from Oude Bieten Haven, Netherlands - site A oxic | ecosystem: Environmental > Aquatic > Marine > Coastal > Sediment | place: Netherlands... | reverse complement strand
GTGAAATTTTGGGGTATGAGTCTGGTGCCTGGCTCGTGAGCCTGGCACCTGACTCTGACCCCACCCACTGCTCGGCTATTCTTCCAAAGCTACGGGTACCATAATGTGCGCATAGGGCGTGTCGCCCCACATCACGTATGGCCCGCCTGTACCGGGATCATCAGTAATGCCTTTTAGCATCTCCTTGGGAACGATAATCATCAGGTGCGGCCCGGTTTCCACGTAATCGTGCGCATTTTTCGGATCAGGGTGGTAAGGCGTTGCATTGCTGACACCGGAACCAGGAGGCTCACCCTGAAGCATGTAGGAAATCCCAATGCTGTCGGCTTTGAACTCCGCCTGGTTAGCGACAGCCATCATCATCTTCATCCAAAGCGCATCGTTGCACATCGGCGCCTTATCGCCGGGCATGGTATCCGGCATGCAGGTCCAGCCGTTGGTGCCTTCCTGGAGGATGGTGCCATCCGTGTCCATTATCGTTGCCTCATCACTGACAGCAGGGGGAGCGGAAGACTTGGCGCGGGCGATTTTTGCTTCTGTAGAGTCGCCGGCGAATGCGCTGATTGACAGCATGGTTGATATCAATGTGATGGTGACATGACGACCTGTCAGAAGTATTTTCATAAGCTCTCCTCATTACAATAAAGCCTGATAAGCTCAGGACTGGGTGATTCCACCGGTTCAATCCGGTTTACAGTAGCCGTTCTCTTCGGCATCGACTTTATGGTTTATGAAAGTATAGGAGATATTCGGGAAAACACTTTGTCCGCCCCAAAGCAAACTACACTCTATTGCCGGGTTTCTGGCAAGATAGCGCGAATGCAAAAAAACCAAGAAAATATACGCACCCCGGCATGATCGCCCGACTGCTGCAAATTCTTCACCGTCACCCGATCGCATCTACCGGTATTCTCTTCATTGTCGGTATTGCCATCATCTTCGCGGTCATGGTTTTCCTCTCACAGAAAACCAACGAGGAGATGGCCGAGCAATATGCTGAAAACTACATCCGGTCACTGAATGAATTTCAGTCACAGTATTCCTCTAAAATCGTCTCCCGGGTGACATCTAACGGCATACACACCTCCAGCGACTACCTGAATGAAGAGGCCAGTATTCCGTTTCCGGCCACATTCAGCATTGAATTGGCCGAATCGCTCACTGATCCGGGAACCGGCATCAAGACCCGGCTATACAGCGATTTTCCTTTCGCTTCGCGCACAGACGGGGGCCCTCGGGACGAGTTCGAGAGCCTGGCGCTGACCAAACTCCGGTTTGCCACGGACAAAACTATCCCGTTCATCAGTTACGAAGTAGTCGACGGAAGATATTCATTGCGCTATGCGCAGGCGATCACCATGCAGCAATCCTGCGTGGACTGTCACAACTCGCATCCGGACAGCACCAAGAAAGACTGGCGGGTAGACGAAGTGCGCGGAGCACGCTCAGTCACACTGCCGTTGGACGGGGCCAATGCGGTAGCCCACAAGGGCTGGGCCGTAACGCTGGCGGTGATGATTGCGCTGGCGGCGGCCGGATTGGGCCTGATTTTCCTGGTGGTACAGGCGCTCCGTGCATCGATCGACATGATGTCGAAAACAAATGCTGCCTATAACCGGTTCGTACCCCATGAATTCCTTCAGTACCTGAACAAGACCAATATCATTGACGTAGAACTGAACGACAACGTTGAGACCGAGATGACGGTGCTGTTTTCAGATATCCGCTCATTTACTGACCTCTCTGAAGTCATGACGCCCGAGGAGAACTTCAAATTCGTCAATGACTACCTGAAAGTAATGGGTCCGATTGTTCGTCGGAACAATGGCTTTATCGACAAGTACATCGGTGATGCGATCATGGCGCTCTTCGACAGCGCGGATGATGCGATGAATGCATCAGTCGAAATGTTGCATGTACTGGAAGCCTATAACATTGAACACATGAAATCCCACGCTAAACCACTGGGTATCGGCGTGGGTTTGCACAAAGGAAAAGTCCGCCTTGGCACCATTGGAGAGAGCGGTCGTATGGATGGCACCGTGATCAGCGATGCTGTCAACCTCGCATCCCGGATTGAAGGCCTGACCAAATTTTACGGGGTCCAGTGTCTTATTTCTGAAACCGTTTTCCACAGCCTGAGCGAGCGTGGCGGCCAACTCATCCGATACATAGACAAGGTCAAGGTGAAAGGCAAATCAGTGCCGGTTGAAGTCTACGAAGTGTACAGCGCAAACCCTCCAAAGCTCCAGGCGCGCAAGACCATAACTTTGAGAGAATTCGAGGAGGCCACGCGACTTTTCGTGGTCAAAGAATTTGTCAAAGCCAGGGCGTTGTTCGAAGAGGTACTGAAGGAACTCCCTGGAGACCTGGCAACCAAATCCTACATTTTGAGGTGCGACCGATACATGAACCAGGAACTGCCTGAAGACTGGGATGGTGCACTGGATTTCGATTTTAAATAGACGGTGTCGACATTGTAAAAGGGGTTCCCCGGAGCAGCCCCGCCCGCTCGGTGCGGCACCACTAAGTGCAGGGTGATTGCGACTGGAAAGGAGAAATAATATGGCAGGAGTTTTCTCGCCAAGCAGCAGTGAAAAAGCACAACTACCGGGTGCCTGGTATGCGGGCCTGGTCCAAATATTCTGGCTTCTCCTGCTAGTAGCCCCCGGCGTGATAGCATCGACGGTCGATACCGTGACTCCTGCATCGCTGATGATCGGGGAACGCCCCTCCATTAACGGCGAACCGACTGTCATCAAGGTCAACCTGTTCGTAATCGACGTGGATGAGATCGACGACGTCAACCAGAGCTTCAATGTTGACATGTTTCTCGCCGCCCAATGGCACGACCCCCGCCTCGCACTGCCACCGGCACAAAGGACCGGGCAAAAGCGTTTCATGTCGTTGGATGATGTCTGGACACCCAGAATCCTGTTTATCAATGATCGCGGACTGACGACAAAGTTACGGGAAGGTGTAAATGTCGACGATGAAGGCAATGTGACTTTTCAGAACCGGCTTTCAGGGAGGCTCGCAGCCAACCTTGAATTCCGGGAATTTCCATTCGATCTGCAGGAACTGTCGATCGACGTTATTTCTTATGCATACACCGCGGACGAAATACAGTTTGCACCCGATTCGCTCGTCATCACCCAGGACAAAAAATTCAGTATCGAGGGATGGCACCTCAAAATGCGCGAACCCGAGGTTCGTAACTTTATTGTGCCTACGAGTGGGGACGTACTACCCCAACTGACTTACGTTATCGAGGCCAAAAGGGATTCAGACTACTACGTGTTGACCATGCTGATTCCGATGACGCTTATCATCTTCATGGCCTGGACGGTGTTCTGGTTGCAACCCAACATCGTGCCACCACGTATTGCCATATCCACGGCATCAATTTTTTCTCTGATCGCACTGGGGGTCAGCATTCGGCTGGGGCTCCCGAAAGTTTCCTATCTCACAAAGGCCGATGTTTTTGTACTGGGCTGCACCCTGATGGTTTTCCTCGCGCTTGGCATGGCCGTTCTGGGCAGTCGCTGGGCGAATTCTGATCGAATGGAGCAGGCGTTGAAAGCCAACAAAATTGCGCGATGGATTTACATGGTCATGTTTTTCACGTTTGCCATTGCGGCTCTTTATTATTAGCCGGCCAACCGCTCAAGCTCTTTGATTAATTGCATACGTTGAGGTTCGCTTCCGGCAGTGCCCGGTAAAATGGCAGCAAGGTGAGGCTCCCGATCAAGCCAGAACTTTCCGGAATGCCTCGCAGCCTCCGGGGCTGCAGCCAGCCACACGATGGTGTCCGCGCCCTGTTCCGGGGTTCTCAGTACCGACCTCGTCAACTTGTGAAACCCCGGCAATGAATGTCGTACACCAGGTGTGTCGGCCCAGCCCGGATGCATGGCATTGACCGTCACACCCGTTCCCTCCAGCCGTTCAGCCCAATGCTCCGTCAGTATCATCAGGCCACGCTTGGCTCGTGCGTAGGCGCGACTGCCGTCATAACTGCCCTTTCGGTTTTCCAGATCATCGACATCAATACCGCTAAGGTACATCCCACCGGACAAAACATTGATGATCCGGGCAGGCGCCGAGCCACGCAATTGCGGCATCAACAATTCGGTAAGCAAAAAAGGTGAAAGCAGATCTGTCGCGAATGCCGTTTCCAGGCCCTCGGCTGTCAGTTCCCGTTCAAGGGGTAGTACCGCCGCATTGTTCACCAGGATGTTAATGGTGTCTTCACGTTGCAGCAATCGGTTGGCCAGATCACGAACGTCGGCTTTCAGGCTGAGGTCGGCAACTTCAGATTCCAGCTCGCTACTGCCCGTAGCCTGTGTGATTTCCGTGACCGCGGCCTCTAGTTTTTCGGGACTGCGCCCTACCAGTACCACACGGGCTCCCAATGCAGCCAGCTGTTCGGCAACAACGCGCCCCAATCCGGATGTTGCACCGGTGACCACAGCCACACGCTCGTCCTGAAATTCGGGCAGGGTCGACCACGAGCGCCTCCGCACCTGGTAACCGAACCGGGTGAAGCCCAGCGCACCCGGCAGGACCAGCCTGTCCATCAAATCACGCATCAATGGTCTCTCCGACCGGCATAAGACTGAAGTCTTTGAACTACGTTGTAATTCCATGATTAATTATCTTCCGTACCTCATTAATATAAACATATTGTACAGTTTTTATAGATTTAATAAACCTTTTAATTTGATTTTGTACAATTATACCTATACATTGCCTGCATGAAACGAAAACTCATCGCTTCGATCGCTCCGGATTTCACCAATGAAGATTCTTACACTCGATCATGACATTCAGACCTGCGCCCGGTTGGTGGTTGGCGGCAACCGGGGTATCGGCCTGGCTCTGGTTGAAAGGCAATTAGATATTCCCGGCGTTTCAACGGTCATCGCAACGCACCGGCCGGCCGCTGACCTGTCCGCCCTGACCAAGCTCGAACGACAATACCCGGGGAAGCTTCAGCTACATCCGCTCGAATTCACCTGCGAGACCAGCCTGGCGGAATTTGGCGAATTTCTGACCTGGCAACCGACCGGAATTGACCTGGCCATTCACGCGGCCGGCCTGCTTCACGACAAGGACATTACGCCGGAGAAGTCGCTGGAGCAATGTAACTCAAACCACTTGGCGCGCCTTTTCGAGGTCAACAGCATTGGTCCGCTGATGGTGGCCGGCACTCTGTTGCCAACGCTGGGCCGGAACCAGCGCTTCACGTTTGCCGCGCTGTCGGCGATGGTGGGAAGTATTGGAGATAACCGCCTGGGTGGCTGGTACGGTTACCGCGCTTCAAAGACAGCCCTCAATCAGTTCATCAAGACGATGGCCAATGAATGCCGATTGAAACACCCTCGAGCGGCTATTGTCGCCATTCACCCGGGAACCACCGATACAGACCTGTCCCGCCCGTTCCAGAAAAACGTCAAGGAAGGAAAGCTCTACACGCCGGATCAGACAGCAACGCGTATTCTGGATGTGCTGGAAGGCATTGACGAGAACCAAAGCGGACAGTTTCTGAACTGGGACGGAAGCACGATCCCGTGGTGAAGCCGCCCTTCCTGGAGAAGAGCATCAGCAGAAGAAGAAACTACTGACTGGCTTTTCGGCGAAACCTGAAAGGAATAAATCGCGGCACGGATTCTTGATACCTTTCATATTCGGGGTATTTCCCGGCACTGATTTCTTCACTGAAATTTGAGCTGCCTTGAAACAGGATGAGCAACAGAATGCTGCCACTGACACTCCAGTTGATCCACTGGCCCGAAGCTGCAATGCTGAACAGGTAAAAAGCAATCCAGGCGCCCTGCTCGGCAAAGTAATTCGGGTGCCGTGACCTGGCCCATAAACCCGTGCTCACAAAACCCCTGGCATGCTCTCCAGTGAGTGGCTGGCCCGCGTCGACACGTGCTTTTTTAGCGGTCTGGTACCGCCATTGTTGCTGATCAGCGACGGTTTCCATCAACACCATGAGAATCATCAGGACTGCTGCCAGGTAATCCAGCCATCCCAGTGGTGTTGCCGAATATTGCAGAGCAACGATCGTTGGCAGGGTCATCAGCATGATCAGGACGTTCTGGTATCCGGAAATGAAGCCCAGGTTGAACAAAGTCCATTTCCAGCGTGGCTGAAATTCCGGTTTTTGGCGCAGAACCTGCCAGCGATAATCCTCGTGACCGGTCCAGAACCGTAGCCGGTAAGCCCCATGCCGGGAAAAATTGTAGGTCAGCCTGGCGCCCCAGGAAGTAACCAGCAAAGCCATCAGCAGCAGGCGGGGTGAAAAGTCGCCATGGAACGCCACAATCCACGAATAAACGATCGGCAGAAGGCTCCAGACTTTATCCACCTGGCTCACGTTTCCGGTCAGTTCCCCGAGCACAAAACAGGTAATCCAGGCCGCCAGCAGAACCCATAAAACGGACTGCAGTGCCGCCCACTCGAGGGGGCCTGGAGAAGTGCCTGTGAAATAGCTGATGAGGGGCACTACCAACAATGTGATAATCAGCAGAACAGCTGTTGCGACAATATTCATCGGATTAGAGAGGAAGGTAAAAAACCGTATTGGAGATCAGCACCATGATGAAAATCAGGCACGTGACCATCGGCCCCAGGTAAATCCGGCCCGTGACCCGGAAGAAATAGCGGTTGAAGTAAGGCAGCACAAACATCATTGGCACAACGGCGAATAAGAGGTTGATGTAGAGCCAGCCGTCCGTCCAATACACCGTGCCGGTCAATGCAAATGTCGTGTACTGGATAACCACGATCAGCAGCAGGCCAAGTGAGTTCCCCAGCCCGGCCAGCATCATGCTTTTCCACTCGGGTTGACCTTCAAAGCGCATTGCACCGTTAACCCGCAGCGAGTTGGACAGGAAAAAGAAGAAAAAGAATGGCACGTACATGGCCAGAAGAACCAGTAATTCAGGCCGGAATACCCGCACCCCCATGAACAGGAAGTTGTAGTCGACGTGAAACAGGAAATACAGGCCGAACACCAACAGGAAATACGAAGCGAACAGGACAAACGCCAGCCAGAAGGTACGTATCAGTTCGATACGGCCGATCTTCGCGCCCCAGCAAGCCGGGTTGATCCCATTGCGCCGCCCGAACCAACGGTAGCTGCCGAAGAACATCAGGTACCCCAGTGCGCCGTTCAGTAAGGCCCACAGCATGACCGCATTGTTCATGCGCTGCGGGAAGAACCAGGTCATCTGGCGGGATGAAGCGTCCACGAACAGCTTCTGCGACAACTCCGCCATCGGGATATAAGTTAAACAGGCCACCAATGCACCCACGGTGAAAAGGGACCAGTAAAGTATTGCACCCTTCCCGCGCGGCCGCGGCAGAGGAGCGGGTGTCGCATGGACCAGCGGTCGAAAAAACGGTGTCTGAAGGAGGATCCGGGATAAGGGCACGAGCGCCACCAGGGCTGAAATCATCGAGATCATTCCCATGATTTCTTTCCAAAACCAGATCTGATCGCGGCTGTCGAGCCCGCTTTGGTGGTTAAACACCTTCTCGAAGTACTCGATCTGGTTCGCCGTCGCCTCGATGATGTAGGGCTGGAAGGGGTGCAATATTCGTTCATTGTGCACGACCCGCAAAGTCCGGTTGTCCAGATCGCCGTAGTAGTGGCCGGTCTCAACTTCAGTTACGGTTTCCAGCAGCAGCCCGGAGTTCACCGTCCGCAGCGCTTCGGGTGCGATACGCATATCACCATTCCCGAATTCGTTACGGTATGCACCTTCGTCCCAGTACGCGTAGCTGACGCCGACGTTGGAACGCACATCATCCAGTACTTCGTCCCGCAGGGTCAGCACGTAACCGGACACGAACACGGAGTGCAGCCTGGAGGGGCCACCGCTCGCCAGGGCATGGCGACCGAAATAGTTGGCGCCGCGGATCGCGGCATTACCGCCCGCTGAGTGACCGGTGGTGCCGATGCGGTCGCGGTCGATGTAATTGAGGTTTTCGCTGCTGTACGCGTAGTCCACCACCGCGAACATCCCATAACCTTCGGTTGTGGCTGCCCGGCGACTGAGCGAAGAACTGGATCGCCCCTGGGCGTACGGATCGATTGAGATCACCACAAATCCCCGGCGGGAAAGCTCTATCGCGATGTTGGCCAGTGCCTCCTTCGAACGCTGGAATCCGGGTACGACCACGATCAGAGGCGCCGGGTTGTCGCGATCGACAACCCGCGGTTTGAACAGGTCTCCTGCCACCCACTGGCCGTTCTGCGTTGGGATCCTGATTTCATTCACGCGAACCGTGCCACCCGACGTCTGCACGATGGAGCCAATGAAACTGGCGATCACAACGGTCAGAGCCGCAATGAGGAGGAAGCGAGAATCCTGAAATTTCCTTGAAGTTGATTCCATTGGACCATGCTATCCCAACAGGAAATCGCGGAGCGCATCGGCACACCGAGATTTTCAGCGCTTCGTTCAGTCCTCGATCTTGCCGCTGGCCATCCGCTTCTCATAGATCTTTTCGAGTTCATAGAGATCCTGCATCAGTTCAAAGAACCCATGCCAGTGCGCATAGTCCGGAGCGCCGTGGGTGGCACCCATGCGGGCGCGGCGACCCTCGTGATGCCACAGGAAGTAATACTTCACCTGGAACGGATCGGTCCACGGGTTATCACGCAGCAGGCCTTTCTCTTTGAGCTCATTGAGCATCTTCAGGGCCGGCTTGTAATAGCCCTCGTTGTAAAGATTCACGGCCTTATCCGCCTGCGTGAAGAAACCTTCGGTATGATCCGAGCTGTGACAGGCTTCACAGACCTGTTCCATCTTCTTGCGTCCCTCCGGACCGTTGCCGAGAATCGGGCTCATCACGTCGTCGGAATTGCGCACCGGTGAACTCTTCGACCACTGTACCCAATAGAGTCGGTCGCTCACGTTGTGTGTCATTTCCAGGTCCCCTACCTTGCTCATATGGCACGAGGCACAGGTCGGTGCGCGGTAGTCTTCGCCGGGCTGCCATTCGTCAGGGCTGCCTTCGAAATCCCAGGTAAAACCTTCGGTCCGGTAAATGTGGCCGTGTTTGCTGTTCTCGTATATCTCGATATTCGGATGGTCCGGACCGAGATGGCACGAAGCACAGGCATAAGGCTTACGCGCTTCCGCGTTGGAAAACTTGTGGCGTGTATGACAGACACCACAGCTACCGGTGCTGCCATCCGGATAGACGTTTCCTATACCTGAATTTGGCCAGGTTTCCGGCGTCGGCCGGCCCTTTTCATCGAGCTTTATCTCGGTGCCATGGCACTGGATACAACCGGTTTCATCCGGGGCACCACCGAATTCAGGATGCTGCCGGCCCTCGTGAATCGAGGTCAATGCATGCAGGCTGTCCTTGGGGATTTGTTGCCGATAGGCCCGAAAATGGCCACTGGCGTTGAACTCCTCCACCTGGTCGGCATGACATTGGCCGCATACGGTTGGCGGCACCAGCGCAGACACCCTGACATCGGTGCCGGGATGCGGCGCACCCATTGGAGAATCCGCGTCGACGACGTGGCAATCGAGACAGGAGACGCCGATTTCTGCGTGCCGGCTGCTCTGCCAGTCACTCACCATCGCCGGTGACTTCTTGACATGGCAATCAACACATTCCTGTGCTTCATCACTCAGAGATTCCGCCAGCAATGGACCCGAAAATATCAGGGTCGCCAAAAACGCGACGGGTAACAAAAAGTAGTTCTTAACTGATGACCTCACGATGATCGCTCCTCAGGAGTGGCGCAATGCGCCCAAAATAGAAAATAGCCATACGATGATACCGCCGCACGAAATGACGCAGCAATCAGACCATGGTCGTGTTCAGCGCCGCCCAGTCACCCGCCCTGACGCAGCACCTCGACAATCAGGGGCTTGTAGCGATCGACAAACTTCTCCAGCGCCTGTCGTGCTTTCGATAAATGAGCTTCGGTCATAGGCAGCGACAGAAAAAAGTCGCCCCGGCTACAGACCAGAACACCGTCGAGCAAAAGCTCCATGTGCAGTAAGGGACGCAGTGCCCGGCAGCCGGAACTGATATCCGATACTTTCTTTGTGGCTTTACTCGAAAAGTGAATTGCAATGATGGAACCCATCCCGTTTGCATACATCGGCACTTCCCGGGTAGCGAACATCTCGTTGAGTGAGAGTCGAAACGCTTCAGACCACTGAAAAAACTCCGATGCACGCTGCTGCGTATAAATCTTGCCCATCGCGGCACAGCCTGCTGCCATGGTGCATGTATTGTTGTTGAAGGTCCCGGCGTGGTTCCAGTTGTCCGGAGCTTTTGGGTTGAAATGCGCCATGACCTCGGCCTTGCCACCAAATGCACCGGTGGTGAGTCCCCCGCCAATGAATTTTCCCAGAGTGGTCAGATCGGGAACGAAATCCAGCATTCCCTGGATACCTTGGGGGCCGATACGCGCCGTTTTGACTTCGTCAAAAATCAGCAACGCCCCGACTTCCCGGGTGACTCGCCTGAGCATTTCCAGGAACATCCTGTTTCCGGGAATGTTTCCGCCGGCGCCCAGGATAGGCTCGACAATCACAGCGGCCAGTTCATTTCCGGTGTCCCTGATAATAGCTTCCGCACCTTCCGTGTCATTGTAGTCCGCGAGA
>Ga0316197_10003868_pt1 | contig 10649 bp, 7 predicted proteins | sample OudBiesiAoxic_MG_FD_204939 | JGI IMG/M metagenome (GOLD analysis project Ga0316197, IMG submission 204939) | Coastal sediment microbial communities from Oude Bieten Haven, Netherlands - site A oxic | ecosystem: Environmental > Aquatic > Marine > Coastal > Sediment | place: Netherlands... | reverse complement strand
CAACATCACCAGCACCTTTTACAGCACCCATTCCAAACATTACAACTTCTTCACCTTCAAGTTTAGTAGCTGAAAAAACTAAATCTGATTTATTAATATCAGGTGGGAAAAGGTCAAGTCCTAATCTTTTTACTTCATCAACATATTTAACAACTTTATCTGTATTATCTTTTTCAAGTGTTAATAATGCTGCCATAAATTCAGAAGGATAATAGTTTTTTAAATAAGATGTATAAAATGTTACAAGTGCATAGGCTGCTGAGTGAGATTTATTAAATCCATATCCAGCAAACTTTACAATAAGATCGAATAGTTCTTCACAATGTGATCTTACATAACCTTTTTTAACTCCACCATCTGCAAACTCACCTTTTAATCTATCCATTTCTTCAACAATTTTTTTACCCATGGCCCGTCTTACAAGATCGGCCCCACCAAGTGAGAAACCACCAATTGTTTGCACAATTTGCATAACTTGCTCTTGGTAAACAATAACTCCATAAGTAGGTTTTAGTATTGGTTCCAAAGGTGCTGTGAATTCATCATAGAAGTAGTCAATTTTAGCACGACCATGTTTTCTATCGATGAAGTCATCAAGCATTCCTGACTCCATTGGTCCTGGTCTATATAGTGCTAGAACGGCAATAATATCTTCAAAATTATCTGGTTTAAGTCTTTTACATAAATCTTGCATACCATCTGACTCAATTTGGAATAGTCCAATTGTATTACCTGTTTGAATTAGGTCGTAAACACCTTTATCATTTACATCAGCTGTTAAGAAATCGATTCTTTTTCCATGACGTTTTTCTATTAGTTTTAAACCTTCTTCGATTACTGTTAGAGTCTTAAGACCCAAGAAGTCAAACTTAATTAAATCAACATCTTCTACATATTTACCGTTGTATTGTGTGGCTAGAGTATCAAGCCCTGAAGGTTTAAATAAAGGAGTTTTATTCCATAAAGGTTCATTTGAAATTACTACACCAGCTGCGTGAGTACCTGCATTTCTATTTAGACCTTCAAGTGCTAAAGCATATTCCCAAACACGTGCTGCTTGTGGATCTGCATCACAAAGTTCTTTTATTTTTGGTTCTTTTAAATAAGAATTTTCTAGATTAATTCCAAGTTCATCTGGAATTAGCTTTGCCATTGCATCTGCTCTTGAATATGGCATATCTAAAACACGGGCAACATCTCTAATAACACCTTTTGCTAATAATTTACCAAAAGTAATAATTTGAGCAACATTGGCTCGTCCATATTGTTGAACAACATAATCAATAATTTCACCACGTCTAGCTTGACAGAAATCCATATCAATATCTGGCATTGATATTCTTTCAGGGTTTAAGAATCTCTCAAAAAGTAAACCATAAGGCATTGGATCAATATCGGTAATTTCAAGGGAGAATGCTACTAATGAACCCGCAGCTGAACCACGTCCAGGACCAACTGGAATTTTCATTTGTTTTGCAACAATTACGAAATCCCAAACAATTAACATATATCCGGGGAATTTCATATTATTGATAATATCAATTTCCACTTGTAGTCGGTCTTTGTACTCTTGATGTTTTGACTCATCAACAATTCCAAGTCTTTTATCTAAACCTCTCCAACACTCATCAATAAATAAAACTTTATCATTTTCAAGTGAATATTCTAATTCTGGTTGGGGTAAATTTAAACTATGAACTTCAGCTTTTTGACGTGTAAATTTGAAGTTAGGAGGTGTTGGATCTCCTAGTTTAATTTCTAAATTACACTTATCTGCAATTTCTTGAGTTGCTGTAATTGCTTCTGGAATATCAGCATATAATTTTGATATTTGTTCTGGTGTTTTTAAATAAAATTCATGAACACTATGTCTTAATCTATTTGGATCATCATAAAGTTTATTCATTGCAATACACATAAATGCTTCATGTGCATCTGCATCTTTTTGATTTAAGTAGTGAGTATCATTTGTAGCTACTAATTTTATTCCAGTTTCATGAGATAATTGTAATAATTGATCATCAATAAAATGCTGATCACTAATACCATGTCTCATAATTTCTAAATAAAAATCATCACCAAAGATTTCTTTATATTCTAAAGCAGCAGCTTTTGCTCCTTCGTATCCCTTAGCTCCATTTTTAACATTTCTTTCATTTTTAAGATTTAAATTCCAACTTACTTCACCTTGTAAACAAGCTGCTGAACAAACTAAACCCGCAGAGTTTTCTCTTAAAAGTTTTTTATTAATTCTTGGATAATAGTAAAAACCATGCATATAAGCTTGTGAGCTTAAAAACATTAAGTTTTTATATCCTTCTTGGTTTTTTGCATATAAACATAAGTGAAATCTTTGTCTAGTTGTTTTATCACCAAGTTCTTCATTATTGTGGATATAAGCTTCCATCCCAATAATAGGTTTGATACCTTCTTTTCTCATTGCATTATAAAAATCAATTGCCCCAAAAAGATTTCCATGATCTGTCATTGCAACAGAAGTCATTCCCATCTCTTTTACTTTTTTAGCAAGGGGTTTAATTTTATTAGCACCATCAAGTAATGAATATTCTGTATGTAAATGTAAATGTGTAAATTGTGGTGTTTCTGACATATATAATCTTTAATATTTATTTTGTATTTTAAATTAGATTGTACCTAAAAAATGTTTTTGAGCTTCTTTATAACCAAGCTTAAAACACTCTTCTAATTCTTTAAATGTATAAAGTGAAAAACCTCGAATATGATTAGAACCTAAATATTGCTGAGTATTTAATATTGAATGTTTATTATTCTCATACAATTGTTTAAAAAGCTTTTTTTTAATAATTTTAACAGGGTTAAGTTTTGTAATAATACTTGATTGTTTTCTTGGAAATAAATCAATAGCTAATATATTATAATCCTTGTTCTCTAGAGGTTTAATAGGAATATTATCAAATAAACCACCATCAATTAAGCGCATACTTTTATATTTTACAGGTTTAAATAATGGAATTAGTGCACTTGATGCCATACATAGAGTAATAGTATCTCCAGAATTAAAATAGTGTAGTTTTTTTTCTTTTGTATCATATGCATTTACAAAAATGTCTTTAGGAATATCTTCAATTTTAGCAATTGGTAATAATTCTTTTATGATTTTATTCGTTGTATCAATTTTTAATAAACCATTTCTAAAGTAATTAAATTTTAAAGTTTGTCTTATATCTTTTGATGCAAATATTTTTAGTTGTTCTTTTGCACAAACTCCACTTGCATGAGAACATGAAATAATTGCACCAATTGAAGAACCACTATATGCTTGAATTTGAATATTTTGTTCTTCACAAAAATGTAAAAAACCTAAATGAAAAGCTCCTCTTGCAGCTCCTCCTCCTAATGCTAATGCTAAATTCATGATTTTACTAATAAAGCATTTTTTACATTTATATAAGTTTCTTCACTTGTAAGTACTCTTACAAGTTCTAATGCAAAACTCATGGCAGTTGCTGGTCCTCTTGATGTAAGTATATTTTCATCTATAATTACATCTTTATCATTATGGTAACCATCTAATCTAATTTTTTCTTCAAAACTTGGATAACAAGTGTAATTTTTATTTAAAACACCTGCTGTATGTAAAGCATAAGGAGCAGCACAAATAGCAGCTATTTTTTTATTAGATTTTTTCATTTGTTTTAATAGGTTTTGAACTTGAATATTTTGAGCTAAAGTGTAAGCATTTGGAAGTCCACCTGGAAGAACAATCATATCGTAGTCATTATTTTTTATATCTTTTATCAAAAAGTCAGCTTTAATTGTAATATTATTTGTACCAGATGTTAAAATATTTTCAATAGCTACAATATTTACATCAATATTAGCCCGTCTACAAACATCAATAATTGAAATTGTTTCAATTTCTTCGAAGCCATTTGAGATAATAATAATAATTTTTGGCATAAAATAACCTTTTTTATTTAGTATATTAAAAATCAGATTAAATGTAATATAAAAAATAATACATAAATATTATTATATATTCCTATAAAAACGAATTTTTCAAGAGTATCTAAGCTAATTTTAAATAAAATTTAGCCAATTAGTAAAAGGGGTTTTAATGTTTAAAAGTATTTATAAAGTAGGTTTAATGACTACTTTACTATCATTTATTATAAGTGGCTGTGTTTATGAGCCAAAAGTTAATGAAGAAGTTTTAAAAGATTATCAAAAAGTTAAAATAACAAAACAAAAAATGGCTATATCAGCAGATGAGCGATTATTTATAACTACTCAAAAAACATTAGATGCTACTATTACCTCTTTAGCAACTCAAATGTTGCGAAATAAAAAAATGAATACAATTAAACCTATCATTATTACTTCATTTGTAAGACTAGATCAATTCAAAAAAACTTCAGAATTTGGAAGAATCATTAGTGAAAGTATGATTAATGAACTTTCAAATAGAGGATTTAATATTATTGAATTTAGAGGACAAATGGCTGTTTCTGTTAATGACAATGGTGAATACTTTATTACTAGAAAAATCCAAAAATTAAAAGGAAAGATTCCAAATACTTATGTAGTAGTAGGAACTTATTCTAGACAGTTTGGAAGAATAATGCTTAATGCAAGAGTTATTGATAACATAACTGGAAAAATTATTACAAGTGCTAGAACTACTTATAATCATGGTAAATCAAATGATTGTTTAATATTTAAAGATTGTAGACCTTCTCGAACAATTAATATTATAAAAGAACAAAAATAAATGTTCTTCTTTTCTTTTAAGAGTTTGAAAATACTTTTATTTTCATCTCTTTTAATGTTTCTTTTCACTTCTTGTGCTTATAAAAATCCTATTAATGGAACAAATGATTTTCAATCTTTAGTATCAACTTTAGTAAAAGAATCTTCTCAAAAAATAAAAAATAAACTTGCTATTGATGATGTTGTGTTGGTATCTGATTTTGTAAATTTAGATAATTTAACAAATAGATCTGAGTTAGGTTTTTTACTTTCTGATATGTTAAAAGATAGTTTAGTTTCTATGGATATTATAGTTAGAGAAGTAGAGTTTGCAAAAGAATTTCAACTTGGAAGAAAAGGTTTTAATGTCTTAAATAGAGATAGAAATAAAATATTATCTAATGTAGTTCAAGATGAAAGATTTGCTGTTGTTGGTACTTATTCAATTACTAGTAAGAGTTTAAACTTATTTATCAAACTTATTGATATTAGAACAGGTCATATTTTAGCTTCATCATTTGAACGAACTGGAATTGATGCGGAGATCTTACAACTTGAAGGAAAAGACACAAGAGTGAATCTTCGCCCTCATATGGTTTTATAAAATATCTTGAACTAAAAATTGAGGTTTAACTTCACCTCTAAATTCATTTTTACTTACTGAGACTACTAAAGAAAAATTCTTTTCTAAATTAGTATTTGAATCATTAAACTTTAAAGCTTCAAATATTACTCCATCACTATTAAGAGTTAATTTTAGATGGTTTTTATCTTTTCCAATTAAATCATATTTTACTAAAGTTGCATCTGATATTTGAAATATTGGTCTATGATTTTCTAATCCATAAGGTTCAAATTTTTCAATAATATCTAAAAATTCAATATCAACAGATGCAACATCAAGTTCCCCTAATGTTATAGGGTCTATATGAAGTTCATTTTTATGTATTTCTAATTCTTGATTTATTAATGTTTTAAATTCTTCTAAATTTTCCACTTTTAAAGCTAATCCAGCAGCATTTTTATGTCCACCAAATCCTAATAAAAGATGTGAAACTTTAGAGATTATAGTATGAAGATTAATATCTGCATTTGCTCGTGAACTTCCTTTTGCAATACCATCTTTAATTGAAAAAATAAAAGCTGGTTTTTTATGTGCATTTGCTAGTTTTGAGGCAACAATCCCAATTACACCTTCATGCCAATGTTCACCCCATACAATTACAGCATTATCATCTTTAGAAGTTTTACTTTCTGCTTTTTTTGAAATATCTTCTTGTAAAGCTTTTCTGTAAGTATTTAATTCTTCTAATTCTTGTAATGATGAATTTGCATTATAAGAAGTTTTTGATAATAAAAAGTCTACTGCAATTGAAGCATCTTCCATTCTTCCTGCACTATTTAGTTTAGGTGCAATAAAAAATCCAATATCATCAGATACTAAAACTTTTTTTGCCATTACTTCATTTAATTTTTTAAATGCTTCTCTTTTTGAAGACTTGATTTTTTTAAGCCCATTTTTTACAAGAGTATAATTTAGTGCAGTCATAGGCATAATATCCGCAACTATAGCAACACAAAGTAAATCTAAATATTCACCCATTTTAACATCAACGTTTAATTCTTTTTTAATTGCTGCACATAAATACCAAGCAACTTGAGCTCCACAAATATCTTTGAATTCAAAATTACAATCATGTTGTTTAGGATTTACAATAGCAAGTGCATAGGGTACTTTTTCTCCAACAGTATGATGGTCTGTAATAATTAAATCAACACCTTTGTCTTTTAATTTTAAAGCAGCATCAACAGCAGATATCCCATTATCAACAGTAATTACTAATCCACTATCAATCATGTCTACAATCTTAGCTGATAAGCCATATCCATGAGTAAATCTATTGGGAATAATATGTTTTACGTTTATATTTATTGATGTGAAGAATTCAACCATTATAGTTGTAGAAACTACACCATCTACATCATAATCTCCAACAATTGTAATTTGTTCATTATTTAAAATTGCTTGTTTAATTCGAGTTGTAGCTTTTTTTATATCTTTGAAGTTATCAGGAGTAGGGATATCAGCTAGACTAGAATATTGGTTATTCTGGTGCCTAGCTGATAGTAGTTCAAAAAGTCTATTTTTTGTAACTTTTGACATTAATCTTTTTTATTAGCTTGTCTAACAAACTCTAAAATAATAGGGTTTGGAGTTTCTAAATGAGAAGTAAACTCAGGATGGAATTGAACACCTACGAACCATGCGTGATCTTTAATTTCAACTGCTTCGATTAATCCATTAGATTCTCCAGAAATTGACATTCCTGCTTTTTCTAATGCTTCTTTATATTTAGGGTTAGCTTCGTATCTATGTCTATGTCTTTCGAAATAAACATCTTCGTTTCCATATGCTTTTTTAAGATGAGTTCCATCAGCTGGTGTAAATGGATATTCACCTAATCTCATAGTTCCACCCATTGGTGATTTATGAGTTCTTAATTGTTTTTGACCACTTTGATCCATGAATTCATCAATTAAATAAATTAATGGGTTAGTAGTTTCTTCATCAAATTCAATAGAGTTTGCATCTTCTAATCCAAGTACATTTCTAGCATATTCTATTACTGCTAGTTGCATACCTAAACAAATTCCTAAGTAAGGGATATTGTTAGTTCTTGCATATTCAATTGCTTTTAATTTACCTTCCACACCTCTGTGTCCAAATCCACCTGCAACTAAAACAGCATCAGAATTACCAATAATTTCATAAGCACCTGTATCTTCGATTCTTTCAGAATCACACCAGTGAATATTTACTTTAGTATTTAAATGAGCTCCTGCATGAATAAGTGCTTCAGTTAATGATTTATATGATTCTTTTAATTCTAAATATTTACCAACAAATGCAATTGTTAATTCATCTTGAGGTACTAAAATATTTTTTACCAAAGTATCCCATTTGCTCATGTTTGGTTTAATTTTAATATTAAAATGATTAGATAAAGGAGTTAAAATTCCTTCTTTAATAAAATGTAATGGAACTTGGTAAATTGATTGTGCATCACCTGCTTCAATTACTCCATTATTATCAATATCACAAGACATTGCTAATTTTTCTTTTAAGTTCTTTGGTAATGGTCTTTCTGTTCTACATACTAACATATGTGGAGTAATACCAATTCTTCTTAACTCTTGAACACTATGTTGAGTTGGTTTAGTTTTTAATTCACCAGCTGCTGCTATGTATGGAATTAAAGTAACATGAATATTCATTGTATTAGTTTTTGGTAATTCGTGTCTGATTGCTCTAATTGATTCCATAAAAGGAAGCCCTTCGATATCTCCAACAGTTCCACCAAGTTCAACTATTAAAAATTCATGACCTTCTGCTGCTGCATAAATTCTACTTTTAATTTCATCAACAACATGAGGGATTACTTGGATAGTTTTACCTAAGTATCCACCTTCTCTTTCTCTTTTGATTACACTTTGGTAAACTTGCCCTGTTGTAAAGTTATTTTGTGCTGTTAATGTTGTATCTATAAATCTTTCGTAGTTACCTAAATCAAGGTCAGTTTCTGCACCATCTGCTGTTACAAATACTTCTCCATGTTCTAGAGGACTCATTGTTCCTGGATCTACGTTTAAATATGGATCAATTTTTAACATAGTAACTTTAAATCCAGATTGTTTTAATATCGTTGCAATTGAAGCAGCAGTTATCCCTTTACCTAAAGAGCTTAGAACCCCACCTGTTACAAAAATGAATTTTGTCATGTTAAATACTCCAATGAAAATTGTTAATTAGTTATATATATTTCGCGATTATATCTAAGTTTACTTGATATCTAAGTTAAGTAGAGGTGTTTTTATGCTCAGATAAGTTTATATAATATTAACTTATCTGAGGGAGGGATTATTTTAGTTTATCTGCTCTTGGGTAGATAAATACCGCTTCTCTTAATACAATAACCCTTTTTGGGTCTTCTACTGCATAGGCTTTAAGCATTACTTTTAGGGGTGTATCTTTTGTTAAGTCATTAACTAAGAGTTTATTTGTTTCTAAAATCATAACTTTTTTTACAAGTTTTCCTGGATTTAGTTTAAATGGTTTTAATCTTTTAATAATAATATCTTTGTTTCCAACAACTTCAAGTTTGAAAGTTAAAGGAATAGACTCTGTATTTTGGAATAATAAGACATAGTTATTTCTTACAACATTATCTTCTTTTAATGAATAAAGTTGTGTTGATTTATTAATATTTAGTAACATATATTCTTTTTTAGAACCCATTACAAATAATAAAGCAACTACTAAAAGTAGAGCAACTGAGTACATAATAGTTTGTTTTCTTACAATTTTAGTTGGAATATCTTTTTTAATTGTATTTGTACTTGACCATTGAACAAGAGATGGCTTTCCAAGTTTACCCATAACTGTTGTACATGCATCAACACATTCTAAACAGTTAATACATTCAAGTTGTAAACCTTTTCTAATATCAATATGAGTGGGACAAACAGTAACACATGATTCACATGTTGTACATTCATCTGCTGTATTTGGTAAATCTTTTGCTTTAAAGATAATTTTTTCTTTATCACCATTATAAATTTCACCACCTCTATTTGTTGAATAAATAGCTTGGTATGTATCATCATCATATAATACAGATTGAACTCTTGAATATGGACATACGTAAATACAGAAATCTTCTTTTAATATTACAACGTCATATACTAAAAATCCAGCTATTGATAAAACAATACCAATTAAGAACATATGTTCTGTAGGGTTAAGAATATAGTTAAAAAAATCTTCAGGAGGAATAAAGAACCACATAAAATCAGATGCGGCAATAAGTGATATACATGACCATAAAATAACAGCAATTGCTTTTTTAGAAGCATTTTTTGCTTTTGATAAGTCTGGTTCTTTTTGTTTGTTTTTGATTCTTCTTAAACCTAATAATTTAGATTCAATAAGATCTCTGTATATTACTCTAAATATTGTCTGGGGACAGGCCCAACCACACCATGCTCTACCACCTAAAGAAGTAGCTGCAAAAATTCCTAAGAATAGAAGCATTAATAAAAATGGCATTAAATATAGTTCTTGCATATCAAATGCAGTACCTAGTAGGTGTAGTTGTTTTTTATCAAATGATAATAAAAAAATATGATTAGAACCAATTGTAATAAAAGGTAAAGCTAATGCAATAGTTGTTGCCATTACATAACCATAATACCTTTTAATTCGATAAGAAGTTTTACTTAAAAATTTATTTTTCTCTTTCACTATAAGACCTTTATGATTTATCTTGAAGTAATTTTATATAAACTTTACTTATAATAAGCATAATCAATTATAAGTAAATCTTATGATTCTAACTTTATTTTATTAATTTCCTGTAATTCTTGCAAATTCATCAATTTTTATTTTTATTTCATTTCTTATATTTTCAAAATTCATATTTTTAAATTCACCTAAAATAGGGTAGTCTGTAATGATTTCATCAAATTTATTTATAATTTTTTCTAAAGAATCTTCACTTATTATAGGAATGTTTAAATCTTCAATTAATTTATTATTATATTTTTTATCTTCTCTAATAAATAAAACTGGTTTATTTCCACAAGAAATAGATTCTAAAGCTGTTTGAAGTGAAGCTGTTAATAAATATTGAGTATTTTGAAGAGTTTCAATATATTCTTCTTCATCAATTACATTTGTAAAATGATTAACAAATACTTTTTCATTTCCTAAGAAAAAATAGTGACCCATTAACAAATCAATATCATATTTTGAAGAACTTGTAACTAGATCTAAAAATATATTATTGTAATCATCATCACCAAAAAAGATAGCTTTTTTAATTGATGGATTTTCTACTTTTGTATAAATACTTTCATCA
>Ga0316197_10003867_pt1 | contig 10653 bp, 7 predicted proteins | sample OudBiesiAoxic_MG_FD_204939 | JGI IMG/M metagenome (GOLD analysis project Ga0316197, IMG submission 204939) | Coastal sediment microbial communities from Oude Bieten Haven, Netherlands - site A oxic | ecosystem: Environmental > Aquatic > Marine > Coastal > Sediment | place: Netherlands... | reverse complement strand
GAATTGGACTGGGTATTCCAATTAATGGTGGTCTAAGGCTTAGTGGAAACCTTGGTGAAAAATGGCGCTTGGGAGTCATGGATATTCAAACTGCGAAAAACGAAGCAACAGGACTACCAAGTCAAAATTTTGGTGTCTTTAGCTTACAGCGTCAAGTATTTAGCAGATCTACTATAGGGCTGCTGTTTGTGAATAAGCAATCAACTAATTATCCACAGGATAGCGACTCTCTACGCACAATTTATCCAAAGTTCAACCGAAATTTTGGATTGGAATATAATTTGGCTTCACCAGATAATTTGTGGAATGGAAAAGCTTTTTTAATCAAATCTTTTACACCCGATAAGCAGGGAAATGGCATTACACAAGCTGCCAACATTGAATACAAGAGTAGAAGGTGGAATTGGGGTATTAAAGAAGAATATGTGGATAGCACGTATACCGCCGAAGTTGGCTTTGTACCCAGAAAGGGATATTTTAATTTCAACATGTTTTTAGGTCATCTGTTTTTCCCTAAAACAGGTCCGGTGGTAAGCCACGGGCCTGTTGGAAAGCTAAATTATTTTTTTACTGAGCAATTAAGGGAAACAGACCATCAGAATTTACTGCAGTACCTTATCAACTTTCGTAACAGAAGCAGCATAAGTCTCGAAGGAGTTAATGAGTATGTTGAATTGCTGGCGCCTTTTGATCCTACAGGGACAGGTAAAGATTCTCTGGCCACAGGAACCAAACATCGGTGGAATGCCTTCAGATTTGAATACAATTCCAAACCGCAAAGTATGTTTACATATGCTGCGGGGGGTAGATATGGTGGTTACTACGAAGATGGTAAACGCTTAAGCATAACCAGCGAATTAGGCTATCGTTTTCAGCCTTATGTAAGCCTAAGCTCCAATATTAGTTATAATAACATCAAATTACCCGAACCTTGGAATACTACAGAATTTTGGTTAATAGGATCTGAAGTAGATATTACGCTCACCAATAAATTATTCTTTGCCAACTTATTTCAATATAATGAGCAATCAAAAAACTTCAATTTAAACTCAAGGCTTCAATGGCGTTATAAACCTGCATCGGATTTGTTCCTTGTTTACACCAACAATGAATTGTTGGCACCTTTTGACGGCAGGATCTGGTCAATCACTCTAAAACTAACATACTGGTTTAATAAATAATTTTAAATATCTGATATGAAGCTATACTTATACTACTCCCGGTTTGAATTATTCTGATTTATAATTAAATATTTAAAATTTTCTCGTAAATTAATTGCTAATTCCAACCATTTCATTAATTATAAAATCACCTGACATGAAAGGCAAAAATCCAAATTCTAAAGCCAAACAAGAAAATAAAAAATCAAATCTCACACGCAGAAAATTTATTAGAAATTCCGCCTTTACTTTGGGAGCGATTTCAATAATACCACGCCATGTTTTGGGAAAAGGTTTTGTTGCTCCAAGTGATAAGGTAAATCTGGGTTTTATTGGTCTCGGTAAACAGAGTAGGGGACTTGCGTCACGGTTTGTTGAGAATACAAATGCACAGATCGTAGCCGGTTGTGATGTATGGACCACTAAAAATACATGGTTTAAGGATCATGTTGAAAAAGTATATGCGGAACATCGAAACCAATCTACTTATAATGGGGTAAGGACATTTCTGGAATATAAAGAACTGCTTGATCAGGACGACATTGATGCAGTGGTTATTGTAACTCCTGATCATTGGCATGCCTTACAATCTATTGATGCAATGAAAGCTGGGAAAGATGTTTTTTGTGAAAAGCCTTTGACGCATACCCTAAAGGAAGGTGCGGACATGGTGAAATGGGCAAAAAAAACAGGTAAAATAGTACAGACCGGAAGCATGCAGCGCTCATGGGATAATTTTAGGAAAGCATGCGAACTGGTAAGAAATGGTTATTTGGGAGATATTCAGAAAATATTGGTTAATGTAGGTGACCCTGCAAGGCCTTATGATTTGGATGCAGAGCCTATGCCGGGGGAAGTTAATTGGAATAATTGGTGTGGTCCGGCTCCCCTTATGAACTATAATCACCGCTTAGCACCTTCAAATAATGACGTTGATTTCTGGCCTGACTGGCGTTTATATCAGGAGGTTGGTGGCGGTATTTTATGCGACTGGGGTGCACATATGTTTGATATCGTTCAATGGGCCCTTGGAATGGACAGATCCGGACCTGTGAAATTTATACCACCTGCTGACAAAAATGCGGTACGTGGTTTAAAGATGTATTACGCCAATGGAATAGAAGTCGTTCATGAAGATTTTGAACGCGGATGGGGTGTTCGCTTTTATGGAACTGAAGGCAAAATGGATGTGAGTCGTAGTTTTCTTGAAACAGATCCGGCAGGTATTCTTAACGTGGAATTAAAAGATACAGATACACGTTTGTACAAAGTAAAAAAAGATCATTATCAGGACTGGATGGATGCTATTAAAAATAGAACCCAACCTATTTGTGATGTAGAAACAGGTCATCGCTCTGCGAGTGTTTGTAATATTGCAAATATTGCTTATAACCTTGGTGAAACACTTGAGTGGAATCCTGAAAAAGAAAAATTTAGTGGTAATAATGCCGCTAATAAGATGCGACACATGAAATATCGAAAATTCTAATCTACCGGTTTTGATCCAATAAATGGTTCATAAAAATACTAGAACTAAAGTACAAGCCTGAAAGTTATGTTCATTTTGTAAAACAGACTAAGGATAATAGATCATATTTAATAATTCTACTATCTTTAAAGGTGGATCTTGGAGTCGTACCATATAAAATTGACGTAAAAAAGCACTCAGTAAAAATTTTATTGATTGGTGTATTTTTCGGGTTTGTTAGCAGCTTATGCGCTCAGGCACCTCCGGATTGCACTATGTTGACATCTCCATCCAATGGTGAAACCGGTGTTTCGGTAAATACCCAACTGCAATGGCAGGCAGTAGCAAATGCCACCCAATATTTTCTCTTTATTGGCACTAATCCGGGAGGAACAGATATCTTAAATGGCGTATCGGTGGGGAGCAATCTCAGCTATACACCGGCCACAAGTCTGATGCCAAATACAGCATACTATGTCACTGTAATTCCCAATAATAATAACGGTGATGCACAAAACTGTATGGAAGAAAGTTTCACAACAGGCTTGGCAAGTTCTATTCCGGGCTGTGTTACGCTGTCTAGTCCTATCGCAGGTTCTTATGGAGTGCCTCCGGATATAAACATTAGCTGGACTGGCCAGTCAGCAGCTGTAGGTTACATTCTGAGTATAGGAACCAGCACAGGTGCAAGTGATATTATTAGCAATTTAGATGTAGGAAATGTGACTACTTATGATCCTCCTGCTGACTTACCACTTTCACAACGTGTTTATATTACTATAACACCCTATAACAGTGCCGGCATATCTCCATCCTGTGCCGAAGTTAATTTTAGGACAAGAGGAAATAATGCACCTTTGTGCACAGATATAATAAATCCGGTTGATGGAGGTGAATTCGTTTCAGTGACCGCAAATATCACATGGATTAGGGATTTTAATGCCTCTGGCTACCTCATGACTATTGAGAAATCGTCTATTGGAGGCGTTAAAATACTAGACAATTTTGATGTCGGAAACGGCACCAATTTTAAACCGCCGGATTTTGAAGGTAATACAGTGTATTTCGTGCGCATAACACCCTATAATGATTTGGGAGTAGCACAAAATTGTCAGCCTATCTCCTTTACAACAGGAGCAGGGCCTGTACCTCCGGAATGTACTAATCTATTAAATCCAAAAAATGGATCTGAAAATATTGATATAAACACAAATTTAGAATGGGAAACTGTGCCAAATGTTTTGGGGTATATACTTTCGGCAGGAACTTCATCAGGGGGTACAGACCTGGTGAATTCAATAGATTTAGGCAATATAACCAATTACAGCTTTGCTCAGCCCCTCCAGGAGGGCAGTACAATTTACGTAACGATTATTCCATATAGTATAAATTTAGAGGCTGAAAATTGCAGAGAGGAGTCCTTTACCACGACTGGTTCTCAGAGTGCACCGGATAAATTGCCGGTTCCTAAATTTTTTACACCAAACAATGATGGTTTTAATGACCAGTGGATAGTTACATCAACACCGGAAATCGAAGTCAGTACAATTCACATATTCAACAGGTATGGCCAATTGTTGAAACAATTATTTCCGGATCAGGGATGGGACGGTAGTTTTAATGGGAAACCTCTGGCATCTGACTCTTATTGGTACCGAATAGAAACTACTCAGGGCAATTCAGTGGTTGGATTCTTTATGCTAAAGCGATAAGATGTTATCTTGAATTGGCACTAAATTTATATTGAGGCAGGAAAAATTACGATGAATAGCAGGATTATTTTCTCGTATTGAGGCGTAGTGTTGAATTCTGTATTATTCGTAAATCAGATTGTTAGCAATAAAAATTGTGTACGTAGAATTAAGATAATTTTAAGTGCTTTATACGTCTTAAAGCACTATCTTTTCTTTATGTTGAATAGATCAACTATTGTGGGTTTTCTTTTAGTGGTGCTGATCAATCCGGGTCTGTATGGCCAGTATTCAGAAAGTGACTGGAAAGACAGGGATGAATGGATGAAAGTCAGAGATATTTTTGAAATGGCTGGCGTTGAAGAGGGCCATGTTGTCGCAGATATAGGCTGCCATCAAGGCTATTTGAGCATTCGGCTTGCTAAATATATTGGTGATAACGGGAAAGTATATTCGGTAGATGTAAGAGAAGATCGGTTAAACAAATTAGATGATATCGCAGCTGAAAGAGGCATAAGAAATATCCATACTATTTTGGGCGAATATGATGATCCCAAGTTACAGCAGCACAGCATAGATGTAGCTTTTATTATTGATGCCTACCATGAAATGAAAGACTACAGACAAATCCTCCTAAATGTAAAAAAAGCCCTAAAACCAGATGGTCGCATATTGGTACTGGAAAAACTTAAACATAAAATGATTGGAAAATCCAGAGAGGAACAAATTCTTGCACATACTATTTCACCTGAATTTGTTGAAAATGAATTAACAGAAGCTGGCTTTACAGTTACAGCTTTGAAAAAAGACCTTGGTTACTGGGAAGAAGATCCGGATAAAAAAATATGGGTTTTACTGGCAGTTCTTCCTTGAAAATCAGTTTTTTGTATCTTGTAAAATGAAATATTTATCTTGTAACTTAAAAATTTAGCCATGAAAAATACCTTTCTCAACACAATAATTTTGATACTGGTTGCTGCAACTTTGACCGCTCAAAAAAATGATGAAAAGCATCAAAAAAAGGAAGAGCAAAAAAATATTGCATACAATGCTATGCAGGAACTGATTGATGCCGGCAATTATCTGTTCGATCCAAACTATGTTTCAACAGGAATAACATTAGCAACAATACCAAATCGTTTTATCGTTAAAGATGGAGAGGTTGATATAGATTTACCCTTTTTTGGAACAGCGAGAGGAGCAGGGGGATATAATAGCAATGCCAGCATCTCTTACAATGGGGTTCCTGATAAATACAGTGTAAAATATATTGATAAGAAAAGACGGTCTATTATTAAAATAGGCGTACGCAGCGGTTCTGAACGCCATGATATAACTCTTACTGTGGGCTATGGTGGCCAGACTACTGTTAAAGTGATAAGCAGCGCAAGATCTTCAATAAATTATATAGGCTATTTGAAGCCCATAAAAGAAGAAAATTTTAACTAAATGTGATAAAAATATCTGACAATTCCTTTCGGCTAAAGATTTTTAGGGTTAAAACATTAACAGATTTATATAAGACCAATCCCTCATTTAAATTTCTTGTTCTTGGCATAATTTACTTATTGCCTATTTTTGGTTACAGCCAAATAGACTTTAAACAATTACGGGAGAATATGATAAAGAAACAGTTGCTGGCAAGAGATATAAAGGATCCGGCTACCTTAAACGCAATGAGGAATGTTCCCAGGCACGAATTTGTGCCAACGAAAATGCAAGCCTATGCTTATGCAGATCATCCACTGTCAATAGGAATGGGACAAACCATTTCTCAGCCTTATATAGTTGCTTACATGACTCAGATCCTGGAATTAAAGAATCGCGATCGGGTTTTAGAAGTGGGAACCGGATCGGGATATCAGGCAGCCATTTTAGGACAAATCGTAGATACTGTATTTACAATAGAAATAGTTGAAGCATTAGCTTATACTGCGAAAAACAGACTTTCGGAATTAGGGTATAATAATATTAATGTGAAATCAGGTGATGGATATCTTGGTTGGCCCGAGAAAGGCCCTTTCGATGCAATAATAGTTACAGCAGGAGCAGAAGAAGTCCCTGAACCACTTTTAAAACAGTTAAAAGCAGGGGGGAGGATGATTATTCCGGTTGGCCCGCATAATGGAGTCCGGCAATTATTACTGATCACGAATAAATCGGGGAAATTTAAAACCAAGGAAGTAATGGCTGTGAGATTTGTTCCCCTTACCAGAAAGAATAATTGAAACAACATAGGGCATTAAAAAAGGAGGTTAATTTCTTTTACCTCCTTAGTTAAATCTCTGCTGGCTTTAGTGGGCCAGATCCTTGCTTATTGTTAACGGACATAATTTCTGCTTTCTGACCAACGAACTCGTTTGCTGTCCTTAAGATTGGAGAAGTATGAAAACCTTCTGGAATCTGTTGGTGAATGTTGTAATAAATTTCTCATTTGTTTGTTTTTTAATTTTAGGATTGCTTTCTATTCTATTGTCTAAAACTGTTAGATTGTATAGTGCCTAGCTTCTGCCCAGCGTACTCTTTTACTATTTTTAAAATTAGAAAAGAAGTTATGTCTTCGTGCTTCTGTTGGAGTTTGTTTGATAAAATGTCTCATGATTGTTCGTTTTAAAGATTAATACTAATTGATGTAATTTCTTGCTTCTGACCAGCGTACTCTTTTACTGTTTTTGAAATTAGAGAAGAATGAATATCTTCTCGATTCTGTTGGTGTTTGATTGCTAAAGTTTCTCATCGATTTGTTTTTAAATTGATATTGTATGTTTTTATTTTTTTGTACTGTAAATCTTAATAACTTACATCTAATAGACGACCATAAATACTATTTGTTACAGTACTATGTATAAAATAGTACCGTTTTATGCAATTTTTAACATAATTTACATTTCAAATGAAGGATAAATACATCTATATAACTGTTTTACAGTATATTAGATTAGTTTTATGAAATATAAAAAAATTAATATCAAAAAGTGATTTTAGGGAGATACTTGTAAAAAAGACAAAAAAGTCGAGGATAAAAAGCAATTAAAACTTATATTGTAGAAACCAGTCGCGCCAAAACCTAACAAATGTCATATGCTATATTTTTTATCCATATTAGATTTATGATATTATTCCCAAAAACAAGGACATATGAAAATATATGATGACAAGCACATTAAAAATGTGGTATTCGTAGGAGCACACAATAGTGGAAAAACTACGCTTGCCGAAACCATGCTCTTCGAAGCCGGTCTAATAAATAGGAGAGGAACAGTAGAAACACAAAATACAGTTTCAGATTATCATGAAATTGAACATGAAAGGGGAACTTCGGTTTATGCTACACCGCTTCATACTGAATGGCGTAATTACAAAATAAACATAATAGATACGCCTGGCCTGGATGATTTCGTAGGAGAGATTATTTCATCAATTCGGGTTGCTGATACAATTGTCACCGTTTTAAATGCTCAGCACGGAGTGGAAATTGGAACTGAAATCATTTGGAATTATGTTAATAACTACTCTAAGCCTACACTTTTTGTGGTAAATCAAATAGACCATGTAAATGCAAATTTTGAGGACTCATTCAAAGGCATAAAGGCACTCGTTGGTAACAATGCAGTAGTTATTCAATATCCGTTGGTTATTGACGGTGCACAATGCATCATTGATGTGCTGAAAATGAAATGCTATAAATTTTCACCTGAAGGAGGAAAACCAGAAAAATTACCAATTCCGGAAGATCAAAAAGAAAGAGCAGATGAATTGCACAATGAACTTGTTGAAAAAGCAGCAGAGAATGACGAAGAACTATTGGAACTGTTTTTTGAGAAAGGTACCCTAAATGAAGATGAAATGCGGCTAGGTATTAAAGCAGGGATGCTTAATCATGAACTATTTCCTGTTTTCTGTGTTTCTGCACTAAATGATATGGGTAGCGGCAGACTCATGGGCTTTATAGATAATGTAGCACCGGCGGCTGCCGATTTAAAACCGGAGCAAACCGTTGAAGGAGATGTACTGGTTCGCAAGAAAGAAGCGCCAACAGCTTTATTTGTTTTTAAGACGGTTTATCAACCTAGTTTGGGACAGATCTCCTTTTTTAAAGTAAAATCTGGAGAAGTTAAGGCAAATGATAAATTGGTAAATTCCAGAACTGGTGATACTGAAATACTTAATCATCTATATATAATGGATGGTAAAAAGCGGGAATCAGTACCTAAATTGGAGGTAGGTGATATTGGAGCAACTTTGAAACTCAAAAGCACAGAGACCAATGATACCCTTCATGCACCCGGAAAGTCAATCACTATTAAACCTATACAATATCCGGAACCCAGAACTCGCAAGGCAGTGTCAGCGTTTAATAAGAATGAAGAGGAGAAACTTAGCGATGCTTTAAAGAAAATTCACAATCAGGATCCTACAGTGGTAATTGAGTTTTCTAAGGAACTAAAGCAACTAATATTGGGTTGCCAGGGAGAATTGCATTTAGCAACTATTAAATGGATATTAAACAATAATTATGGCGTTGAAGCTAAGTTTGAACAACCAAAAATTGCTTACAGAGAAACCATACAAAAAGCGTCAAATGCAAATTACAGACATAAGAAACAATCTGGAGGTGCGGGTCAGTTTGCGCAAGTTCATCTCAAAATAGAACCTTGGTACAAAGGCATGCCTGAACCGGAAGGGTTTAATATCCGTGGCAAGGAAGAAGTTGATCTTGCCTGGGGAGGTAAATTGGTATTTTACAACTGTATTGTAGGAGGAGTAATAGACATACGTTATTTGCCATCAATTAAAAAAGGTATTTTGGAGGTTATGGAATCGGGACCATTAACAGGCTCTTATATCCGCGATGTTCGCGTTATGGTATACGATGGCAAAATGCATTCTGTGGACTCCAATGATATTGCTTTCAAAATTGCGGGTGCACACGCTTTTAAAGAGGCTTTTCTTAATGCAAAACCTAAACTTTTGGAACCAATACAAGAATTAACCGTTAAGGTACCTGAAGAAATGGTAGGAAATGTTATGACTGATTTACAATCTAGAAGGTCTATCATACAAGGAATAGACAGTATAGATCATTATCAGATTTTGAAGTGTGCTGTACCACAGTCAGAACTCTACGGATATTCAACAAACTTAAGGTCACTAACTCAGGGTAAAGCAACATTTAATTCGGCTTTTTCCTCTTTTAAGGCAGTACCAAATAATATTCAGGCGAACCTGGTGAAAAATTAAGCAATCCTTAAGTATTATAGAAGGCCATATCGTGAAGTTTCATACGATATGGCTTTTTTATTCTTACTAATTATTTTGAGATTTATAAGCATAGAATTAAAGATGGAGTTAAGACAGCAAACCATACATAATAACAGGGTTTTGATACATTTGTGCTTAACAATTCAATAAAATGTAGTAATTTTCTTTAATAATAAATTGCGAAAATATAGTTCCTGGCAACAATGCATTTTAATGATGATTATATCGATTTCCATTGTCATCCTTCCTTAAAACCATTTGGAAAAAGCTTCAGATATAGCCCCACGGGAGTTCATATTAGTCATAGAAATAGCAAACGAAGCATTTGGCACTATGACCCTCCTTCAATTAGCGATAAACTATTAAACTACCTCACCGGACTTACCAAATTTTCCCAGGCAAATTTTACTAGCCTTGTTAAGGGTGGGGTAGGAATCGTATGTGTATCGCTCTATCCATTAGAAAAATGGTTTGTGAGAAACAAAATGAATAATGAATTATTACTTGATCTTGCTTCAAATTTTGCCCTGGGAGTAGGGCATAAGCGGATTAATTACATACAAGGGATCACTGATTATTTCAAGGATGTTGAGGCACAGTATGATTATTACATGCAATTGGATGGCAAAACAGTACATCTACCGGAAGGCAAATTTCGTTACAAGTTGGTAAAAAGTTTTGATGAAATACAGAATATAAAGGAAGAGAATACTTCTGGCGGGAAAGTACATACTATTTGCGTTATAATAAGTATAGAAGGATTACATGTCCTCAATACGGGCCTAAGGAAGCCATTCAGTGAAGTTGAAATACTTTCAAATCTGGACAAAATTAAAAATTGGGAATTTCGTCCATTCTTTATAACTATCGCACATCACTTTTGGAATCAGTTATGTGGACATTCCGAAAGTCTATCAGGAATAATACTAAAATTTACCGATCAGACTGAAGGACTTAACAGCGGATTTACCGCTATGGGGAGGAAAGTTATGGAGCGACTTGTTGATAATACCAATAAGAACAGAATTATACCAGATATCAAGCATATGAGTATTCAAGCCAGAAAAGAATA
>Ga0316197_10003866_pt1 | contig 10655 bp, 11 predicted proteins | sample OudBiesiAoxic_MG_FD_204939 | JGI IMG/M metagenome (GOLD analysis project Ga0316197, IMG submission 204939) | Coastal sediment microbial communities from Oude Bieten Haven, Netherlands - site A oxic | ecosystem: Environmental > Aquatic > Marine > Coastal > Sediment | place: Netherlands... | reverse complement strand
CGGACGAGGAGATTACCAAGGCCCATCGGCGCCTCATGATGAAGCTGCACCCCGATCATGGCGGGTCCAACTATCTGGCGGCGCGCATCAACGAAGCCAAAGACGTTCTGCTTGGCAGTTAGACTTCTCGGTAGCTAAGTTGCTCGGCAGCTCCTGCCGGGCCCGCGCGTAGTCACTCCGCCGCGAGCGCGATACAGTCGAGTCGCATGCGCTTCAAAGCCTCGCAAGTGCTGCGCGCATCGGATTTCGAGAAACCGGCAAACCGGGCCCGATACCACTCTTTATTGTCCTTTTGGAACGTGGCCGTGAAGGGTAGGCGCCCGTCGAGAAGCTTCGGCGCGCGCTGGCGCACCATGCCGAGACGGTTCTGTGCATCCGCGGGCGAGTTGTAGGACCCCACCTGGACATGGTAACTGCCCGCGCGGCTCGCACTGGCGGGGCTCGGCGCGGATAGCCGGTTTGGCGACAGGCTGGCCTGAACGATGGGACGTTGCTGTGCCGGCTGCGTGGCGGCAGGCCGCGCCATCTGGGGCTGCGCTGTCGATGGCTGAGCCATGGAAGGTTGAGCCATGGAAGGGCGAGCTTCGGGTGCCGGAGCGGGCGCATGGGTCTTGACAGGAACGGCCGCGCTCGCCAGGGAGAAGACGGGCTTGCGGGATGGCCGTGGCGGCGTGGGCGTCCCCAGCAGCGATGCGATGAAGTTGTTCGATTTCCGCTTGGACGAAGAGGCTTTCGACCAATGCTTATCGAGTAGCGATACCATGGCGGCATTGCGGAGCGCCCCCGTCCGGCCGCCGAGAACCACGCCGACCAGATGCTTATTGTCGCGTTCGACGGCGGCGGTGAGGTTGAAGCCACTGGCGCGCGTATAGCCGGTCTTGATGCCGGTCGTCCCCTTGTAGTTGAAGAGCAGCCGATTGTGATTGCGGTACTTGCGGCCCTTATAGCCGAAATACTTGGTCTCGAAGACGCCGTAGTATTCCGGGTAGTCGCGCATGATGTGCATGGCGAGGATTGCTTGGTCCCGCGCGGTGGTGAGCTGCTCCTTGTTGGGAAGCCCAGATGCGTTGCGGTAGGTGGTATTCTTCATGCCCAGGTTGCGTGCGGTCTGGGTCATGATGCGGCCGAAGTTTTCCTCCGTGCCGCCGACATTTTCAGCAATGACGGCCGCGGCATCGTTGGCCGATTTCGTCACCAGGGCTTTGATGCAGTCCTTGACTGCGATGGTGGAGCCCGGCTTGAGATAGAGCTTGGTCGGTGATTGGCTCGCGGCGTGCTTTGAGACCTTCAATTTGGTGTCGGGCGTGAACCGGCCCGCCCTCATATAGGCGAACAAGACGTAGAGCGTCATAATCTTCGTGAGCGAGGCGGGCGAGCGCAAGACATCGGCCGACTTGGAATACAGAACGTTATTCGTGTTCGCATCGACGATAATCGCCGCTTTCACCCGCTTGTCTGCGTAGGCCTCACTAATGCCGGTCAGCGTTACGCCGAGCGCGATCAGGGCCACCAGGCCGATCTGCACCGCATGGCGCAATGGCGTCGAAAACGCGCGGATCGACGACATACGCAGCCAAGACCTGAGCGTCTCGGCCTCAAATTGTACCTGTAAGAACACTGTGGCTTACGCCTTTCCCCGTTTGTCACGACGCCCGTAAGCGCTTTCGCGCGCATCCCTGCTGGGCGGTTGCCGATCAGATTTTCCGCGTTGCAACGCCGACAAGCCGAAAGGCTAGAATTTGTCGATTGCCAAAGCGTTAAGGGGGCAAAGGGAAGCAAAAGCGCCAAGTCGTTGTGCAGTGCAAAATGCAGGTTGACGTTTTTGGTGCAATGCATATATTTCTTTCGCGTTTGCAGCAATTCTCCCCAATCCAACTCGTAAAGAGGGCAGCATGATCAAAGGTTTTGAAGAGTTTCAAAAAGTTGGCAAAGACGGTTTCGACGCCTATGTCCGCTCGTTCGGCGAGATGAACAAGGGTTTCCAGGCCATTGCCGCCGAATTCACCGATTACTCCAAGAAGGCGCTCGAGGATTCGACGAAGGCTTTCGAACAGCTCGCGGGCTGCAAATCCGTTGAGCAGGCTATCGAAATTCAGTCGCAGTTCGCGAAAAAGGCTTACGACGAATACATGGCTGAGATGTCCAAGATCGGTGAGATGTATGTCGGGCTGGCCAAAGATGCCTACAAGCCAGTCGAAGCGATGGCCAAGAAGGCCGCGTAACGCGACCGCACCAAATTCTTCCTCCCAAGGAAGGCTCGGGGCGTCGGCCCCGGGCCTTTTTTTTTGGGCAGTTGCTGCCTCATGCGGCGTGTTGTCTTTATTTCTGTCGGCAAACCGCGTCACATTCGCATTTTCATGTCGCGCTGAATTGCTGCGCTCGGTGGGATCACGCTAGGATGGGCTTGAGAGGGTTTTCGGACCTAGCGGGGCGCCAAGCCTTGGAAGAGGCGCGGCGCGGACCCATATAAAAGACGACGATTGAAGGCTTACAATGGCGCGCAATGGCGATCCGCGCCGGGACGACGACTCCGGCACCCAGATTGTTACGAAGACGCGGCCGAAAACAAAACGGCCGAGCCTTTACAAGGTTTTGCTGCTCAACGACGACTACACGCCGATGGATTTCGTCGTGTACATACTTGAGCGCTTCTTCAACAAATCTCCCGAGGAGGCGACCCGCGTCATGCTCCACGTCCACCAAAAGGGCGTTGGGATCTGCGGGGTCTACACTTACGAAGTTGCCGAGACTAAGGTAGCTCAGGTCTCCAGCTTTGCCCGTCAGCACGAACACCCGCTTCAATGCACGATGGAGAAAGAGTAGGAATCTGTGGCTTCTTTTTCGACCAGTTTAGAGCAGGCTCTGAGACGTGGGCTTCAGTATGCGAACGAGCGCAGTCACGAATACGCGACGCTCGAGCATTTGCTGCTGTCGCTCCTGGACGACCGCGACGCCGCGGCTGTGATGCGCGCCTGCGACGTCGACCTTGATCTGCTGCGGGAAAAACTGACCGGCTATATCGATAACGAGCTGTCGGGTCTCGTGCTCGACAGTCACGGCGACGCGCAGCCGACCGCCGGCTTCCAGCGCGTCATCCACCGTGCGGTGGCCCATGTGCAGTCCAGCGGCCGTGAAGAGGTGACGGGTGCCAACGTGCTGGTTGCGATTTTCGCCGAGCGGGAAAGCCACGCGGCGTTCTTCCTGCAAGAGCAGCACATGACCCGCTTCGACGCGGTCAACTACATAAGCCATGGCATTGCCAAGCGCGGTGGCATGTCGGATGCGGGGCCCGTGCGCGGTATCGACGACGATGCAGCAACCGTGGAAGGCAGCGAAGACAAGAAGCGCGGTGCGGACGCACTCGAAGTCTACTGCATCAACCTGAACCAAAAGGCCCGGACCGGACGGATCGATCCGCTGATCGGCCGCGAGGCGGAGGTTCAGCGCACGATTCAGGTTCTTTGCCGGCGCCAGAAGAACAACCCGCTGTTCGTGGGTGACCCGGGCGTGGGTAAGACCGCCATCGCCGAAGGTTTGGCGCGACGGATCGTCATGGCAGACGTGCCCGACGTCCTGTCCGATGCGACCATCTTCCAGCTGGATATGGGCGCGCTTCTGGCCGGCACGCGCTATCGCGGCGATTTCGAGGAGCGTTTGAAGGCCGTTATGCGGGAGATCGAGAATTTCCCCGGCGCGATCATGTTCATCGACGAGATCCATACGGTGATAGGTGCGGGTGCGACCTCGGGCGGGGCCATGGATGCCTCGAACCTGCTGAAGCCGGCGCTGCAATCCGGAACGCTGCGGTGCATCGGTTCGACCACCTATAAGGAATACCGCCAGCACTTCGAAAAGGACCGTGCGCTGGTGCGCCGCTTCCAGAAGATCGACGTGAAGGAGCCGTCCGTGCCCGACACGATCGAAATTCTGAAAGGCCTCAAGCCCTATTTCGAGGACTTCCATCGCATCCGCTACACCAACCAGGCGATCAAGTCGGCGGTGGAGCTGTCAGCGAAATACATCCACGACCGCAAGCTGCCCGATAAGGCGATCGATGTGATCGACGAAACCGGTGCATCGCAAATGCTGGTGCCCGAGCGGCAGCGGCGGAAGACCATCGGCGTCAAAGAGGTGGAGAGCACCATCGCGACGATGGCGCGCATCCCGCCCAAGACGATCTCCAAGACGGACACCGAGGTCTTGCGCGCGGTCGACGAGGATCTGAAGCGTGTCGTATTCGGCCAGGACGTGGCCATCGAGGCCTTGGCCGCGGCGATCAAGCTGAGCCGCGCGGGCCTACGCGAGCCGGGCAAGCCCATTGGCTCCTACATGTTTTCCGGCCCCACCGGTGTCGGCAAGACCGAGGTCGCCCGTCAGCTCGCCACGCTGCTCGGCGTCGAGTTGCTGCGCTTCGACATGAGCGAATACATGGAGCGCCATACCGTGTCGCGCCTGATCGGCGCGCCTCCCGGCTATGTTGGCTTCGATCAGGGCGGTCTTCTGACCGATGGCGTGGATCAGCATCCGCATTGCGTGCTGCTGCTCGATGAAGTCGAGAAGGCCCACCCGGACCTGTTCAACATCCTTCTGCAGGTGATGGATCACGGCAAGCTGACCGACCACAACGGCAAGCATGTGGACTTCCAGAACGTGATTCTGATCATGACAACAAATGCTGGCGCGGCGGACATGGCCAAGGCGGCGATCGGCTTCAACCGCACCAAGCGCGAGGGCGACGACGAGGAGGCGATCAATCGCATGTTCTCGCCGGAGTTCCGCAACCGCCTCGACGCGATCATTCCGTTCGGCGCGCTGCCGCCCTCGGTCATTTCGCAGGTGGTGGAGAAGTTCGTGTTCCAGCTCGAAGCCCAGCTAGGAGATCGGAACATCACCATCGAGCTGACGCCGGAAGCCAATGCCTGGCTCGCCGATCGTGGCTATGACGACAAGTTCGGCGCGCGCCCGCTTGCCCGTGTAATTCAGGAGCACATCAAGAAGCCGCTGGCGGAGGAGATCCTCTTTGGCGCGCTGAAGGACGGCGGCACGGTCCGCGTGGTCGTCAAGGAGAAGGACGGCGAGAGGGGCCTCGACTTCGACTACATCTCGGCCGACGCCCCGATCAAGCCGCGCGACACGGACGAGGAGGAGGTTGAGGCCAAGGTCAAAGCGAAAGCAAAGAGCAAAGTGTCGAAGCCCAAGGCCAAACGCACCCGCAAACCCCCCGGTGACTCCAAGGAGAGCGGTTCGGGCTCGGTGCCCAAGGTGCCCCTCGGCGAGGACTAGGAGCTTTGCGTTTCACTGCAGATCAATTCGTCATGGTCGGGCACTCACATCGAGCCCCGGCCATGATCGTTTCTGCTACCCCTTCAGGACAGCCTTGATCTTCTCGGCGGTGGCGGCGAGTTCGTCCGCGTTGGCCATGTCGCCCGCGTGCGGTTTCACGGGCACGCCTTCCTTGATCGGCACGATATGGACATGGAGGTGCAACACGGTCTGACCGGCGGCCTCGCCGTTGAACTGTTGGATCATGACTCCATCGGCGCCGACGGCCGCTTTGATCTGGGGCGCGAGCTTTTGAACCACGGCCATGAGCTTGTCGAGGCCTTGCGCCGAGATGGCGAAGAGATCGACCGCGGGCTCCTTGGTGATGACGAGGGTGTGGCCCTCCGTACGCGGCATGATGTCGAGAAAGGCCATGGTATCGCCGTCCTCGTAGATCTTGTGGCAGGGGATCTCGCCTTTGAGCATTTTGGCGAAGATATTCTGCGGATCGTAGGCCGCCACATCATTGTCTGCCATCGGTTCGCGTCTCCTCTCATCGCTTCTTAGCCGCAGGAGTTTCTCGATTTACTTCAGATCCTTAAGGGGCCGAGGTCAACCGGTTCGTAAGCCGGCGCAACCTTATCGCGCAAAGCGCGTTGACACTTACCAAGGCGCATAGTGCCTCAATCTGGCAGCCAAGGGGCTTGTGAAAGAAGACGTCTACTGAAACGCCGCCCCCCTAGGAGGTTCGCATGTCCATGCTCAAAGTTATTGAAGTCCTGGCTGAATCCGACGAGTCGCAGGACGCCTCCGCCCAGGTCGCCGTGGACACGGCAGGAGAGAGCGTGCGCAATGTGCGATCGATCTACATCAAGAACCACGAGGTCTCTGTGAAGAACGGCAAGATTAACAAGATTAACAAGTACCGGATCAACGGCAAGATCTCGTTCGAGCTGGATTAAGATTAGCTTCGCCTTAGCGCGGTTCCTGACCGGGCTCCTTGCGGTACGGTGACTCGGCCGCGAGAAGCACGGCTTCTTCGGCCACGGCGCGGCGCTCGCGCGCGAGGTAGTCGGCGACGGCGGCCCGCAGGCGCGGGTCCGCGATGTAGTGGGCGCTGTAGGTTTCGGCAGGGACGTAGCCGCGCGCCAGCTTGTGGCCGCCCTGGGCGCCCGCCTCGACCCGCGCCAGCCCATGGGCGATCGCATAGTCTATGGCTTGGTAGTAGCAGACCTCGAAATGCAGGAATTCGTGGGTTTCGAGCGCGCCCCAATACCTGCCATAGAGCGTGTCCGCACCAATGACGTTGAGCGCGCCTGCGATGTAGTCGGCGCCACGCTTGGCCATCACCAAGAGCAGCCGGTCGGCCATGGTCTCGCTGAGGAGGCTGAACGCCTCCCGGGTCAGATAGGGCCGGCCCCATTTGCGGGCGCCCGTGTCCTGATAGAAGGCGAAGAACGCGTCCCAATGGGCCTCGGTGAGATCGTTCCCCGCGACCCATTCGATTGCGATGTCGTCGCTCAAGGCGCAGCGGCGCTCGCGCTTGATAGCTTTGCGTTTGCGCGAGGCGAGGGCGCCGAGGAAGTCGTCGAAGTCGTCATAGCCGCCATTGTGCCAGTGGAACTGCTGGTCGGTGCGCTGAAGGTAATCAAGTTTGCCCGCGAGCCGCCACTCATCGCGCGACATGAAGGTGATATGCAGTGAGGAGACACCGAGCCTATCGGTGAGCGTCCGTCCCGCTTCCAGGAGGAGCGCGTGCCGCTCGATGGACGCAGCCCCGTCGCGGACTAAGAGGCGCGGTCCGGGCACGGGCGAGAAGGGCACGGCGGCTTGGAGTTTTGGGTAGTAATCGCCGCCTGTGCGCATGTAGGCCTCGGCCCATCCGTGATCGAACACGTACTCGCCTTGACTATTGCCCTTCAGATAGCAGGGCATGCAGGCCAGCAACTGGCCCTGGTCGTCTTCGAACAGAAGATGCTGGGGCAACCAGCCGGTATCCGGCGCGGCTGAGCCGCTCTCCTCTAGTGCCCTCAGAAAAGCGTGTGATACGAATGGGTTGGGAGGATCCGTTGAAGCGCCGTCCCCGCGCGCACAGGCGTCCCATTGGGCCTCGGGGACATCGGCGATGCGGCCCAGGACGCGCACGACCGCTTCTTGCGCCTTTCGTTCCTGCGCCCCTTGGCCGGTTGGCTCTGCTGGTCTGCCGATACTGTCCACCACCATTTTACGATCCAGCACTGTTTCGAGATCACGGTCCAGGGCGCAGCTTGCGGCGGCTAGGGCGCAATCTCTTCGAAGATCGGCGCATCGGCGTAACGCAGGGCGCGTTCCAAATCTGCCGGCGTTCGAACGGTCCACGCCAGAAGCGGGAGACCTGCTACGAACTTGGCGATCAGCGGTGCGACGGCCGGCAGCGCGCGCACATCGTACGCGACAAAATGGGGCCGCGCGAAGACGGATGTGAGGAGATGCCGCATGGCGAAACGCTGCAGTAGCGACAGGTGCGTCTTCGAGATTTTATCGGCGAAACGGCAGGAGACGAGGCCGCGGGGCAGGGCCGGAGCGTGGTGCCGGAACGCCGCGACCACATGTGGATCGAACGACATGACCGCCACGGGACCGCTATAGCCGGCCAGCAGCGTGGCGATATTAGCCTCGAAGGCGCCGTTCCGTTTGCCGTCGCTTTTCACCTCGAGCAGGAGCGGCACTGTATCGCCGACCAGTTCGAGGAGGTCGGGCAGGGACAGAATCCGGTCGCCGCCGTTATTCAGGGGGATGGTGCGCAACGTGTCGACATCGCGGGCGGCAACGGGGCCGCTTTCGTCCGTCAGGCGGTCGAGGTTCACATCGTGAAAGACGACCGGCATGTCGCCGGCGGCGCGTTGCAGATCGACTTCGACGGCGAGCCCCTTGCGCATGGCCGCCTTCACCGCGGACACGCTGTTCTCGACGATTCCGCGCGCGGCATCGTGCAGCCCGCGATGGGCGATCGGCCGCCTCAGCCAATAGAGTTCGCCCATTTGGGCCCTCGCTCGCGCTTCGCTTTGACGCGACTAGTCAATGGAAAACACCGCATCGATCTCTACGGCGGCGTTTAGGGGAAGGCTCGAGCAGCCGACAGCGATCCGCGTATGACGGCCTTTATCGCCGAGAATTTCCACTAAAAGGTCCGATGCCCCGTTGATCACCTTAGGATGATCGGCGAAGCCGGGGGCGGCGCTCACAAAGCCGTTCAGGCGCAGGAGCTGTGTGATCCGATCGAGTTCGCCCAGGGCCGTCTTAGCCTGCGCCAAGATGTTCAGGGCGCAGAGCTTGGCCGCGTCTTGTCCGGCCTTCAAGGCGACGTCGCGCCCAAGATGTCCCGTTGCGGCGACCGAACCGTCCTTCATGGGCAACTGCCCCGAAATCAGGAGCTGGCCGTTCGTGTGAACGAAGGGGACATAGGTCGCGATCGCTGACTTTGGTTCGGGAAGAACCAGATCCAGGGCTTTGATGCGCGCCTCGATCGTACCTGCCATGATTCCTCCAAGACTCGACGTTACGTTCAGAGTTGAGCAAATCGCCTTATCCTGCAAGGCTGTCTCGTCAAATTCGCCGCTGACCGGCCGCAAGGCGGCGCCTCTGCCCTCTTGCCGGAGCGGAGCGATAGTGACAAGAATTGTGCCTTGGGCAGGACAGATTGGACAGGCCATTTTGGGCAGCCGACCACCACGCAGCTTGAGAATGCAGAAGAAATGATACGCGCCAAAAACCGCTCGCTACCAATCTTTGTGTTTTTCGCCGCGTGGGGGATGTCCCACGGGGCGTGGGCGATCGCCGCCAGCAATTTGGCGCCTCACCGGGCGATCTACGAAATGTCCTTAGGAGAGGCGCGCTCGGGCTCGAGCATCAGCGCAATCGATGGGCGCATGGTGTTCGAATTCACCGGTTCCTCCTGCGATGGCTATTCGCTCAACATGCGCATGGTCACGCAAATGACCGACGCCCAAGGAGAGTCGAATCTTTCCGATCTGCGGTCTTCCACCTGGGAGCAGGGTAACGGCAAGAAGTTCCGTTTTCAGTCGGCGCAATATCTGAACGACAAGCTCGGTGAGGTGACCATGGGGCGGGCCGTCCGCGGCGCGCCCAAAGAGAGCGTAACGGTGCGGCTCAGCCAGCCGATCCGCGACGAGCTCGATCTGTCGGGGCCGGTCCTGTTCCCGACGCAGCATAGCCTTGCCTTGATCGACCGGGCAGTCACGGGCAAGACCGTCTTCCAGGCGAAGGTCTATGACGGCTCAGAAAAGGGCCAAAAAGTCTACGACACCACCGCATTCATCGGAAAGAAAGTGCGTCCGGGCGGCGATCATGACCAGCTTGAGAAAGTGGCGAAGGAGAAAAAGCTCGGCGACTTACCGTCTTGGCCGATTTCAATCGGCTATTTCGACCTGAACGATGCGGATCTCACCCCGAGCTATCAAATCGACTTCCGGCTCTATGAAAACGGGGTTAGCCGCGCCTTGCTTATCGACTATGGCGAGTTCACGGTTCAGGGCAGGCTGACCTCTCTGGAGTATTTAAAGGAAAAGAAGTGTAAATAGTCAGCACACGGAGCATTCTTATTTTTTGGCGCTTCCGGCGGGATATGCGCTCCGTTCGGGGATTGTCTAATTCCCAAATTGGATCAGAGAGTTCCGCGAAATCCGACCACGCTTCAGAGTTTAGTTACACGTTCCAGGTGATATTGCCCGAAACCATAAGGGGCGATGACACCATGTTTTGGAGGACAAGATCTATTTCCGTGGAGGCGCGCATGCGGGACTATGGCGCGCTGCAGGCGCCTTTGGCGTCGTCCATGCGGCCGCCGATAACGCCAAAGCCCATGGCGTATCGTGGCCAGACTGCCAATCGTGACGGAATAGATTTGTCAGGACCGATGCCGATGACGAAGACAGTGCTGATTGTCGAGGACAACGAGCTCAACATGAAGCTCTTCCACGATCTTCTCGATGCACATGGCTATCAGACACTTCAAACCCGCAACGGCGTCGAAGCGCTGGAGTTGGCGCGTGAGCACCGTCCCGATCTCATTCTCATGGATATTCAGCTGCCCGAAGTATCGGGCCTCGAAGTCACGAAGTGGCTGAAAGAGGACGATCAGCTGAGAGACATTCCCGTCGTTGCCGTGACGGCTTTCGCCATGAAGGGCGATGAAGAGCGAATTCGAGAAGGGGGCTGCGAGGCCTATATCTCCAAGCCGATCTCCGTGATGATGTTTCTCGATACCGTGAAGCAATTCATTGGTGAGGCGCGTTAGAGGCTATGACGGCGCGGGTCCTCATCGTCGACGACATGCTGGCCAATTTGAAGCTGCTCGAAGCGCGGCTCGTGGCTGAGTATTTTGAGGTCCGGAC
>Ga0316197_10003865_pt1 | contig 10657 bp, 12 predicted proteins | sample OudBiesiAoxic_MG_FD_204939 | JGI IMG/M metagenome (GOLD analysis project Ga0316197, IMG submission 204939) | Coastal sediment microbial communities from Oude Bieten Haven, Netherlands - site A oxic | ecosystem: Environmental > Aquatic > Marine > Coastal > Sediment | place: Netherlands... | reverse complement strand
AGCGCTGCAGTCCGTACCGCAATCCACACGCACTTCGGCGACCGGCTGAAGCTCTCGCTGACCGTCGGCGCCACTCACTGGCAGGACACCGATGGACAGAGCGGTGGAGGCGGCTCACTGCCTGGCCCGACACCCGAGTTCTTCTTCGCCCCCGGCCAATCTGCGAAGCGAGCCGCCGACTGGGGCGCCGACGAACTCGATGCTCGCATCGCTCAATCGTTCCACCGACTCCTCGACACGACCGGCCTCTGGCTCACCGTCGAGCACCGAGCTGGACCCGATGCCGCCGAATCCGCGTATCGCTCACTGCTCGACGGCCGAGCAGCGCCGAACATCGGTTACGTCGTGTCGATGCAGGAGACTGAACTCGCATGACCACACCGAACATCGTTCTCGCCGGCCAGTACTGGTCGCCGTACACCCGCAAAATGCGCGCCGTTCTCCGATACCGCCGGATCCCGTTTCGGTGGGTGCTGCGCGACTCGAAGTGGGACGATCTCCCACCTGCGCCGGTGCCGATCATCCCGGTCATCGCATACCCCAACGAGGCGGGCGACGGCTACGACGATGTGACCGTCGATTCGTCACCACAGATCATGCGCTTGGAGCGTGAACACGCCGACCGCAGCGTCGTGCCGAGTGACCCGGCCCTCGCGTTCATCGACATGCTCATCGAGGACTTCGGCGACGAGTGGGTGACCAAGATGATGTACCACTACCGCTGGGCCTATGAACCCGACATCGACAAGGCCGGCAAGCTGCTCCCGCTCGGCGGCAACCTGCAACTCGACTCCGACCGGGCACAACAGGGCTACAACTTCATCACCCAGCGACAGATCAGCCGACGCGCACTCGTCGGCTCCACCGAGTGGAACGCGCCACTCATCGAGGACTCCTACCGACGGGTGCTCGCCATCATGCACGCACGTTTCTCGCGCGGCGACTTCCTGCTCGGCGACCGGCCGGGCCGCGGCGACTTCGGGATCTTCGGCCAACTCACACAGCTCGTCCAGTTCGACCCGACATCGATGCAGATCGCTGTCGACGAAGCCCCCAAGGTGATCCGCTGGGTCGAGCGCGCCGACGACCTCTCCTGGCTACCCGTCGAGGGTGACGAGGGCTGGGCATCGATCAACGACCTCGATCCCGCAACTGGCGATCTTCTCGCCGAGTGCGGTCGGACCTATGCACCGTTCCTCGTCGCGAATGCACAAGCGTTGCAGTCCGGTGCCGACGAGGTCGTGTGCGACATCGTCGGGCTCGACGGACAGAGCCGCGAGTATCGCCAGGCGCCGTTCGGCTACCAGGGCAAGTGTCTCCAATGGCTGCGCGAGGCGTATGCCGCGCTCAGCGACGCCGACCGGGGCAGCGTCGACGCGGTGCTCGACGGAACCGGCTGCGAGCGGCTGTTCGTGTGAGCAGCGAGAGGTCTGACGTCGCGCTCTTCGGGCATTGGATCTGCCCGTTCGCGACGCGTGTCGAGTTCGCGCTCCACCAACGCGGCATCGCCCACGACCTCGTCGACGTCGCACCATCGGCGGTGCGCGGACCCGAATTCGTGCTTCCCGACGAATTCGTCGAGCACAGCCCACGCCTCGAGATCCCGATGGTCCGAGTCGGCAGCGACTACCTCGCCGACTCCATTCCGATCCTCGAATGGCTGGAGGACAGCGTCGACGCCCCGGCGCTCCTGCCCACCGACGACGCCGGGATAACACTCGTGCGCGAACGGATGGCCTGGATCGACCGCCATGCATTCCGACCGATGATCGGCATCTACTACGGCGTCGAACCCGACGCCGTGGCGCAGGCGAGCAAGGCCCTCGCCGAGGCATTGGCCGAGATGGGTCGCTGGACAGCCGAGACCGGATGGTTGGCCGGCGAGTCTCCGAGCCTGGCCGAGGCGGTCGCGATGCCGATCCACGTTCGGATGGCCGGGCTGCAACGGCTCGGCTTCACCGCCAAGCTCCCGGCTGCATGGTGTGAGCACGGCGACCGCTGCCGCACGCTCGCTGGGTGGCCCGGAGTCGAGTGGTCGCCCGGACAGACCGACGAGTTCGTCGGCCGGTTCGAAGCGTTCCGGCGGAAGCGCGGATCACAGAGCGCCGCGTGCTGATGAACATCGTCGTCGTCATGGACGGACCCGAAACGGTCGATCCCGAGACCGACACGTCGTTCGGTCTCATGCTCGCGGCCCAAGCGCGCGAACACGTCGTCTGGCATTGCACCGCAACCGCCATCGAATGGATCGACGGCCGTCCGCGAGCGCGGGCTCGGCGCGCGCACGCCGATGAACACGCGACGGAGGCCCTGCGCCTGGGCGAGCCCGTGGACATCGACCTCACGACGGTCGACGTGGTGCTGATTCGAACGGACCCGCCCTTCGACGCCGCTTATCTCCGCATGACGTTGCTGCTCGATCACCTCGCCGGACAGACACTCGTCGTCAATGCTCCGCGCGGCCTCCGCGACGCCAACGAAAAGCTGTACGCCCATCGATTCAACGACCTCGTCCCACCGACGATCGTCACGTCCGACGCAGAACGGATCGTCGCCTTTGTCGCCACACACGGCGCCGCCGTCGCCAAGCCAATCGAGGGGCACGGCGGACGCGGCGTGATGGCGCTGCGTGCCAACGATTCGAACCTGCCGTCGATCATCGACACGCTGACCCTGCGGGGACGGACCCAGGTGCTCGTCCAGCGCTATCTCGACGTTGCCGCCACCGGCGACAAGCGGATCCTGCTCCTCGACGGCGAACCGCTCGGCGCGATCCAACGCTTCCCGACACACGACGACTTCAGAGCGAACATCTGCGTCGGTGGGCGCGTGACGGCGTGTGAACTCGACGACGACGACCGGCGCATCATCGACCGACTACGACCATCACTGCGCGCCGATGGGCTGTACTTCGTCGGCATCGACGTGATCGACGGCCATCTGTCGGAGGTCAACGTGACCAGCCCGACCGGCATCCGCCAGCTCGGCGCTCTGACGGGGAGTCGACCCGACAACGAGGTGATCCGTTGGCTCGAACGGACCGTCGCCTCCATGTCGTGAACATGCAGCGTGCGACGCCGGCCGACGTTGCCGCTCGAGCGGGCGCTGCGTTCGCTCCGTCAACACGCGTTCGTATCGGTGCCGAGGTCGAGTGGTTGGTGTTCGACCGTGACGACCTGACCCGACGGATCGATGCCGCAGATGTCGCCCGCATCGCGTCGGGCCGACTCCCTGCGGGTGGCGCGGTGACAATCGAACCAGGCGGCCAGATCGAGCTCGTCACGCCACCTCACGACGGACCGCGCCGCCTGATCGACGCGATCGACACCGACACGCGCGTGCTGGCTCAGCGGTTCGACAAGCATCACCTCGCGCTCGTTCCTCTGGGTCTCGACCCGATTCGCGATCCGGTTCGAACGCTCGACGTTGCGCGATACGAGGCGATGGAGGGCTACTTCATGAAGGTCTCGCCCGCGGGCGTTCGGATGATGAGCTCGACGGCGTCGCTGCAGTTGAACATCGACGTCGGGTCGGACCCGAAACGATCGTGGGAGCGCGCTCACGCGGTGGCCCCGGTGCTCGCTGCCGCGTTTGCGAATTCGCCGACGGCGGACGGCACGTCGTACTGCCGAACATCGAACCGCATGCGCATCTGGGCTGCGACCGATCCGACTCGAACGCGCCCGGTCGGCCCTGACCCTGCCGATTGGGCGCGCTACGTGCTCGATGCCCATGTCGTGCCAACACGGCTGTCTGACCTCAACGGAACAGCGGTCTTCCCGCTCCCTTTTCACGCCTGGTTGGATCACGTAGAACCCCCGACGATCGTCGACCTCGATCGTCACATCACCACGCTCTTTCCGCCGCTGCGTCCCCGCGGCTACCTCGAGTTCCGCATGCTCGACGCGCTCCCGACCGTGGGCCGCTCCGCCGCGATCGCAACCGTGTGGGCCCTCATGGTCGACGACGGCGTCGGCGAGATGGCCGCCGACATCTGCCGGGCGCTCAGCGACCCCTGGCGAGTTGCCCACGACGAGGGGCTCGACAACGCGGCCCTGCGAGCTGCTGTGACCAGCGTGCTCGATCGCGTTGCACGATCGACTGAGCCGCACTTGGCCGAGTCAGTGGCGGCGTGGAACGAGTGGTCGGACCGCGAGCCTCACCGCGTCGACGAGCTCATCGCCTTGGCCGAGGCCGTCGACTGACGGCCGTCATGTCGCGCCCCGACGCAACAGTCGGTCAATTCGCCGCGTACGGGCGGTTCTCCGTCGGTTGCGCGCCAATGCTCGTATCGGGGACCGCACTGGCTTGGTCGACGTGGTCGGCGAAGTACTGGAGCACGCCGGCTGCGTCGAGAATCGCGTCGAGTTCGACAGAGCGGGCCTCGACATATCGAGCAAGCATCACGCCTCGGGCACTGTTGAGGAACGACGATGACTCGATCTCGACGGTCACACCACTACCGAAATCGACCGCGGCCGAACCCGCGACGGTCGCCTCCGCGACCCACGGCAGATAGTGGCGCCCGGCTTCTGCAACGACGGCGATCAAAGTGGCTGGAAGGTCGTCGGCATCGAACCATTCACCGAAGTCCTGCTGCTGAGGCATCATCAACCGGTGGGTATGGGCCACGGCCGCCGGTGCGTGCTCGTCGACGATGTCGCGACAGTACGGGTCGCCGACGAAGTGCGCGACGTTGGCGCCGAACACTGCGAAGTCGGCGATCGACGGTCGCGCGCCGAGTAGATAGCCAGCGCCGAGGTGTGCCTCCAACGCGTGGAGCCACGGCGTGAGCGAGTCGTTCATCCAGGCGTCGATGTTGTCGGCGTCCACACCGAGCCTGGGAAGACTCGCGGTCATGGTCGCGACGATGTTCGGGCGCATCATCGCGGCCGGCAACCCGATCGCCGCCGACAGTTCCTCGGTGATCTGCCAACCACCGGTCTCGGTGTTGGCCGGGTAGCTCCAACGGCTGCCGACAGCGTGCCGGTAGAACCACTCGTCGGAGAAGTCGTCGAGCAGGTGTGCAAGGAATCGCAACGTGGAGTCCACTGGGAGCACGCTGCGGTCGGCCGGCGTCGAGTGATCGAGGTGCTCGATGATCGTGGTCGAGTCCCACATCAGCCTGATGCCAGATCCGGCGTCAGGTGACGTCACCACCGGAATGCCGCCGGTCCAGCCGGCCGCGGTCGCGTCGGGGTGCAGCGTGGGTGGGCACGGTTGGAGCCTCCATGGACGGTCGGTGTAGTCGAGGTAGCCCGTCACCTTGCGGGTGAAGTACGAGCGAGTGAGGCCGTGGACGATGTAGGGAGCCATCAAAAGCCTCGATAGGTGGCGATCTCGTCAACTGAACGACGTTCCGAGACGACATCGTTCGCGGCGAATCCGTCCGCCGGAAAGCCCATCGCCACGGTGATCACGATCAGCTGGTCGTCGGGTATCTGCGCCTCGGCACGAACCACCGACGACTGCATGATGCCCTGCCCGTTGATCACCGCGCCGACGCCACGGTCCCATGCGGCGAGCACCAGAGCGTGGACGAACTGGCCGAGGTCGAAGTAGGCCTCGGTCGTGTCCTCCAGGGCACGATCGATGCAACCGATGACCGACACCGGTGCGTCGAACTGTCTGAAGCCCCGCATCGTCCAGTCCTGCCGCTGTGCCTTGTCGTCCCACCCGATACCGGCGGCCTCGAACAGCTGCGCAGCGACCCGCTTCTGGCGTTCACGGTGATCACCCTCGTAGCCAAGGTGGCCGCGGATCTCGCGGTCAGGCTTGCCGGTGGCGAGCATCTGCTCGGTGTTGCCGTGCCGAATTCGGTCGAGCACCTCGCCGGTCACCACATGCACGTTCCACGGTTGCGTATTCATCGACGACGGGCTCTGCGCCGCCACCTCGATGATCTCGTCGAGCAGTTCACGTGGCACCGGATCGGGCTTGTAGCCACGGATGCTCCGTCGTTCGAACACCAGTTGCTGAAACTCCATGAGGATTCCCTTGATCGAGTGCGAGCACGCGCTTGCGGCGTGCAGGTCAGTTGGTCGGTTCGTCGAGACGCCGCAGGCGGTTCCGCCATGGACCCCAACGCCACACCATCTCGTCGCCGTCGAGGTAGCGCGTGACGGCAACGATCCGCTTGTCACCGGGATAGAGGTTGAGGCGACCGTTCTCGAAGCGAGCGGCGACCGAGATCTGCGTGCCCGCCTCGCCGACGTCGTTCACGCCACCTTCGAGCGTGCCGTTCGCGAACATGTCGTGGATCACTCCACCGGCGGTGATCACCACACGGTCGCCGGCCTGCTCGACTCGCTCGACGTGGCCCTTGAGCGGGCCCTTCTCCACACGCCACACGCCACGCAGGTCAGGGGCGCCATCGACGAGCGGTTCGTCGCAGCCGGCGAGCACCGGCGCCGGCCAGTCGCCCCCAATCCAACCCTGTGCTGGTGTCTTGGCGACCGGAATGTCGGCTGCCTCGAGCGACGAAGCGTCGACAGACTCAGCCAGCGGTGTCAGCACGTAGTGTTCGGCGCCGGCAGGTGGCGTGTCGGCTGGAGAGCGTCGGCGTCGGATCGGCGCCGTCAGCATCGAGCCGACCGTCTTCGCGACCGTCCCGATCACGACGCTGCCGGCGCCTTGTCGTTGCTGAGCAACTGCATGAGTTCGCCGACCGCGTCGGAGTCGGAGAGCTCTGCCCACACGACCGGCGCCGACGCTTCAACGCTGCGGATTTTGACGATCTCGACCATTGTCCGAACCCTAATCTATTGCGAAAAGAACTGGCAATAGTTGCACCTGTGGTCTCCAGCCACCCCGCCCGACGTGAACGCAGCCAGAAGCTTCCCACGCTGAGAATGCTGGTTCGATTTCCGTCATCCGCTCGATCTCACCCGGCAATGGGTGTGTCAACCTGCAGGCGCGCTGCGCGAGGGATCAAACGAGCCGGGCGTGACGGCGTTCACGGACAACCCGCACAATCTCGACACCGAGGAGCACCACGAAGAACTGGGCGACGCTGAGGAGCGCCATCGTCGCTCCACCTGCTGTGCCCGCATGGAAGCTGATCGTGAGCCCGACCACGACGGCGAGCGCACCGAACAGCATCGACACGATCATCATCAGCGGGACCCGCCGCGTCATCAACGACGCCGTCGCCGGTGGGCCGACGAGGAGTCCGAACACGAGCAGGGTGCCGACCGCTTGGAAGCTGACGACGATGCTGATCGCCATGAGCACCATCAGCGCAACGTGTGCGGCACCCGGGTGCATCCCGAGTGATCGCGCCTTCATGCGGTTGAAGGTGAGCGCAAGGAACGGTCGGTACAGCACGATGGTGGCAATGACAACAATTGCTGTGCCGACCAGTTGGCCGTTGATGTCGCCGCGAGAGACACCGAGGATGTCGCCGAAGAGCAACGACGTGACCTCGGTGGTGAACGACCGGGCCTTCGACACGATCACGATGCCGAGTGAGAGCATCCCGACGAACAACAGCCCGATCCCGGTGTCTTCGCGGACGCCTGCTCGGTTGGTGACCAGCGTGACGAGCCCGCCCATCACGGCTGCGGCCGCGAGTGCGCCGACGATGGGACTGAACCCCCACAGCACCGCAAGTGCGATTCCGGGGATGACACCGTGGGCGAGTGCGTCACCGAGGAACGACAGGCCGCGCAGCACGACCCAAGTTCCGACCAGCGATGTGGCGACGACTGCGAGGAGACCACCCACGAGCGCTCGCTGCATGAACGCAGGCTCGAATGCGTCAAGCACCAACTGCACACGACGACGCTAACGCCTCGCCAGTGTTTTCGGACTCATTCTCGATATCGTTCCCACCATGCCCGTGGGTGTAACTCTCAGCGACGTCCACGTCGACTACGGCCCGATCCACGCGATCGGCGACCTGACGTTGGACATCCCGCACGGATCGTCGGTGGCGATCATCGGCCCGAACGGATCGGGAAAATCGTCCTTGCTCAAGGTGATCGGAGATGTGCTCGATCCCACCTCCGGCACCTGCGACACCGGCGGAGCATCGACAGCGATCGTCTTGCAGTCCACCGATGTCGATCGAAGCGTGCCACTCACGGTTCGCGACGTCGTAGCGATGGCGCGCTTCCCACGCCTCGGCCTGCTCCGGCGACCGAACGACACCGACCGAGCGGCGGTCGACACTGCGATGGAGCGGCTCGAGATCGACGACCTCGCGAACCGCCAGATTCACCAGTTGTCCGGCGGTCAACGCCAACGCGCCTTCGTTGCGCAGGGGCTCGCACAGGACGCCGAGATCTTGTTGCTCGACGAACCACTCACGGGACTCGATGTGCGGTCACGAAAGATCATCACGTCCGTGCTCGATGAGGAGCATGCCGTCGGGAGAACCGTCATCACGACGACCCACAACTTCGACGATGCAGGCCGATGTGAACTCGTTCTTCTGCTGGCGACCTCGTTCGTTGCGTTCGGCCCGCCCGACGAGGTCTTCACCGAGGAGCATCTCCGAACCGCCTTCGGTGGCAAGTTCGTGCGTATCGGCGAGACCATGGTGCTCGACGACCCGCATCACCACTGACGCCGGTCGAGGCGTTTCTCAGCGATTCCCAGAAGCGATATGCTCGACCGCGTGAGTATTGATCTCCTGCACGACGATGTTGCGTCCTTTCTTCGATCAGGCGACCACCGCTACACGACCGGTCGCCGGCAGGTCATTTCGGCGCTCGACGCTGCCGACGGCCCCGTGACGATCCTCGACATCTTGCAGCTGGACACGGGCCTCGCCCAGTCGAGTGTGTACAGGAATCTTGCGATCCTCGAAGAGGTCGGAGCCGTCACGCGCATCGTGACGCACGATGATCACGCCCGCTTCGAACTCGCCGAAACGCTGACCGACCACCACCACCATCACCTCATCTGCACGAACTGTGGATCGGTGAGCGACTTCGAGTTGACACCTGATACCGAATCGACCCTGAAGCGGGCGTTTGCAAAAGTGAGTCGTTCGGCGAAGTTCGTCGTCGACAACCACCGCCTCGACCTGCTCGGTCGATGCGGATCCTGTGCCTGATCAGCCGACCGGCCCGCGAACTGCTCAAGCGAGCGCCGCACTCATGCGCTCGGCGTTCGCGCGAACCATCTCCAGGTAGCTTCCGCCGGCACTACCCGGCTCGCCGAGCGATTCGGAATACAGCTCGATGACCGCGACGTCGCCGACCTCGTCGGCGAGCGCGTTCACGAGATCGTCCGATGAGGAGGTGTCACCGAAGATCGCCGGCACGCCTGTGTCCTCGATCTGCTCGGCAAGTTCTGCCAACTCCCGCGCGCTGGCGCCATCGGTCGTACTGCCGCTCGGGATCACCGCACCCACCACCTCGAAGCCATAGCGGTCGGCGAAGTAGCCAAAGACCTCATGATTCGTGACGAGGACGCGCCGCTCCTCGGGGATCGAGTCGACAAGGCTCGCCACCTCGCCGTCGAGCGAGGTGAGTTCAGCGATGTATGCATCGGCTGACACCTCGACCGCAGCCGGATCTGCGAAGGCCACTTCGGTCTGGAGGAAGTCGACCATTCCATCGACTGCTGTTGCCATTCGCATCGGGTCGGTGAAGAAGTGCGGATCTACACCCGAGTGTTCCTCATCACCGTGTTCGTCGTCCTCGTCGTGATCCTCGTCCTCGTCGTGATCCGCGTCCTCGTCGTGATCCTCATCACCGTGCTCCTCGTGACCGCCGCCGCCGAACTCGATGGTCTCGACCGCACTAATCGCCTCGAACGTTGGAACCCCTTCGCCCTCCGCTCCCTCGATCACATCGAGCAGGCCCTCCTCGAATGCGGCACCATTCACGATCAGTGCGTCGGCGTTGTTCATTGCATCGACCTCCTGCGCAGACGCTTGGAAGTCGTGCGGATCCGTCCCCACCGGCATGATCGTGATCACCTCAGCCGAGTCACCCACGACCTGATCGACGACATCGCCGAGCACGTTCGTGGTCACCACGATGGTCGGCAGCTCAGCATCGGAGTCGGACGCGTCGACCTGCTCGCCGACCTCGGTCGCGCTCGAATCACCTTCGTCTGATCCACAGGCTGCGAGGCCGAGGCCGATCACTGCCACCGCAGCGATCATGGAATGAATACGGGTTGTGCGCATTGCTGTCTTCTTTCCGATGTTAAGAACCACTCTCATAACGGAGCGTAGCGGTAGCGAGAATCAATCCCACAACTCGCGAAAGATTCCACGAAGCCATCACGCTCTCGGTACACCTGGAGAGTGCGCTGCGCAACCGGACCGGAACTCGCGGGTCAGCAGTTGGCTCGCGCCGCCAAGTGCGAGCTGCGAGACCAACTCGACCGCGAAACCCGAGTCGCCGGCCTCGCTGACGTCGAGGTGGGTGAAGAGCCACCGGCCGGGAGCACCGACGCGCCCGCACTACTCGTGGAACAGGGTCTTCGTTGGGGTGATGCGCAGCACGGTGCGCTGCTGTTCGTCGAGCATCGCAGTGATCGAGCCCGGGTCGGGTGCCGGGTTGCCCGACAGCGCGGCGAACACCTCCGCGGTCAGCTCGGCTCGTTGCGGGTCGTCGACGATCGCCTCCACCTCGCCGTACACGACGAGGTGCACGCGACCGTCCGGAACCGTCAGGCTCACCTTCGGCCGATGTAC
>Ga0316197_10003864_pt1 | contig 10658 bp, 9 predicted proteins | sample OudBiesiAoxic_MG_FD_204939 | JGI IMG/M metagenome (GOLD analysis project Ga0316197, IMG submission 204939) | Coastal sediment microbial communities from Oude Bieten Haven, Netherlands - site A oxic | ecosystem: Environmental > Aquatic > Marine > Coastal > Sediment | place: Netherlands... | reverse complement strand
ACGGCGTCGGTGTGCAGGAGCGCGTCGGGGGCGTGCCGGCGCACGACTCGGGCGACGTCGGCGAGGTCGGTGATCGTCCCGACCTCGTTGTTGACCGCCATCACGCTGACGATCGACACGTGTGCGCCACCTGCGGCGATGGCATCGAGCGTCGAGGCGAGTTCGTCGAGATCGACCGCTCCGGCGGCGTCGACACCGACGACCCTGCCGCCGACGTGCTCGACGACGTGGAGTACTGCATGATGTTCGACGGCAGGGCACACCGCAACGCCGCCGCGACGGGCGACCGCCCCGGCGATCGCCATGTTGTCGCTCTCCGTACCGCAGCCCGTGAAGACGACCTCGCTCGGTCGGGCGCCGACGACGTCGGCGACGACGTCGCGGGCCTCGTCGATCGCCTGGCGGGTGCGGCGTGAGAACCGGTGCGATCCCGACGGGTTGGCGTAGAAGCCGTTGAGGTACGGCAGCATCGCGTCGACGGCGTCCGGCCTCATGGGCGCGGACGCCGCATGGTCGAGGTAGGTGATGGCCGGCTCGGTCACCCACGCAAGGCTATCTGGGCCTCGAGGCAGGCTCGCCGAGGGGAACGACGGGTGCCACAGTGATGCCCCGGCGAGGAGCGACGTAGCCTCCCCCTCGTGCGCGGCTACGACCATCGGTCATACGGCGAAGCATTCGCCGACGTCTACGACGACTGGTACGCCGATGTCACCGACGTGGCTGCGACGGTCGCGCGGATGTCGGCGCTGGCCGGCGACGGGGGTCGAGTACTCGAACTCGGCGTCGGCACCGGCCGGCTCGCGGTGCCGATGGCCCGGGCCGGGATGCTGGTGACGGGGATCGACAGCAGCCGGTCGATGCTCGGCCGGTTGGCCGCCGCCGACCCGACCGGCCTCGTCACCGCCGTCTGCGGTGACATGGTCACCGACCTGCCCGGCGGGCCCTTCGACGCGGCCCTCGTCGCCTACAACACGATCTTCAATCTGCTCGACGAAGCGACGCAGCGACGTTGTTTCGTCGAGGTCGCCGCTCGCCTGCGTCCCGGCGGAGCGTTCGTGGTGGAAGCGTTCGTCCCCGGCGACGCCGACGGCACGTCGATCGGTTCCGACGTCCGGGTGCGATCGATCGCGGTCGATCATGTCGTGCTCTCGGTGTCGGCGGAACGCGGTCAACAGCGCGCCGACGGACAGTTCATCGAACTGTCCGAGTCCGGCGGGGTGCGGCTCCGACCGTGGTCGATCCGGTGGGCGACGCCCACCCAGCTCGATGCGATGGCGGCCGACGCCGGCTTCACGATGGAGGGACGGTTCGCCGACATGGCGGAGCGCGCATTCGACGACGACAGCACGCAGCACGTGACGGTGTATCGCCGTCCGGGAGGCCCGACGTGAGCGGCCACCTGGAACCGAACCCGACGACGACGTCGGGGCCGGTCCGGTTCGGGTTGGGCGTTCCGAACGGGGGCGACTTCGCCGACCCGTCGAGGCTGGTCGAGCTCGCTCACACCGCCGAGCAGGCGGGCTGGGACGGGTTCTTCCTCTGGGACCACGTGATCCGCCGGGCACCCTGGCAACCGATGGTCGACCCGTGGGTGGTGCTGTCGGCTGTTGCGTCGTCGACCACACGGTTGGTGCTCGGGCCGATGGTGACGCCGCTGGCCCGACGGCGGGTGTCGGTCGTCGCCCGACAGACCACGACGCTCGACCATCTGTCGCAGGGACGACTCCGCCTGGGCGTCGGCCTCGGGGCTCCCGACGACGAGTTCACGCGGTTCGGCGAGTCGGCCGACCCGAAGCTGCGCGCGGCCGTTCTCGACGAGTCGCTCGAGGCGCTGGAGGCGTTGTGGTCGGGTGCACCGGTCGAGTTCCACGGGCGACACGTCACGGCCGACGGCGTGCAGTTCCTGCCGCGGCCGGTGCACGGTCGTGTTCCGATCTGGGTGGCGGGTGTGTGGCCCGGCGGCGCACCGTTTCGCCGCGCCGCACGTTTCGACGGCGTGTGGCCGATTGCAGGCCACGGCGGGGAGCTGTCGGTCGACGAGTTCGCCGCCTGCGTCGAGGCGGTGCGATCGCACCGCACCGCCGAACCCGCCGACGTCGCCTTCGACGCGTGTTGCATGGGCCGCGAACCATCCTCCGAGCGCCTCCGCGAACTCGGCGATGCCGGAATGACGTGGTGGGTCGAGTCGCTCGACGATCCCGAGGTCCCGTTCGGGACCCACCTCGCCCACGTCGCCGCCGGCCCACCCGCCATCAGCTGACAACCCCGAAATCTGGCGCCCGGCGCGCGCTCAGCGCGCGTGGCGCCCCAGATTTCGGGTAGGTGGGGCGGGGGAAGGGTGCTTCAGAAGGAGTGGTAGCCGCCGTCGATCGTGATCACGTCGCCGGTGTGATAGCTCGACGCCTGGCTGGCGAGGTACACCGCCAGGCCGCCGAAGTCGTCAGCGGTGCCCCAGCGACGCATCGGCACACGTGGCAGCACCTTGTCGATGAACCGATCCCAGCTGAGGGCACCAGCGGTCATGTCGCTCTCGATCCAGCCGGGCAACACCGAGTTGCAGCGGATGCCATGGCGAGCGTGCTGCACGGCGATCGCCTTCATCATCGAGTTCAGTCCGGCCTTCGACGCGCCGTAGTGCTGGCCGGACTGCTGACCGAAGAACGCCGATCCGGAGGTGGTGAACACGACCGACCCACCCGCCTCGTCGCCGTCGTCGTGACGCTGCACCATGTGCTTGACCGCTTCGCGAGCGGTGAAGAAGGCGCCGTCGAGGTTGACCCGCATGACCCGCCGCCACTCGTCGGTGCTCATGTCGACGAAACTCGGCGCCTGACCGCCGACGCCGGCGTTGACGAAACACGAGTCGATCCGGCCGAGCTCGGCCACGGTGTCGGCCATCGCCTGCACCACCGCTGTCTCGTCGCCGACATCGCACACGATCGACAGCAACTCGACGTCGTGTCGACCGAGCTGCTCGATCGCCCGATCGTTCTTGTCCGGGTTGGTACCCCAGATCGCCACGTCGGCCCCGTGCGCAGCGAGCGACTCGGCCATCCCGAGCCCGATCCCGCTGTTGCCGCCCGTGACGAGCGCCACGGATCCGGAGAGGTCGAACGGGGAGTCGGTCGGGATCGCCATGCAGGTGACTGTAGGAGCCCGTACGGCACGATCCCGTCAGCGGGGGTAGCGTCAAGAACGCATGTATCTGGAGCGCGTCCGAGAACCGGCGGATCTTCGCGACCTCACCTACGAGGAGCTGGACGACCTCGCCGGCGAGATCCGTGATTTCATCGTGTCGGCGGTCTCCGACACCGGCGGTCACCTCGGGTCGAACCTGGGCGCCGTCGAGCTGACGCTCGCGTTGCACCGCGTGTTCGAGTCGCCCACCGACGCCATCATGTGGGACACCGGCCACCAGGCCTACGTCCACAAGATCGTCACCGGGCGCCAACCACAGTTCGAGCAGCTTCGCCAGGCGGGCGGGCTGTCGGGCTACCCCAGCCGCGAGGAGTCCGAGCACGACTTCGTCGAGAACAGCCATGCGTCCACCGTGCTCTCGTACGCGTATGGCATGGCGGTCGCCCGCGACGCAGGCACCGACCCCCACCGTCACATCGTCGCCGTGCTCGGCGACGGGTCGATGACCGGCGGCATGGCCTACGAGGCGATCAACAACATCGGCCACGGTGACAAGCGCGTGATCGTCGTCCTCAACGACAACGGCCGTTCCTATGCCCCCACGGTGTCGATGCTGTCGGCCAGCACCCAGAGCGTCGACGAGCGCGCCAACCACCCGAGCGTCACCGACCGCGTCACCGGCAAGCTGTCGCACGCGCTCACCGACATCCGCACGAACCCGGTGTACGTCAGGCGACAACGCCGCCTCGAGGAGTTCCTGCAGCACCTCCCCGTCGTCGGCAACCAGGCCGGTTCGGCGATGGACGCGTTCAAGGCGGGCGTCCGCGAATTCCTCCAGCCCCCCTCGTTCTTCGAGGCGCTCGGCGTGCGTTATGTCGGCCCGTTCGACGGGCACAACGTGGAGGAGATGGAGCACGCGTTCCACAACGCGATCGAGCTGTCGGCCGAGGGCCCGATCCTCGTGCACGTACTCACCCAGAAGGGTCGGGGCTACTCCCCCGCCGAGGACGACGACGAGAAGCATCTGCACGACGCCCCGGTGTTCGACCCGCTGATCGGCCCACCGAAGGCCGTCGCCACCGGCTACACCCAGGCGTTCGCCGAGGCGATCGTCAAGGAAGCCGAGGCCGACGAGCGCATCGTGGCGATCACCGCAGCGATGCCCGGCCCGACCGGCCTGATCCCGTTCCAGGAACGCTTCCCCGACCGCTTCTTCGATGTCGGCATCGCCGAGCAGCACGCCGTCACCGGCGCCGCCGGAATGGCGATGGGTGGCCTCCGACCGATCGTGGCGATCTACTCGACGTTCCTCAATCGCGCCTGGGATCAGGTGGTGTACGACGTCGCGCTGCACCGCCTCCCGGTGATCTTCTGCCTCGACCGCGCCGGCATCACCGGCCCTGACGGCGCGAGTCACCACGGCGTGTACGACATGGCGATGTTGGCCAAGGTCCCCGGCATGCGCGTGCTGGCGCCGTCGAGCGCCCAGGAGCTCGCCCAGATGCTCCACGACGCGACCTCGCTCGTCGAGTCGGGTCCGATCGCCATCCGCTATCCCCGAGGTGCCGCCCGTCAGGTCGGAGAGCACGAGGTGGGCACCGGCCTCTCGGCTCGCAAGGTGCGCAACGGGGCCGACGGCTGCGTCATCGCCATCGGGAAGATGCTCGACACTGCCGAGAAGGCCGCCGAACAGCTCGCCGAGGCGGGCATCCAGGTGACGGTGTGGGATGCACGGAGCTGTGCTCCCCTCGACCCGATGATGATCGCCGACGCAGCCGATCACGACCGGGTGGTCACCATCGAAGACGGCATCCGCGACGGCGGTATCGGCATGACCATCACCGACGAAGTGTGCGCGATCGATCCCACCACACGCGTCGACGTGCTGGGGCTCCCCACGAAGTTCATCCCGCACGACCCCAAGTCGCAGGCGATCCACGCCCGCTTGGGGCTCGACGCCGACAGTATCGCCACCCGCTTCCGGGCCGGCTGAACGACGCCCGTCCACCGATGGCGTTCGAACCGCTTCGGACCGATCGCCTGCTGATCCGGCCGGTTCGAGCCGCTGACGCCGACGCCCTGGCCGCACGTCGCAACGATCCGGCCGTCGCCGAGTTCCAGACCTGGGTTCCGCCCTACACCCTCGAACGAGCCCAGGCCCTGGTCGCCGAGACCGCCTCGATGCACGGTCCGACCGATGGAGTCTGGTGGATGGCCACGATCGCCACGCCAGACGACACGGCGGTGCTGGGTGACGTCGTCGTCCACCTCACGTGGCAGGGGCGTACCGCCGAAATCGGCTACACCCTGGCCCGTGGCGCCTGGGGGCACGGCTACGCAACCGAGGCTGCGGCAGCGCTCGTCGAGTACCTCTTCGTCGAGCTGGGCGTCCAGAGGGTCGAGGGCACACTCCATCCCGACAACCGGGCGTCGGCCATGGTGCTCGAACGGGTCGGGATGCTGTTCGAAGGGCACACGAAGGGCTCGTTCTGGGTCGGCGACGTCAACTCCGACGACTGGCACTACGGCATGACGCGCGCCGACTGGCAGGCGTGGCAACGCCGCCCGTGCACGCCGCCCGACACCGTGGAACTCGTCGAGATCGACGACGGCAACCTCGACGATGCCCTCGAGCTCGACACGCATCGGTCGCAGCACGACATGGTGGCCCCGGTCAGCATCTCGCTCGCCGAGGCGCTCGTCGCCTCGACCACGGCCCGCAGACGTGTGCGCGCACCATGGATCCGAGCCGTGCGGGCAGACGACACGATCGTCGGGTTCGTGATGCTCGACCGATCCGACGAACACGAGTCGTACCTGTGGAGGCTCCTCGTCGACCGGAAGCATCAGCGCCGCGGGATCGGCCGACGCGTTCTCGAACTGGTCGTCGAGCAGAGCCGTGCTTGGGGTGACACCTCGATGACCGTCTCGTGGGTGCCGGGCAAGGGTTCGCCGGAACCCCTGTACGTCGGCCACGGGTTCACACCGACCGGGGTCGTGCACCACGGCGAAGTGCAGGGCCGCCTCGTCTTCGACTGACCGCCCGCTTCGGTCGCAGGTCGTTCCACCGACTTGAATCTCCGGATGAACGACGACATCGAACTGCACGGCCGACGAGCGATCGTGACCGGGGGCGCGAGCGGAATCGGCAAGGCGACCGCCTTCCGACTGGCCGCGGCCGGCGCCGACGTGGTGGTCACCGACATCGACGAGCCCGGTGGTGCGAGCGTCGCCGAGGAGATCGGTGGCACGTTCTCGATGCTCGACGTGTCCGACCCGCAGGCGTGGGACCGTGTACTCGCTGCGGGCGGACCGTTCGACATCGCCTTCCTCAACGCGGGCATCTCGACCTACCAGGGGCTCCCGGACGACGACGAGCACTCGTTCGACATCCTGTCCGACGACGCATACCGACGAATCATGGGCATCAACGTGGACGGGGTCGTGTTCGGCGCACGCGCCGTCCTGCCGGGCATGATCGAACGTGGCGGTGGCGACATCGTCGCAACGGCCTCGATGGCCGGGCTCGGCCCGATTCCGATGGACCCCGTCTACGGTCTCACCAAGCACGCCGTGGTGGGTCTGGTCCGCTCGCTGGCCGCAAGCTTCGAACGCGATCCAGACGGCCCCGACGTGTGCGTGAGCGCCATCTGTCCCGGGTTCACCGACACCAACATCATCGGCGACGACGCCAAGGAGATGATCGGCCTGCTCGGGCTCGACATCATGTCCCCCGACCACGTGGCCGACGTGGTGGCCAGGTCGATCGACGAGCGGGTCCAAGGCGCCCAGTGGGTGATCTGGCCCGGCACCGAACCTCACGCCTACGAGTGGAACCCAGCGGTCGATTTCGCGCCTCCCTCCTGATCGCCGGGGAGATCTCCCGCCGGCGGATCTAGGGTTCGGATCGTGACGAGCGCAGCGAACACCGACCCCACCAGTTCCGCCTACGCCGACTACACCCACCTGCGGTTCGATCGCCCGATCGACGGCGTGCTGCGGATCACGCTCGACGACCCCGAGCGCCTCAACGCCACGGGCGCGGAGATGCACCTGCAGCTGTCGCGCGTGTTCCGGACGGTCGACGACGACACGTCGGTACGCGCGGTCGTGGTGACCGGCGCGGGTACGGCGTTCTCCGCGGGCGGCGACCTCGAGTGGATCGCCGAACAGGTCGGCGACTACGCCCAGACGATGCGGGTGATGAAGGAAGCAGGTGACATCGTTCGCACGATGATCGACTGCGACACACCGATCGTCTCGGCGATCAACGGTGTCGCCGTCGGCGCCGGCCTGGCGGTCGCCTTGATGGCCGATGTCAGCATCATCGACGAGGAGGCCAGGCTCACCGATGGGCACATCCGCCTCGGCGTCGCGGGCGGCGATCATGCGGTGGCCATCTGGCCGCTGCTGTGCGGGATGGCGAAGGCGAAGTACTACCTGCTCACCGCCGACTTCCTCGACGGCCGCGAGGCCGAACGAATCGGGCTCGTCACGAAGGCCGTCCCCGCCGAGGAGGTGATGCCGACCGCGCTCGGCATCGCGGAGAAGCTCGCCGCCGGGCCGGTCGATGCGACCAGGATGACCAAGCGGGCGCTCAATCACTGGCTTCGACAGGCGCTCCCGAACTTCGAGGCATCGCTCGCCTACGAGATGCTCAACTTCCTCGGGCCCGATGCGAGCGAAGGGCTGGCGGCACTGCAGGACAAACGCCGGCCGGACTTCCGCACGGAACGCGATGGGGAAGCCACATGAGCGACCTCGACCTCTCTCACGAACTGGCGCTGGCGCTCGACGTGGCCGACACCGTCGACGCCTACACGCTGCCGAACTTCCACGAGGCCGACTTCACCGTCGACTGGAAACGCAACCTCACCGAGGTGACCGAGGTCGACCAGACCGCGGAGACCATGATCGTCAACCGACTGGCCCACGAGCGTCCCGCCCACGGGGTGTTCGGTGAGGAACACGGACACGCCGGCGACCGGCAGTCGCCGTGGCGCTGGGTGATCGACCCCATCGACGGCACGTCCGGATTCGTCCGGGGAGTGCCGATCTGGGCGACGCTGATCGCGCTCACCCACGCCGAACGGGGGGCCGTGATGGGCGTCGTCTCGGCGCCAGCGCTCGGTCGACGCTGGTGGGGTGGCCTGGGGATCGGGGCCGAGATGTCGGTCTTCGGGGAACGCCGACCCATCGTGGTGTCGACGGTCAACGATGTCGCAGAAGCGCAGGTGAGCATCACGCACAGCTCGGGTTGGGACGATCTCGGACTGACCGATGCCCTCGTCCGGCTACAACGACGGGCGCGGCGATCACGTGGCATCGGCGACTTCTGGCAACACATGCTCGTCGCCGAGGGCGCGATCGACATCGCGGTCGACGCTGTCGGGGTCGCCCCCTACGACATCGCCGCGCTGAAGCCGATCGTCGAGGCTGCCGGCGGTCGCCTCACCGACCGTCACGGCGTCGCGACGCACGAGCACGACACAGCGATCAGCTCGAATCGGCTCCTCCACCAGGTCGCGCTCGACGAGCTCGGCGTGAACGGGGCCTGACCGGCCCCGAGTCGCCGCTGGTTCGGCGGACCCGCGCCGCTACCGTTTCGTCCATGTCCACCGAGCCCTCGCCGTTCCAGTCGCACGGCTCGAACGCCGACGTGTCGCCCGAGACACTGGCGATCACCGCCGGGCGTGCGGCGAGCGGATCATCGCTGGCCCCCGCACTGTGGGCGTCGAGCACGTGGGAGTCCGACGGCCTCGACGACGCGCACCGACGAGCCACATCGATACGGCACGGAGACTTCTACAGCCGATACGCCAACCCGACCGTGCAGTCGTTCGAGCAAGCGATGGCCGAGCTCGAAGGGGCGGAGGCGTCGCTCGCGTTCGCGTCGGGCATGGGAGCGATCGCCTCGACGGTGCTGGCGCTGTGCTCCTCGGGCAGCCACGTGGTCGCTCAGCGACAGCTCTATGCCGGCACGCTCGCGTTCCTCCAGGGCCCGTGCCACCGGCTCGGCATCGACGTCACCCTGGTCGACGTCACCACCCCGGGGGCGTTCGCCGAGGCGGTGCGGCCGGGACGCACGATGGTGGTGCTGGCCGAGACGCCGTCGAACCCGCGGCTCGAGCTCGCCGACCTCGACGAACTGGGCGCGATCAACGGGCCCTTCACCGTGGTCGACTCCACGTTCTCCACGCCACTCGGCCAGCGGCCACTCGAGCACGGCGTCGACATCGCGCTGCACTCGGCCACCAAGGGCATCGCCGGTCACAACGACGCCACGCTCGGCGTGATCTCCGGCGAGGCCGACCTGCTCGCCGAGATCTGGGGGTACTCGGTGTTGCACGGCGCGACGCCGTCACCGTTCGATGCGCTCAATGCGTTGCGGGGGTTGCGCACGCTCGGCGTCCGCACCCGTCAACAGAACGACACGGCACGATCGATCGCTGTCGCGCTGGCCGATCACCCCGCGGTGACGGCGGTGCACTATCCGGGGCTGAGCGAACATCCCCAACATCAGCTGGCCACGAAGCAACTGCGCCAGTACGGCACGGTCCTGAGCTTCGAGCTGCGCGACCGCGACATCGCGCGCCGATTCCTCTCCGAACTCCGTGTCGCACGGGTCGCCACGTCGCTCGGCGGACCCGAGACGTTGGTCTGTCATCCGTCGACATCGACCCACGCCAGCCTCACCCCCGAGGAGAAGGCTCAACTCGGCGTGAGCGAGGGGCTGCTCCGGCTGTCGGTCGGCCTCGAGGACTCAGCCGACCTGCTGGCCGACATCGAACGTGCGCTCGCCTGACCTCGGTCACTCCTCGATGGGCTGGGCGCTGGGCCCGAAGATGAACCAGCGGTCGACGACCCGTTCGATGTCAGCGGCCTCGCCGTCCCAGTCGTAGGCACGCACCTGCTCGCGCGACCGTCGTCCGAGGCGCGAACGGAACACCTCGAACATCGTCAACCCGCGGACGGCGACGGCACCGGTGCCGGCAGCATCGCCGCTGACGAACGAACGGCCGTCCACGAGTTCGACCGTGACCGGCCCTGCCACCTCGTCGGCTTCGACGAGTCCGAGTCCGGATGCCTCGACGATGGCGTTCTGACGGTTTCCCGGCTTGCCCAGCGCGTGTCGGATGTCGTGCTCATGGCTGTGACAGTCGAACGGAGGTCGAGGCTCGCCGATCGCCTCGATCGCACCGGCGAAGGGGGCGGCCTGGCCCGCCCACCGATCGAGGAGTTCGGCGACGCTGAACCCGCGATTGCGATCGACCTGCGATGCGGTCCAGGGCTCGGTCGCCGCACCCTCGGTTCGACCGGCCAGCCCGTCATCGGGAACGCCCGACACGTGCGACAGCACATCTCGAACGGTCCATGCCGGCGTGCAGGGTGCGGGTGTCGCCCAGTCGGTCTCGGTCAGTGTGCGGGCGAACTCGTCGAACGAGCGGTGCGCCTCGATGTACAACGCCGCTGTGCCGGGGTGCTCAACCATGCGCCGATCGTGACACATCCCGGTCGTG
>Ga0316197_10003863_pt1 | contig 10658 bp, 13 predicted proteins | sample OudBiesiAoxic_MG_FD_204939 | JGI IMG/M metagenome (GOLD analysis project Ga0316197, IMG submission 204939) | Coastal sediment microbial communities from Oude Bieten Haven, Netherlands - site A oxic | ecosystem: Environmental > Aquatic > Marine > Coastal > Sediment | place: Netherlands... | reverse complement strand
CTCTCCCACCGGATCGAGGCAGGCGAGTCGGTAGCGGTCACCGGAACGGCGGCCGAGGTCGAAGACGGTCAGGTCGGTGTCGTCGTAACTGAAGCCAGCGACGTTCTCCTCGGCTCGAACGAAGGCAATGGATGGCGCATCGTCGGAACGCACCCCGCTGGCGGCGTGCCGTGGTTCGGCGAAGAACCGCGGCTCGTCATGGTGATCGGGTCCGATGCGCGAGTCGGGACGAACCAGCAGACGCATCGCGCCGACAGCATTCATATTCTGACGGCGAACCCCTCCGAGGGTACGGGGACCATCCTCGGATTCCCTCGAGACAGCTGGGTGTCGACAGCCTATGGAAGGATGAAGTTCACGTCGCTGATGGCAGGCCGGGGTCCGCAGGTCATGGTCGACCATGTGATTGAAGCGTGGGGGGTGCCCGTTGAGGGGTACGTCGTCACAGGATTCGAAGGCTTCGAAGACATGATGGGACAGATCGGCTACCTCCCGATAACGCTTCCACGCTCCGTGCCAACCCAGGCGTGGTGGGACGGTTGGCCCGCCGGGCTGCAGACACTCTCGCCACAGCGCACCCTCGAGTACTCACGAACGCGCAAAGGGATCCCCGGTGGCGACCTCACCCGGTCCGCCAACCAGGGCCTCGTCATGCTCGCCGTGCTTCAACTGCTTCAAATGAATGACATCGTCGACACCCCCGAGATCGTCGCACTTCTCCTCGACCACACGTGGACCAGTCTGAGTCCAACAGACCTCATCCAACTGGGAGCCACCATTCATACGCTTGACCCGTCGACAATCACCAACGTCGTCGTCCCGGGAACGCTGGGACAGGCGGGAGCGGCGTCCGTAGTTCGCTTGACTCCCCGCGTCGATGAGTTGCTGGCGGACCTCGCGGATGACGGGTTGCTCGCTGAGTAGCCGAGTCTTCGCCTCTCCCACGAAGTGGGGGAGGCGCGAGCACCGGCCGCTAGGCCGGAGCGCAGCGGAGGGGGCTCTGGGAGTCGGCACGGGACGATCCTGTCCGCCGCGACACATCGGGCCATTCGCATCATCCCTCAGCTCCGGTGATCAGGGCGGTTGGGGAGAACTCGGCTCGGCTCGATGCTCTGACGCTGACCGTACCAATGCCCAGAAGGGCCACCCGCCGTTCGACCACGACCTCGACCACGCGGGGTTGCCAGCTTCGATCGATCGGACACCGGCACGCGACGAGTGTGGCGCCGTTCGCATCTGCAAACCGGCGCGCCTCCGCGGTGGGGGTACCGGCGGCCCCGAACGGCCGGAATGTCACCGGAGCAGCGGCGAGGGCCGCCGCGTCTGCGGCCGCTGCCGCCTGGAGACGCCCGGCAAATGCGAGGCCGACGTCGGCCACGCCGATGGTGAGCATCAGCACGAGACCGGCGACGGCGAGGAGCAGGATGGTCGCGGAGCCCTGCTGGCCGCTCATCGCTCGACGCGCATCGCCGATCGGGCCGTGATCTCGACCGCGACGCCGCCAAAGAGCGGCGCTGCGATCCGGTGCGGCAGCGTCACCCGCACTTCGGCACGCTCCCCGACGACGTCGGGCCGGCGCACCGACACTCGCGCGGATCCGCCGCTGCTGCCGAGCGCTGCCCGTGCGGCACGCACCGCGTCGGCGGGATCCGGCGATGCGGCGGCCTCCCTAACCCCTTCGCGAGCCGCATTGACCACTTCGAGTTGGGTCCGGGCGACCAGGGCGACCTCGACGAGACCCAGGACAAGGGTCAACACGAGAGGGACGACGAGCGCGAACTCAACGACGGCGCTGCCCCGTTCGCTCACCCGAGCGACGCCCCGTTGGCTACCGAGGTGACCTTCTTGAGGACGGTACTGAAGAAGGTCGGCAGCAGATCGGTGGATGTCGCCCAGATGATCAGGGCAAGGGCGACCGCCGCAGCGGCGACGATGACCAATGCGTATTCCGCGGTGGCCTGCCCACGTTCGTCATGGATGAAGTGACGCATTCTCTTTCCTTTCGGTGGCCGGCTTCCGGCCGGAGCGGTGGGAAGTCAGAGGCCGAGGCGTTCCAGACTCCCGAGGAGGGCCGGACCGATCGTCAGAATCAGGAATCCGGGGAGGATCAGGAGAGCGAGGGGGAAGAGAAGCTTCACCGGGAGTCGGCGGGCAGCAGCGAGCCGGCGCGACCGTTCTTCGTCTCGCAACGCGGTCGCGTACCCGGACATTGCGGGCAGGAGCGACGCTCCGGTTGCGAGCGCCCGGCGGGCAACGACGAAGAGGCCCGGATCGCCAACCGGGTCGTCGCCACCGACCGCCGCGCTCCTTCCGGCGCGGCGCAGACGATCCGATGCTTCGCCGGGAACCGCTATCGCAGCCGCCTCGACGGCCGCTGGGAACGTGAGCCCGGCGGTGAGGCCCAGCGCGGCGAGTTCGGCGATGATCGCATCGTCGTCATTCGGCGCCCTCAGTCGAATGGTGGATCGAAGAACCGCTCCGGTTGCCAGGCCGATGAGGCTGAGAACGGCGAGGAATGGCGCCACCGCCAGCAGGAGGATCCCGCTCGCAACGGCAGCAAGCCTCCATCTTCCGAGCAGGACCGAACAACAGAGCCCGATCGCTGCGATCATCGTCATCGCTCCGCCCGCCGAATGATCAGCGCAACGACCATCAAGCCGAGCACCTCGAGCGTCAGGCCGATTCCGAGGATGAACAAGCCGACCACCCCGTGGTCCACCAGACCCGATCCCTTCCCCGTGGCGAGCAGAAGCGCGGCGAATGCGGCCGGTGTGATTCCGATGACAAACGCCGACATGCGGGCCTGGGCTGTGGCCGCCTTGCGTTCCCTCGCTAGTTCGGCAGAGGAGGATGCGCGTTCGGCCAGCCCAGCGAACGTGTCTGCGACCTGGGCTCCGGACCAGTCGCTAAGTCGGAAGGCCGCCCCGGCGAGGCGCCCGTTTTCCGGGAACTGAACTTCCACGACATCGGCAACCTCGGCCATCGGCGTCCCCGCCGCCGCGAGGCGGACCGCTTGGTCCAGCGAGAGGTTCGGCACTCGGTCTGCCGCTTCGCCGAGTGCCCCACGCAGGGAAGCACCGGCTTTCAGTTCGGCCGACAACGCCCGGAAGTAGGTGGCCTCATCGTCGGGGGTGACCCGACGCCGGCGACGGCGCATCGCATGGACGGCCGCCCACACGGCCGCCCCGAGCAGGACGAGCCGCGGCTCGATCGCCGCAAGGCCGGCGAGAGCGAGGGCTGCCGGATGAACACCCTGGGCAAGACCGGCGGCGAGAAGGAGGACGATCAGCATGGGTAGATCTCCTCGATGCAATCCTGGCCGACATCGCTGATCGACATGACCACGCGGGCCTCCGGACGGCGGGCCACGAAGATCACCCGGTCAACAGCGGAACGGATCTGCCTTCGGAGGGTGTCGGCCGAAGCACTGGAGTCGGCAGTGCCCGCCAGGCTCTCGAGGCGCCACAGCGCTTCTTCGGGTCCATTGGCGTGGATCGTGGACATCGAACCGTCGTGGCCGGTACTCATCGCCTGAATCATGTCGAGTGCCTCAGGCCCCCTGACCTCACCGACAACGATCCGGTCCGGTCGGAGCCGGAGTGCATGCCGCAGCAGCGCCCGCAGCCTGATCTCTCCTGCTCCCTCGGGGTTCGGAGGACGCGCCTCGAGTCGGACCACATGGCCCTCGAGCCTCAGCTCTGCGGCGTCCTCAACCGTCACGGTTCGCTCAGATGGGTCGATCTCCTTCGACAGGACGTTGAGGAGCGTGGTCTTCCCTGCTCCGGTTCCGCCAGCTACCAACAGGTTCAGCCGACTTGACACCGCGGATCGCAACAGTTCGGCACCGTCCGCAGTGATGCCGCCGGCGGCAACAAGAGCCTCCAGGTCGGTCACTGCTTCCGAGAACCGACGCACAGCGACGACGGGCCCGTCGACCGAAGCCGGCGGGATGACCGCGTGGAGTCGTGACCCGTCCGGCAGACGCGCATCGACCGCGGGACTCGCCCGATCGATCCGGAGACCGAGGGGTGCAATCACACGCTCGACCGCTGCAATGACGGCGCGGTCGTCGATGAAACTGACATCGCTCCGCTCGAGCGCGCCTCGTCGCTCGACCCACACCTCGGCTGGTCCGTTCACAAGGACGTCGGTCACCTCCGGGTCGCGCAGCAGACGCTCCACGGGTCCAAGTCCGGCGAGAGCGTCCACGGCATCGGCGATCTCATCCGGTCCGGCGAGCGGAGCGACTTCGGAGACGATGGCAGAGGCAGCCGCGGTCAGAGCCTCTCGCTCGAGCGGCACGTCGGATGAGAGGAGACTCCGAACGATCCGGTCGGTCACACCCATGACGTGCCCCACACCTTTCTCCACGCGCGAATCCATCGGTCCCCGCGGCGGGGGGCACGTCCTGAGAGGAGAGCGCCGATCGTGGCGGCGCTCGGACGCGGCAGCACCACGCCGCCCGAGGGCACCTGGACCCGCCACGCCGACCGCTGGTACACGACCGGTCCTGCCGGTCTCCGGGTCAGCCCTCCAGGGACAAGAGGGAGAATTGGGATTGCGCTGCCATCACTCACGTGATCGGATGGCAGCCGAAACACAACGGCCGGCCACCCTTCGATGAGCGCATGCAGAACGTCTTCGGCTTCATCTGGATCGACTCCGCCGTTGCTCATGATTGCGACGCCACGCCGCTGCGGACCAAGGTCGGCCCTTGTCGGGCCGTCTTCAACGAGGCTCGCCAGGGTCACGCCTCCGGGATAGCGGGGTCCTTCAGGGTCGAGATCGACCACGAGAGCGGTACCGGCGGCCGCACCGAGAGCAAGCGGGGCGACGGCGCCGAGAACCTCGTCCTCCGGCGACCAGATAGCGAGCGCCGGCATTCCCAACTCCATGTGACGACTCCGGGCACCGTATGACGCGGGGACCTGTGTTTCAAGACCTTCGATTCACGGTCACGTTGGCATCCCATTCTGCCGATACACTCGATCGTGATGCAGCAGGCAGCCTTCTTCGATCTCGACAAAACGGTCATCGCCAAGTCGTCGACGCTCGCGTTCGGCAAGCCTCTCTACAAGGCGGGATTCCTTGGTCGGAAGGCGCTCGCACGAATGGGCCTCGCCCAAGTCTTCTACCTCCTCTTTGGCGCAGACGCGGACCAGCTCGAACGGGCCCGCGACGAACTGCTCCATCTGATCGCCGGCTGGCAACGCGACGAGATCGAGCAGCTGGTACGCGAGACCCTCGCCGATGTTGCCGAGCCGCTCGTGTACGCCGAGGCCCTCTTCCTCATCGACGAACACGCTCGCAGAGGACGCCGGGTGATCATCATCTCGGCAAGCCCAGAAGAGATCGTGCGGCCGATCTCCGAGTACATCGGTGTGAGCGAGGTCATCGCAACGAAGGTCAAGACTGATGCCCAGGGGCGCTATCTACCTGAGGTGGACGTGTATGCCATGGGTCCGGGCAAGGCCGAGGCCATGGAGAAGCTTGCCAGAACCGCAGATATCGACCTCGAGGGTTCGTTCGCCTACTCGGACTCGATCACCGACCTGCCGATGCTTGAGGCCGTCGGGAATCCCGTCGTGGTGAATCCCGAGAAGGAACTGCGTGCCATCGCCGAGGAGCGCGAGTGGCCGATCCTCGAGTTTCAGCGTCCGGTGACCGTCGGCCCCGCGATTCCGCGCCCATCTCCGCTCACCGGGGCCGCGGTTGCCCTCTCGGCCGCCGCCCTCGCTGCAGCCGTCGCTCTGCTCAAGCGGAGATCTCGCGCCTAGGTGTCCTCGTCCAGCTCGGGTGGGGTTGCACCAAGGAGACCGGTCTCTGCAATGGCCTCCCTCCCGATCTCCTCTGCGTCATCGGACGGCAGTTCGCCATCGGCTACCTTGGCTGCGATCCCCTCCTCCCTCGCAGCCTCGATCTTGGCGGTAGTGAGCCTCGGAGCCGCATAGATGAATAGCAGCACGTAGGCGGCTGCCGCCACGAACCACGGCATCCGGAGCGCCAGTTCACGGGATCCGCCGGCGCCCTCAACGCCGGCAACGATCAGGCCACCGGCAGCAAGACCGATCGGCATCATGCCCCACGCGAAGAACCGGTACACCGAGTTCACGCGGCCGAGGAGATGGTCGGGGATGATCGTTTGTCGCAGCGAGACCGTGATGACGTTCCACAGCACGGCGGTGAACGAGAAGATCCCGAAGTTGATGAACACCACGAGCCAGTTGCTCGTCAGGCCGATGATCACCGAGGTGACGAATGCCGCGATGAACGTGGTGTAGAGGGACGTTCCGCTGCCGAGCAGCTTCGAGACGCGCGGCGAGAGCACGCTCCCGAGGACGCCCCCGATGGCGCCGGCGGCTCCGAGGATTGCGAACACGAACGCGGTTACGCCGAGTACCTCCTGGGCGAAGAGCACCAGGGTGGCGAAGACCAGCGAACCGAGTGCGTTGAGGCAGCCAAGGATGATTGCCATTGGGCGCAGTAGAGGGTGATGCCATAGCCACTTCACGCCTTCCTTGATCTCACCCCACCAGTCGACTTTGGTCGCGAGTTCCTCGTCAGAGCGGTCGACGGTGAACGTTCCTGCGACAAGGAGCAGCAGGGCCGCCGAAACCGCGAACGTTCCCGCATCGAAGAAGAACGGCAACGCGAACGCGACGCCGATGAGCACGCTGCCCAGAGGCGGGCCGATGAAGCTGTTCATCACCATCTCGGCACCCCAGAGGTTGCCGTTCGCGCGTTCGAGCGCCTCCGGTTCGACGACGGCCGGCAGAATCGTCTGCGCGGCGTTGTCGTAGAGAACTTCGGCCATACCGAACAGCAAGGCGGCGACGACCAGCGTCACGTAGATGATCCAGTTGGTCTCCAGGTCGAGGCCTCCTGCAATCTCGTCCGGGGACGGCAGCGTCGACGACTGTCCGAAGACCACCAAGGCGACCACCATCGTGATGGCGGTGCGGAACACATTCATCGACAGCATCAGCTTGCGGCGATCAACCCGGTCGGTGATGACCCCCGCAGGGAGCGAGAACAGCAACCACGGCAGGCGCTGCACGACCGCGATCAGCGCAATGAGGACGGGGCTGCGAGTGACGGCCGACGCGAGCCACGGATAGGCGATCTGTGCGACACCGTCACCGAGGTTCGAGACCACCGACGACGACCACAGCTTCCAGTAGTTGGCGCCGAGCGGGACCTTTCGCTTCTTCTGGGACGTGCCCTTGGTCATGCGTCGTCCTCTGGGCCGAGCATCGGCAGGCCCGTTGGGAAGACACCTGCGATGAGTCCGTACGTCCGCTCCCCCGTTCGCGGCTCCGATGCGAACTCGGCGGCCAACGCTGCCAACATCGACGCGAACTCAAGGGCCCTTGATTCGGGGATGCGGGCGCGGCGCGCGGTGAACATCGGGAGGGGATCGCCTTCGATGATCTGCACGTCGCTGAGCGCGTCGCGCACGATGAAGAGCGGATCTTGGATCGGCCCGGAACTCGACATGATGATCGTGCGGCCCGTGCGGCCGTAGTACTTCTCGGTCAGGGCTCGCACCTGGCGGGTGCGGACGATCCGGATGAGGCCGCACTTCTCGAGCACCTTCAGGTGGTAGCCGACGGTCCCCTTCGGCTTGCCGAGCGTTTCAGCCACATGGCTGGTCGTCGCGGCCCGTTCGAGGAGAAGATCGAGGATGGCGAGACGGGTCCCGTCGGCAAGCGCCTTCAGCGCCTCGGGTGTGTCGGCCTGAACCTCGTCGGCGATCTCGTAGTCAAGACCCGCGGGGTCGGGATGCGGCTTCGGTTCCGTTTTCGTCGTCGGTTTGGTCGACATCTGCCGTATTGTCGGCATTACCCGACCGTTTGTCAACCGACTCGGAGAGCACCCACCAGAGCAGCAGCCCAAACGCAGCGACCCCCGCCGCGATCCCCCCGATCAGCCACCAGTTGGGGCCGGGTTCCGGTGCCGGCGGAACGGTTGGGCGGGTCGGTGACACCACCGCAGGATCAACGCCGAGGTCGGTGAGCGTCGAGAGTTCGGAGACTTCGCTCGAACCATCGGGTTTGATGGCCTCGAACGCCACCTGCACATCTTCGCGCCCGGAGAAACGAAGGACGCCAACCCAACGGCCGCCGCCCTGATCGACGAGGGCGACCGGTGGAAGCTCACCGGCGAACGCCACCGTCCTCGCCAGGACAGCTGAACGCCCACTGTCGACCGCGACCGATACCTCGATCGTCATGCCGGCATCGACCTCGAGCGCACGCGCCTCGGCCTCCCCAAACGGGGCGCCGAGCACAACGGAGAGCACGAGCGCGAGCAGAATCGTCATCTGGAAGAGCGTACCGCTGACCGCTCCTGCGACGCGTCTCTCCACCTGGTGCGGCTATGCAGCGCTCGAGCGTGGCTTCTCTCAGTAGGTGTCTGTAAACCGCGCTCGACTCCCTAACCTGCATCGGACCATGAACACCCCCCGCACCCTTTACGAGAAGATTTGGGACGACCACGTCGTTCGGACCGAGGACGACGGCATCGATCTCCTCTTCGTCGACCTGCACCTCGTCCACGAAGTCACATCGCCACAAGCCTTCGAGGCTCTCGAGATGTCCGGCCGTCCCGTGCATCGACCCGACCTGACGCTCGCCACTATCGATCACGGTGTGCCAACCGCAGACCGTGCGCTCGGCATTCTCGACCCCCTGTCAAAACGGCAGATCGACACGCTGATCGCGAACTGCGAACGGACCGGTGTGACGCTCTTCGACATCAACGACCCCCGCTCCGGCATCGTCCACGTAATCGGGCCCGAACAGGGACTTACCCAACCCGGAGCGACGATCGTCTGCGGCGACTCACACACGGCCACGCACGGCGCCTTCGGATCCCTGGCGTTCGGGATCGGCACGTCCGAGGTCGAGCATGTGCTCGCGACCCAGACCATGCCCCAGCGGCGACCGAAATCGATGTCGATCACTGTTGATGGGGACCTCCCTACCGGGGTCACGCCGAAAGATGTCATCCTCGGAATCATCGCTCGCATCGGCTTCAACGGCGGTGGCGGACACGTCGTCGAGTACCGCGGGTCGGTGTTCGAAGACATGTCGATGGAAGGGCGGATGACCGTCTGCAACATGTCGATCGAGGCAGGTGCTCGCGCCGGCCTGATCGCCCCGGACGAAACCACGTTCGCCTACCTCAAGGGCCGCCCATACGCCCCCTCCGGCGCTGATTGGGACGAAGCGCTCGCCTACTGGCGGACGTTGTCGACAGACCCGGGCGCCTCATTCGATACTGAAGTCGTCATCGACGCCGCCGACTTGACGCCGTATGTCTCGTGGGGCACCAACCCGTCGCAGACCATCCCGGTCGGAGCCGCCGTCCCCGCCCCAGAGTCGTTCGATGATCCGCTCGACCGCGACGCCGCCGAGCGGGCGCTCGTCTACATGGACCTTGAGGCCGGAACGCCGATCACGGACATCGACATCGACGTCGTGTTCCTCGGCTCATGCACCAACGCCAGAATCGAAGACCTCCGCGCTGCGTCCACCGTCGTAGCGGGGAATCAGGTGGCCGAAGGTGTTCGAGCGATGGTGGTCCCCGGATCCGGACTTGTGAAACTCCAAGCGGAGGAAGAAGGTCTCGATCGGATCTTCATCGACGCAGGGTTCGAATGGCGTGATGCTGGATGCTCGATGTGCCTCGCCATGAACCCGGATGTGCTTCAGCCCGGAGAGCGTTGTGCCTCGACCTCGAACCGCAACTTCGAGGGCCGCCAGGGCCGGGATGGCCGCACCCACCTAGTCAGCCCCGCCATGGCAGCGGCGGCTGCAATCGCGGGCCATTTCGTCGACATCCGGGAGTGGTCCTGATGCAGCCTGTCACCGTCATCACCGGCCAGATGGCCCCACTCCCCCGAGCCAACGTCGACACCGACCAGATCATCCCAAAACAGTTCCTCAAGAGGGTCGAACGATCCGGATTCGGGCCGTTCCTCTTCTGGGATTGGGCCCAGGACGCCGAGGGTGAGCTTGACCCGGACTTCATTCTCAATCGTGCGGAGTATGACGGCGCCGCCGTGCTCGTCTCCGGACCGAACTTCGGATCCGGATCCTCCAGAGAGCACGCACCATGGGCCCTCGAAGATCGCGGATTCCGGGCAATCATCGCACCGTCATTCGCCGACATTTTCCGCGGGAACTCCTACAACGTTGGACTGCTTCCGATTGACCTCACCGACGCAGAGGTAGCGGCCCTCTCCGAGATCGCCGACGATCCGACGAACGAGGTCACGATCGACCTGCTGGCCCAGACAGTGATGTGTGGCGACTTCCAGGCTTCGTTCGACATCGACCCGTCCGTCAAGCATCGCCTCCTCAACGGCCTCGACCATATCGCGCTGACGATGGAACACGCCGACGAGATCGAGCACTTCGAAGAGACGCGCCCCGCGTGGAAGCCGAAGCTGTGAGCTCACGAGAGCATCAGGCACGCGGTGCCGGGCGCTCGGGCCGACACACGAGCCGGCACCGATGAGCAGACCGACCCGTCAGGAACAGGCCCAGGCGCTCCTGCAGAGGAAGGCCAGGACGATGGCCTCGGCGGTGCTGGGCCGTCGTGCCACCACCGCTGCGGACTTCGCCAACGCCTTCAATCTCGAACGGGTCGAC
>Ga0316197_10003862_pt1 | contig 10660 bp, 9 predicted proteins | sample OudBiesiAoxic_MG_FD_204939 | JGI IMG/M metagenome (GOLD analysis project Ga0316197, IMG submission 204939) | Coastal sediment microbial communities from Oude Bieten Haven, Netherlands - site A oxic | ecosystem: Environmental > Aquatic > Marine > Coastal > Sediment | place: Netherlands... | reverse complement strand
GGACCGACTACCCTTTCGCCCGCCTCAGGGCGGTCAAATGCGACTGGGCGCACCTGGTGATGGTGCCCAATCCGGCTCATAACCCATCGGGTGATTTCAACCTGGAAGCAGCGCGTATTGGAAAAGACGGGAACAACAAGCTGACCTTCAGCGGCATTGGCGTATACAACGCCCGTCTGTTCACTGGATGCAAACCCGGCAAGTTTTCAGTTGTTCCCCTGTTACGTGACGCCATGGAAAACCACCTGGTGACCGGTGAGGCTTTTCAGGGCTGGTGGGATGATATCGGAACCCTGGAACGACTTGAAAACGTCAGGCGGCTGGCTACTGGAAAACACACCTGAAGTTTTAAACACTATTGTCATTAGTGTTGTACTGTGGTATAACACCTTCACACATGAGCTTGAACGGAAACTGATATGAAATACTTGCATCTGAGCACACTAACCGTCGTCACCCTGCTGGCATTGTCCGGGTGCGGCAAAAGTGAAGAATCAACCCTAGGAGACGGTTCGGAGGGAATGGGGTCAAACGCGTTACTCTCATACGTTCCGACTGAAACGCCCTATTTACTGGCCAACCTGGAAGAGTCACCGGAAGAGGCCATTAATAACCTCTGGGAGCGAACCCAGCCGAGTCTTGATGCGTTGCAGGTCCAGCTCACAAATTTCCGGACAGAAATGGAATCACAATCGGCCACGACAAGCGCTGATTCAGACACACGCCTGGCGCATGCCTTCCTTTCGGAGCTGGATGGAAAACTGAACCCGGAAGGAATAGAGTCACTGGGTTTCGATACTAATCCTGAGTTTGCTTTCTATGGATTGGAAGCGTTTCCGGTAATGCGGGTCAGCCTCTCCGATGCCCAAGCGCTTCGCGCAACCATTGGCAATATCCTGGCCAATGCCAACATCGAGAGCAGCGAGCAGGAATACGAGGGGATTTCATTCTGGCGTTTGACTGACCCCGACGAGGACGAGGTCCCCGCTGGAATTTATGTCTCGATTCTCGAAAACCACCTGGCGATCGGGGTCTTTCCGATCATGGCTGAATCTGAACTGCTGCCGTTATTCCTGGGGGTAACGATGCCTGAAAACAGCGATGCACGCGGCAGGCTGGCCAAGCTCAACAAAACCCACGAATACACCGCATTTGGCTCCGGTATCCTGGATTTGCACCGGCTGGCTGACCAGTTCATTCGCCCGGATACGATTGCAGCCAGGCTCATGGCTGAATCGGGCGAGTTTGACCCGGCAAGCCTGACGGAGGAATGCGTTACCGAGATCCACCAGATTATTGATAACTCGCCACGGATGACCATGGGTACCGTTGAATTTTCAACTTCCGCCATTGCATTGCAGTACCGGTTGGAAACACCGCCGAGCCTCGCAAAACAACTGATCGGCCTGGTTTCTGATATCCCTGCTGCGGATGAAATGACCGACCGCATCCTCGAGTTCTCTTTCGGCATGCGCTTAGGTCCGGTCCGTGACTTCCTGCGCGAGAAAGTGATGGCAATCGTCGACCAGCCTTACCAGTGCGAACACCTGCAAAGGCTGAATGAGAGTGCTGTCGCATTTATTGAAAAGCTGAATGAACCGGTGCCACCCTTCGTGAACAATTTCCGGGGCGTCCGCGTGAGCCTGACCGAAATCATGATGAACCTTGACTCGATTCCGGAAAACGCTCGTGGCCAACTCGCCCTCCACGTTGACCAGCCGCAAATGTTTGTTGGCATGGCGCAAATGTTCCTGCCCGACCTGGCCGAATTGGGAATGACCCCGGGAAGCCCCCCGGTGCGTTTACCCGAATCACTGATCCAGGTACCGGGAATCGTGGCTTATGCCGCCATGACCGACGACGCTATCGGACTCGCCGTCGGCGAAGCTGAGGAAGAAAGACTGCCGGAATTCCTCGATAAAGAACCAGGTCCCGAAGGTATGTTCCTGTCGGCCAATTATGATTTTGCGGCCTATTACCAGTACCAGACGACGCTGGAGGAGCGATTGAAAGCCGGGCAAGAACAGGGTGATGACGATGACAATGCACACGCGCAGGCCCTGCTCGAATTCAGCGAAGCATCCAGGGATGCGATGACAGAAATGATGGATCGCAACCACACCACGATGCGCTTTACTGCCGATGGCATGGTTATCAACAATCGCGTGACCTTCAAAGAGCGGTGAGCCGCCTTAGGACCTGAGAATTTCCCGGGCCAGTGGCACTGTGATTTTTCGTTTACCGGCGAACGCGGCATCCTTCAAACGCTCCAGCACCCGGAGCAATGAAGACATGTCGCGTTTGCTGTTTTTGAGCACGTAATTCTGCACATCTTCCGGCAGGTCAATTCTCAGCGTGCGGGCACGCTGCCGGAGGATCTCCAGTTTGCCCTGGTCGTCAGGAAGATGGAGGTTCTGGCGCACCCCCCAGGCCAGCCGGGAAGCGAGGTCGGGAAGAACAAAATCCAGGGAAGCCAGGGGTTCTTTACTGCTGACCAGTAAGCGACCACTTGCCGCCCTGATCTCGTTGAAGCACGCAAACAGGGCATTCTCCCACACCGGATTTCCGGCAACGCTATCCAGGTCATCCACGCACACCAGGTCAAGTACCTGCAGTCCCTCAAGACTCGCAGCCGCTTCTTCCGGAAGACGGTTTAGCGCGATATAAAACGCAGCCAGGCCATCCTCCCTCGCCGCGTGGCACAAGGCATTCAAAAGGTGGGACTTTCCTGTTCCATCCGGGCCGGACAGAAACAGGCTGCCTCCCGGCTCGTCAAGCAACGCCCTCACGGCAGCCAGCGCCTGCTCATTGGGGCCGGCCACGAAATCCTCGAACCGGTCGGGGCGCCGGGGCTCGAGTTGCAAAGGCATTTGGGGTGAGAACAACATTCAGCTGTCCCTGGTCCTGGCAGGTTCTCTAAGGTACATATCGCTTTGCCGGTAGCGCTGATGCAGAAAACCAACCAACACGTTAAGGGCCGATGCTATCGGCAACGCCAGTAAAATACCCAGGAACCCGAATAACTGCCCACCCGCCAGTACGGCAAAGATCACTGCAACCGGGTGCAGCCCTACCCGGTCACCGACCAGTTTAGGTGTCAACACCATGCCCTCGAGCATCTGCCCCACCGCAAAAACAACCCCGACCAGTATGGGATGCAGTAAATCCTGAAACTGGAATATCGCCGCAATCAGCGCGGCAATCACGCCGACGAAAGTGCCCAGGTAGGGCACCACACTCAACAGACCGGCGGCCATTCCTATGATCAGGGCCAGGTCCAGACCAAGGACTGACAGGCCAATCGAGTAAATAGCGCCAAGCGCGATCATGACCATCAACTGGCCACGGATAAAGGCACTGAGTACATCCTCGATTTGTAAACACAGATTACTGACGACCGGCTCGACATTTCGCGGAATCAGGGTGCGTACGCCTTCCACGAGCTTGTCCCAGTCTCGCAGCAGGTAAAACGTCACCACCGGCACCAGGACCAGGTTCATGACCCAGTTGACCACCGCCTGGCCACCGCGTGAAACGGTGCTCAACACACCCAACAAGGCCGAACTGGCCTCTTTCCAATACGCTTTCAGCGCCTCGAGCATGCTTTGGGCATCGATTTCAAAAACACCCAGGCCGAGTTTTGCCTGTAGCCAGGGCAAGGCTGTTTCGACGATCCACTCGAGCATTTCCGGTGCTTTTATCACCAGCCGTTGTACCTGGTCGCGCAGCATTGGCAAAAAGATCAGCAATACAACGACCAGTCCGCCTGAAATCAGCACAAACACGATCACCACGGCAACAGTGCGGCTTATGTGCCATTTGAAGAATTTGAGGCGCTCGAGGCGGTCTACCAACGGGTCACCAAGAAAGGCCAGTCCTGCTGAAATGACGAAAGGTGTCAAAACCGGGGCGAGCAGGTAGATGAGCCAGCAGGTGCTGACCACCAATACGAAAACAAACCAGTTACGGGATTCACTCATCAGCAGAAGGCTCTATTGCACCAGAACGTAGCTGCCGCGATCCTGGGCAAGCTCCAGGAACTGGCCGCCGAGGACGGCGTCTTCAAAGTACTGGGGAAGTGCATTCAATTCGATCCTGAAAGAAACATTACCTGGTTTGGCAGAAACTACGGAGACCTGGCTGACCACACTCAACTTCTGCAGGTAATCCAGGCAACGAATGTATTCATCCGCGTTTTTCATGCCGCTCACGGTTATTTCGTGCAACCAGGCACCCAGGTCCGAGGCCGCAATGGTACTGGCCATTGCTACCTGGTCGGCTGCCTGGTGCGTGCTCTCAACCAGCGCAGCCTGCAAATCAATATTCTGCGAACGCCAGGTCCAGTTCTGACCACGATAAGCCAGGTTGCTTCGAACACTCCACTCGAGGCCTTCCCTGCGTGCGGCCATGATCATGACACCGCGACCCGGTACGATACCCAGGTCCTCCGTGTAACCACCCCAAAGCACCTGGGCGTCAACCAGGTACATGCCTTCTTCATCCGCAGTGGGCCATTCGACCGGCAGACCGCGAGAGGCAGCTGCGTCACCCATGACATTCCAGGCATAGTCAAATTCAACCGGCATAATGCGGCGATCCACGCCATTATCCACCACCACCCATACGTCGATCGGGTCTCGCAGGGGCTGCCACAACGGCAACTGTAAATTCGTGGCGAGTTTGTCGACTTCAGGGCCGGAAAAATTCGCTACAAGCCTCAACTCCTCCGCTTCGGTGCCGTCTGCCAGCACGATACCGGCACTTCGATAGTGAAAGGAAACCACGATTGACGAGGCGATACCCAACGCCGGTTCAACTTGCGGATATTCTTCAAAAGACCTCAGGCCGCTGTATTTTCGCAAAACATTGGCGAGCGCTGATGGCAACGCACGTCTTCTTTCGCCGGCGTCTTTGTTTTCAACAACTGCTTCGCCCTGGTAGAGGTTAACGGCATCCGCCTGGATGCCGGTCACCGGCTGCATTGCCAGCAGAATTATCAGTAATAAAGTTCTCATGAGGTACCGGGTGCGCGATCAATAAATAAGATAACATATGGCACTTGTCAGCCGTAACGAAACCAGCAAATCGGAACCACTCTTGAACAACACAACAAAAGCCAAAGAAAGCCTTTCATACCGCGATGCAGGCGTCGATATTGATGCCGGCAATGAACTGGTCGAACGAATCAAACCCGCTGTGAAGAGCACCATGCGCCCCGAGGTCCTCACCGGACTCGGCGGATTTGGCGCCCTTTTCAATATGGACCTGGAAAAATGGAGGGAGCCCCTGCTGGTTTCCGGGACTGACGGAGTCGGCACCAAGCTGATGCTGGCCCGACAACTGGAACAGCATGACACGATCGGAATCGACCTGGTTGCGATGTGTGTCAACGACATCCTTACCTGTGGAGCCGAGCCGCTTTTCTTCCTCGATTACTTTGCCACAGGCAAGTTACAGCTCGATGAAGCACAGGCAGTGATCGAAGGCATAGCCGAGGGTTGCCGCCTTGCGGGCTGCGCACTGATCGGTGGCGAGACCGCAGAAATGCCGGGCATGTATGGCGAAGGTGAGTACGACCTGGCCGGTTTTTCGGTTGGTGCGGTAGAACGATCCGAACTGCTGGACGGCACCCATATTCAGGCCGGACACCGTATTCTCGGACTGGCATCAAGCGGCCCTCACTCGAACGGCTATTCACTGATCAGGAAAGTCATTGAGCGGGCCGGGGCCGACCTGGATTCGATTATCAGCACACCTTCAGGTAAACCCATCAAGCTTGGGCAGGCCTTGATGGCCCCCACGCAGATCTACGTCAAGCCTGTATTGAACCTGCTTCACAACGGGCAGATCGACGGACTGGCCCATATTACGGGCGGTGGCCTGACCGAAAACATCGTCCGCATCTTACCCGGAGGCCTGGGGATTGAAATCGATACGGACAGTTGGGCACAGCCGGAAGTTTTTGCCTGGTTGCAGAAAAACGGCGCCATCACGGATGCTGAAATGCTACGTACCTTCAACTGCGGAATCGGCATGGCCATGATCGTGCCGGAGCACGAAGCGGAAGCCATGACCTTGCTGGCTGTCGAGCAGGGAATCGACTGTGTTGATATCGGCAAGGTGATTCCGGCCGCAGGTGATTCACTCGTTCAGTACCGGTCGTGACCCGGCCATGAGTCGTTCTTTGAAAGCCACCGTCCTGATCTCGGGTTCCGGCAGCAACCTTAAGGCGCTGATATCGGCCAGGGAATCTGGCAGGCTAAATATTGAAATCAATCATGTGATCAGCAACGTGGCAAACGCCGGAGGCCTGGAACATGCGGAAAAAGCCGGGATCAGGAGTACCGTGCTGGAACACGGGACGTTTGGCCGGCGGGAAGACTTTGATCGCGCACTCGCTCTGCTGATCGCGGCCGGAAAGCCGGACCTCGTGGTACTGGCCGGATTCATGCGCATCATCGGCCCGCAAATTCTGGAACCCTTCCAGGGGAGAATGATCAACCTTCATCCTTCCTTGTTACCCCTGTACCGCGGCACCGATACCTATCGCCGGGCGCTTGAGGCCGGAGACCATCAGCATGGCGCCAGTATTCACTTCGTCACCGAGGAACTTGATGGCGGACCGGTCATTTCCCAGGTGGTGATACCTGTTGAGCCCGGCGACAGCCCGGATAGCCTGGCCTCAAGATTGTCCCCGATGGAACATCGATTGCTGGTGGCGACCGTTGAATTATTTACCACTCATAAAGTCGAATGCCGCAAGGGATCCGTTTTTGTGGACGGTGCTGAAACCGCCGCCCCACTGAAATTGCAGACAAACGGTAAACTAAGCGCATAACCTCTCCACCATCAGTGAACCAAGGCCCTGAAAGATGAAAAAATTCATTCTGGCAATCCTGGTAGCAACTCTCGGGCTAACGGCCTGTTCCGTCAACCCGGTCACGGGTGAGCGAAACTTTCAAATTTACGGAACCGACTGGGAGCGGCAAGTCGGCGCGCAGATGTATGCACCGATGAAACAGTCACAGGGTGGGGAATTCATCCTGGACCCGGAACTGACCGCCTATGTGCAGGGCGTCGGGGAGCGTTTGGCCGAAAACGCACGCCGCAAAGACGAACTGGATTATGAATTCAGCATCCTTAACGACTCCACACCGAATGCATGGGCACTTCCCGGCGGAAAAATCGTAATAAACCGCGGGCTGTTGATCAATCTCGACTCCGAGGCCGAACTTGCGGCTGTGCTGGGACATGAAATCGTGCACTCGGATGCCGCACATGGCGCCCGTTCACAATCCAAAGGCGCACTGACCCAGGCAGGAGCCATGGTCAGCATGGTCATTCTCGGCAGCACGATCCAGTCACAAGCCGCCCGCGAAGTAGCGATGATGGTACCGGCCCTTGGCTCCCAGTTGATGACCCAGAAATACGGCAGGGATGCTGAACGTGAGGCAGATGAATACGGCATGCTCTACATGTCCGAGGCAGGTTACAACACCGAGGGCGCTGTCGAATTACAGAAGACCTTTGTGGAGATCTCCAAAGGAAGAGATGAAAGCTGGGTTAGCGGCCTGTTCGCCTCACACCCCCCCTCCATGGAACGCGTTGAGAATAATAGGAAAACTGCGGAGAACTTACCCCGGGGCGGCGAAACCGGGGAAGAACGCTACCAACGTAAGATAGCCTACCTCAAGCGCGTTCAGCCGGCTTATGACGCCTACGATGAGGCAAAAAAGGCTTTGGCGGACGGCAATTCATCGCAGGCCCGCGAGAAGTTGAACACAGCCCTTTCGATCGAACCTCGCGAGTCGCTGTTCCAGGACCTGCAGGGCGATATCTATGCACTGAACGATCAACCAGAAAAGGCCCTGGCTTCCTATAAGAAAGCCATTCGCGCCAACCCGGATTTTTTCTATGGATATCTGCGCAGCGGCCAGATGCAATACAAGCTGGACCGTCCACGACCCGCCCGGGAGAACCTGGACCAAAGCCAATCCCTGATGCCCACCGCAGAAGCACATTACCTGCTGGGTATGCTCGACAGTAAACAGGGCAACATGAACAGTGCAATGGAACATTTCCAGTCTGCAGCCCAATCAGACTCGGAGGCAGGAAAGCGGGCCAGCAGGGAATTGGTTCTCCTTGATGTCCGCGGCAACCCTTCAAAGTATATCGGTTCAAGAGCCGCCGTGGACCGGGACAACCAGGTCTGGGTTCAATTCGGAAACCTGACCCAGGTGCCTATGAGGAACATCGAGATCAGCTATGCCTGGCTGGATGACCAGGGCCGCACCCGGGAAAATAAATTAACCTACCGGAGAACTCTGGCCGCCGGCGCACAGGATAAAATGGCACTCGGCTTTCGGATTGGCAATGCCAACGAGCTTAACCGCAGGGTTCGTGTTGAAGTCACAGGGGCACGCGTGGCTGAATGACTATCCCTGGGCAGTTGAACTGACCCGTTTGATTCGCGCTCCGAGCGCACTGAGCTTCTCTTCGATAATTTCGTAACCGCGATCGAGGTGATAAACACGATCAACCGTGGTGACGCCTTCCGCGACCAGGCCCGCCAGCACCAGGCATGCAGAGGCCCGCAGGTCAGTGGCCATGATAGGCGCTCCGTTCAGCCTGGGTACACCACGGATAATGGCAGTGTTGCCCTTTAGCTGGATGTCTGCACCAAGCCTTTGAAGCTCCTGCACGTGCATGAATCGATTCTCAAAAATGGTTTCCGTGATAACGCCGGTGCCTTCGGCAATCGTATTCATGGCAGTGAACTGTGCCTGCATATCGGTCGGAAAACCCGGGTAAGGCGCCGTTGTCAAATCAACAGACCGTGGCCGGCGACCTTTCATATCCAGTTCAATCCAGTCCTCACCGGTTGAAATCTCGGCACCGGTCTCTGCCAACTTGTCCAGCACGGCATCCAGGTGGGCCGGGCGGGCGCGGGTGCACCGAACCTTGCCACCGGTCATAGCCGCCCCAACGAGGTAAGTACCTGTTTCAATGCGGTCCGGAAGCACGGAATAATCGGTGCCACTGAGGTTTTCAACGCCTTCGACCGAGATGGTATTACTGCCGGCGCCTTCAATTTTCGCCCCCATTGAAATCAGAAATTCTGCCAGGTCCACCACTTCAGGTTCCTGTGCGGCGTTTTCAATGATCGTTGTCCCATCGGCCAGTGTCGCTGCCATCAGCAGGTTCTCGGTACCCGTCACCGTCACGGTATCCATGATGATACGGGCGCCCTTGAGGCGATCTGCCCTGGCTTCGATATTCCCGTTGACCACTTCAACCTGGGCACCCATCGCGCGCAGGCCATGCAAGTGCAAATCAACCGGTCTTGAACCGATGGCACAGCCTCCGGGTAATGAGACACGGGCACGACCGTACCGGGCCACCAGCGGGCCGAGCACCAGTATCGATGCCCTCATGGTTTTCACCAGGTCATAAGGCGCCTCGAAATGCTCCATGCTGCGTGGGTCAATCTCGATCAGCATGTGGTCGCCAATGCTAAGCTCCGCACCCATTCGTCCGAGCAGTTCCATCGTCGTGGTGACGTCCTGCAAATGCGGTACATTGCTGATTCGCGATGGACTGTCGCCCAGTAAACTGCCTACCAAAATCGGCAGAACCGCGTTCTTAGCCCCCGAAATCCAGACATCGCCCTGCAGCGCAACGCCGCCATTAATCTGAATGCGTTCCACTTCAGCCAGCCTCTTCCGGTGACTCGGTCCTGAGGCCAAGTGCATGAATTTCATTCCCCATGAACTTGCCAAGCGTTGCATAAACCATGCGGTGACGTTGCAACGTTGCCTTTCCGGCAAACGAGGGACACACCACGTGTGCCTCGAAATGAACGCCATCATCGCCCGTCACCGTGACGGCTGCATCCGGTAATCCGTCCCGAATCATTTGCTCTATACTTGCTGTATCCATAGACTATGCTTCCTCGTCACCTGATTTCTTTTGCGGGTCTGTCTCAAAACAGCCCGACATCATAATGGAACCAGAACTGATACTAAACGTAATTTGTAATTTATGCTGATTTCCATTGCCCAATTGGCTGGCGGTTTCATCCTGCTCGTATGGGGTGCAGACCGACTGGTCGCCGGTGCTTCCGCGCTTGCCCGAAACCTGGGTGTTTCGCCGCTGATCATTGGCCTGACGATCGTTGCCTTTGGTACCTCGGCACCGGAATTGGTGGTCTCCGGGGTCGCAGCGTATCGCGGCAATCCCGGCCTGGCTATTGGTAATGCGATTGGGTCTAATATAGCCAACATCGGCATGATCCTTGGCCTGACCGCGATTGTCTACCCATTGAGAGTCGAATCGGAAACGCTCAAGCGGGAATACCCTTTGCTGATGCTGATCATGATTGCAGCCACTATCATGGCGGCCGACCTGATTTTTGATACGACGGAAGGCTGGCTTCTTCTGACCGGCCTGGTCGCGCTGATCATCTGGATGATTCGCTTCGGAATGCGGCGCGAGCCCGGTGATCCCCTGGCAGAAGAATTTGCAGCGGAAATTCCGTCCAACATGCCAACCGGGTACGCCGTACTCTGGCTCATCGTCGGGCTGATTATCCTCCCGATCGCTTCGAAGTTCCTGGTCGATGGCGCCGTGTTCATTGCGCGCAGCCTCGAAGTCTCGGAAA
>Ga0316197_10003859_pt1 | contig 10675 bp, 11 predicted proteins | sample OudBiesiAoxic_MG_FD_204939 | JGI IMG/M metagenome (GOLD analysis project Ga0316197, IMG submission 204939) | Coastal sediment microbial communities from Oude Bieten Haven, Netherlands - site A oxic | ecosystem: Environmental > Aquatic > Marine > Coastal > Sediment | place: Netherlands... | reverse complement strand
ACGCAAAAAAGATTCCATCTGCATACAGGCCGACACCACCAAACATTTTCCTGGCAGCGACATAGCCGACACCATTCAACTGCTCAACGACATAAAGCTGGTATTCCTGGCTAACACTCAAAACCGCATTCCACGAACTTTATCAGGCACTGTACCATCTGGCCGTTTGCTCCCGGACCTTTCACAGGCCCCTGGGTTTCATTGGTCCACGCGTTCACATCTATGTGCGCCCAGGGAATATCGCCGCTAAATTCTGCCAGGAACATGGCTGCCGTCACGGCACCTCCAAAACGATTTGTTGAACAGTTAACCAGTTGGGCAACATGACTTTGCAGTTCAGTCTCATAGGCTCTGACCAGTGGCAGCGGCCAGAGCGGATCGCCCGATTCAATACCTGCACAATAGAGTGCATCTGAAAGGCTTTTGTTATTGGCAAACAACGCCCCGATCTGCAGCCCCAGTGCAACACGTGCCGCACCGGTGAGAGTCGCAACGTCAACTACTGCTGCGGGACGATTTTTACCTTGCTCAGACACCGCAACGGTCAACGCATCAGCCAGCACAAGCCGGCCCTCTGCATCCGTATTATCAATTTCGACCGTTTTGCCATTTCGCGCTGTGATGACATCACCGGGTCGAAATGCTTTCTGCCCTACTGCATTTTCCGCCACAGCAAGCCAGATATCGACAGGTTGTGCGGAAGCTGTCCGGTCCAGCCAGACTGCCAGCCCAACAAGCGCGGCAGAGCCGCCCATATCTTTTTTCATCATGCGCATAAAGGCAGAAGGTTTGAGATCAAGCCCACCTGTATCAAAGGTGATCCCCTTACCCACTAGTACCAGTGGCCTTGCTGTTGCACCACTCTTCCGGTAACGAATATGAATCAGGCTGGGCTGATGCACAGCTGCTTTACCTACCGCAAGCATTAAGCCCATCTTTTCTTCTTTTAATCGTTCCGCATCCCAGATAGTCACAGTACTACTTATAGATTCTTCAAATAGTGCGAATACGAGCCTGGCGTAGGTCTCGGGGTTAAGATCAGCGGCAGGTAGATTAACCAGGTGACGTGCAATATTGACAGAAAGCCCCTGGGCTATAGCACGGTCAATTAATGATCGCGGAAGATCCAGCTGCAGACCAGGCAGCAGCGGTTGCGGATCGCGATCTCCACGCTGGTTTCGATAGTCATAAGCGGCCATCTCCAGACCGGCGAGGCAACCTATAGTGCTTGCTTCAGAACAGGACATAAAGTCTATCGTTATTTGTTCGGCCTTCAATGACTCAAGTAAAGCAAACACCTGGCCCATTAAGTCTCGCGCCAGTGCATACTCACCGGTACATTCCAGCATCTCTCTTGCATCTTTCTCCGGTGCGGCAAGATTAACCAGAACATGCGGGCCGGACTCAGTAGTAAACTGCACAATGCGCTGTTTTTTATCCTGCATTAAACGCCTTTGCCATGACAAACGCCCTTCTGTCAGCAGATTACATCGCTCTTCGAACTCTGTGCTTATACTGAACAGGCCGATGTGCAATCTACCCTCCTGTTCAGTTGGAACTGCATTATTCAATGCCTGCTCCAGCCATGACTGCTCTGGCAAACCCAGTCGCTTTAGTATTGAATCATCCGCTGCATCTTTAGTTGTACTCACAATTTCCCCTTAACCATATATCTTTCCTGTCAGTGATTGTTATTATAGCGATACATAGCACAACTCATGTCAGCAAATATGAATAATTTCATCTCTCGCCTAGCTCTGGTAATTACAATAACCGGGTTGCTTATTTTTTTCTTATCCGCAGTCTCTGATATAGCCCTTATAAACTCTGTGAAGGCGGATAACAATGGTCCTAGCATTAGCTTGAGCCCAGTAGTAAAAGAAACGCAAGGGATGGATTCACGCTACGTTTTCGATGTTGTTATTCACAAACCAGAAGAAATGAACAAATTGCTCGACCGCATTGAACAACTGTCCAGTTCTCTGCCTCCTGGTAAAAATGATCCAAGCCTTGCACTGGTATTGCATGGACCGGAAATCGCTTTTTTCACCCGAATGAATTACTCGAAATATATGGATTTAGTTGATAGGGCCGCTGCCCTGGATAAAAAAGGAATTATTGATGTCAAAGTCTGTGACACCATGATCAGGGCAATGGAGCTTGAAGAAGCAGAACTGCCGGAATTCGTAGATCATGTGCCTTATGGACCTGCTGAAGTTGACAGGCTGGTGCAACAGGGTTTCATTAAAATGTAATCCCGGCTATGGACAAACGGAATGTTAAAAACAATAACCTGTATTGCTTTCTATTTACTGCTCAGCCTGGCGACTGTCTGCGGACATGCCGCAGTACCAGGTCCTGTATTGAAAGACCTGTCGGGCAATGTGCAGCAGTTGAGTCAATATATAGGCCAGGGCAAATGGGTGGTTGTTGTCGTCTGGGCTGAAGACTGCGAGATCTGTAATGCTGAAATCGAAGCCCTTGATTTTTTTCATGAAGAACACAAGGACAAGGATGCTCAGTTACTAGGCGTATCGATTGACGGCCAGCAAAATATCAAACTCGCCCGTGATTTTGTCAAGCGTCATAATTTATCGTTCCCGAACCTGATCATTGAACCTGAAATGAGTGAGATACTTAAGTTTGGAGGGGGTAATTTTATTGGCACGCCAACCTTTTACATATATACGCCAGAGGGAGAAATCGTCGCCTCCCAGGCCGGTGCAGTATCAGGTGATATTATCGAAAACTTTATTCGCAGCTGGAAAAAGCCCTGATTCAGGCTACAGGGGGATAGACCATCTCCCATACAGGGATCAGTTGTTCAAGATACGCTTCAACCACTGGCCAATGTCTGCAATCTCAGCAGCAGACACTGAATGCCCCATAGAATACATGTTAAACTGGATATCCATCCCCTTTTCAAGCAGAAGGTCACGGGTAAATATACCTAGTTCTACCGGCACAACAGGATCCTGATTACCATGGCCGAGAAAGACGGGTATTCTGGCAATGTCTTCTGATTCATTAGAATCAAACGAATTCGGCAGCGGCAGGTAACAGGAAAGACCAATTATCCCGGCCAGCTGAGGTGATTGTCTCAGCCCCTGGTATAGTGCCATCGCACCGCCTTGCGAGAAGCCGGCGAGGACAATCCTGGATGCAGGGATACCCTGCTGAACCTGCTGATCAACAAGACTGGAGAGGATCTCTGCAGATGCCTCTATGCCTTCTGCATCTTCCTGTTCGTTGATCGCAATGCTGCGAATGTCATACCATCCACGCATCTCCATACCGCCATTAACGGTGATCGGTCTGATAGGTGCGTTAGGGAATATAAATCGAACCGGCAGGGTATCCGGTAATTCCAACATTGGGATGATAGATTCAAAGTCGTGTTTGTCCGCACCCAGCCCATGAGACCAGATGACACTTGCAACAGGATCCTTGCCCGTCTCCACGACCAGAATGTCACTTGTTATTGGCATTTTTATATGAACTGTTCGCCGCGCAGCAGGCAGTGCTGCGCAAGCTGGAAATTTTATATCTTCAGTTCACCGCCGTTCAGGCTATCCAGTGCTGCAAGCTCTGAACGCTTTCCGGAAGGGTCGGTGTAACGATCATTCAGCAACTCTGTTTGCTGATTTGCAGACTGTATAATAGCTTCCATTTTCCTGTGCGTTTTCTTGCCCCAACCGATCGGATTGACCTGGAACACGCTACGATTGAAACTAGTGCTTTGACGAAACGCAAGACGCAGGTTTGGATCTCCAGGGCCTTTCTGTTCAGGTATTCTTTTTTCAATATTTCTGGCTACCTTTCTTCGCCACCAGAAGTGAAGCAGCAGGTACACAGAGAACACGGATACAGCTGCAACGATTGCCAGTATTTTGTTCGCAGTAGCCCACGCGATCAACTGATTATGGTCCATTCCCAGGCCTGACAGGGTTACACCGGCAATTGCTGCTATTAGCACGGCAAAGACAGCATCGCCCCAAAGTACACGGGTACGCCAGCGAGTAATATAGCCTTTTACCTCAGGTACAATCGATTCCTCGATATATTTCGCCAGCTTTTCAATTCCGCCAACAATACGATATGAACGTTCCACCTCTACTTCTGCCATGCGGTCTGTAATATCAGCTAAATCTGCGTCACGTTTCGACTGAAAACGTGCCTTGCGTGTCTCATCGTCAATCTGTACAGCCGCTTTTTCATTATAAATGGTGAAGAAACGACCGGCAGTTAGCCCTTTTTGCGCCAGTGCCCTTTGCCAGGCTCCTACCACGTCTTCAGGATTGTCTTCCCTGGCCGCAGTATCAATCTGGTTTAGTATGTACAAAAATTTATTCGCATCCTGTCTGCCGACTGTTGCTTCGACAAGATGATTAAGGGTGTCCTGCATAGCACCGGGTTCAGGATGACGCGCATCAAAAAACAGCAATACCAGGTCAGACAGATCTATGATATGCGACGATATGCGCAAAATAGAGTTTCTTTGTGCATCAGCATCAAAGCCAGGCGAGTCAATAATAATTTTTCTTCTAATATGGTCGGCGTTGCTGGTTTTTAACTGCAAAAATGAATCAATTCTGCGTCCTTCACCTTCAGCTACTTTTTCGATTTCACGACTAATCTGGTAAAAGGGAAATCGTGCGTCGCCGTTTAATGCCATGCCTGGCAGAACACGTGGTTCACCTTCACCACCAAAGCAAATCACGGTAAATTTGTCATCAACTGCCTGATTCCCGGTCGTTTGCAAATCCTGCCCAAGATAGTCGTTAATAAAAGTAGATTTTCCCGACGAGAAAGTGCCGAGAATAGAAATCATAGGCCACCAGGCGATTCGCAGGGCAAAGGATTCATCTCTGCTTAACAGCCCCATACGGTAAGCCAGCTGATCAAGTTGCTTATAGGATACCAATGCTTCGGAAAGTACCGAGTTCTCCATGGTGATATGCTGTTCGAGCTTTGACAGCATTGACTTCAGGCGCTTTGTTGTACGCAACGTGAATGGCCACATTACCTTATTATCTCCTCTGGGTATTTCGAATATCTGTAAAGGTCAGTCTGCTATTCTAAACTCATCATGCCGATACTTAAACCCGGCGTGGTATTGAAAAGGGCTGGCTGGAAGACATGATGATGTTAAAACTATCCTGTTTAATACCTTCTGATCAGACGAGTATTTGCATAGGGATTGTTCGGATATGCATAGTTCACCTGGGCGGGTGCCACCATCGCTGCAGGCGCTGTCGCCGGTCTAGCAGGATTTACTACCTGGTTAGGCGCATAAGGCACTGGCTGCCTGGGATACAATGGTGGGGTAATCCTGTTATTTGCCTTACCATAGGGCCGTGAAGAGCCAAACGGCATCATCTTGTCTACCATATTAAACGGTGCTGATACGTTTCTGTTCAGTTGCCACATATTGTATTGCATGTGACTGACACTGGTATTCATCTCATTGACACTGCGTGTCATCGCCCTCATGTCCTCTGACATCGGACGCATATAGGCAGTTGATGTTGCAATATCAGACATCTTGTAAGAAATTTGATCCAGGTCCTTAGTTACCACCGCTGTCATCTCGCGAACGCTTTTGGACACATCGGCAATATCGTGAGTCAGGTTATAAATCAGGTAAAAACCATAAGACGCAAGAAGAATAAAGGCAACCAGCGATGGATATACGATTAACTCCCAACGGCGGGCGCTGGCTTCGAAACTATCCGCAAGCCTGCCCATGCACTCGGCACCGCCGGCAATCGCCTCAGCGTCAGCACTTAATGCATCCGTTTTATTTATTGTATTATCCATTCATGTTACCCCAATTATCTTATTAAAAATCCCCCGCTGCCCCCTTCTGCATAATGTCAAGAATGATTCTCTTCACATTCATGGCCTCTTCCTTGAGCTCAGGTGGTAACGGTTCGCCCCCATATATCATGAGGTCCATATTCAGGCTGTATAACCATGCCTGACCTTGTTTGTCTTCAACCAACGCTACCCGGCACGGTAAATAAGCCGAATATGCATCATTGTAATCCATCATTTTCGCCGCAGTAGCGGCGTTACAAAACATAAAAATCTGTGCGTGCCTGTATGGCTCACCCGTCATTGCTTCAACTTCCTTGTAAAGAGGAAGCTCACCCACATTTTTAATATTGTGGTCATTCGCAGCAATCTTCATGCTTTCAATTGCGTCATCTATTGAGACGCCTTCTGCAACCTTATATTTCCAGGTAGTTGCTTCAACCGCATTTCCGGCTTCAATAACATTTCCTACGAGTTCCTTGTAGGTATTAAACGCACCCGGATCAAACTCAGTCTGAAACTTCTTCAATTGCGGGTACATCATCCCTGCAACAACAACTGCGGCCAGGCCAACAATAGCCAATAAGTTACGTAACAGCCTGATTAAAAGCATCTTTTACTCCTTTCCTTTGGTGGGGTCTGATAGACATTGCTTTGTTTGCAGCTTAGTCACCAGTATTTTTTTTGTAGTGATTCTGCTATCGCGGGGTCATACTGCGATACGAACCGTGTAAGGTTAATCGCTTCTTGCTCCCGATGCAAATTTAAATAGCGTGGGATCGCGTTCTGATAAGCCCAGATTGCGCCTTCTCTATTACCTTGCTGCAGCAATAAATTACCGAGATCTGCAGCTGCTTCCGGCATCGCCGGATATTCAAACATCAGTCTTTCGAATTCTGCCTGCGCCGGCACAGTATTACCATCCCAGTGCAGGCGCCTGGCTTTTTCCAGTGCTGCGAAATACTTGGTTTTATCCTCTAATTTATCAACGCCCATCACTCCTCGAGGACTCTCTAGCCCTTGTGAGGACGCCTGATCCTGAAGCAACTGCTGAGTACCATAACTCTGTTCTACAGGCTGATTTCCAGTCGCCGTATTGCGGTATATGTCACTGCCTCCTGCTGATCCAGTATTATCTGCAGTGTCCGTGCTACTGAACTCTGGATCATAATTATCAGGCGGGAAACCTGCTTCAGCGGTGGGTTCAACAGCCTGTGTGGCCTGCATATCACTGCCAAATTCTGACATTGGTAGTTTTTTCTCATTGACGCCCTGCAGGACGGTGTCCCAGGGATCATTATTTAATTTTTCTGGCTTTGCGCTACTTTCTGCCTGCGGCGCCTCGGCACTGACTGCATCACTCTGAATATCAGACATGGCCGGCGTAACATTGGAAGGCTCTACCGTCTGCGGCTCTACTGTCTGCGGCTCTATTGTCTGCGGTTCTACCGTCTGAGGCTCTACCGTCTGAGGCTCTACTGTCTGAGGCTCTACTGTCTGAGGCTCTACTGTCTGCGGCTCTACCGTCTGAGGCTCTACTGTCTGCGGCTCTATTGTCTGCGGCTCTACCGTCTGAGGCTCTACTGTCTGCGGCTCTATTGTCTGCGGTTCTACTGTCTGAGGCTCTACTGCCTGGGGTTCTACTGCCCGTGAAGGTTCTCCTGCTACAAGTTCTGTTACTTCAGTTTTTACTGTTGGCTCAAGCGCTTCAGTGCTATTTTCAGTTTGATTAACTACAGGCCTCATATTCTTCCCGGCAGCCTGCGATTGAAGTCTGTCTTTTTCTGTGTTTGTAATACTACTGCCTGCATCACCCGCAGCCACTTGTAAAGTCTTGCCTGTCAGGCGATTAAAATCTTCTCTTAGCGCATCGCGAGATAGAAAAAGAAACACGCACGATAGCAGCAGAGTAATTGACAATAAGTGACAAAGCAGCCAACGAAACATCTTCATAAAAGTTCTCTGTCCTGGATGAGTTTTTTACGTAAGGAGACCTCAATGAAATCTGTATGATTATTATTGAGATTCAAAAATTGTGAGGCGAGGGCTAAAATCATTTGTACGAAATAATCACGTCTACATATGAAAACTGGAAATAAATCTTTTCTAATTCCTATTCTTCGTCAACGACAGATGTGACAGGTAATACTACTTCTTGGCCTTCACTGACTTTTTCTTCTTTTTAACCGCCCTGGTGTTGAACAGGCTTCTGGATAAACGCCAGACTTCACCTGCTGCCTTGTTCGCCGGCAACATCTCAAATACCGCCAGGCCTTCACTAAATGCCCTGCGATATGCAGTACGCTGGTAAAGGTAACTCTTCTGCATCTTCAGGCCATTGATCATGTTCAAGGCCTCCATTGCTTCTTCAGTCTCAGTAACTTTGGGGTGTGTGTCTGCCCTGTTCATCAGGCCAGTAACAATGGTTCCCTCTTTACAGTTCTTTCGTATTAAATCCATGAAACGTTGCGTCGACCAGACATCAGCCTGAGAAGGAGCCACCGGTATGACTATACGACCGGCCATTGCCATGGCCTTTTCCATAGAGGGTATGTCAGCAGTACCTACGTCTACGATAATTTCATCCCACTCCTTACCGGTCTTACTATTTAACTCCTGAAATACGGGTACTAAGGGCACATACTCCATTTCTTCGCGAACATACATGACATCAGTGAGACTGCCCTGAGGATCAAGATCAATGGCTGCTGTTTTCTTTCCCTGAGTAGCCAGCCAAATTGCCAGATTGAATGCAACTGTACTTTTACCAGTACCACCTTTAAAGTTACCAACCAGTGTAATCACAACTATCTCCCCTGAGTCTGAGCCGGTATATCAAGTCTCTGATAATCCTGCGGCAACATAAATAAACTCGCATCGGGCTCTTGCACAATAATATTTTGCAGTTCCCTTACTGATCCATTTGGAAAAGCTTCACGAATTGTGATGCCCAACTCCACATCGTACCAGCGCGTACCAGACTGTGTCTTCCCATCCACTGATGTCATGGTCACTTCCCAACGTTCAGTATTTCTACCATTGACATTTTCCTTAGCTGTCATTATGGCATTAATGCTGGCCCCACTTGGTAATTTCTCACGCAGGGTAATACCGCGATTTTTATCCAGCCACTGCTCCATAGTAAATGACTGTTGATTTGGTCCAACCCGTGTAATCTTCCAATGAATAGACTCTAAGCCATTCACTTCTTCCACACCGAGGTTCACACATTTAGCATCCGGCATATTTTCACACGGGTTCATCACCACGTCACCCGGCATTGACAATGGCGCCGGCGATTTCTGCTCTATATATTCCTTTCGTGCCGGGTAAAGAACTCTCATCAACCCGCTACCAGCGAAATACTGCTGCACCACTTCCCCCTGCGGAGTTGTCATTTCAATACGCACAGATTTATTCCTGGATACATACAGTTTCATATGGGTAGGCTGCATTCCGGGCGCGCTCTGCACTGCCTCAGCGGAGAAAGAATGAGAAAATGCATAGACATCAGATGCCAGCAAAAACATTGAGCATATCAATATGATAATTGCAGATTTCATAAGCCTGGCCTCATAATTAACAAACCCTCATTGATTAGTCATTGTCCTTAAGAAAACCTGCAATACAGTGTACTGAACTGAATCAGATTGTTCTCTCAAGTAAATTCATCACAATTTTTCGTTACCGTATTACCAGAAACCTGTACCTGAATTAGGCATCCAGCCATTTCCCATGCCAAAAGGGGAACCACTTCCGGAGTTACCGCCAAAGGGGAAACCACTTCCGGAGTTACCGCCAAAGGGGAAACCACTTCCGGAGTTGCCGCCAAAGGGGAAACCACCCATACCGCCGTTGCCCGGCCAGTAACCAGATTGATACCCTGGCTGATACCCTGGCTGATACCCTGGCTGATACCCTGGCTGATACCCTGGCTGATACCCTGGCTGATACCCTGGCTGATTACCTGGCCTGTAAGATGGATATGCCCTGTTGTTATAATGACCAGGCATGCTTCTCTGACTGCTGCCTGGGTAAACAGGAACCTCTCCAAGAGACTGTGGATCAATAGATTGAGAACTCTCAGTTAAGGAAGACGGAGCCACCTTCGTCAATTCCGCTTCAGGCTGACCATAAAGTCCCATACCCAGGGTTTTGTCTTCCTCTAACGGCGGGTATTTTGATTCATCGATCGCATCCGCAGACTGTGCATTTTGCTTCTCAGACCAGAGGTTCTTATCGCTTGAAACCTGGTTCCCCTCATCAATTAAAGGCCTGCTGCCTTCAAACCATGGGTTTTGTGCCGATGCAGAATAAATTGAAAGCGCGGGAACAAGCAACAGCCCGAAAAGTACAATAACAGCGCTATAATTTGAAAAAGACCTGTGACTTTCACTCGCCTCATTCATTTCATTAAACCTGATAAAAAAATCATTTCTTTCCAGGTCCTGGCGGTTTCAGGCGAATTCCACGCCTTGCATTAGGATTAACCTTTTTCTTTGCAACTTTCTTAATGGATTTGCTCTCAACTGCAGGGGCAGTTTTCTTTACCGCTTTTTTCGCACGATTTTTCTTCTTCGCCTCTTCTGCCTGACGGGCCTCTTCAGCCTTGCGAGCTTGTTCTGCCTGACGGGCTTCTTCTGCCTGACGGGCTTCTTCAGCCTTGCGAGCTTCCGCCTGATGGGCTTGTTCTGCCTGACGGGCCTCTTCGGCCTTGCGAGTTTCTTCTGCCTGACGGGCCTCTTCGGCCTGACGGGCTTGTTCTGCCTGACGGGCCTCTTCTACTTTACGGATCTCTTCGGCCTTGCGAGCTTCCGCCTGATGGGCTTCTTCTACTTTACGGATCTCTTCGGCCTTG
>Ga0316197_10003857_pt1 | contig 10676 bp, 8 predicted proteins | sample OudBiesiAoxic_MG_FD_204939 | JGI IMG/M metagenome (GOLD analysis project Ga0316197, IMG submission 204939) | Coastal sediment microbial communities from Oude Bieten Haven, Netherlands - site A oxic | ecosystem: Environmental > Aquatic > Marine > Coastal > Sediment | place: Netherlands... | reverse complement strand
AATGCCAAACAAGTATGCCCGTACTGCTTGATGATTGTTTAAGGATTTAAATAATTGCCAAATACATATAACAGCCAATGCCGGTACCATAAAATAAAGCATCGAATTAGGTAAGTTAAACCATCGCTGAGAAATAATTTCATGAGTTAATGGCAACCAAGCACTTACCACAACAATACAAAGTACTAAAGCGATCCCCCAATGTTTAGCCACATCATAATATCTATCAGCTAACTCCTGAGGTAACTTGATCACTAACCAACACGCACCTAATAACGCATAGGCACAAATAGTTGCAAAACCACAGAATAGAGTGAAAGGTGTAAACCAATCAAACCATCCTCCCGCATAACTTCTAGCATCGACTTCGATACCTTGTAGCATCGCACCTAGCATGATCCCTTGAGTTGCAGCAGCGGCAATGGAACCTGCAAAGAATGCGATAGACCAAACAAACTTCCCACGTTTAGTTCTAAATCGATACTCAAATGAAACACCACGTAATACTAACCCCAGTAGCATAATAATTAACGGTGCATAAAGTGCTGGCATCACAATCGAGTAAGCAAGTGGAAATACAGCAAATAATCCACCGCCTCCAAGCACCAACCAGGTTTCATTACCATCCCAAACAGGTGCAATGCTATTCATCATTAAATCTCGTTCTGCTTCATTAGTTGCTTTGGGAAAAAGAATGCCTATTCCCAAATCAAATCCATCTAGCACAACATATATTAATACGGCAAAACCAATCAACCCGTACCAAATTAAAGCGTAATCCATATGTTTCCCCTAAGGTAGTCTGTTCGGATGTGAAGCAGGCGGCACTTCAGCACCATCAGGAAGTCGAGCCTCTAACGCTTGCTCATAGCGTGTAGGCGATTTTTGCATTAAGCGAATGATATAAAAGAACCCAGCCCCAAAAACACACAGATAAACAATAACAAATGCGGTTAAAGACCAAGTTATTGCAACTGCGTCTATTGGTGACGCAGAGTCAGCAGTTCTTAATAATCCATACACAGTAAATGGTTGCCTACCCACTTCAGTGGTTATCCAACCAGAGATTAAAGCGGCAAAACCAGCAGGACCGAATAAAACACAGGCTTTGTGAAATAATGGTGTTTGATAAAGCTTACCTTTTTTACGAAGCCATAAACTGACAAGACCAATCATCAACATACCAAAACCAATACCCACCATTACCCTGAAACTCCAAAAAACAATCGAAACGGGTGGATGATCAGCTTCAGGAAAAGCATCAAGGCCTTGTACTCTGCCGTTAAGTTCATGGGTTAAAATAAGACTACCTAACTTAGGAATAGCTACCTGATATTTCATCTCTTTAGCTTGGTCATCTGGTATGCCGAACAGGATCAGGGGAGCACCGTCATGAGAGTCATAATGCCCTTCCATCGCAGCTATTTTTGCGGGTTGATGTTGCATCGTATTTAAACCATGAAAATCACCAACAATAATTTGCAGTGGCGCGACAATAACAATCATCCACAACGCCATTGAAAACATAGTTTTGGCTAGCGGGTTATGATTTGCTTTAATTAGGTGGTACCCCGCTACTGCAGCCACCACAAAGGCAGTCGTCAGATAAGAGGCTAACAACATATGCACTAAACGGTATGGAAATGAAGGATTAAAAACAATCGCTAGCCAATCTTCTGGAATAAATTGCCCAGCTTCATTTATCGAATACCCAGCAGGTGTTTGCATCCAACTGTTAACCGACAAGATCCAAAAGGCCGAGAGAAAAGTACCAAAAGCAACAACACAGGTAGCAGAGAAATGTAGTTTTCTGCCCACTTTTTTCATACCAAATAGCATCACCCCGAGAAACCCAGCCTCTAGGAAAAATGCCGTTAAAATTTCATAGCCCATTAATGGCCCAAGGATAGGACCCGTTTTATCAGAGAATACACTCCAATTAGTACCAAATTGATAGCTGAGTACAATCCCACTAACTACGCCCATGCCAAAAGTAACAGAGAATATTTTCAACCAATACTTATAGATTTGAATATATTTGTCATCGTTGGTTTTCAGCCATAGGCCTTCTAATACAGCTAAGTAAGAGGCGAGCCCGATAGTAAATGATGGGAATATAATGTGGAAAGACACAGTAAATGCGAATTGAAACCGTGCCAGATCTAATGCCAAAGTGTCCATAATCACTCCTAATTTGTATAGGATCATGTACGCTTCTTGAAGCAATAAAGATCAAGTTTTATCTAATGTTTTTTATCAGCTCACTCTCTTTCAGGGTAGGTTTTTATATAAAAAAACAAACAATATATACTCAGGTCAATGCCATCTATAGCACCAATTTATTCACTCTCTAAAGTCAAATTTATTTATTAATATTAGAGAGATATAATATATTTACGGCCTATTTAACCAGTCATTAAGACTGTGTAAAGCCTTCTTAACTAACTTAAATTACGATTAACGAAAATGAAAGAGAAAGTGCAATTACATTTAATTATAAGAGATAGTTTGTATTGCTTAATTGAAAGCGTGTGATTAAATCGATAATAGATTATTGCAAAATAATTTAATGTAGAAATTAGTGACGATAGCAGTGTTGTATCACTTTGCTTGAGCCAATAAATAAGCCTCTGTAAATAATGATGTTTAACGATGGTCAAATAAAATTCTCTTTTTAAACACTCCTTTAAATATCATCACTTCATTTATACCCCGCTTTTATAACCCTCGCAGCGATTCCTACCGTGTTCCTTGCTTTGGTATAAAGCAAAATCTGCTTGTTTAATTAACTCGACAGATTTAATGTTTAATTGAGGGACCATTGATGCTACACCTAAACTGATTGTGACATGCTTGTATGGCGACTCACTATGGGAAATATTTAAATTACTCACTGCAAGCCTTACCTTTTCAGCTACTAAAGCACCTTCTTTATTATCACTTTCTAATAATATAACAAACTCCTCACCACCATAACGGGCCAAAAAGTCAGTAGGTCTATTAATAGTTTTTTGGATAGTTTGGGCCACTTTTTTTAAACAATCATCGCCCGCTATATGTCCGTAAGTATCGTTAAATTTTTTGAACTCATCTATATCAATGAGTAAAAGAGTTAACGGTTGTTGGCTACGCGTTTTCACCAACCATAAATAATTAAGCGTTTTATCTAACCACCGCCTATTAAATACATCAGTCAGCCCATCTACTTGTGACAATGACTCTAATACCGCATTCGATTTTTCAAGTTTATCATTTCTCTCATTAACCATATCGATAGCTGCATTAAAACCAATAATTAAATCACCTATTTCATCTTTTTTGTAACCTTTAATATGTGTCAGGGATTTTTTCTGCAATACCATTTCCCTAACAGATTCCGCAGCCTTTTTTAATGGATTAAAAAAGAAGAATAAAAAAAACATAATCGCCAAAAAAACAGAAAGACTCACAATGATTCCATTAATAATTGCAGTTCGTAAACTTTCGTTTATTAATTGATAAACCTTGGACACAGGTGTTCTTACCATAACAAACCAATCTGGAGAGTTAATATCAGCCGTAGCTGCTAACATCTCACCTTCAACTGATGTAACTGTATTGCCATATCCATTAAAGCCCGCCATTACCTCGTCGAGGAATGCATCCATCCCTTTTTTTGGAGTTGTTTTTAGCACTAGATTTGGATCGCTCGATGCTAAGAATATTTGATTTGCTCTTGAAATGACTAATATATCGCTTCGTTCACTAAAGTCTTTATCAAAGATATACTCCATAAATCCGGGACGGTTCAAGAAGATTGGTGCTTCTAATATACCTAATACCTTCCCATTTTGATCTCTTAACGCTTTTGCGATCACAACCAGTACTTCACCCATAACTTCAGAACGAAATGGTGAACTAATAATAACGCCTTGACTATTATTAGCCTTTCTCAACCATTCGTAATCAGTCGTTACTAAGTTTTTTCTACCTGGAATAACCGGATATTCAGCTATAGCGCCCTGTCCATTTGGGCTTATAACTGCAAAGCCCTGCGGAAAAAAATCAGTAAAAACAATATTATTTTTAATGATTTCCGTTATAAAGGCTTCTGATTGTATTTTTTTAGGAGGAATTTTATCAGCTAAAGCAACCAAAAAATTCGTACGCATTGTTATTTTTTTTTGAATGTCTTTTGCGATATATTTGGCTTGTGTATATTGCTCATTATTGATTTGTTTTTTTATTTCAGCCTTAAGCATTAAAAAATTGTAAATTTGAAGCGGCGTAAAAGCAACGATAATAAACACCGCAACATAAAAAGATAATTTAGTGGAAATACGAGATGGTTTCACTCCATCTAAAATAGTTATCATCTACTCATAATTTATTAGTTAATACACAGAGGCAAACATACCTCTTTTATTATATAAAAGTTAGTTGTTTTTTTGATAACATTGCGACTCATCATGAAATTATTTGTTTGAAACAATACTCAGTTATTAGCGGCTATTAATTTTCACAATGTGATATTTAAAGTGGCAGTAAGGCGTATCAACAAGTAACACTAGGGGGAGAGATTGGGCCATAACAAATTACCTTCGTGTATTTAAAACTACACCACTAAAAACTAGGTTGATTATGAATTTTAATCAAAATTTATGATCCCTAAACTACTGTTAACAACTCCTTCTTGTTATGCACTCCGTAGCCAATATCCACTTTTTACTCACTCTAATAACATTTCATGAATCCTTTCAATTTATTGAACAATAGGAATTAATTCATATCGGCGATTAATCACGATTAATTTAACAAACTCTCCTTTAGCAACTTGTTTGATTGCGCTTTTAACAGAACTTGTTATGATTTGCGGCGATTATAGTCGGGGGGCCATTGGCTGAGAACGATGTGATATCAATATTAATTGATAAAACATCGATACCCGTTGAACCTGATACAGTTAACACTGACGCAGGGAACTATGTTGAAACCATTCCTCTGGCATTCCTTTGCTTTATATTGGTTGATATTAGTTCCGATCGCGTTGTGAACGGAGCCATTATGTCTGACCTTACGCATAACACTATTTGTAACCCTATTCGCACACCGATAGTATTGACTATTGCTGGCTCTGACAGCAGTGGCGGTGCTGGTATTCAAGCCGATATTAAAGCAATTTCAGCAACCGGTAGTTACGCATGTTCTGCGATCACAGCGATTACTGCGCAAAACACACAGGGCGTATCTGCTATCTTTCCAATCCCCCTTGAACATGTTGAAAAACAATTAGATGCTGTGTTTAGTGACCTCAATATTATCGCGGTTAAAGTAGGTATGTTAGCCGACTGCGAGATAATCAAGGTAGTGGCAAAAAAACTAAAGCAGTACAATCCGCCTTTTTTAGTAATTGATCCTGTGATGGTGACCACCAACGGAGATTTATTATTAGAAAACGCTGCGATTCAAACCCTAAAAACTGAATTACTGCCAATGGCTGATTTAATTACCCCTAATCTGCCTGAGGGTGCAGCATTAATTGACAGTCACATTCCCACCAGCGAACAACAGATGCAGACAATGATTGATGCTTTACGTCAGTTGGGTGCTAAAGCCGTGTTATTAAAAGGTGGGCATTTAGAACAAGATGAAAACAGTAATGATTTATTAATTTTGACCAACTCAGTACAGCAACTCACGGCAAAACGTATTAGTACTAACAATAACCATGGAACAGGCTGCACCTTATCTTCAGCGATAGCTTCGTATTTAGCTCAAGGCCATGAATTATCAAAAGCAGTTCAGCTTGGTAAAGATTATATTACCCAAGCATTACAACATGCTGACCAACTTAACATTGGTCAAGGTCGCGGCCCTGTAGATCATTTTTATTTATTGAATCAATAAGTGCTTACCATGACAAACAACTTATCGTCACAACCATCAAGTTCAGTAGTACAAAGTGCGCCCAGCATTGATATTCACAATGCCAGTTTACGCTATCACAATAGTGAGCAGCATGTATTGTCGTCACTGACTATGCATATTCCAGCGGCGCAATGGACTTGTATTCTGGGGCGTAGTGGCTGCGGTAAAAGCTCTTTATTACGTTATTTGGCGAACTTATTAAGCGATAAAGTACAATGGTCTGGGCAACTATCCACCAGCACAGATGTTGCACTGCAAGGTCAAATTGCCTATATGGCACAACAAGATTTATTAATGCCCTGGTTATCGGTATTAGATAACGTACTGCTCAGTGAGAAATTCACACCTAACCCAAAGCCGTCACAGCGTGATAAAGCAAAGCAATTATTACAGCAGGTTGGTCTTGAACAACAAGCCCATTATTTACCACAGCAATTATCTGGTGGAATGCGGCAACGTGTTGCATTAGCCAGAACCTTAATGCAAAACAAGCCTGTTGTTTTAATGGATGAGCCTTTCTCTGCGTTAGACGCAGTAACACGCTATCGCTTGCAAAACTTAGCACATGAATTATTAAAAGATAAAACCGTAGTGTTAATTACGCATGATCCACAAGAGGCAATCCGTTTAGCAAACCAGCTTTATATTATGCAAGGATATCCCGCATCTGCAGAATCATTAGATGTGCCTAGCACTCCTGCACCAAGACAATTTAATGCACAATGCGCTGAGCTTCAGCAAACGATTCTTGACCGTTTGGAGCGAGATTATGCGTAATTTTCTTGCCATGTCAGGTTTAACTAAGTCGCTTAAAAGCAGTGATAAAACACTCCCGTCAGTGTTACGTATCCTGTTCACTTTTATGATTATAATTGCGATTTGGCAAATGATTGTGATGCTCTTTGAGCTGCCCTCTTTTATTTTACCCGAGCCGTTATCGGTATTAGAACGCCTAATTACACGTTATGAAGTGCTGTTAAAACATAGTTGGGTGACCACACAGGAGATACTTTTAGGGTTATTACTAGGACTTTCCATGGGCCTATGTTTTGCGTTACAGATGTTGTTGTTTAAACCCATTAAGCGGTGGTTATTACCGATCCTGATCACCAGCCAAGCGATTCCCGTTTTTGCGATTGCACCTATTTTAATGATCTGGTTAGGTTACGGTATTTCATCAAAAATAGTAATGGCGGCCATGATCATCTTTTTCCCCGTGACTACCTGCTGCTACGACGGGTTAAAGAATACCCCCACCGGTTACCTTGATTTAGCTAAAACCATGGGCGCGACTAAATGGAAGATGTTACGTCATATTCAACTACCCGCTGCTTTACCTACTTTAGCGTCTGGTATTCGTGTAGCTGTGGTTATTGCACCGATCGGTGCGGTTGCTGGTGAATGGGTAGGTTCGAGCGAAGGTTTGGGTTATTTGATGCTCCAAGCTAATGCGCGAATGTTAATCGATGAAATGTTTGCGGCCTTATTTATCTTGTCCGCGCTCTCTGTGAGTTTATATTTTATTACTGATAAGTTACTAAAAAAGCTAATCCCCTGGGAGAGCTAAATGCGCCGTTTTAAATAAACCTAAACTAAATCTAAACCTAAAAATAATTGACATAAAAAATACTATAAGGAAATACAACACATGAAAAAGAGTTTCATTTTAACTGCATTGTCTCTAACGGCGGCATTATTTTCATTCTCCGCGCAAGCAGAAGATAAAAAAGTCACGCTGATGTTAGATTGGTTTGTTAACCCTAACCACGGTCCAATTGTTATTGCACAACAGCTTGGTTATTTTAAACAGCAAGGTTTGTCTGTCGATATTCAAGAACCTGCAGACCCAAGCATGCCACCAAAACTAGTTGCCGCTGGTAATATTGACTTGGCAATTACTTATCAGCCAAACCTAATCATTGATGTGGCAGAAGGTTTACCACTAGTGCGTTCTGCCACTTTAATAGCAACCCCACTTAATACATTAATGGTATTAGACAACGGTAAAATTGATTCACTCAGCGACCTTAAAGGTAAAAAAGTCGGTGTGGCTATTTCAGGTAGTGAAGAAGCAACAATCGGCAAAATGTTAGAAACAGTGCAGCTCAATTATCAAGATGTAGAAATAATTAACGTCGGTTGGGCATTGTCGTCTTCATTAGCATCAGGCAAAGTCGACGCCATTTGGGGTGGATTACGTAACTTTGAAACTAACCAGTTGGAACTGGAAGGATTTAAAGCTAAAGCTTATTTCCCTGAAGAGCATGGTGTTCCTGTCTATGACGAATTGGTATTTGTTGCAAATGCAAATAAGTACGATGCCCAAATGATTAAAGCCTTTAACAAAGCGATAGAGCAAGCCACTATTTATATCGTTAACCACCCACAACAAGCGTGGAATGAATTTGTTAGTTACGCACCTGATACATTAAATAATGAGTTAAATAAACGTGCATGGCGCGATACGTTAACCCGCTTTTCATTACGCCCTGCTGCTATTGATTTAAAGCGTTACGATGATTATGCACAATTTATGTTTGATAACAAACTGATTAAAAGTCTTCCAAAAGCAAAAGGTTACATGCCAATATTCGAGTAGTTAATGCACTCATATCAGATTTAAATGGACAACTAAAAAACAGCGAGAGAATCATGAACCATGAAGATTTAATTAGTGCTTGCCAGTCTGACTGGGATGCCTACACACAGCACCCATTTGTGATGCAATTAGGAAACGGTAGCTTAGCACAGCCGTGCTTTTTGCATTACCTGAAACAAGATTTCTTGTTCTTAAAGCAATATGCGCGTGCTTATGCATTGGCCATTTATAAAGCCAATACGCTAGCAGACATGCGTAAGGCGTTACCTAGTGTACATGCCTTACTAGATTCCGAGATTAGTCACCATGTAACTTACTGCGCAAATTGGGGCTTAACAGAAGCAGACTTAGAAGCAGAGGATGAAGACTTTGGTACTGTCGCTTACACTCGTTACGTGTTAGATGCAGGCATGACCGGTGACCTCGTTGATTTATACGCAGCATTAGCACCCTGCTCTATTGGTTATGCAGTAATTGGACGTTTATTAGTAAATGATAAAAACACTAAAATAATTGGGAACGAATTTGCTAGTTGGATTGATTTATACAGCGGCGAAGAGTTCCAGCAAAGTGTTGCAAATGGTGCGCAACATTTTGACCAGTTACTGGCTGAAATAGACATTAACAGCAAACGTGGTCAACACTTGGTAAAAGTATTTAAAACAGCAACCAGAATGGAAGTTGCCTTCTGGCAACAAGGTCTAAACGCCGCTATTTAAATATACGTTGTGCAAAATAAAAACAGAAGTAGAGGAGCAAATATGTCAGTAATAGCAACAGAAAAACGACAAATGATCACTAATGCCTTACAAGTGTTGCGCGAACAAAAACCATTAGTGGTAAACATCACTAATTATGTGGTGATGAACAATACTGCTAATGCATTATTAGCAATTGGCGCCTCACCTATTATGGCGCATTCTCGCCAAGAAATGGCTGAAATGATGTCATTTAGTGGTGCGTTAGTCATTAACATTGGCACCTTAGATAGCCAGTGGATACCACGTATGATCTACGCGGTTGAACAAGCAAACCTCAACAATAAAGTGGTGGTATTAGACCCAGTAGGTTGTGGTGCAAGTACTTTACGTACTGAAACATCACGCCAAATTGCAACACTTGCAAAACAGTTAATTATTAGAGCTAATGCTTCTGAAATCATTGCTTTAGCAGGAGAAAAAGCACAAGGCAAAGGTGTCGATTCACTTGATAGCAGTGAAGCGGCAGTTGGCGCTGCGCGTTACTTAGTTGAAACTTATCAATGTAATGTGGTTATTTCTGGCGAAGTCGATTACATCATCAATGCGGAGAGTGAAATATCACTGCATAATGGTGATGCAATGATGCCTAACATCACAGGAATGGGCTGTAGTTTAAGTGCATTAACCGGTGCTTTTGCAGCGATTGGTGAAAATACAGGTTTAGCGGCTGCTGCCATATTTGGTATCGCAGGAGAAATCGCAGCGGAGCAATCTGCTGGACCAGGAAGTTTACAAATGAACTTATTAGACGTGTTATATCAATTAGATGATAAAGCGATTATGGCACACTTAAAAATGACTATTAATAAATAATACGGTCGTTACTGGATCAGTAAGTGAAAGTGACCTTATTACTTTCACTCTACTCCATCATATTCTTTGCTATTGCTGTTTAGTACTATTGATTAGCATTGCTGTTTAGCATTTCAACTTAACATTGATATTTGGCAACGATATTTAGCAATGCTATTTACATAATCCATTTTTTTATTGTATCCGACACAGGAAGGCACCATGAACCCATACCGTTTATATCTAGTCACAGACGATCAACAGGACCTTTATACATTAATTAATGTTGTTAAAGAAGCCGTTGCAGGTGGTGTCACCATGGTGCAAGTGCGCGAAAAGAGTAACGATATACAATCTTTTATAACGCGAGCTCAAGTGGTTAAAACCATACTTCAAGGCACTGGTGTTCCACTAATTATTAATGACCGAGTTGATGTTGCTTTAGCGGTAGATGCCGATGGCGTGCATTTAGGTCAATCGGATATGCCAGCACAAATGGCAAGAACATTAATTGGTCCAAATAAGTTGTTAGGTTTATCGATAGAGAATGAACAACAATTAATGGAAGCCAATACACTACCATTGGATTACATTGGTTTAAGTGCAATATTTGCTAC
>Ga0316197_10003856_pt1 | contig 10679 bp, 11 predicted proteins | sample OudBiesiAoxic_MG_FD_204939 | JGI IMG/M metagenome (GOLD analysis project Ga0316197, IMG submission 204939) | Coastal sediment microbial communities from Oude Bieten Haven, Netherlands - site A oxic | ecosystem: Environmental > Aquatic > Marine > Coastal > Sediment | place: Netherlands... | reverse complement strand
CGCCGGCCGGGTCTTCCCGTTGGACGACAGGACCCACGATGCGGCCGTCGCGCGTGTCAGCCACTTGCCGCATGCCCTGGCAACGGCGCTGATGGCCACGGCGGCCAGCGACGAGGACGCAGGGCTGGCCGCCCGCATGGCGGCGGGCAGTTTCCGTGACGGTACGCGTGTGGCAGGGACGAACCCCGAGCGGACCGAGGCCATGATCACCGAGAACGCAGCCCACGTGGCCCCCTTGTTGCGGCGTGTCAGCGCGATGCTGGACGGGCTGGCCGACGATCTGCAGAACGGTGAGGATGTCTCCACCTTCTTCGCCGCCGCAGCGCGGGCACGCCAGCGCACCGACGGCGCCGCGCGCACCACGGGGCGGCTGGAACTCGATCCGCAGGATGCCCCCGCGGTCCGAAGACGACTGTTGGAGATCGGCCGTGGTGGAGGTCAGTTCATCGCGATGGACGAAACCCGGACGACGGCGCACTACCGGTTGTGAACCGGCCCCGGGACCGCTCGCCGACGTCACTCAGGCGCCAGCGGCTGCATCAGGTGGGCGCCGTTGTTGCGCACCGAGTTGACATCCCGCGACACCGGGTAGGCCTCGAGTTCCCCGGGAGCGGCCGGGACCAGGAGGCCCTGCACCTGCTGAGCCTCCGATCCGGGATCCAACCATGCGGCCCGACGATCACGCGGAACGTGCAGCGGCATCCGATCGTGGATGCGGCCCAGGTCGTCGGTCGCTGATGTTGTCAGGACCGTCGCTGTCCAGCGCCAGGCATCCGGATCGTCGGGGTCTCCCGCGGGGTCCTTCCAGAATTCGTACAGCCCAGCCATGGCCAGGATCGACCCATCCGCGGGCCGGATGAAGAAGGGCTGCTTCAACGGCTTGCCACTGCGGCCGAGCGGGGCGTCGGGCTCGCTGGGTGTGTACCACTCGTAGTAGCCGTCAGCCGGGAGCAGGCAACGGCGGCGGGCGAAGGCGGCCCGGAACGACGGTTTGGTCGCGGCCGTCTCGAGTCGGGCATTGATCAGCCGCGAACCGATCTTGGGGTCCTTGGCCCACGACGGGATCAACCCCCATCGGGCGATTCCGAGTTCACGATGGGTCTCATCCTCGCCGCGCCGCGCGCGCTGCACGACGACGTGGATCTTCTTGGTGGGGGCGACGTTGTAGTCGGCCTGCAGCGGCTCCTCGGGAGCCCGCTGGACCTCGAACTCCGTCACGAGGGTTGCCGTGTCCTTGCTCGCCGCGTATCTGCCGCACATGCCACCAGAGTGCCATTGCCGACAAGCAACACCCCCGGCCGACGTCAGGAATCGACCGGGGGTGTGACGAAGTCTTCTAGTGGTAGGCCACCACGTCTATCTGGGCCCGCTCAGTTCCCGAGAGGGGCTGCGCAGTCGCCCAACTGGTGGGCACGAACCTACGCGTCCACTTCGGCCGCCGATCCTTCTGCCCGGGGATCTCCGGGCCTTGGAAGCCCAGGTCCTCCAGCGGATCCAGTATTCGCGAGGCCTGATCCTGGTCCAGTGATACGTGAGCCGCGATCACGGCGTCGTCACTTCGTGGGTTCGGCACCTGCATGATCCACCTCCGTTCACAGATCCTTGTCTTGACAGGACCTATACTACATGTGAACGGAAGGTGAACAAAACTTCGCAGGTGTGTTGCATGTCGCGGCGGTGGGGCCTGTTCCTTGGACTCAGGCCTGCGGGGGGGTGAAGCTCTTGGTGCGCTGCATGCCGGCGGCGCGCCCCTTCCCCGAGATGACCAGGGCCATCTTGCGGGATGCCTCGTCGATCATCTCGTCGCCGAGCATGACCGCACCCTTGGCGCCACCCTCCGCGGAGGTGAAGTAGGCGTAGGCGTCCAGGATCAGCTCGGCGTGGTCGTAGTCATCCTGCTTGGGCGAGTAGACCTCGTTGGCGGCCTCGACCTGACCCGGGTGCAGCACCCACTTGCCGTCGAAGCCCAGAGCCGCGCTGCGGCGGGCGACCTTCGTGTAGCCGGCGACGTCGCGGATCTGCAGGTAGGGACCGTCGATGGCCTGCTTGTCGTAGGTACGCGCGGCCATGAGGATCCGCATGAGGATGTAGTGGTAGGCGTCGGCCTCCTCGTAGCCGGGGGGCTGTTCCCCGACAACCAGCGACTTCATGTTGATGCTGGCCATGAAGTCGGCCGGGCCGAAGATGATGGTCTCCACGCGCGGGGAGGCCGCGGCGATCGCGTCGACGTTGACCAGGCCCTTGGCGTTCTCGATCTGCGCCTCGATGCCGATGCGGCCCACTTCGAAACCCATCGTCTTCTCGATCTGGGTCAGCGTCGTGTCCAACCAGTTGACCTGCTCGGCTGTCTGCACCTTCGGCAGCATGATGCAGTCGAGGTTCTGGCCCGCGTTCTCCACTACCTCGATGACATCGAGGTAGGTCCAAGCAGTGGTGAGGTCGTTGACCCGCACCACCCGGACCTTGTCCTCGTAGCCGCCCTCGTTGAGCGCCGCCACAACGTTCTTGCGCGCATCCGGCTTGGCAATGGGTGCGACGGAGTCCTCGAGGTCCATGAAGATCTGATCGGCGGGCAGTCCCTTGGCCTTCTCGAGCATCTTGGGACTGGAGCCGGGAACGGCCAGGTTGGAGCGGCGGGAGCGCAATTCGCGCCCACCGGTGTTCGCGGACTCCTCAGCCATGGGTTCACCTTCCGTCAACTGGCCCTCACGGGCGCGTCATTGCCCACCGTCGAAGCGGCGGAGGTTTGTTACTCAACAGTAACCGTGGGCTCCGTCGCCCCTATGACGGGGTCGTCAACCTGCGGGATCCTCCACGAGTTCGGGGAGGTCGGCCGAGCGAATCACGACGATCAGGCCGATGAACAGCAGGGCCAGCGCCGGCAGGATGGACAACGGGGGGACAACCCCCAACCACACTGCCGCGATGATGACCGCCCCAGGCAGCTCGAACAGGATGGCCAGCGACGTAACCGTCGCCGACGTGGTGGCCAACACCCACGCGATGAGCGAGTGCCCCAACAACTGCGCCAGGACGGTCAACGCGATGATCAGGATCCAGTCCCGCTGGCTGAAGCCGACCATGGGCACCCGAAGCACCAGACACACCGGCAACAGAGCCAGGGCTGCGAAACCATACGTCAGCAGGGTCGTTGTGCCCGTGCTCAACCCGGCCCGGACGTCCTCCGTGGCCGACACGTACGCCGCAGCCAGGATGGCCCCGGCCAGCGCGAGGCCATTGCCGATCGCACTGCGAGGGTCCAGCGAGAAGTCGATCCCCGTGAGCACCACAACACCCAGCAGCGAAATGGCGATGCCCACCCATGCCGCCGGAGCTACTTGAGCTCCCCGCCAGCGGGCCAGGAGCGCGGCCCAGACCGGCTGCGTGGCCACCAACGCCGTCGCGGAGGCCACCGAGGTGAACCGCAGCGAGGGGATCCAGGTGCCGAAGTGCGCAGCCAGGAGGACACCGGCAAGCGCAGTCCCCCTGATCTGCCTGCGGGTCAACGTCGCCACCTCGCCGCGCCGGCGCCACACGACCCACAGCGATGTCGCGCCGGCGCCAAGGAAACAGCGCCAGAAGGCGATGGCCAGTGCCGGAGCCGTTGTGGCCGCGATAATGGGCGCCGAGGTGGATACCGCTAGGACGGCAACGGCCAGCAGCCCCAGATCGAGCGGGCCGGGCACGGTGATGGCCGACCGGGAGCGGGCTGGGGGACCCATAGGTGCATCCAACACCAACCGCGCCGTCCCGTGCCTACCCCGTACGTTCTGGCCCCGTCGGCGCTAATGTCGCATCGTGACCACAGCCGTCGGAACGAGAGTGTTCCTCGCCCGCTTGGCGGGCGTGATCGCCTTCGACCCCAACGGCGACCAGGTGGGCCGGATCCGCGAGGTGGTGATCACCCCTCGCATCGGAGCCTCGCCACGCGTGGTGGGGCTGATCCTGGAGGTCCCCGGTCGGCGCCGAGTATTCATGCCCATCGGGCGTGTCAAGTCCTTCGACGCCAACCAGGTGATCATCAGCGGCGTCATCAACATGCGCAGTTTCCGGTCCCGACCCGGCGAGACCCTGGTCTTCGGAGAGTTGCTCGACCGGAAAGTGACTCTGCTGGCCGACCCCGCGGCAGGGCGCGAAACGGACGAACACCTCACGCTGGTCGACATCGGTATCACCTACAACCGCTTCCGGGACTGGGAAGCCAACCTGCTGTATCTGCGACGTGGCGGCAGCGGGTTCCGGCGCAAGGGAGAGTCCTTCGTCGTCAAGTGGGACGACGTCAAGGGCGTGCTCCACAGCGACCCGGATCAGGGGGTCGAGCACATTCTGGCCACCCTGGACAACCTGAAGCCTCCCGACGTCGCCGCTGCGCTGCGCGACATCCCCGTTTCGCGGCGTACCCAGGTCATCCGCGGCCTGAGCGACGAGCGGCTCGCCGACGTGATGGAAGAGATGGCCGACGATGAGCGGGTGGCGATGTTGGCGCTGCTCAGTTCTGAGCGCGCCGCCGATGTCCTGGAGGACATGGAGCCCGATGACGCCGCGGACCTCGTGTCGGACCTCGATCCGGATCTGGCCGCCGATCTGCTGGAGCTGATGGAACCCGACGAGGCCGAGGACATCCGGCGCCTCATGGTCTACGAGGAGAACTCCGCCGGCGGCATGATGACGACCGAACCGATCGTCCTGGCCTTCGACGCCACCGTGGCCGAGGCGCTGGCCGCCATCGGCAATCCGGATCTGTCCCCCGCCCTGGCCTCCCAGGTCTACGTGGTGCGGCCCCCGCTGGAGACTCCGACGGGCCGGTACCTGGGCAGCGCCCACTTCCAGCGACTGCTGCGCGAACCGCCGGGCACGCTGGTCTCCTCCGTTGTCGATTCCGAGCTGGACCCCGTCACTCCCGAAGCACCGCTGTCGGCCGTGACACGCGCTTTCGCCACCTACAACCTCGTGGCGCTGGCCGTCGTGGATGAGGGCCACCATCTGCTCGGAGCCGTCACCTTCGACGACGTGATCGACCACATGCTGCCCGCAGACTGGAGGCAGCATCGCGATCAACGGGCTGCCGAAGCAGAAGGGGGCAGCGATGGCTAAGTCGGAGAAGCCCTCCTCACAATCCTCCTCGCGCGGGCTGGACCAGCCGCTGGACCGTTCCGGGGGCTGGCGGATAAACGTCGACCCCGAGGACTTCGGACGGATCAGCGAAAAGGTCGCACGCTACATCGGGTCATGGAACTTCATCGCGTGGATGACGGTGGTCATCCTCGCGTGGCTGGCCTGGAACACCTTCGCCCCCGACGACCTGACCCCCGACCCGTTCCCTTTCATCTTCCTCACCCTGCTGCTGAGCCTGCAGGCCTCCTACGCCGCGCCGCTGATCCTGTTGGCCCAGAACCGGCAGGACGACCGTGACCGCGTGCAGTACGGCGAGGACCGAGCCCGCAACGACCGCCTGATCGCCGACACCGAGTACCTGGCCCGCGAGTTGGCTGCCATGCGTGGCGGCCTGGGTGACGTCGCCACACGCGACTACGTGCGCGGCGAGTTGCGCGACCTCCGCGATGTGATCGAGCAGATGCAGCCCGCCCTGGAGCGGATCGATCGGGCCCTGCAGGAGTCCCGCCCGCCCGATACCCCACCGGAGCCGGAGGCTGGCGCCGCCGGCGGAATTGGCCCCATGGCGTGACCCGGCTTAGCCTGATCACATGCCAAACCCCATTCCGAGTCGTGAAGCGATCGATGCCGCCCTGGCTACCGTGGAGGACCCGGAGATCAGACGCCCGATCACCGAGATCGGGATGGTCAAAGGTGTCGACATCGCCGATGACGGCACCGTCGAGGTCGGGATCTACCTGACCGTCGCCGGATGCCCCTTGAAGACCGAGATCCGCACCCGGGTGACGGACGCGGTCTCGACGGTGGCCGGAGTCAACGCGGTCACCGTGTCGCTGGACGTGATGAGCGACGAACAACGCGGCGAAATGACCAAAAAGCTGCGGGGCGGTCCCAGCGCGGACATCCCCTTCGCCAAGCCCAACTCCTTGACCAAGGTGCTCGCGATCGCCTCCGGCAAGGGAGGGGTCGGCAAGTCCTCACTGACGGTGAACCTGGCCGTCGCCCTGGCCGCCGAGGGTCACAAGGTCGGACTGTTGGACGCCGATATCTACGGGCACTCGGTTCCGCGGATGTTGGGGTTGACGACTCCTCCCACCCGCGTGGAGGGCATGATCATGCCGCCGCAAGCCCACGGGGTGTCGGCCATCTCCATGCTTCCGTTCAAGCCGGGCGGCTCCGCGGAACCGGTGGCGTGGCGCGGACCCAAGCTGCATCGGATTCTGGAGCAGTTCCTCGCCGACGTCTGGTGGGGCGACCTGGACTTCCTGCTGCTGGACCTGCCCCCCGGCACCGGTGACGTGGCCATGTCGATCGGCCAGCTGCTGCCCAGCGCCCAACTGGTCATCGTCACCACACCCCAGCCTGCGGCTGCCGAAGTCGCCGTGCGGGCGGGCACCATGGCTGCTCTCACCCACCAGCGCATCGCAGGGATCGTGGAGAACATGTCGTCCACTCCCTGCCCCCACTGCGGCGAGCCCATCGACCTGTTCGGTGTCGGGGGTGGATCGATGGTGGCCGAGAGCCTGAGTCGGCAGTTCGGCGAGCAGATCCCCGTCCTGGGTCGCATTCCCTTCGACATCCGCCTGCGGGAGACCGGCGACGCCGGCGATCCGCTGGTCCTGTCCGAGCCCGAAAACCCTGCTGCCCAGGCCATCCAAGAGGTCGCCGGCGCCCTGGGATCACGCCCCCGTGGACTGGCCGGCATGAGCCTGTCGGTGTCACCGGCCTCGCGCGGATAACCCGTGGCCTAGGATGGGGCCGTTCCGCCTGCAGCCGCGCCCCACGACAAGGGAGGCCATCGAGATGATCGAGCGTGTATCCGGCGTTATCGAGGCCAACGTCGACGGTGATCGTGTGCTCCTGGCACCCAGCAATCTGGCCTATTTCGGCTTGAATCCGGTCGGAGCCCGGGTGTGGGACCTCATCGGTTCCGACGGGATCGACATGGACAAACTGATCACCCGGTTGTCCTCTGAGTACGAAGTCGATTCCGCGACCTGCCGCAGCGATGTCGACGACTTCCTGCAGGCTGCCCAGAAGGCTGCCGTCGTCACTCTGCCCTGAGACGGGCGCCGGCCCTGTTCAGACCGCTGGGGCGGGAAACGCAAGGCCCGTGGCCTGCAAGGTTTCCCCCTGTCCGGGGGGTTCGCCCTCGAAGATCGACTCGATGCGCTCGTCCATGTCGAAGACGGTCGGGTCGGGTACAGCCTTTCGCACACTCACCTCGGCCGATTGCCATGTGCTGTCGATGTCGGGGTAGTCGACGAAGAACCTGGCAGGATCCTCGGCGGCCGCATCCAGATACGCGACCCAAGCACGGTTGTGGGACAGATACTGCGTGCGAGCTTCGGCCACGGACGAATGCCACGAAGCCACCGACAACTCGGCGACCGTTCGTCCGGCGGCTTCCACATCGTCGCGGGAGGATTCGGCGTGGGCCTGTAGTTCGGCCGCCAGTTCCGCCGAACTCGGCTCACTGAGCGCTTGCGGGTCCACGCCGCTGCCCAGCACCTGCAGCCCCACCCTGGCATCGATCATCGCCTCCTCGGAGGATTCGATCGCTGTGAGGAGCCCGTTCATCTCGTAGGAGCGCATGCCCCAGTCGGCGATGACGACGAGGATCCCGAGGATGGCCAGCCCCATCATGACCCCGCCGGCGATGATGGCCGTGCGCGCCCCGGAACTCCGCTTGGGCTTGTCGGGCGGCCCAGCGCCGGGGTGGGTCCCGGGAGCCACCGGTGGGGGGCCCTCAGCCATGGGCGGGCGGGACCCGGCAGAGGATGTGGCCTGCGTGCCAGGGGCAGGGGATTGTGCGATGCCTGGGGGCTGCGGGAGGGTCACTCCCACGCGGCTCGGCGACACCCACGCATTTGTGCCATCCACCTTCGGCGAACCGGGCTCGGCGGGACCTGCACCGGACTGCGTACCCTCACTCACCCCTCCAGGGTGCCTCACTTCTGTTCCGCGCGCTAACGCCGGGCGCGAACTCCCAGCACGATCTTCACGCGGCCAGGAACGAGGACAGGACGGCCAGATCGGGGTCCTGCATCGGATCCACCGGCCCTGCGGAGAGCAGTTTGGAGACCTTGCCCTCGGAGTCGGCCTGGACCCAGGTCGCCCGGTGTTCCAGCCCCAATTCCGGGATTCCGGGCAGGAACAAACAACCGGAGGCCGCCCCGTCATCCTCTTCGAGGTCGGGGATGGTCTCGTTGGGTGGATGGAGCACCATCAGAGCCGGGGGCACGGACCCACTGAACTGGCCGGGGCCGGGGGCGTCCTCCCCCAGCGCTGGACCTTCGCAGATCAGCGCCCCGACGGGCTCCCCCACCGCCGCCACATCAAGATCGTCACGGGCTCGAAAGACTTCGCTCGTGGGCACGGTGCCGGGCACCGCGGCAATCCGCACCGACAGGACGAGGACCTGTGACCACTCCGCGACGTTGTCCGGCCAGCGCCCATGGACCAGCAAACCGGCCAACGAAAAGTCGCTGCGGTGGAACGGCGACACCTGCACACTCGTCATGGCTCCGACCTCCTACCACCAAAGATCACGTGGCTGGAAACGTAGTGTCGGCTCACCTGCGTCGCAACTGCAGGCGCGGCCGGTGCGCGCGCCTGCAGGTTGGTCTGGTTCAGCGCCAGTGGGGCTTGTCGGCCTGCGCCGGGGTCTCGCGGACCAGACGACCCTGCTGGAAGTCCTCCACCGCTTCCATGATCTCCGCCTTGGTATTCATGACGAAGGGGCCGTATCGAGCCACGGGCTCGTTGAGCGGCATTCCGCCCAGCACGAGGATGTCCCAGCCCTTCCGGCTCCTGCTGTCGGTGGTGCTCGACGCGGTGGCCGTCACCACCTCGCCCGGGCCCAGGATGGCGAGCTGGCCTGCGCCGAGATCGACCGCGGGCTCACCCACCCGACCCGACCCCGACAGCACGTACACCAGTGCGTTGAAGTCTTTGCGCCACGGCAATTCCAGACGCGCTCCCGGCGAAACGGTGGCGTGTAGATAGGCAATGGGTGTGAAGGTGGATCCGGGTCCCTCGTGGCCGGCGACATCTCCGGCAATCAGCCGCACAACTGCTCCGCCGTCCTCGCTGGTCAGCAGGGTGACGTCCCCGGGAGTGATGCCCTGGTACTGGGGAGGCGTCCACTTCATCGCGGCCGGCAGGTTCACCCACAGTTGAACGCCATGGAACAGCCCCCCCTTGGCCACCATCTCCTGCGGCGGCAGTTCGGAGTGCATGACGCCCGATCCGGCGGTCATCCATTGCGTCGCGCCATCGGTGATCACACCCCCGCCGCCGGTGGAGTCGGTGTGTTCGAAGAGCCCATCGATCATGTAGGTGACCGTTTCGAAGCCGCGGTGAGGGTGCCATGGCGCACCCTTGGCCTCGCCGGGGGCGTACTCCACCTCACCCATCTGGTCGAGCAGAACGAAGGGATCGGCCATCGACAACTCGGCGCCGGGGAAAGGACGGCGCACCACAAAACCTTCCCCTTCGAGCTGGCGATGAGCGGTCACCACCCGGGCCACCGGTCGGCGCGGGCCGGGGCCGGCGACGATACGCGGCAGAGTCATCGGGTCGGCAGTGACAGCGGGCATGGAAACACCTCCGGGGAGTGGACCGGCCGCAACTACGCCGGATATCTACATCAACGTATGTGAACGCGCATGGATTCCCGACGGCGAAGGCGATCGCCCGGAGCGTCAAGGCGTTTGCCCTCTCCCCGTCATGGCCGCCTGGATCGCCGTGGATGGTCCGAGCAGTTCGTAGCCCCCGTCGGCGACCAGCGTGACACCGGTGATGGAGTCGCCCACCGGGGACAGCAGGAATGCGATCATGCCTGCAATTTCCTCGGGGGTCTGCAACCGGTCCTGGGGAAGTGCCGCCGCCACCGCATCGGCCGGGAGTCCGTAGCGCTCCCACGCCGTGGTGTGCACGATGCCCGGGGCCAGGGCGACCAGCCGGATCCCGCGGCCCGCCCACTCCTGGGCCAACGTGGACGTGAGGTTCTCCACCGCAGCCCGGGCGGCACTGGAATGAGCCATCCCCGGCATCCCACGACGCGGCGTCATCGTGATCGACACAACTTTGCCGTAACCCGCGGGCAGCATCGCGCGGTCGGCCACGCGGGTGGTGAGGTACCAGACCGCATCCAGATTCAACCGGGTCACTGCGCGGAAACCCTTCATGGACACCGTCTCGGCGGGGGCGATGAACTGCCCTCCGGCGTTGTTGACGAGATAGTCGATCCCGCCGATCCCTGCGAGCACGCTGTCAAGCATCGAATCGACCTGAGCGGTGTCCCGCAGATCCGCGGGCGCAACGAGCGGCGCCAGGCCACCTTCGGCCACGATTGCCTCCGCCGTCTGCTGCAGCGAAGCCTGCGTGCGTCCCGTCAGCGCGACCCGTGCCCCGAGCCGGCCCAGCAGGACCGCGGTGGAGCGACCGATCCCGGAGCCTGCTCCGGTGACCAGAGCGCGGCGCCCCTGCATGCTGGCACGGGCAAAGAGTTCCCAACCACCCGCGCGGGTCTCAACACCATTCCCCTGGTCACTCATCGT
>Ga0316197_10003852_pt1 | contig 10684 bp, 8 predicted proteins | sample OudBiesiAoxic_MG_FD_204939 | JGI IMG/M metagenome (GOLD analysis project Ga0316197, IMG submission 204939) | Coastal sediment microbial communities from Oude Bieten Haven, Netherlands - site A oxic | ecosystem: Environmental > Aquatic > Marine > Coastal > Sediment | place: Netherlands... | reverse complement strand
AAGCCGTAAAAAAGAGAGCGAGTCCGCCAATTGCGATACTCGCATTTTTAAAGGCCTTGAATTTTTCAGCTTTTGAATACTCATCGCTCAAATAGGCACCGAGACCCAAGGTTGCCAAAAGGGGCACGCATAACTCAGCGATTACCTGTATCGAAGATACTGCCCTGAACTTGTTGTAAAGGGGCACATAGTCAATGAACAAGTCCGTCAGAAAACCAAAGTTCTTGCCCCAGCTCAGAACTATGGAAAAAACCGTGGCAGCTACGAGCCATTTTTTCAAAGGACCTTTGATCAAAAATGCTCCCATGGCAAAAAGAAAAAGCAAAACGGCCCCAATGTAGGGTGGTGCCGCTACTATGGGCTGATCTCCCCAATACATCGGTGCGTTTTCTGCGAACGTAAGCGCCTGTCTCCTGCCCGCCTTGTCTTTCAGGTATTCATAAGTTTGAGACTCCTTACCCAGGTTCTCGTTGTTCGAGCCTCCCATAAAACGGGGGATAAAAAGGTCAAAGGTCTCGAGCAGGCCGAAGCTGTATTCCGTAATATATTCTCTTGAAAGGCCGGATGACTTTTCGCGTGGACTTCCGTCCGGGTTGATCGTCAACTCACTGGCACTTCTTGTACTCTCCGCGGCATATTCCCGCGTAGCCATCAAACTCGTGGCATTCACTCCAACAGCAAGGATCACAGCAGCAGCTAGGATTCCTGTCTTTTTGAAAAAGAGAGGCAAACCTTTTTCTCTCCATGCCTCAATCATCTGGACCACTCCAAATATCAAAACACTGAAGAGCAAGTAATAGGTCATCTGGGGGTGGCTGGCATTGATCTCCAGGGCCATGGCGACAGCTGTTAAGGTGAATCCCTGCAGGTAGCGACCCTGAAACACCCACAGTATCCCTGCCAGAACGAGGGGCATATAGGCGATGGCATGGGCCTTGGCATTGTGGCCTACGCCAAGTATAATAATGAGGTAAGTTGAGAGCCCGAATCCAAGGGCTCCTATTACGGCCGTTTTCCACTCTGTTCGCAAGACTCGTAAAAGGATAAAAAACGAAAAGAAGTATAAAAACAAATAATCTGCCGGACGAGGCAGAAAACGCAGGAGTCCGTCGAGTTTCTTGATATAATCGTGAGGGTAATAGGTACTCAACTGATAGGTGGGCATGCCTCCAAAAGCACGATTGGTCCAGTAAGGTTCCTCTCCATTTGTTTCCCTAAACTCGCGCACCTCACTCGCCATTCCACGAAACTGGGCTATGTCACTCTGAAAAAGCTCTTTTCCTTCAAGAACAGGATAGAAATAGGCCAGTGAAACAATAACAAAAGAGAGAATCGCAAGCAGATAGGGCAAATACTTCTTTGCTGACATTGAAGAAATTTAGTTTAGAACTTTAGAGGTGAACAGCCGTCAATCAACTTCCTCATAGTCGACGTATTCACCTACATTTTTATTGGTTTCCCGTTGAGGACCAGGCTTTCTGTCAATCACCGTTTCTCCTTCTTTGACCTGATCTGAAGGTTGGCCCTGACCCTGCTCCTGTCTCATCTTGCTCTCAAAGTTTCTGACCGCTTTTTGAAACAGTACCGGGAACAAAATCCGCCCCAGAAATTTCAACACATAATAGACCAGGATTATTATTAAAATCGTCCTCAAAAACCCCATCATAGAAGCCTCCTCCATCTTTTTCTCAATTAAAATTCAAAAATAACAATTTGAGGGCAACTTTGACGTTATTCAAGTAAAAGATATATAAGGCCCTTATACCCGTCGTAGCATGAAGCCCTCTTTCAAGACCTTCCTTTTCGCCTTTTTGGTTCATTTCTGTATGGTTCAATTTGCCACCGCTCAATACACTGAGGTGATCAATTCAAGACGTCCGGGTTTCTCAGACAGCCCTTACAGTATAGGCACCAAGGTCTACCAGGTGGAGGGCGGGCTCTTTTACAAGGATGTGGGAAATTACCTGTTTTACGACCAGGATCTTGATGAGTCATTTGCCTACAGTGCAAACAGTTTCGGGACTGATATCATGCTTCGTACCGGCCAGTTCTTTGAACGTCTCGAATTCAACCTGGACATGGCTATTCTCTCCGAGTCCAGGGACTATTCCTTGCCTGCAGATTCCAGCGCTTCAGGCTTTGGATTCAGCAAACTGACTCTTGGGGCAAAATACCTGTTGTACAAACCCGAGTACACAGACAAGACGAAAGAAATTCGCAGTTGGAAGGCGCGGCACAGCTTCGACAAGAGAAGGTTGATTCCCGCCGTGGGAGTCTATGCAGGTTTGAACACGAATCTGCTCGTCGACCTCTATAAAAACCCGGATGGCATAAGCCCCAGGTTTGCCCTATTCACTCAGAACGACTTGTCTGAACGCCTCGTTGTTCTTTTGAATTTCATTATGGATTACGCTTTCACGGATCAATCCGAGAATTCTTATATCATAACAGTCACGTATGCCCTCAATCAGAAATTCTCTGTTTTCGGTGAGAACCAGGGGTTTTTCAGAAAGAATGTTCCGAACGACTTCCAGTTTGGCGCAGGGGGCGCCTACCTGATCAACAAAGACATGCAGGCTGATCTTTCAGCCCGGATGATCTTTGACGAGCGCGGAGACAACACCTATATTTTCGGCGGAGGGATTTCCTGGAGACTGGATAACCACAAAGACAAAATAATTGTCAATAAGGCCAACAACGACGAGGACGGAATCGATGCACCCAAAAAAGGATTCTTCAATACCATCACATTTGGCTTATTCGCTGGTAAAAACAATGCGAGCGACAGCAGCGGAAAAATGCGTGAAGTGAAAACACGCTCGGCCAAAACGAGATCTTTGGAGCCTCCTGTGAACAAAAAAGCACAAAAGGCCAGAAAAAAGCAAAACAAGAAGTTGGTCAAAGAAGAGAAGAAAAGAGAGAAAGCCGAAAAAAAGTACAACAAAAAATTTGAAAACGATTAATTTTGCCTCATGATTGAGGTAAAAGAGATCACGAGTAAAAAAGAACTCAGGAAGTTCGTCACCTTTCCATTTAAGCTTTACAAGAATAATTCCTATTGGGTCCCACCCATCATCAAGGAAGAGCTCGAGAGCTTCGATCCCGATAAAAATCCGGTATTCGAGCACGCTCAGGCCCGATTTTTTTTGGCCCTGCATGACGGAAAGATCGTGGGGCGCGTTGCCGCGATCACCAATCAATATGAAATCGAACAGCAGAAGGTCAAAAAAATGCGATTTGGCTGGCTTGATTTTATCGACGACAAGAATGTCAGCAAGTCCCTGATGGAACAAGTTGAAAAAATAGCCCTAGAAAAACAACTTGAGTTTACGGAAGGACCTGTCGGATTCTCCAATATGGACAAGGTGGGCATACTCACAGAAGGATACGACCATATCGGGTCCATGGTAACCTGGTACAATTACCCTTACTACGTAGATCATATGGAGGCATTGGGATATAAGCCCGAGAAAAAATTCCTGGAGTCCTATTTCTATGTCAAGGATGCTGAAATAGACAAATACGATCGCATGGCTCAGGTCATAGCAAAAAGATACGAGCTCACCCCGGTGAATTTTTCAAAATCCAAAGACGTCATGCCCTACGTCAATGGGATTTTCGAGCTGTTTAACACTTCCTACTCCAAACTTTCTTCTTTCGTACCAATCTCAGACAAGCAGATCGCCTATTTCAAAGAAAAATACATCGGATTCATCAATCCGGATTTCATTAAAGTTGTACTCGACAAAAACAAGCGAATCATCGCTTTTGGAATTACCATGCCCTCCTTTGGGAGAGCCCTGCAAAAGGCGAATGGCCGGCTATTCCCTTTTGGGTTCATTCATTTGTTGCTCGCCCGCCGTAACAGCAAGGAAAGTATTTTCTACTTGATTGGAATAGCACCCGAGTACCAGAAAAAAGGGGTGACAGCTATTATTTTCGACCTTTTTCACAAGGCTTACAAAAGGCATGGGGTAACCAAAGGAATCATAACGCCTGAACTCGAGGACAACAAGGATATCCAATTGATTTGGGACAACTTCAATCCGGTTCATTTCAAAAGGAGAGCTACTTTCAGAAAGGATCTGGATTGAGAAGTTATCGCTCACAACCCCTATGGGATTGATTTTTCATACCTTTGAAAGGTAAGATTCTTCTATGCAACTTTTTTATCACTCCGACATCCAACCCATGTCCTTGTTGGTGACCTTTTCTAAGGAAGAAAGTCGTCACATGGTGAAGGTACTCAGGAAAAAACGGGGTGATCAAATCCATATCACAGACGGAAGGGGCAATCTGTACCTGGCAGAGATTGTCAGCGACAACGACAAGAAATGTGAGGTGCAGGTTCTGAACTCAGAATCAAAACCGGATCAGAAGGGATACCGGCTTCACGTTGCCATTGCACCAACCAAGAACAATGACCGATTCGAGTGGTTTCTGGAGAAATCCACTGAAATCGGTATCGATGAAATCACACCTATCCTTTGCGATCGGTCCGAACGGAAGAAAATGAACCCGGAACGATGCGAAAAAGTTTTGCTTGCGGCAATGAAACAGTCCCTTAAATTTTCGCTACCGACGCTCAACCCTCTTCAACCTCTTGACGATCTTCTTAAAAATGTTGAATCAGAAGCCAAACTCATTGCCCACTGCGATGAAGGAGAAAAAAAGGGGCTTTCTGTGTTAGTTCAGAACAAAAGCGACATGCTTGTGCTCATAGGTCCCGAAGGAGATTTTTCACCGCGAGAAATCGAGGACGCCATCAAGGCCGGATTCCAAAACCTGGATCTTGGAAAAAACCGACTTCGAACTGAAACAGCAGGCGTGGTTGTTTGCAGCAACATCGCTTTCATGAAAGAATTTTCGTAATTTGCCCGAATGAAATTATTCTCCGTTGGCAGAAAGCTTGCAAAGAGCTTTATCCTCATTATTTTCATGTTATCCTTCCTAACTGGCATGAGTCAGGAAGTAGCCGTTTTGAAATATGACGGGGGTGGTGATTGGTATGCCAATCCTACGGGTTTGCCTAACCTGATCCGTTTTTGCAATGAGAATCTAAATACAAGAATACCTGAGAAACCGGCCACGGTAGAGACGCAGAGTCGAGACCTTTTTGACTATCCCATCGTTTTCATGACCGGACACGGCAACGTTTATTTTTCGGAAAAAAGTGCCGAAAATCTCAGGACCTATCTCCTGGCCGGGGGCTTTTTGCACGTTTCGGACAACTACGGCCTGGATCCTTACCTGCGCAAGGAAATGAAAAAAGTATTCCCCGATCTCGAATTTCAGGAAATCCCTGTTGATCACGCCATTTATGAACAGACCTACTCCCTCAAGGGACTCCCTAAAATACACGAACACGATGCCAGGCCTCCACAAGGTTTCGGCTTGTTTTATGAAGGTCGTCTTCTTTGCTTCTATGATTACGAGAGTGACCTGAGCGATGGTTGGGAAGACGAGGCAGTTCACAATGATCCACCCGAGGTGCGAGTCAAAGCGCTTCAAATGGGCGCGAACATCATAGAGTACGCCTTTAAAAACTAACGCTGCCGACCCTCATCCCTATCTGTATGATCCAAAACATAGATGACATTCAAATCCATTTCACAACCGACAACTTATGGCTGGTCAATCTGACTCTGGCTTTGATCATGTTCGGGGTGGCACTTGACATCCGGATCAGTGATTTTTCGAATTTGCTGAAATCGCCCAAGCCGGTGATCGTTGGAATAATCTCTCAGTTTCTTCTGATCCCCCTGGTAACCTACCTTTTCATACGTGTCACAACCCCTTTTCCAAGCATTGCGCTGGGTTTGGTCATGGTGGGCGCCTGCCCCGGTGGAAACATCTCCAATTTCATGACCAAACTGGCCGGAGGGAACGCGGCTCTTTCGGTTAGCCTCACGGCATTTGCCTCCCTGGCGGCCCTGGTGATGACGCCTTTGAACTTTGCCCTTTGGGGTAACGCCTATGAACCGACGAGAGAAATCCTAAAGCGCGTCAGCGTCGATCCGTTAGAAGTCGTGCGACTCGTACTGTTGATTCTCGGCATTCCCTTGTTGCTGGGCATGATGCTTCAATACTACCGCTCCAAGCTGGCATCTAAAATCTCAAAGATTCTAAAACCGGTTTCGATCCTGATTTTCCTGTCATTTATCGCCGTGGCCTTTTACGGCAATCTAGACATTTTTATGAACCATATTCACTACGTGTTTTTCCTTGTGATCATTCACAATGTAATACTTCTACTGACCGGATTCTTCTTTGCCCGTGCCAACGGTCTTTCGTACACAGATCAGAAGACCCTGAGCATAGAAACAGGGATTCAGAATTCAGGGCTTGGATTACTTCTCGTGTTCTCCTTCTTCAGCAGTTTGGGCGGCATGGCACTCCTTGTGGCATTCTGGGCGATTTGGGATATCGCATCCGGACTTCTCATAGCGTATTTCTGGTCAGATAAAAGAAAAAAACAAGCGACATGAAGCTGATCTGGTACCTGTTGGTCAAGTTGTACGTTCGCACCGGGTTTGCATTCTATTTCAAGAAGGTAGAGATCCAGGGAATCGAAAATGTTCCGAAAAATACAGCAGTCCTCTTTGTGGCCAATCATCAAAACGCACTGATCGATCCGTTGCTACTGGGCGCGTTTATGCCCAGGCAACTGCATTTTCTGACTCGGGCAGATGTTTTTGACAAGCCCCTGGTTCGAGCCCTGTTGTCAACGGTGAACATGCTTCCAATCTATCGAATACGGGACGGTCGAGAGGGCTTGTCAAAGAATGAAGAAGTATTCCAAAAGTGCTTCAAGATTCTAAACCGGAAAGGAACCGTCCTGATATTTCCTGAGGGCAACCACAACATACAGAGACGAGTCAGGATACTGAGCAAGGGGTTCACACGAATTGTATTCGGGGCCCTGGATGAATACGGAGATCATGAATTGATGGTGGTTCCCGTAGGAATCAATTACACCAATGCCAGGAAATATGCCTCGAATGTGAGCCTGCACGTCGGAGAGGCGATTCGAGCCAATGACTACTACCAAAGAGAGGAGCACAAAGTTTCCTCTTCTGCACTCAAAGAGGCGGTACGAGATCGTTTAAAGAAACTCACCACGCATATTGAGGATCAGGAGAACTATGATTACCTGGAAAGCTGCTTTGAGGAAGACGAATTTATAAATCCCAAAATGGTCAATTCCAAGTTGGAGCAACCCGGGTTGTTGAAACCTGTCATCAGAGACATGTCTACCGACTTCAATATGCTGCTGCCCCTGGTGAAAGCCAATAGCTTTTTCCCCTTGCTCATCTGGAAGTATTTAAAGCCTAAAATCACAGAAGAGGAATTCATATCTACATACAAGTTTAGCGTGGGGATCACAGCCTTTCCGCTGTTTTATCTGGCGCAGTCAGGGATTCTGACCCTCTTTTTTGGCTCAAGTGTCGGTTGGACGTATTTGGGGCTGAGCCTGCTGAGCGTGTGGTTACTGACCAAATCGAGATAGCCTTTGAAATCGAATGCAAGCAATCAGGGAACGATTGCTTCCTGAATGAGAGCCTGAACCTTGGTTCGGATGTCTTTCTCCCCCAATTTATTGTTCTCTCTTGTCGGATGCACGCGGTTCGACAGAAAGACATAGACGATCTCCGAATCAGGATCGGCGAAGGTATAAGTCCCCGTATAGCCGCTATGGCCAAAGCTTTTGAATGAGACGCAACCGCAAGTCGCCATCGAGTCATCGAGTTGCGGCTTGTCAAAACCAAGACCCCTGCGCACCCCAAACTCCTGGAAATAACGATGATTGAATTTGTCTATTGACTCCGGTTTGAAATAACTTTTGCCACCGTAGTAACCCTTTTGAAGATACATCTGCATCATCTTTGCAACGTCATTGGAAGTTCCGAACATTCCTGCATTTCCACTTACCCCCCCCATCATAGCCGCACCTTCGTCATGCACGTTTCCATGAAGGAGCTGGTGGCGAAAAAAATCATCCTCCTCCGTAGGAACAATTCTCGACTTGGGAAACTTGTTCAGAGGCTTGTAGCACAGGGTCGTGGCACCCAGGGGAGCATAAAAATTCTCCTTGTTCAATTCGTCAAGAGACTTGCCGTAGCGCTTTTCAATATAATCCTTGAAAAGGTAAAAGGGCAAACCACTGTATTTGTACTCCAGTTTCTCCTGCTGGGGAGCCTCGGCGATCAAGGTAAAGATCGTGTCCAGGTAATCTGTTCTCAGATAGAGGTCATCCGCCACTTTAATGCTGTATTTGTCTGACTTCTTGTCTCGAAAATACTTCTTCATGGGCTGACCGTCTTGTCCTTCGACCATAGTCTTGTAAAAAGGAATATAAGGCATGAGTCTTCCGTAATGCGACAAAGCCTCACGAACGGTCAGGGTGTCTTTGTTGCTGTCTTTCAAAACGGGCATGAGATCCCCCAGCTCGGAGTCAAGCTCGAAGAGCCCTTCTTCTTCAGCTTTGATCACCATGGGCAGGCCGCCCAGAATTTTGGTCATCGAAGCCAGGTCATAGATGCTCTCGTTATTGACCTTTTTTTTTTCGTCGTAGGTGAAGTGTCCAAAGCTCTTTCGGTAAACCACCTTGCCTTTTCTCGCTACGAGAACCTGCATGCCTGGAGCCATTGCAGAATCCATCACTTCCCGGGCAACAGAGTCAATTCGATTCAATCGGTACCGATCCAGCCCTACCGCTTCCGGTACGGAGTAGCCCAATCTGTTTATCCCACTGAGATACAGTCCGTGTCCAACCGGAAATTCGTCATTGATATTGACAGGGAGCCTCCCCTGCATATCGACGGCTCCAAAGATCATCTGCGCCGAGATGTCCTGGGCCAGCTCGGTATTCTGGTACGAAACCACAACCCCTTCAATATGCTCAAAATCTTGGATTTTTAAAAGGCTGTATGGACTCGCAAAAACATCAAGGATGACCTCGTGCGATTTGGCGATGTCGTTGAGCACCAAGAGATCCTTATCCGGAATTTTGTAGTTGGCATAGGCACCCAGTGAAGTATGAAAACCGAAAATCACCAGGTTATATCCTTTCAATTTTTCTGAGAGTTGCTGAATATTCTTGCTTTCCAGGACATCCACCCGGGTGTAGTCATTCAGTCGCTTGACAAAGGAAGCGTTGATGTGGGTTCCGAGCTTCACATAGGCGATTTTCTTCTGATCCAAATCCCTTATCGGGAGAATTTCACCCTTGTTTTGAACCAGCGTCACCGAATGCTCCACGAGTTTGTGATTTAGCACCTCATCTACGGGCCTGTTGAGATCCGACATCAGATTCTCGGTGAGAATCGGCGCGTAAGAGTTAAGCCCCATCCAATACTTGGACATCAGAATCTTTCTCACGGCCTCATTCAAACGTGCATCCGTCAGGTCACCTGAGGCATGTGCCTTCTTGAAGAGGGCTACAGATTTTTCAACTTCCAAAGGCACGTCGAGCAGATCATTACCGGCAATAATGGCCTGCAGATTGATCTCTTCCGAGGAGGCAAAGTTTGCTGAGCCTTTCATATTCAAAGCATCGGTGACTATAAGCCCCTTGAAACCCATTTTCTCTTTCAGCAGCCCGGTTATGATATTTTCAGACAACGAGGAGGGCAGCTCCTCATTCGGCTCGAGACTGGGCACGCTCAGGTGAGCAACCATCACACTACCAATGCCGTGATCAATGATCTTTCGGTAAGGATACAGTTCGAGGGTGTCAAGACGAATTGTGTCATGACTCACCGAAGGCAGAGTCTTATGAGAGTCCTGGTCTGTGTCTCCATGACCGGGAAAATGTTTTGCACAGGCCATGACCCCTTGACTTTGAAGTCCTTGCATGAAAGCTGTAGCTTTTCGCGTCACGTTTTTCCGATCTTCTCCAAAAGATCGATTTCCGATAACGGGATTGAGCGGGTTGGTATTCACGTCAACCACTGGGGCAAAATTGATATTGACACCCTCTCTTTTCATATGCTGGCCCATCTGGACCCCCATGTCATAGAGCAGCTTGTCGTTGCGAATCGCTCCCAGGGCCATATTGTAGGGAAACGCCACCGTATTTTTCAGTCGCATCCGCAGACCCCATTCTCCATCGATGCCTATAAGCAAAGGAATGCGCGACAAAGACTGATAGTGATTAGTAAGCTCTACCTGCTTTATGGCCTGATCCTGAAAGAAAATCAGGGCTCCCAGATGATACTTTTCAATGAGTCCGCTGATGTATTTCTCGTGCTCGGCATCTTTGTTGGTATAGGCCGCAACCATGAACAGCTGTCCGATCTTCTCGTCTAAGTTCATGGTTGACATGATGCTGTCTACCCATCTTTCCTGAGCGATCGAATCTTTGGTTATCAACGGATTGATCTGGGCATTCACCCCCGTTGAGAGAAAAAATAAACAGATGACCAGAAAGAGAGAATTGCGATGCATGAACTGAATTTATGAATTGAAATATCGAATGTGCCAGCTTTTTGCTGCAGGTACTTCCCAGGAAGTCACGAGTTCCCCTTTGGTCTGAACCATATTGTTGAAAACTGTGGTGTCTTGATTGATTCGTTCCTCCTCGATAAATTTTTGAAAATCAGACATGTTCACCACATTAATGTGATCTCCCGAGCGGAATGCGGTGTTGAGTTTGTTAAACAGGTCAATGCCGAACTCTTGT
>Ga0316197_10003850_pt1 | contig 10687 bp, 12 predicted proteins | sample OudBiesiAoxic_MG_FD_204939 | JGI IMG/M metagenome (GOLD analysis project Ga0316197, IMG submission 204939) | Coastal sediment microbial communities from Oude Bieten Haven, Netherlands - site A oxic | ecosystem: Environmental > Aquatic > Marine > Coastal > Sediment | place: Netherlands... | reverse complement strand
GTGTAATATTAATACAAAAATATCTGCCTGATCCATTTATATTTTGTGCCATTTTAACATTTATAGTTTTTTTAATCGCAATCCCTATTACTAAACAATCTCCTATGTCTATTCTCAACAATTGGAATAGTGGATTCTGGAGTTTATTATCTTTTGCTATGCAGATGGCACTAGTATTAGTTACAGGACATACTATGGCTAGTTCTCCATTTTTCAAAAGAAACTTATCATCTATGGCCAGTAAATTAAAAACTCCATCTCAAGCTATAATAGGTGTTACTGTAGTTTCTGTTTTGGCCTCTTTTATAAATTGGGGTTTTGGTCTTGTAATTGGCGCTATATTTGCTAAGGAAATTGCTAAAAAAGTAAAAGGTGTAGATTACAGATTACTAATTGCTTCTGCATATACTGGATTTTTAGTTTGGCATGGTGGATTATCAGCTTCAATACCACTAAAACTAGCATCTGGTGGAGGTTTAGCAAGTGCAACAGCTGGAGCAGTTACTGAGGCAATTCCTACATCTATGACTATCTTTTCAGCCACTAACTTAATTATCTTAGCCATTTTATTTATTACTTTACCCTTTGTTAATAGAGCTATGCATCCAAAAAAAGAAGATGTTATCGCTATAGACAACGACCTACTTATAGAAATCCCTGAAGAAAAACTAAATTTTTCTACTATGACTCCAGCAGAAAAAATAGAAAACAGTAAAATGGTTTCTTTACTTTTAGGAGTAATGGGTTACGTTTATATAATTTCATATTTTATGAATAATGGGTTTGCATTAAACTTAAACATAGTTAATTTTGTATTCTTATTTACAGCAATACTTTTACACGGAACACCTCAGAAATTTTTAACAGCAATCAAAGAAGCATCTAAAGGTGCTGCAGGAATAATCCTTCAATTTCCTTTCTATGCTGGAATAATGGGTATCATGGTTGGAAAAGGACCTGAAGGAGTTTCTCTAGCAGGTGCCATGTCTCAAATGTTCGTTAATATTTCCACAGAAACAACTTTCCCTTTCTTTACTTTCTTAAGTGCAGGGATTGTTAACTTCTTTGTTCCATCCGGTGGAGGTCAATGGGCAGTTCAAGCTCCAATAATGATGCCTGCCGGTGCCGCTCTTGGTATTCCAGCTGCAAAAACTGCCATGGCAATAGCTTGGGGAGATGCATGGACAAATATGATACAACCATTTTGGGCTCTTCCTGCTCTAGCTATTGCAGGTTTAGGTGCTAAAGATATCATGGGTTATTGTTTGGTAGTACTTATTTATTCTGGTGTTATTATCTCACTGGTCTTAATGTTTTTATAAAGTTTAATATATTAAAACAAAAAAAGGAGGAAACAAGTTTATGTCTAAGAAAATAATTGATGTTGCAGACGCAGTATCTAAAATAGAAGATGGGATGACCATCATGGTAGGAGGATTTTTAGGTACTGGAACACCTCACACTATAGTAGATGCTATTATAAAAAAAGGTGTAAAAAACTTAACTATCATATCTAATGATACAGGAATAAAAGATAGTGGAGTAGGAAGATTTATCTATAACAATATGGTTAAGAAAGCCATTGTTTCACATATTGGTACAAATCCAGAAACTGGTAGACAAATGAATGAAAAGGAAATTGAGGTAGAATTAGTCCCCCAAGGAACTTTAGCTGAAAGAATAAGATCTGGAGGTGCTGGTCTAGGTGGTGTTCTTACTCCTACCGGTCTCGGTACTATAGTTGCAGATGGAAAAGAAATAATAGAAGTCGACGGAAAACAATTTCTTTTGGAAAAACCACTTAGAGCAGATGTGGCTATCCTTTTAGGACACACTGTAGACACTAAAGGGAATATTATCTATGCAAATACTGCTAGAAACTTTAATCCTATTATGGCTACAGCTGCTGATACAGTTATTGTAGAAGCTGAAAATATAGTAGAACTAGGTACGATTAATCCAAACGAAGTTGTTACACCTAGAATTTTTGTAGATCATATAGTAGGAAGTGATTATAATGGATAAAAAATTGATTAGAGAGATTATTGCAAAAAGAGTTGCAAAAGAATTAAAAGATGGAGATGTAGTTAACCTCGGTATTGGTCTTCCTACTGCAGTTGCTAACTATGTTCCAGACGATATGGATGTTATCTTCCAATCAGAAAATGGTCTCTTAGGAGTAGGTCCTGCCCCAAAAGTAGGAGAAGAGGTTAAAGATCTTGTAAATGCAGGTGGAATGCCTATTACTACCCTAGATGGAGCTGTGTTCTTTGACTCTGCTATGTCTTTTGCTGTAATCCGTGGTGGTCATGTAGATATGACTGTTCTAGGAGCATTACAGGTAGATGAAAAAGGAAACCTTGCTAACTGGATAATCCCAGGGAAAATGGTTCCTGGAATGGGTGGAGCTATGGATCTAGTCGTAGGAGCAAAAAAAGTAATAGTTTCTATGGAACATACTGCAAAGGGTAAACCAAAAATTTTCCCATTATGTACACTACCTCTAACCGCTGCTAATCAAGTAAATTTAATTATCACAGAGATGGCAGTTATCGAAGTAACTCCTAATGGATTATTATTAAAAGAAATTGGACCACATAATACTGTAGAAGATGTAATAGCTAATACACCTGCAAAATTAATCTTAGCAGATGATATAAAAGTAATGTCAATATAACTCCTCCTTTCTATGGAGATTTTGCGATTATCAAAATCAAGTAAAATAGAAAGTAACTAAAATTTATTTATCATGATTTTCCTTATAACATTTAAAATTCATTTTTAATTACAATAAATTTTAATATTCGTTAATCTGGAAAATACTAACAAGGAAAGAGTCATAGGAGGTTTAAATATGATAAAATCATTAAAAATTGGAGATTCTTATAGTTTTAATAAGGATGTAGAAGCTGTAGATGTAGAAAAATTTGCAGATGTAAGTACAGATCATAATCCTGTTCATTTGGATGAGGAGTATGCTAAAACTACTATGTTTAAAAAGAGAATAGCTCATGGAATGTTAGGTGTATCTTATATTTCATCTATTTTAGGAACAAAATTTCCTGGAGCAGGAACTATCTATTTAGGACAGACCGTTAAATTTTTAGCTCCAGTTTATTTAGGAGATACTTTAGAAGTTAAAGCTGAGATTGTTGACCTTAAAGAAGGTAGAAACGATAAAGCTACTCTAAGAACTACTTGTACCAATCAAGATGGTAAGATAGTGATCGATGGAGAAGCTAGTGTAATGCTTCCAAAAGCATAGAATAGGATATTTCTAATAAAAATTTAGGCTTTTAGGAAGATACCTAAAAGCCTAGGTATTTCCTAAACTTAGTGTAAATTTAAATATTCCCTTCCTAACTATTAGAGGTCTAATCTAGTAATTAGGGAGGAATTTTTTATGAGCAGAAAGGTACAAAATATTATGAAAGATATGTTTAAAGACATGGTTTCTTTAATTCTTGAATCTGAATAGATGAAAAAATAGGAACTCCTAATTGGAATTCCTATTTTATATCTATTTTAAAACTCTATTTTTCTATAAATTTTTTAATTAAAACTACATAGTCTTAATTAAAGAGGTACAACGTCCTCCTACTCTAATAAGTTATTATTTAATTCTTCCAAAAATTCTAGTAAACTCTCACTAGGATTTTTATTTTTTAAAGTAAAGGTTTTAATACCTCTTTTCTCCAATATTAGATCTTCTACAGGATTAGAATCTACTAAAAATATATATGATTTTGGTCTTGAACTAGATTGCGTACTGTTTTCCCAAAGTTTATTCAGTTTATATAGTAGGTAACGAAGATTGATATCGTGAAGACTATATCCAATAAATAAAATTGATTTCCCCAAGATATCCGATCTTAATTTAATATCTAGAGGAGTTTCAAAATCTAGCCTTTCAAAATAGCTAGATTCAGTCAATACAATGGATTTTTCATCATCAAAATCTCCATGGAATTTAATAATTTGAGTAATCACACTGTTCAAATTAACTAAATCTCCTACATTTGTTATTTTTTTATATTTTTTCTTATAACAGTCATAGGTTCTTTCAATCCATCTGTCATAATTTGTGGTATATATAATAGGAAAATCCAAATCAAATATTAGTTTATGTATCTTGGAATCTTCGATTTTTATATCTCCACTATGCCAGTTTCTATCCATCCAACTTCTTAAAGATCCAATATCACCTTTTTTTATCTTATAATATTCCGCCAAGGTCAAAGCGTTCCCAAAAGTTTTAAAAACTTCAGGTTCATAGTCTAATTCCTTTGCAATGTAATCTAATAATGAATTCCAGGAAGGAAGTCCTAAATTCATAGATACACCAGCACCAACAAATAAAATAGCATTTTTATCTTGAATTGATTCAACTAATCCCTTCATAATTTCTCTCCCATCTTAAGGTATTTAGATTTTAATATCTTACTTCTAGTATACCTTTTTTTCTATGATTTACAACATGAATGAGTGGGATTCCTTACAGAGTAACTACTCTTGTAGGAGCAGATGGAAGCCAAAAACCATCGGAAAATGAACTGAAAATCGTACATTTTCAAGGAGAATATGTAGCTAAAATAGCAAAGAAAATAACTGTCTCATCCATTGAATAAATAAGGTATAAACAAAGGTGTCCTAGCCATTGAATTTACTTTCAATGCTAGGACACCTTTGCTTTAAACTTTCAAAAAATCGAAATTATTCTACTTTTTCAAAGTCATCCTTCGATGCCCCACATAAAGGGCACACCCAATCTTCTGGTAAATCTTCAAATTTCACACCTGCTTTTATATCGCCAGCATCATCACCAATTTCAGGGTCATAAATATAACCACAGGGTATACATGTCCATTTTTCCATATTGTTCCTCCTTTTTTATTTTATAAATCTACAGAAGGTATATACTCATCATTTAAATTTTATCCTTTATTTAGATTTTTAAAATACTAATTTAAAAAAATTATACTTACTCTTAATTTTCATAATGTTTTAAAAGTAATTTACCAAATATAACTAAATCATCATAAGTTATGACTTGTATAGAATTTAATTTTGAATTCAACATTCTTAGACCATCTCTTTGTTCTTCATTAAATTCTTTATTTCTACCTACAATTATTTTTATCCGTGGCATTATTACTTTTATTTTATATTCTTTTTCTATGTTTAATTTATATTCTTCTAATTTTTGAAGATAAAATAAACTTTGGCCTATTACTATTGATAAATCAGGATGAGGGTAATAACAATTATGACTTTTATCTAATTTTAAAATACTATGCTTCGGACGCTTTAATTCTATTAAATCTAAATATCCATCCACAGATTCCATTAATAAGTCTCCTTCACTAAATAATGCAATTTTACGAACATCATGTTTTTTAATATAATCAACTCCAAAAATCCATAAATTAGATTCAATCCAATTTTGAAATATTTTTTCAGATTGTCTAGCATTATATTTTTTCAACTCATTAAAAAGCTTTATTTCATCTATAATATTTCCTTTTTCTTCTAATTCAATAAGTTTTTCAAGATTATTAATCTCTGCTTTTATCAATTTATGATAATATGCACCATGTAAATTTTCTATTTCTAGACTTGATAATGAGTCCAATAATCCCCTAATTTTTTCTTCAGATTTAAATTTTTCTAATAGAGATAAAATTGTTTGTAAATCCCCCTCTTTAAGTTGACCTAATAATAAATCAATCTCATCTGACGTTTCAATAAATTTTGAAGATTTTATATTTCCATCTTTAATAACAGAAATAGAATCTAAATGATTATATAGTTCTCTCACTTCATCAATAGCAAGTTTTTCTGTAAAAACAGGAATGCCATTACTATCAACAGCATATAAATGTAAGCAAATATTTTCATCAGCAATATCATTTTTTATATTAGAAAAATTTGCCATTAATTTAATTTTTCCATTATTAAATAACTCTTTATGGTAAGGTACGCTCATTTTAGTTACACCTTCGCCAACGGGCAATTATAACCATCCCATTCTGGGTTATATTTCTCATGAAATATTTTAAAATTAGGTCTATCTTCTAACACTTTTACCTCTGAAATATCTTCAATTTTAAATGTTCTAAAATCAGGGAAAGGATTTTTCTCTTTAGAATCAGAAACACCACCTGTTTGAACCACATGAAGCATTGTTTGCTTCTCTCCTGATATTTTTGTATATATATAGATTGCGTGAACATTTCCAATTCTTTCACCTTTTACTTTTTTTAATTTATTATACTCAAATGAAATAGGTTTTCTTTTTTCTACTGATTTAATTAAACTTTCTAAGTTACTCATTATTTATTCCCCCTATTTAATTAATTTCTCTTTTCCCTTTCTAGTATACCTCCTTTTTCGACCACTTCAAAATCCTTCCTATTTTCTCTAGATTGACATTTTTAAAATCAGTTTTTTTAACCTCATTTAAAAAAAAGTGTTAAATAAAATTTGATAGAAAATCTTTGAAAAATATTCGACGACTTACCTCAAATTGAGCAATCGATTCGATTTTTTTAAATTTTCTGATTCTGTAATAACTTTTTTCTAAAGACTACACTTTCTTGGTCCCTTTCTTTGTGTGAGCAAAGAATGAACGAAACTTCTTCTCCCACAATCCAAAAATAAGAAAAAAATAGAGATCCCTAATTGGAATCCCTATCTATATTCTATTTTCTAGCTCTCTATCCAACTCCCCCACTACCTTTTAGGGATAGTAAAACTAAAGGGTGTGGGTTTTACCCTCTTATAATTTCTATCTTATATCCATCAGGATCTGTAATGAAATAATATCTAGGCTTTTCTCCTGGGAGTCCTTTAAGATCAGTTACTTCTAATCCCATATTTTTATGAAATTCGTGAGATTCTTCAAGATCACTTACAGTCAATGCAAAATGACTGAATCCATTTCCCATCTCATAAGGTTTTTCTGTATTATAATTATGTGTTAGCTCTATCTCAAAATTTTTATTTTTGTCACTTAGATATACCAAGGTAAATTTATACTCAGAATAATCTAGTCTATTCACTTCTTCTAAAGACAATGCTTTTTTATAAAATTTCAACGACTTATCCAAATCCATTATTCTGATACATGCATGTTCTAATTTATAGTTCATTTCTCCTCCTTTAATTTTTAGCACTTTAATTTTCTTACCCTTCTATTATAATTTCTTTCCTGACCTATATGAAGAACTACTTATAAAATTTTAATTTGGTTTTTTCCCATAATGTTCCTCTTCTTGCTAACTATTCACGCTTTGGTTTCTTTAACGAAGAGAGACCATAAGAAGGAAGAGTATCCAACTTTCCCTCTCCCTATCTAGGGAGAGGGGAACAAAAGGGGTGAGGGTTTTTAACTATTTATATATCTATCTGGATAGATACTAGATGTCATACTTTTTAAAGCCTCAGAAACATCTTTTTTATCTTGCTGATACGTCACTCCATACCATTTTTCTTTGGTTTTTATCACTTTTACAAAAGCTTGTTTTGATTTTATAAGATCATCTACAAGGCTAGGAATATAAAATTCAGATTTTAAGCTTTTTATATTTTCATCTAAGAATTTTTCAAATCCTAACTCTAATTCCTTAAAAATAGAAGGCATAAATCCCCAAATATTCATAGATACAAGGGTATTTCTTTCTAATTCTATTTTCATAGACTCTGTTTTTCCTCCGATAGAACCCTCTCTATCTTCAAAGGAATAGATAGTTCCCGAAACTTCCTCTATTTGAGTCTTTTCTTCCACTGTAACCAAATGATTTTCACTATCTAAAGTGCATATTCCCCTTGCAACACTACCATTCTTACTGATTGTTTTATCTAATTGAAACCCTACCATGGAATACCCATATTCATCTGTTTGATCTACTAGTTCATCATATATCAATTTAAAAGTTGTAGAACCATAAAAATCATCGGCGTTTATCACTGCAAAAGGTTCATTTATCACATCTTTACAAGCTAAAACAGCATGACCAGTTCCCCATGGTTTTACCCTATCTTGAGGTAGTTTATATCCTTCAGGAATAGATTTTATATTCTGAAATACATATTTAACCTCTATATTTTCTAATTTTGATATTCTATCCCCTATTTTTTCCTTAAATAGGTCATAAAACTCTTCTTTTATAACAAATACAACTTTTCCAAAGCCTGCTAACCTAGCATCATAGATAGAATAATCCATTATGATCTCTCCATTTAGACCAACTGGATCAATTTGTTTTAATCCCCCATATCTGCTTCCCATACCTGCTGCCATAATAACCAATGTAGGTCTTTTTTCCATTTTAATTCTCCTTCATTATCTTCTATAAAAAATTTGTAATCTTCCAAACTATAAAAAGTATAACATAGAAATAACCACTCTTAATAGTGATGATTTTTACCTTACCTTTATATTTGATTATTTCAAAGATCCCTTAGGAGTTTAAATAGACAATTTCCCTTTATTTTTCTTGATTTAAATTGCAATCATCAATTAAATTTGATATTATTTAGTGTAACTGTCTAAAAAAATAACTCTTAGACTTATTATAAAACATTACTAGGGAGGAATTATATGAACAATTTAACAAAAATTTTAAAATTAATGTTGGCATTATCGCTTTTATTAGCTGTGGCTTGTGGAAAAGAAGAAGCTAAAACTACTGAATCTGTTAAGAGTAACGAGGTGACTGTGTATTCATCACATCCATCTCAACTTATAAACACTATTACAAATAGTTTTACTGAAGAAACAGGAATAAAGGTTAATGTCGTTGGAGCTGGAACTGGAGAGATACTTAAGAGAATCCAAGCTGAAAGTACTAATCCTTTGGGAGATGTTATCTGGGGTGGAGGAGCCGAATCTCTTAACTCATATAAAGAATATTTCGCACCATATAAAACTGCAAGTCACGATAGAATAGACCCTTTATTTAGAGATCCTGAAGATAAATGGTTTGGTTTTGCACTGTTACCTATGGTTATAATTTACAATACTGATCTTGTAACTGGAGACGATATCCCTACTTCTTGGGCTGATGTTACTAATCCTAAATGGAAAGGAAAAGTTGCTATGGCTTCTCCTGTTAAATCTGGATCTTCTTACACTATCACAGCTACTTTATTAACTGCCTTTGGAAAAGATACTGAATCTGGATTTGATTTCATCAAGAAATTTATAGCCAATCTAGATGGTAAAATTTTAGGAAGTTCTTCTGGTGTTCCAAAAGGTGTTGTGGATAAAGAGTATTATATCGGATTAGCTCATGAAAAAGGAGCTATTAAATATAAAAACGCTGGTGGACATCTAGGAATAGTATACCCATCTGAAGGTACTTCTGCCGTTCCTGATGCTGCTGCTTTAATAAAAGGTGCTGTCAATGAAGAAAATGCCAAATTATTCTTAGATTACATCGTAAGTAAAGAGGTTCAAAAAACTTTAGCTCATGAATTTAAAATTAGAGGAGTTAGAGACGATGTTGCTGCTCCAGAAGGTTTAGTTCCTCTTTCAGATATGAAATTAGTTGACTATGATTTTGGTTGGGCTTCAGACAGTAAGAAAATAATAATAAAAAGATGGAAAAATATAGTTTCAGGAAAGGAGTAAGAGAAAAAATGGGTGTTAATATTAAAGATATAACTAAGAAATACGACGATTTTATAGCTGTTAATAGAGCTGATTTAGATATAAAAAAAGGGGAGTTTTTTACACTTTTAGGCCCTTCTGGTTGTGGAAAAACGACTCTTTTACGGATGATTGCAGGATTTAATGACATCACTTCTGGAGATGTTATTATAAGTGGAAATAAAATAAACGATACACCTGCCCATAAGAGAAATATAGGAATGGTTTTTCAAAACTATGCGATTTTTCCTCATATGAGTGTATTTGATAATGTAGCTTATGGATTAAAAGCTAGAAAAGTCTCTAAAACAGAGATAAAAGAAAGAGTTTTAAATGCTCTTGAGATGGTTGAGATGGGAGATCAAGCAACAAAAGAACCTTCTGAACTTTCTGGGGGACAACAACAAAGAGTAGCTCTTGCTAGAGCTATCGTTATCCATCCTGAGATACTCTTAATGGATGAACCACTGTCTAACCTAGATGCTAAACTTAGAGTCAAGATGAGAGCTACTATTAAAAAACTTCAGTCTTCTCTAAATATAACAACTATCTACGTAACTCATGATCAAGAAGAAGCACTGGCTGTTTCAGATAGAATTGCAGTTATGAATAAAGGGGTAGTTCAACAAATAGGTACTCCAGAAGAAATTTATTCTTTCCCAGCTAATGCATTTGTTGCTAACTTTATAGGTACTTCTAACTTTATTTACGATACTGCTCTTACAGGAGATGAAACAAAGGTTCTCTCTGTGAGACCTGAAGACATCGTGATTGTAGATGCCGACTCTGGAACGATCAATGGAGAAGTTACTCTAACTACATTCTTAGGTGAATGTGTCTCCTACGAAATCACATTAGAAAACAAAGAAAATATAGAAGTAAAAGTATTCTCTAAAGATATAGGTATCAAACGTATTGGAGAAAAAGTTGGAATCTTTTTCCCTGAAGATAAGAGAAAACATTTTAATAAAAGTGAGGAATGTTAATGAAGATAAATAAACATCTAAACTTTTGGAATATTATTTCCATTACATC
>Ga0316197_10003849_pt1 | contig 10689 bp, 6 predicted proteins | sample OudBiesiAoxic_MG_FD_204939 | JGI IMG/M metagenome (GOLD analysis project Ga0316197, IMG submission 204939) | Coastal sediment microbial communities from Oude Bieten Haven, Netherlands - site A oxic | ecosystem: Environmental > Aquatic > Marine > Coastal > Sediment | place: Netherlands... | reverse complement strand
CAAGATGTGGGAGTTGCCCGCCAAGGTCTATGCCAGGCCACTGGAATTATTCTCTGGAGCCAGGCTGGGTGCGGAAGATCTTGCCTACGAGTTGCAGGTGCTGGGTTACCGCAAGGTTACCAAAACCTCGGGGCCCGGGCAGGTAGCAAGGAACCGCGACCGGTTCGAGATCTATACCCGCGGCTTTGCCTTCCCCGATGAAAAAGAACCCGCCCGACGCTTGTTGGTCGAACTTGCCGGAGAGCGTGTAAAAGGCCTGTCCAGCGGCGGTAAGCGTATCGACCTGATGCGACTGGACCCGGTGCAGATAGGCGGTATTTACCCGCTCCATGGGGAGGACAGGGTGCTGATCCGGCTGGACGATGTGCCACCGAGCCTGCGCGACGGACTGCTGGCCGTGGAGGACCACAGGTTTTATGACCACTGGGGTATTTCATTCGTGGGTATAGCACGGGCGGCCTGGCGCAATATGCGATCGGGCCGGGTGGTCGCCGGGGGCAGCACGATCACCCAACAGCTGGTCAAAAACTACTACCTGACACCAGAGCGAACCATCGTACGCAAACTCACCGAAGTGATAATGGCGGTGCTGCTGGACTTCCACTATGGAAAAGACCAGATTCTGGAAAGCTATATCAACGAGATTTACCTCGGCCAGGAAGGGCCCCGATCTATCCACGGTTTTGCCCTGGCTTCACGGCACTATTTTGATGCGCCACTGAACCAGCTGGGATTGCACCAGCAGGCACTGCTTATCGGGATGATCAAGGGACCCTCGTTGTACAACCCGAACCGGAACCCCGAGCGCGCGCGGGAGCGGCGCAATGTGGTGCTGGCGGAGATGAGCGAACAGGGAGTGATCTCACCTGAACAGGCGAAAGCAGCGCAGGACAGACCGCTTGATCTCAATAACAAAAGCCGGGTGCGCGGATCCTTCCCGGCCTACCTTGACCTGGTGCGCCGTCAGCTGCGGCGCGAGTACGTGGAAGAGGACCTGACCACCCTTGGCCTCAGTATTTTCACACCCTTTGATCCGCTCCTGCAGCGCCAGATAGAGCGCAGCACAAGGACCTTGCTGGACCAGATCAATAAGGGCGGAGAGTTGGAAAGCGCGTCTGTGGTCACCCGCTTCGATACCGGCGAGGTGGCGGCACTGGTGGGTGGGCGCCGGCCTAGCTATGCGGGGTTCAACCGGGCGCTGGATGCGCGTCGTCCGGCCGGGTCCCTGCTCAAGCCCGCGGTTTACCTGGCAGCGCTGGAGCAGCCGCGGCGCTATACCCTGGCAACCCCTGTATCCGACAGCCCGGTAAAGGTGGCTGGCCCCGGTGGGCAACTGTGGGAGCCCCGCAATTTTGATCGCAAGAGCCATGGCAATGTCCTGCTCTACCGCGCGCTCGCCAATTCATACAACCTGGCCACCGCCCGCCTGGGTATGGAAGTGGGGCTGGGCAGCGTGGTGGATATGCTGCGCCGCCTGGGCATAGACGGTTCGGTACCACAGGTGCCGGCCCTGACACTGGGTGCCGGAGAGTATTCGCCCATGGATATGGCGGGAATGTACCAGACCATTGCCGCGGGTGGCTTCCGCATGCCCTTGCGCAGTATCCGTGAGGTTGTCGATGCCTATGGCAATCCCTTGCGCCGCTATCCGCTGGAGTATGATCGTACCGTAAGTCTGCAGGCTACCAACCTGCTGACCTATGCCCTTCGATCAGTGATGCGCGAGGGTACGGGGCGCGGCGCATATAAGTACCTGCCGGCCGGTTTTGACGTGGCGGGGAAGACAGGTACCACCAATGACGGCCGCGATTCCTGGTTTGCCGGCTTCTCTGGAGATTTGCTGGCGGTAACCTGGGTGGGCCGTGACGACAACGGCAGTACCGGGCTTACCGGCGGCAGTGGCGCACTCAAGGTCTGGGCACACTTTATGGCGGATGCGAGCGAGCGGCCGCTGGGCTATCGTATGCCGGACGGCATGCAGACGTTCTGGATCGACGAGCGCAACGGCTACCTCACCGGCAAGGGCTGCCCGAATTCCCGGATGGTGCCATTCATCACGGGATCGCAGCCCCGCAAGAGCACTGACTGCGCGCCACGAGCATCGGGAGCGAAAGACTGGTTTCAGTCACTTTTTGGAGATGATAACTGATGATAGACGCCGCCATGCCTGTCAGGTGCCTGGTATTTGGCCTGGTCCTGGTGATGACAGGGTGTTCAACCTTTAGCGGACAGGAACCGGCGCCGGCTCCACCGGCCGGGCAGGCAAAAACGTCTCCGCCACCGCCGGTGCCCACCCCTCAGCCGCCCGCCAGGCCGCCCCAGCCCTCCACATCAAGTGCCTGGAAGCCGCTGGTTCAGAAAGCGGAGCAGGCAGCGGCGCGAGGTGACTACGAACAGGCACTGGCCCTGCTGGAGCGGGCCCAACGGATAGACCCTGAGAGTGGGGAGATCTACCTGCAAATGGCACGAACACACCTGGCCCGGGGCAATACTGCCCAATCGCGGGCTACCGCGGAGCGGGGCATGTTGTACTGCAAAAGCAATGCCCAGTGCGATGCACTGAGATCGCTTGTGCGTTGACAGGTATTAAACGCTGGTATTATCAGCGCCCGACGATTATTGAGGAGACCAGTTAGATGCCATGGTTCCATTCAAGACTGATTGTCGCCTGCCTTGCGCTGGCGTGGGTCTCCGGATGCGGCCGGGGTGAGCAAGCGGCCCCGGAAGCGATGACCCGCCCGGTCAAACTATTTACCGTCGAAGGGGGCTCGGTAGACGCGGTGCGCACTTTTCCGGGCAGTATCGACGCGTCGCAGCGAGCGGAACTGGCGTTTCGTGTGTCCGGCCAGCTCCAGGAGCTACTGGTAAGGGAGGGAGACCTGGTTGAAGAGGGCCAGGTACTGGCTCGCCTTGACCCGTCCGATTACGCGCTGGTGCTGGAAGACCGCCAGGCGGTTTATGACAATTCCTCCAAGAATTTTCAGCGGGCCAGGGAATTGGTCGCCGATGGCAACATCTCACGTCTTGATTTCGACCGTATGGAGGCCGAGTTCCGCAGTGCTTCGGCGGCACTGTCCCAGGCCCAGAAAGACCTGGAATATACGGTACTGGCGGCGCCCTTCAGTGGGCGGATAGCCCAGCGCGCGGTCGAGAACTTCGAAGAGGTGGTCGCGAAGCAGACGGTGCTTTGGCTGCAGAATATCAATCAGCTGGATGTCGTGATCAATCTGCCCGAGTCGGTCGTTCGCAGCATACGTCGGAGTATCAACCCGGAGACTGTCGGTACATCCACCCGTAGCGCGGAGTCGCTGATTCTCGCGCGTGCTGAATTTGAGGGTCGCGGCGGCCAGAGCTTTGATTTGAAGCCGAAGGAGGTTGCTACAAAGGCAGATACGCAGACCCAGACCTTCAAAGCCACCTTTGTTATGGATGCACCCACTGACTTTACCGTCTTGCCGGGCATGACCACTACCGTGCAGCTCGATATGCGGCAGTTGGTCAACCTGGATGAAGTAAAGTGGGTACCCGTGCGGGCAGTGCAGGCCGGCAGTGGCCTGGAACCGCGCGTGTGGGTGCTCGATCCCGAAACGATGACCGTGAGCTCGCGTGCCGTGTCGATTGGCCGCATGTCTGGCAACCAGATCGAAATCGTAGATGGTCTTAACGGGGGGGAGGAGATCGTTGCGGTCGGTGCACCCTATCTTGCAGAAGGCATGCGGGTAACCCGGATGGAGCTCACTGAGCAGGCGATCCCCCGAGCCGGCGAGTCGTCCTGATCAGCGCAACAGATAGCGGAGTACTTTGGGTATGAATCTTGGCGAATATTCCGTCAATAACCGGGTAATCTCCTGGCTGCTGGTAGTGATCATGGTAGGCGGCGGGGTTATTGCCTTCGATAACATGGGCAAGCTGGAAGATCCCGCTTTCACCATCAAGTCTGCCAAGATCCTTACGCTCTATCCCGGCGCTACAGCCCGCGAGGTGCAGGAGGAGCTGACCTATCACCTGGAAGAAGCCATCCAGAAAATGCCCCAGATCAAGCGCATCAAGATGTCGGTGTCGCGTCCCGGCCTGTCAGATATCCTCATCGACTTCAAGGACGAGTACAAGTCAGCAGATCTGCCCAATATTTTTGACGAACTGCGGCGCAAGATCGCGGATGTCCAGCCCTCGCTGCCACCGGGAGCCAATCCACCTATCGTGCTCGATGACTTTGGCGATGTGTACGGCATCTACCTGATGCTCACGGGGGAGGGTTACAGCTGGCGTGATCTGTACGATACCGCGGAGATCGTCAAAAAACAGCTGGTATTGGTAGATGGTGTGCGCAAGGTAGTGATAGACGGGGAGCAGCGCGAGGTGGTGTACCTGGATATCTCCCGCAGTACCATCGCGGAAATGGGTCTCGATCTGAGCCAGATCTCCGGCGTACTGGGCTCCCAGAACGTGGTGGTGGACGCGGGCAACGTTCAGGTTGGTGACGATTACGTTCGCTTCAGTCCCACCGGCGATTTTCAGTCCGTACAGGAAATTGGCGATGTCCTGATCAGCTCCAGTGACAGGCGGCTGATACGTCTGAGTGACTTCGCCACCATTACCCGGTCCTATGAAGACGTGCCCGTGAAGGTGTATTACGTCAATGGCCAGCCCGGCCTCAGTATCGGTATATCGATGTCTGCCGGCCAAAACGTGGTGGAGGTTGGCGCAGCGGTTGATCATACCCTGGCCTCCCTGCTGCCTGAGATTCCCATAGGTATGCAACTGGTGCCGGTGTATGACCAGCCCCGCGAAGTGGATAACTCGGTGGGTGGCTTTATTGTCAGTGTGGGTCAGGCCGTGGCCATTGTGTTGATTGTGCTGCTGCTGTTCATGGGCTTGCGCACCGGTATAGTGATTGGCGTGGTTCTGCTGATTACCGTGGCGGGCACCCTGTTCCTGATGGACGTCTTCTCCATAGAGCTGCAGAGAATTTCCCTGGGCGCGCTTGTTATCGCCCTTGGCATGCTGGTGGATAATGCGATCGTCGTGGCCGAGGGGATGCAGGTGCGCATGGATTCGGGTATGAAAGCACTGCCGGCCGCCGGGCAGGCAGTGGGCAAAACCGTCTGGGCGCTGCTGGGGGGTACCGTAATCGGTATCCTGGCATTTTCCGCCATCGGCCTGTCACCGGACAACACGGGCGAGTTTGCCAGTTCCCTGTTTTACGTGATCCTGATATCCCTGTCGCTCAGCTGGATAACTGCGGTCAGCACCACACCGCTGCTCTGCGCCCTGCTGATGAAGCGCGGTACCGCGGGCAGCGCCGGCGAGCAGGAAAAAGATCCCTACGCCGGCGTACTATTCACGCTCTATCGCGCCCTGGTGGCCAGCGCGGTGAATTATCGTTGGGTGACCCTGGCTATCGTGTTCGCATTGTTTATTGCATCGGTGATTGGTTTCGGGTCGGTGAAAAGCGGCTTTTTTCCCGATTCCAACACGCCCTTGTTTTTCGTAGATGTCTGGGAGCCTGAGGGCGCCGATATTCGTACCACGCGGGAAGACACGCTGCGGATCAGTAACTTCATTCGCCAACAGGCCGGTGTAGTCCAGACCGCGTCGGTCATCGGCGGGCCGCACCAGCGCTTTACGCTGGTCTATGACTCCAAGGAACCTACCCGGGCTTATGCCCAGATCATCGTCCGCACTGAAAACAGGGAACAGATTCCGGCGGTGATGGCCTCTATTCGTGACTATATGCGACATGAGATGCCGTGGACCGACCCCATCATCAAGCCCATGCGCATCGGGCCCGGTCGAGACGCCAAGATTGAGGCGCGCTTTTCCGGTCCGGATGAGACTGTACTGCGACAATTATCGAAGCAGGCCGAGGCCATTATGCGCGCGGATGGCAATGCCACGGACGTGCGCAATGATTGGCGCTCACCGGTAAAAGTGGCGACTCCCGTGTTCAATGAGCAGGTCGCCCGTCAGCTCGGTGTAGACCGCCAGGAATTGGGAGCTGCGCTGAAGTACGCTTTTGACGGCAGCACGGTGGGTGTATATCGCGACGGGAATCGCCTGTTGCCTATCCGTTTGCGAGCGCCGGCCGAGGAGCGAAATGATATAGACGATGTGCGCGATATCCAGGTCTGGAGCCCGGTGTTGCGGCGCACCGTGCCGGTATCGCAGGTGGTGTCTGGTTACGAGACCCGTTGGGAAAACTCCGTAATTCGTGGGCGTGACCGTATCCAGACTATCATCGCCTCCTGCAACCCCGAGGACGGCATAGCGGGCCCTCTGCTCGAGCGGCTCCGGCCGCAGATAGCCGCGATTGAATTGCCGCCCGGCTATCACCTGGAGTGGGGCGGGGAATACGAGGACTCCGTGAATGCACAGGCCGGCCTGGGTGCGTCCCTGCCAGTAGGCTTCCTGCTGATGATACTCACCAGTATTTTCCTGTTCGGGAAGCTGCGTCAGCCTCTTATTATCTGGCTCACGGTGCCGCTTGCCATCGTCGGTATTACTGTGGGCCTGCTCAGTACCGGCGGCGCCTTTGATTTCATGTCCCTGTTGGGTGCCCTGTCACTGATAGGGCTATTGATCAAGAATGCGATTGTTCTAATCGAGGAAATTGACCAGCAGATTGCCAGCGGCAAAGACCCCTATGTCGCCCTGCTCGACTCCTGTGTAAGCCGCATGCGGCCTGTAATGCTGGCCGCGGCCACCACCATACTGGGCCTGATTCCACTGTTGTCCGACGTATTCTTTGTGAACATGTCAGTGACGATTATGGCGGGACTTGGGTTTGCGTCTATTCTCACGCTGCTGGTTGTGCCGACGCTCTACGCGGTGTTTTTCGGGATAAGGGAGTCTTCCGCTGAATCTTCCCCTGCCGGTTCATCGGCCCCTGCGGCCTGACGCTGGTCGGTGGTCCTTTATTGGGGACAATCCCGACACACCACCTCAAAACCCTGTTCGCGCGGTTCAAACACCAGCTGCTGGTTGATGCAGGCGGGGGTGTCTCCCGCTGAATGGCTGACGAAAATGATCCGGGTGTCACTGTTGGCCGCGATATGATCGATGGCGCGCAGCATCAGGGTGCGATGGTGACCGTCCAGGCCCAGGGTGGGTTCATCCAGCAACAGGATGATGGGCGACTTCACCATGGCACGGGCCAGTAGCACCATCCGCTGCAGTCCGAAGGACAGCGCGTCAAAGCCCTGTGTGCTGTAACTGGCCATGCCCAGTGCGGCCAGCCATTGGTTGGCGGTGTCGCGCTGCTGGTCGCCCCAGTCGTCGTACAGGCCAATGGTGTCAAAGAAGCCGGATACCACCACCTCCACCACCCGCATGCCGCGCACGTAGTTGAGGTGCAACTGGGTATCGATCTGGCCGTATTTCTGTTTGATATCCCAGACGCTCTCGCCGCTGCCACGGCGAATACCAAACAGGGTAATGTCCTGGCCGTAGGCCTTGTGGTTATCCCCGGTGATCAGGCTGAGCAAGGTGGATTTACCGCATCCGTTGGGACCGGTCACGCAGCAGTGCTGCTCTCGCGCCAGGGTCCAGTTGACGTTGTGCAGCACCTGCAGATCGCCGTAACTGACGCTGACATCACGCAACATTACCAGCGGGCCATCGGCCGGCAGCTGGTAGGGCCGCGGTGCGGGTGTCGGCAGCTCGCCCAGCCCCGGCATGGGAGGATTCATCAGCGCGATGACGTCGGGGTTTGCAATAACGGACGGCCGTGCTCCGCTGGCGACAATGCTGCCTTCATTCAGCACCATCACATGTGAGACCCCCGCGGGCACATCCTCCAGCTGGCGGCACAGCATTAACACCAGAATGTCTGAGTGCAGCAATTCATCGATTATTTTTCGCATGTCCTGCTGGCTGGCCCGATCCAGTCCATCCAGAGGGCTGTCCAGGATGAGCAGGGCAGGGGCTTCCATGATGGCCCTGATCAATAGCGTCTTGCGCATCTCGCCGGTAGAGATGAAGCGCAGTCCACGCTGCAGAATGTGCTGTATATGCAGGCGCGCCACCCATTGCTCGAAGCGCTCATCGGGTGCTTGCCCGCCAAGAATCACTGACTGGACAGTGGTGCCGGGGTCGCTGGCGTCGGCGCGAAATTCCGAGTCGTCCAGCTTTTTATCCCGGTCGCATAAGGCCTTGGCCTGCTCAAAACAAACGTAGGCAACACCCTTTTCGGTCACCGCCATGGAGCGTTCATACCTCCCGGAAAAATGACTGGCCTGATTGCTTAGTAGTCGGGCCAGGCTGGTTTTGCCGGCACCGTTGGGACCCAGGCAGGCCCACTGCTGGCCTGGCAGGGGGGCCCAGCAAATATCTTTCAGCGCCGGCAGCGCCCGGTAAACCAGGTTGATATTGTGCAGTTCAATCAGGGGGGTAGTTGTCATGGTGTCCTTGTCGGGAGACTTTACGGCTTGTATCCGCTGCGCTCGGCTGGCTTAATCCTGTAGAACCCGTTAGAAGGATACCTGGTGCCTGTACCGCTACTGCAACTCATTGAAACCCGCCTGTCTGATCATAAGCCGGGTAAGAAAGTATGGCGCCGGCTGATGAGGCGCTCGGCGGTCGCGATGATCCTGCAGGTGCGCGAGGGTGAACTGAACATTCTAATGATTAAGCGCGCAGAAAGGGAGGGGGATCCCTGGTCTGGCCACATGGCGTTCCCGGGTGGGCGCATGGACAAGGCAGATGCCCATGGTTTTGCGGTGGCCGTGCGCGAGACCGAAGAAGAGGTGGGCCTGACTCTGGGAGAAGAAGACCTGTGCATTGGACGCCTTTCGGACATCATCACCCGCCCGCGCAAGGGCCCCTTTGGTATGGCCGTTACGCCGTTTGTATTCAGGCTAGAGCGAGAGGTCACGTTTACCCCGAATGAGGAGGTGGCAGAGGTTATCTGGGTGCCGCTGGAGTTCCTGCTCGATACAGACAACAGGGAAACCATGCAGTGGAAGTACAAGGGGATAAAGATTCCAATGCCCTGCTATTTTTACGCGGGCAGGTGTATCTGGGGCCTGTCACTGATGATGCTGGATGAGTTGATGGATCTGGTGGAGGGCAAGAATCCCCGGCGGCCGCGCTGGCGCTGAACCCGGCGGGTTCACGCTTGCCCCGCAGTTAGTCCGTGTCGCGCAGAAAGGCCTTGGTATCGAGCATCAGTTTTCGAGCGGCGGGGTCCTCGCGGCTGGCGATCAGCAGGGTCTGGGCATCTACTTTACCGTCCACGTAATCGGCGAGAAGATCCAGCAGTACCGGGGTCATCTTGGGGTCGCGCTCCCAGCGCGGGGCCTTTACCAGGTTTCCCGTCACCCACTCGCCGCTGCGCTTTAGCCAGTAACCGCCGCAGCTGGATAATTTGTAGTCACCAGGCCGCCCGTAGCTTACGTTTGGCGTGTGTGGGTTGAAGCCACCGGGTACTTCCTCGTTAATCCGAAACAGGGCCATGACCCACTCGCTGCCAGGTGGAAACAGCGCTGGCTCAGGGCGGCAGTACTCACCTGTTCTGAGCCAGACGCGTACATCGGGGGCATCACTGTTACCGCGCAGCAGACGCTCGACTGACAGGTCGATCGAGTTACCTTTGGCGCTGACCACTGTGCCGCTCACGACCAGGTCGGCGCGGGCCTGTACCTCGGCAAACGAACCCTGCCACAGACAGTCGCATTCACCCTGTGCCGTTGCCTGCGTCGTAAGTGAGGCCAGAATGCAAAGCAGGAGGTAGCGCATCACCGCTTTACTGCAGCGCGCGGGCGGCGTCGAGGGCGAAGTAGGTGAGGATGCCGTCACAGCCGGCGCGCTTGAAAGCCATTAGCGATTCCAGCATTACCGGCTCTTTCTGCAGCCAGCCCTGCTCGAAAGCGGCCATATGCATGGCGTACTCGCCGCTCACCTGGTAGGCGAAGGTGGGCGCATGCAATTCTTCTTTGACGCGCCGCACGATATCCAGGTAGGGCATGCCGGGTTTTACCATAATCATGTCCGCACCCTCAGCCAGATCCAGTGCGCACTCGTGCAGGGCCTCGTCGCTGTTGGCAGGGTCCATCTGGTAGCTGAATTTATTGCCGCCCTTGATATTGCCGGCAGAACCTACCGCGTCCCGAAAGGGACCGTAGTAGGCGGAGGCGTACTTGGCGGAATAGGCCATAATCAGTGTGTTGTAAAAACTCTCCGCCTCCAGCTGCTCGCGAATCGCGCCAATGCGACCGTCCATCATGTCGGAAGGGGCCACCACATCCGCCCCTGCAGCCGCGTGTGACAGGGCCTGCTTTACCAGCACCTCGGTGGTGACATCGTTGAGCACATATCCGCCTGCATCGATGATGCCGTCCTGGCCGTGAGTGGTGAAGGGGTCCAGGGCAATATCGGTAATGATGCCCAGTTCCGGCACAGCATCCTTCAGGGCTTTCACCGCACGCTGCACCAACCCCTCCGGATTGAAGGCCTCGTCTGCCAATACGCTCTTGTGCCGGGCTTCGACCACCGGGAACAGTGCCATGGCGGGAATACCCAGCTTTTGCAGCTCGCGTGCCTGGAGAAGCAACAGGTCGATGCTAAGGCGCTCAATACCGGGCATGGAAGCAATGGCTTCGCGCTGGCCATTGCCGTCCAGCACGAACACCGGGTAGATGAGATCTGCCGGTGTCAGGCCGCTTTCACGCACCAGGGCGCGAGAGAATCCGC
>Ga0316197_10003847_pt1 | contig 10693 bp, 10 predicted proteins | sample OudBiesiAoxic_MG_FD_204939 | JGI IMG/M metagenome (GOLD analysis project Ga0316197, IMG submission 204939) | Coastal sediment microbial communities from Oude Bieten Haven, Netherlands - site A oxic | ecosystem: Environmental > Aquatic > Marine > Coastal > Sediment | place: Netherlands... | reverse complement strand
GACCGAGTCGTCGGGCTGAGCGGTCGGGACCGATGGGGCAGCAGGCCAGACCGACAGCGGTGTGGCGACGAAGCCGGCCTGAACCTCGTGCACGGCCGCGTAGTCGGCCGGGCCGTTGGTCTGGGTCCGACCGATCACCCAGCCGACGGAAGTCGGCGCGTCGATCCGCTCCATCCCGTCGGGCAGCGTGCCCGACCAGCCCGGGCCGACGAGGGCGTAGTGGCCCGCAGCTGTGCCGGTGGTGCGTCGTCCGACGAGCGCGAACACGTCGGACCACATGTCCATGAACGGCAGCATGTAGTACCGGCCGGCGGTGTCGGGTACCGAGATCACGATCGGCTCGTCGCTGAGGTCGAACCACAGGATCGAGTAGAGGGTGTCGAAGTTCGGGCGGACGACCTCTTTGAAGTCGCCCGGCGGGAACGCCTCCATGTGGGTGAACAGGTTCATCGGCCCGAACCCCGGCCGGAGGCCGGCCGGGAAGCTGGTGGTGACTCGTCGTGTGACCTCCATCAACACGATCGGGAAGCCGAACAGATACGCGTCTTCCGCGATCCGTGCGAGTTCCTCGGGACTGGTGTCGAGTTCGGTGGTCATGTCGCTTTCGCGCCTTTCGTTGTCACGTCAGGATCTGGATGGCGTCGCCGAGCAGGCTGGTGCCGAACACGATGAGCAGGACCGCCATGACGGCGGTGTTGTTGCCGATCAGCCACGCCTTGGCGTGATCGAGGGTCGGGTCGAGTCGTTTCCCGGCGATCAGATACCCGATCACGGGAACCGTCACGGTGATCGCAGCGATCAACGTGAACACCGCGACCGCGCCGACGGTCTCGCCGGTCGACAACGGAAGCGCTCCCATCGAGGCGCCGGCCGCCACTGCGAGCAGCAGGTTCTTGGGGTTCAGTGCCGACAGCAGGAAGCCGAGCCCGAACGCCGCGCCCGGCTTGAGTTCGTCGATCTTGGCCATCCAGCCCGGAACGGTCGGTTCCTCATCGGGGCCGGGTCGCGTCCGCCATTGCCGGACACCGACGGCCAGGAGTAGCGCAGCCAGGGCGAGTTTGATCCATCCGGTGGTGTTGCTCGGTTCGCTGTCGTCGGCCTCGAGGCCGGGAATGAGGACGACGACCGTCGTGACGAGGGCAATGCCGACGATCCACGCGACCATGAACGAGACGCTGTTGACGCGGGCCCGGCCGCTGAACAGCATCAGGATGACCGCTGCGATCGGTATCGGGCTGACCGCGATTCCCACTGCGTATCCGAGTGTGGCGCCGATCGCGTCACCCATCATCGAACTCCCACCCTGGGTGTTGTGGGGTCATGGCCATTCGTCACATCCATCGAGCGCTCCCCGCAGGTTTCATTTGCCTGAGTGACACGGTGTCACGCTCAGGACGATGTGGTCAGAGCCGTTGGTCCCATCCGCTCGAGGATGGTGCCCGTGGCCTCCCGGCTCGCTGACGCCGAAGTCAGGGTTCGACGAGGTTGGGGCTGATGAAGGTGTCGAGGGCGCCGAGCAACGCTTCGAGCACCGCCTTGTCGCCCGCGTCGATGGTGATCGCGCCGTCGTCGATCCGGTCGTCGAGCCGTTCCGGATACGTGATCACGTCGACCATCGCGGCCCGAGCCAAGGTGACCGCGACATCGGCATCGGTCGTGTCGGTGTCGTGGTGGATGGTGGCGTTCTCGACGGTCAAACGGTGGGTGAGTGACTCCTCGTCCGCGTTCAGATCGGTGATCGTGAACGCGACGGACAGCGCGTTGAGCGAGCACTTCGTCGGGTCGAAGCGGGAGCCGGTCATGTCGATGATCTGCTCGCCGGTCATCCCGCCCAACAGCCCGGGTGGCCCTCCTCGTCCGAGCTGGATCGTGCCGTTGCGCAGCTCGAACGCTCCCATCAGGTACGCGTTGCGCCAGGTGCTCGATTCGGCCTGGTAGCCGAGCTGCTCCATCGCATCGGCCGAGAGTGACCGCGCCTCGCGATGTTCGGGGTCGGCGAAGATCAGGTGCTTCAGCACCTCGACGGTCCAGCGGTAGTCGCCGTCGTCGAACGCGGCCTGTGCGCCGCGCATCACCCCGTCGGCGCCGCCCATCATCTCGACGTAGCGCGTGCCCGCGTCCACCGGCGGGTGCGGTTGGAGGTTGGCGGGGTTGCCGTCGTACCAGCCGAGGTAGCGGTTGTAGACCGACCGGACGTTGTGCGACACCGTGCCGTAGTAGCCCTGGACGTGCGACTGCTTCGAGAAGCAGTCGGGCAGCTGGGTGAGCTCGGCGGCGATCTCGTCGGGGGTGTGCCCGTGGTTCGCCAGCCGGAGCGTCTGGTCGTGCATCCAGCGGTAGACGTCGCGCTGCAGCTTGAGAAAGCCCTCGACGTCGTCGGCGCCGAAGCGCGGCCAGTGATGGCTGGCGAACATCGTGTCGGTGTGCGACCCCCACATCCGCATCGCCTCGTGGATGTACTTGCTCCAAGCCAGCGAGTCGCGCACCTGCGCGCCACGGATCGGATAGAGGTTGTGCAGCGTGTGCGTGCAGTTCTCGGCCATGCACAACAGCCGCTTGTCGGGGAAGAAGAAATTCATCTCCGATGGTGCCTCGGCGTCGGGCGTGTTCTGAAACACGATCCGCACCCCGTCGACGTCGAGTTCGGTGCCGGTCTCGGTGATCAGCTCGGTCGGCGCGACCAGCCCCGACGTGCCGAGCGGGACCGTCTTGCCGAGCCCCGCGTCGACCTGGCCCATCGGTCCGAACGGGAGCAGCGGCCCGAACTGGTACATCGACCGACGACCCATGATCGGGCCGGCCAGCACGTTCTCGCCGACCGCCTCGTGCATGAATCCCTCGGGCGCGATCACCCGCACGTCGCCATTCTGAACTGCACTTCGAGATGTCACGCCCAGCATCCCGCCGAAGTGGTCGAGGTGGCTGTGGGTGTAGATCACTGCGCTCACGGGGCGCTCGCCGAGGTGCTCGTTAGCGAGCGCGAGGCAGGCCGCCGCGCACTCCTCGGCGGTCAAGGGGTCGATGATCAACCATCCGCTGTCGGCCTCGATGAAGGTGATGTTGCTGATGTCGTACCCCCGGGCCTGCCACACGCCGTCGGCCACCTGGAACAGACCGTGGATCGCGTTGAGCTTGCCCTGTCGCCACAGACCGGGGTGGACGGTGTCCGGCGCGTCGTCGTCGGTGCGCAGGAAGTCGTGGTTGGCCGTGTCCCACACCGGTCGGCCGTTCTTCTCGATGCGGCCGGTCGGATGCTGGGCGACGAGGCCGTGGGCGGCAGCGGCGAAATCGACCCCGTCGTCGAAGTCGACGACGGCGGCAGAGTTGCGTTCGAGGGTGAACGGCGAAGCGGGTTTCGGTGCGTTGCGATCGGTGTCGGCCATTCCGCCAGTTGAGCAGACGGCGTCGGCACGTCACGACCGCAGAGCTACCGTCGACCTGGTGCGGGCGATGTACTACGAACGATTCGGTGCCCGACCGACGATCGAGACATTGCCCGATCCGATTCCGAACCCGTCCGGTGTCGTCGTGGCCGTCGAGGCATCCGGTGTGTGTCGGAGCGATTGGCACGGCTGGCAGGGCCACGACCCCGACATCGTCCTGCCCCATGTTCCCGGACACGAACTCGCGGGAACGGTCGTGGCGCTCGGCGATGACGTTCGTCGTTGGCGAACCGGCGAGCGTGTGACCGTGCCGTTCGTCGGCGGTTGCGGTTCGTGCGAGCTGTGTATCGGCGGCGATCCGCAGGTGTGTCCCGATCAGTTCCAGCCCGGATTCACCCACTGGGGATCGTTCGCCGAATACGTCGCGATCGACTACGCCGACGCCAACCTCGTGGCGCTTCCCGCCGAGCTCGGTTCGGTTCACGCCGCCGCACTCGGCTGTCGCGTCGCAACGGCATTCAGGGCGGTGACCCAACGCGGGGCGCTCCGCGCAGATCAGTGGCTGGCCGTCCACGGGTGTGGGGGTGTCGGTCTGTCAGCGGTGATGATCGGCGCTGCGCTCGGGGCGCGGGTCGTCGCCGTCGACATCGCACCGTCCGCTCGTGCCGCCGCGCTCGCGGCCGGAGCGGTAGCGAGTGTCGATGCAACCGACCTCGACCCCCATCAGCTGGGTGCGTCGGTGGCGGAGATCACCGGCGGCGGCGCCGTCGTCTCGATCGACGCGATCGGTGGCGCTGCAACCTCGCTGGCCTCACTGTTGAGCTTGCGCCGGCGAGGACGCCACGTGCAGGTCGGCCTGATGACCGGCGGTGCGGCGTACGCCGAAGTCGCCTACGACCGGATCGTCGCATGGGAGCTCGACGTACTGGGATCGCATGGCATGGCTGCAGCCGATTACCCCTCGATGCTCGAGTTGGTCGGCGGCGGTCAGCTCGACCTCGGGCTTCTCGTCACGCGCACCATCTCGCTCCACGATGCGATCGATTTCCTCGTCGATCCCGATATCGGCGGCCCCGGCATCACGGTGATCGACCGATTCAGCGTGTAGTGGCCACGATGTTCCATGCCGTCAGCCCGAGGGTCTAGGTTGAGCCGCCGGCAAGGGGCACGTCCGCTCCGACGCAACACTTGGAGGAGCACCACATGAATCGCACTGAAATGAAGTCCCATCCGCGCGCCTGGCGTTCCCGTTGGGCCGCCATCGGCGCCGCCGTTGCCGTCACGCTCGGCGCCGGCGGCCTGATGATCGCCGACGCCGCTCCGAGTGAGGAGTCGTCGTTCGTATCGATCGACCCCACCCGCGTGCTCGACACTCGAACCGACGTCGGCCTGGACGGCCCGTTCGTCTCCGGCGTTGCGCAGAAGCTGAGGGTGACCGGGACGGTTCCGACCCAGCCGCCGAACAACCTCCCTCCGGTCAGCAAGCAAGTGATTCCTGCCGGCGCGACCGCGGTCACCTTGAACGTGACGGTGGTGCGTCCCGCATCGAAGGGCTTCCTGTCGATCCGACCCGGGGACGCATCCGGTGTTCCGGCCACGTCCAACATCAACTTCGGTGCCGGCGGCCCGAGCGTCGCGAACAGCGTGACGGTCTCGTTGCCGACGACGGGAGACGCCGCGGGCGTGCTCGACATCTACGTCAACGGCACGGCCGGTGAAGTACTCATCGACGTTGCGGGTTACTTCCTGCCGGCCAACGACGGCGAAATCACCGCCGCCAGCAACAAGAAGGACGACATCGTGGATCCGTCGGCCAACACGTTCGGACCCGCGATGTCGGTGACGGTCGTGGCCGACTCCGTCGGCATCATTCAGATCGTCGGATCGGCACTGGTCTACACCGTTGGCAGCGCCGACGTGTTCGACTGCGAGCTCACGCGAACTTCCGGATCGAACGATGACCTGGATGACACCGACCGTCGCGTCCACGTCGGGAGCAACCAAGAAGGTTTCTGCAGCACCAACGGGACCCTCGCGATCGGCGCCGGGACTCACGAAATCGAACTCGTCGTCCGAAAGGGACGTGCGTCGAGCGAGTTCGACGACGGCACGCTCCAGGCGATCTTCATCCCGGGCGGCACGTTGGACAACACCGACGGCTGACGTCTTTTCGAATCCTGTCGGCAGCCCGAACCCTTCGTGGGTTCGGGCTGCGGTGACAGGATCAGCCAGGAACCTTGAACACGCTGACGATCGTGCAGCCGGTTGCGCTCCGGAACTCCGTGTGGTCGGTGCCAGCTTCGACGGCATAGGCGTGACCCGTCGCCATGTCGATCCCTTGCGAGACGAGGTCACCTTCGAGGACGTACGTGAACTCGGGCTCCTCGTGATGATGCGTTCCGCCGACATAGCCGGCGTCGAAGCGGAACATCGCGATCATCTTGCCTCCGGCAACGCCGAGGACCTTCATGGCGACCTTGTCGCCCATCGGTTGCCACTCGATTGCCTCGGCGTCGGCAAACGTCCATCCCTCGGTGCTGCTCATCGGCGCAGCATGTCATATGCGGCCGCAGCCCCGCGACTGGTGTCGAGCCTGAGGGGTCAGGACGATTCGGTCGGCTCGAGCACCGTGAACTCCGCCTGCTGCCCGCGTGAGCGGTGGTCGTCGATGTCGCAGATCACCGTGTAGACGCCCGCCTCCTCGAACGTCACCACGAGGGTCTCGCTCGCCCCAGGAGCAATCCGTTCGGTCTTGCCGAGGCGCCGACTGGCATCGGTCAGCACTTCCATCTCGTGGTCGATCTCGCCCTCGTTGGTCACGACGAACTCGATCGTCTCGCCGGCCTCGATCGTGATGCTCTCCTTCGCCTCGAACGCGTACTCGACCGTGGCGATCTCGACCGATCGGGCCTCGCTGGCCGGAGCGCCAGCGTCGTCGGACCCGCACCCGGCCACGAGCACCATCGCAGCGATCATGGTTCCGGCAACGGCTCGTTTCGACATGGACAGCACGTTAGACCCGGCCTCGGTGGCGATCCGGAACCTCCTGATGCGCAGTATCTTGACGGCGTGCCTGTACCCGTCCCCTCCACTCGCGCGGAGGGCGTGGACGGTCCGGCCCTGATCGGCTGGCGCGAGTGGGTCGCATTCCCGGAGTGGGGACTCGAGGCAGTGAAGGCGAAGATCGACACCGGGGCGCGTACGTCGGCACTCCATGCCTACGACCTCGAGCAGTTCGAGCGCGGCGGGCGGCGTTGGGCGCGTTTCGTCGTCCACCCATGGCAACGCAATGACAACGACGCACAGGTGGTCGAGGCGGTGCTGGTCGACCAACGCCACGTCACGAGTTCGTCGGGGGCCAAGAGCCTGCGGCCCGTCGTGCGTGCTGTGATCGACGTGGTAGGCACACCGCACGAGATCGAGATCACGCTCACGAGGCGCGACGAAATGGGATTCAGGATGCTGCTCGGACGCAAGGCGATGGCCGGGCGATACCTGATCGATCCGTCGCTCTCCTACGTGGCGGGTCGCCCCGATCGGAGCACCCGTCGGCGCAACCGGGGGCGATCATGACCGATGCTCAGCCCGATGCTGCGGTTGACGCGGCGATCGGCGCCCAACCCGAGGCGTCCCGCCGTCGCCGCCTGCTCCGACGCCCGTCGTTCTCGATCGGGAACCTCGACGTGACCGCGGGACGTTCGGCGATCGGTGAACTCCCGGTCTCGCGTCTGGTGACCGGCACGCAGATCTCGATTCCGGTCAAGGTGTTCCACGGTCGTCACGACGGCCCGGTGGTCTGGCTCAGTGCAGCAGTGCACGGCGACGAGATCGGTGGGGTGGAGATCATCCGTCGAGCTCTCGCATCGATCGATCCGAAGACCCTCGCGGGCACCATCGTGGCGGTCCCCATCGTCAACGTGCACGGCTTCCTCAACGGCGACCGTTACCTCCCCGATCGACGCGACCTCAACCGGTCGTTCCCCGGATCGCCGAACGGGTCGCTTGCCGCACGCATCGCCAACCTGTTCATGACCGAGATCGTCGAGCGGTGCGACGTGGGAATCGACCTCCACACCGGGTCGGACCATCGCACCAACCTGCCGCAGATCCGCGCCGACCTCGACGACGACCGCACCCGCGACTTGGCCATCGCGTTCGGGGCGCCGTTCATGATGCACGCCAAGCTCCGCGACGGCTCGATGCGGGCAGCCGCGACCTCGAAGGGGGCGACCGTGCTCCTCTATGAAGGAGGCGAAGCCTGGCGGTTCGATCGGGCGGCGATCGACGCGGGAGTCGCTGGTGTCGGTCGGGTGCTGGCCCGTCTCGGCATGGTCGAGGCCGCCGACGACCCGATGGCACTCGACGGATCGGTCGGTGCCGGCTCGCCGGTTGAGAGCAGGTCGAGTTCGTGGGTCCGCGTTCGTCGGAGTGGTATCGCCCTGATCCACGTCGAGCTCGGACAGATCGTCGAGCGTGGCGAGGTGATCGCGACGGTGCGCGATTCGGTCGGGCGTCAACTCAGTCGAACGCGTGCCTCTCGGTCCGGCATGGTGATCGGACACACGCAACAACCACTCGTCAATCAAGGCGACGCGATCATCCACATCGCCGAACTCCTCGACGTCGTCGAGCCGGAATCGTCCGTTCAATCCGAGATGGAGCCCACGTGAAGCTCGCCATCCTGTCCCGCTCGCCGAGTGCCTACAGCACCCACCGCCTGAAATCGGCAGCGCTTGATCGCGGCCACGACTGCAAAGTCCTGAACACCCTCCGATTCGCGGTCGACCTGTCGAGCGGCGAGCCCGATCTTCAGTTCCGCGGCAAACACATCTCCGACTACGACGCTGTGCTGCCGCGGATCGGTGCCTCGATCACCTACTTCGGCACGGCCGTGGTGCGGCAGTTCGAGCAGATGGACGTCTACACACCCAACACCGCGAACGGCATCGCCAACTCGCGTGACAAGTTGCGCGCTGCTCAGATCCTCAGCCGCCACGACATCGGGATGCCTGCGACGTCGTTTGTCCGCGACAAGGCCGACGTGCTCCCGGCGATCGAGCTCGTCGGCGGTGCGCCGGTGGTGATCAAGCTGCTCGAGGGGACGCAGGGGATCGGCGTGATCCTCGCTCCCGACAAGAAGGTTGCCGAGGCGATCATCGAGACGTTGCAGTCGACGAAGCAGAACGTCCTGATCCAACAGTTCATCGCGGAGAGCCGCGGCCGCGACATCCGGGCGCTCGTCGTCGGTGATCGCGTTGTCGGGGCGATGCGGAGGAGCGCACAGGGCGACGAATTCCGCTCGAACGTGCATCGCGGTGGATCGGTCGAGCCGGTCGAGTTGTCGCCCGAGTACGAACAGACCGCGGTCCGCGCCGCGCAGATCATGGGGCTGCGGGTGGCCGGCGTCGACATGCTCGAAGGCAACGACGGGCCGCTGGTGATGGAGGTCAACTCGTCGCCGGGTCTCGAAGGGATCGAGCGGGCGACCGAACTCGACATCGCGGGCGCCATCGTCGATCACATCGCCAATCAGGTCGCGTTCCCCGAGCTCGACGTCCGCCAGCGGCTGACGGTCAGCACCGGCTACGGGGTCGCCGAGATCCATGTGCCGGAGGGTTCGGAGTTCATCGGCAAGACCATCGATGGGTCGGGGCTGCGTGAACGGGACATCACGGTGCTCACGCTGCACCGGGACAACGTGGTGGTCCCGAATCCACGCGGGTCCCGGGAGCTGGAGTCCAACGACCGTTTGCTCTGCTTCGGCAAGCTGGAAGAGATGCGCGACATGATCCCGGCTCGGCGCAAACGGCGAGCCAAGGTTCGCAAGCTCCCCGACGAGGCACTGCAAGAACTGCAGGACTGACGCTGCGCGCTCAGGGCGCCAACACGCAGTAGCCGTCGATCTCGGTCAGCAGCGGCGACCGGGGGTGCGCCGGTCGATCACGGCCGAGATCGCGTTCGCGCACCTCGCCGATCCACTGGGCGTGTTGGTACTCGTGGTTGACCACGGCGACGAGCAACGTGCGCGCGATGACGTCGAGCTGAGCCGGCGCACCGACATCGCCTCGGGCGATGTTCCCGATCCGGAATCGCAGGCGTTCCGCGACTGCCTCGCGATACGCGGCGAGTCGGTCCAGGCCGGGGAGGTCGCCTCGATCGGCCTCGGCCGTCGCCCCGTCCATGAGCGCGTCCAGGCCGGGGTCGGGGCTCGGCTCGGCCGCCGTCAGGTTGCGGACCATGAAGTGGGCGACCGCGGCCTGGTGTCCGAGATGCCAACCGATCGCGCTGGATTGCGCGTGCGGGCGCCAGTTGACTTCGTCTTCGGTGAGGTCGCGCCACAGCGAGGCGGTGTAGTCGAGTGCCCGTTCGTACTCGGCCATGAGCTCGTCGATCGCGGCGCCAGGCGTGTTGGTGGTCGGCGGTTTCGTGGTCATGGTGTCTCCTGCGGGTGCGGCGGGGCGAGCGTTGTGCGGATCGTCTCGACGGTACGCTCGGCGGCGGCGAGCGCACCCTCGATGTGACCAGGGGCGACTACAGAGGTCTCCGTGGAACTCCAGTGGAGGCGCCCGCCGAACGTCGCGCGGCAGAAGCGGGGATCTCCGTATGTCGAGTAGTCGGTGAGGTCGCCGACCCCGACGGGGGTGGTGAGCGGTTCATGACGCCAATCGGCGAGGTGCAGATCGAGCGGGTCGGCGGCAGGTGGTCCGAACAGCCGGCTCAGCTGGGCCAGGACCGCCGTTTCGTCGACCGCGCCGCTTCGCTCCGTTGTCGGAGCGAAGCCGAACAGCGCCGCCGGCAGTCCTCCGGGGCCGCTCAGATCGTGGATCTCGCGTAGCGGACCCAGGTGGCTGACGGCCGACCCCGACAGCCCGGCCTCCCGCCAGAACGCGGTCCGGTAGCGGGCCACGACTTTGATGGTCGTGCCCATCCACACGGGCGTACGGGTGGCGAGGCGGGCGACTTCGTCAGGGAGTGACGGACGGAACTCGATGCTCGACACGGCCAGAGCCGGTGGGACGGCGATCACGACGTGGTCGGCACTGATCGTGCGGGCGACGCCTGCGATCTCGGCCGTCACGTTCAGCGGACGCACGCCATCGTCGGCCCATTCCACGGTGTGAACGTGACTGTCCATCAACAGTTCGCTGCCGAGTCGTTTGGCGAATCGATCACGAAGCGCGTCGGTCAGGGCATCGGCGCCGGTGCTGAACCGCGACGATGTGACATCGATGGGGTTCCCGTCGAGGCGAGCCACGCCGTCGGGAGCGTCGTACAGTGCGTCACCGTCGAGGTGCTGGGCGTGCGTCTGA
>Ga0316197_10003846_pt1 | contig 10694 bp, 11 predicted proteins | sample OudBiesiAoxic_MG_FD_204939 | JGI IMG/M metagenome (GOLD analysis project Ga0316197, IMG submission 204939) | Coastal sediment microbial communities from Oude Bieten Haven, Netherlands - site A oxic | ecosystem: Environmental > Aquatic > Marine > Coastal > Sediment | place: Netherlands... | reverse complement strand
CCATACCCACGCAAGCGACACGACGGCCCAACCAGGCTTCGAGGATCCGTTCGGCCTGGTCGGTACCGAAGTCCAGGTCGGGCTGCAGTTCCGGCGTGCTGGTGGACATGGCCACACATACTCTGCTCGAAGCCATCGACGCTATCATCGTCGCCCCGCCCCGCCTCGCCCCCGAAGGACCACATGTCTCCCACCCCAACGAACGCACAGCCGATCATCCGCGCCCAGGACGTGGTGAAGCGCTTCGGCAAGGAGACGACCGCGCTCGACGGCGTCAGCATCTCCATCGAACCCGGCAGCATCTACGGTCTCCTGGGACCGAACGGCGCCGGCAAGACCACGCTCATCCGCGTGCTGACGACGCTGCTCGAGCCGGATGCCGGCGAGGCCTGGGTCGCGGGCGTCGACGTGCTCAGGGACCCGGTCACCGCGCGTACGAAGATCGGCCTGGCCGGCCAGTCGGCGGCCATCGACGGGTTCCTCACCGGGCGCGAGAACGTGGAGATGATCGGGCAGCTCTATGGCCTCCCGGCGAAGGAAGCGAAGTCGCGGGCCACGGACGTGCTGCAGCGCATCGACCTCACCGATGCCGCTGACCGGCAGGTGAAGACGTACTCGGGCGGCATGCGCCGGCGCCTCGACCTCGCGGCATCGCTCGTCGGCCGCCCCGAGGTGATGTTCCTCGACGAGCCCACGACCGGCATCGACCCGCGCAGTCGCATCGACATCTGGGACATCATCCGCGACCTCCAGTCGGAGGGCACCACGCTGCTGATGACGACGCAGTACCTCGAGGAGGTCGACTACCTCGCGGACCGCATCGGGGTCATCGACCACGGCAAGCTCATCGCCGAGGGCACTGCCAACGAGCTCAAGTCGCGCATCGGCGGGACGATCATCGAGGCGGTCGTGCCCGAGGAGCAGCGCGAGCGCGCGACCGAGGTCCTGCGCGACGTCACGAGCGAGGAGCCGATGTTCGAGCCCAACAAGGCCTGCCTCGTGGTGCATGCGCCAGAGGGTTCCAAGACGCTCATCAGCGTGGTGCGGGCGCTCGACGAGGCCGGCATCGTGGCGGACGACCTGGAGATGCACAAGCCCACGCTCGACGAGGTCTTCCTGACCCTGACCGGGCACGTGGCCGAGACCGAGGACGGGGAACAGGCGCAACCAGCGACGGCCGCGGGTCGTTCGCGATTCGGGAGGCGGTCACGATGACCTCGACGACCCAGGAGGCCCCGACCCGAACCAGCATCAGCCCCGGTCATGCGCTGCGGGACATGGCCATCATCACCAGGCGCAACCTGCTCCGCTTCATGCGCATGCCGCAGCTGCTGCTCTTCGCGGTGGTGCAGCCGGTCATGTTCCTGCTGCTCTTCAACTTCGTCTTCGGCGGCGCGCTCGCGCTGGGCTTCGGCGGAGCCGACGGCAACTACATCAACTTCCTTATCCCGGGCATCCTCGTGCAGACCGTCGTCTTCGGAGCCACCAACACGGCGGTCGGGCTGACCGAGGATCTCAACGCCGGCGTCATCGACCGCTTCCGCTCCCTGCCCATGGCCCGCTCGGCGGTGATGGGCGGGCGCACGCTGGCCGACTTGGTCCGCAGCGCCGGGGTGCAGGCACTCATGCTCGTGGTCGGCATCATCATCGGCTTCCAGGCCGGCAGCTGGCTGGGGCTCGTCATCGGCTTCGTCCTGGCCGTGCTGTTCGGCTTCTCGGTCTCGTGGTTCTTCGCTGCCCTCGGCCTGACCGTGCGCAACCCCGAAGCGACCCAGGGCGCATCGTTCGTGCTCGTGTTCCCGTTCGTGTTCGCCAGCTCGGTCTTCGTCCCGACGGCCACGATGCCGGACTGGCTGGCCCTGTTCGCCGAGAATCAGCCGGTCACGATCCTGACCAACACGGTGCGCAAGCTGACGTTCCCGGACGTACCGGTAGCCGGCGGAGACTCGATCGAGTCGCTGATCGTCCGCTCGCTGCTCTGGATCGTCGGCCTCGTCCTCGTGTTCGGCTGGCTCAGCGTGCGCCAGTACAAGAAGGTCGTGGCCTAGCAGGTCCGGGCCGGTCAACCGACGGGCCGGCGGATGATGGTGCCGTTCTGCTCGTCACTGCGCGCGGGACGCTCGCCTAGAACCTGAGCACTTGCTTGCCGCGGGCTGATCGCCCCTCCACGTCCGCGAGCGCGCCCTGGACCTCCTCGACCGGGAGCATCACCCCCACGGGCAGCGTCAGCTCGCCGGCATCGACGTGCGCCGAGATGGCTGCCAGGTCGGCCGTCGTGCCGCGCATCCGCAGGTAGAGCATCGAGACGCTCGCGGCGACCGGAGCGCGCATCGAGTCGGCGAGCGTCGTGACCACGGGCCCGTCGGCGCGGAGGACCATCGCCGAACGGACGAGCGGCTTGCCTCCGACGAGGTCGAGCACGCCGTCGACCGGCCCTCGCAGTCGCGCTACCCAGTCGCTCGCCTGGTCGAACGTCGCGTGCGCGCCGAGCTGACGTGATCCGTCCACCTCCCACGCCGGCACCAGCGCGTGGACGGTCAGGCCGCGGACGCGTGCCAGCTGGATGGCTGCGCGCCCGACACTGCCGCCGGCCCCGAGGATGAGCAGCGATGCCCCGGGCGGCAGCGCCAGCATGTCGAGTGCCTGCAGTGCGGTCACGCCGCCGACCGGAAGAGCCGCCGCGTGTGCGTCGTCGAGCGACGAGGGGGCCGGTCCGCAGGTCGCGGCCTTGATGATCACGCGCTCAGCCCAAGCGCCGACGATGCCGGGGTTGGCGATGATGCGATCACCGACCGTGAAGCCATCGACCTCGGAGCCGACGGCGGTCACCCGGCCGGCCAGCTCCGCGCCGAGCACGAAGGGCGGCTCCTGCCCGACGAAGCGCGCCAGCCGTCCGCTGGCCACGCCGACGTCCCAGGAGCCGACGCCGACGGCTGTGACCTCCACGCTGAGTTGCGCGCGGGCAGGCGCGACAGGCGGAGAGATGTCGTCGATCCGTAGCGGCTCTCCATAGGCGTGGACTCGAACGGCGCGCATCCGCTATCTCCTGCTGGGCTCGCGACCCATCAGGTGGCCACGGTCAGGGTCTCGGGCCTGGCCCCAGCGGCGACAACGAAGTCTCGCAAGGCACGCTCGCCCTTCGGTCCCCACAGCTCGACGTGGAGCACGAGGCTGTCGATGCGGACGGCAAGATGGTGGCTGCCGTTCTCGGAGTCGATCTCCCCGACCTCGACGACGTCCCAGGGCGCCAGATAGGTCATCCAGCCGTCGCGCCGTTCGGGGTCGCCGATGATGACCGCGACCTCGGCGGGCAGTGCGACGAGGAGCGCGTCACGCGCAGCGATGGCCCCGCGAACGGGCAGCACCGTGAGGACCGGCTCGTTGCGGAAGCGGTCCTCGACCGCGTAGATGGGCAGATCGACCAGACCTGCAGCGTTCCTGAAGCGCACAGCGTGCCTCCGACTACGGTGACGAGACGGCGGGCACGGACCAAGGGTACGACGTTGCGCAAGGGGTGGAGGAAAAGGCCCATCCTCGCGGGACGGGCCTTCTCGCTCAGGTGTGCGGGAGCGCAGGCCTACGGCAGGATCGTCGGTCCTCCGATGCAGCGCAGCTCGAACCCCTCGACCTCGGCGGCGTTGCCCCTGATTCGGAACATGCCGGCCGCCTCGGAGGACAGAAATGATGGTGCGTTCGGTCACCATCTTGTGGCGTAACACGCCCGCCGGAGGTCGTCGATGGTGCGGTCCGGTGCGGATACTCCTGGTTGGGATGAGTGAGGCCGACTGGTGGCTCTGCAGGCGATGTAACAGCCTCAACAACCTCGCCGCGCGCAAGTGCTACTCGTGCCGGGAGCGCAAGCCGAAGGAAGCTGAGCGGGCGAGCGAGGTGCTTGAGTATGTCCCGGAGATCTCGTGGGATGGAAAGGTCAGGTTCCGCGGACGACCGGAGGAGGAGCCGGACCCAGACTCGGAGGCGATGGACGCTCCGAGTGGACCGCCACCCATCCGCGAGCCGGTGCGCCGTGACATCCGCGCCATCGCCCCACGTCTGCCGAACCCGGCAAGGATCACCTATCGACTGGCCGAGCCGTTGCCGCCGATGCCGCCTGCCCCAGGCATGCCTGTCCGGCCGACGCAGGCACCTGGGCCGACGCAAGGGCCCAGGCCGTCGCCCGCACCCGGGCCGACGCCAGCACCCGGGCCGACGCCCGCACCTGGGCCGACGCAGGGGCCCCCGGTCTCACCCCTGGCGCCCCGGCCCGGGGAGCCCGGACCGCCATCGTGGTTGAAGGAGCCCCCGACATCCCCACAGCCGCCGGCGGTCGCGGTCGGTCCGGGGCTGCCGCCTCCGATGCCGGGCCAGACGCAGATGTGGCCGCACTGGCGCGAACTCCTCGACGGCCCCAGGCCCGAGGCCGATCGCTTCCGGTCATCGCCTGTCGCCGACTCGAGTGGCGCGGACGGCGCGGCCCAGGGCCGAGGCGGTCAGACGCTCAACGAGGCCATCAGACGAGCGCGCCTCACGCGGGCGGCGCAGTCGCGCTCCTTCATCGCCTGGCCGGCGTCCGACCGTCCATCGGCCGGGTCGGAGGAACTCGACGAGCAGGAACAGCCCGTCGAAGCAGACCAGGACGGACGGCACGAGTGAAGCCCTGGCGGGCGAAACCTGCCAGGGCTTCAGATGGCGCGAGCTAGCAAGACGCTAGCGTGGCTCCACCATCGTATCGACGAAGAACTCGACATCGAACCAGTCGCCGTCTTCAGTTCCGTTCTCATCACCAGAGCCGGCCTTGTTCGGTGCGCTCGGCGAGCCGCCGTTGACTTGGAACCAGCGGTAGACCTGGTCGTCGTAGTAGTAGTAAAAGTCCTCTTCGGCGAAGTAGGTGTACTCGCCCTTCTCGGACTCGTTGTACGACAGTTCCTGGTAGCCCTCGTACCACCAGTCTTCGAACTCAGACTGGTCGTACTTCCAGAACCAGAACCTGTCCATGCCAGAGTAGACGTGTGCCCACTGGCTGGTAGTGGTCGCAGCTGATCGGACTCTCTTGGGAGCATTCGAGGCGGCCGGACCGACGTTGGCGTTCTGGGCCGAGATGCCGTCGACCGCGGTGATGCGATGGGTCTCCACGCCGAAGCGGCCGCGCGACGTGGCCTCGAAGTCCAGCGGGTAGCGATAGGTGCGAATCTCGTCGCCGACGGAGATGTCGCCGTCGCGGTTGACGTCGAAGATGCCGGCGATCAGCGTGTCGTTGGCCTTGGTGTAGCCGTCGACACCGTCGTCGTTGATGTACGCGACCACGAGCACCTTGTCCTCGCAGGTGCGGACCGGGCCGGTCCCCTGGCCCTGACGGCACTGGTCGACGCCGGGGCCACCGTAGACGTCGTCGTCGCCGTGGCCACCGTCCATCTTGTCGGCGCCCTTGGCGCCGAAGACGCGGTCGTTGCCGGTTCCGCCATGGACCTTGTCGGCACCAAGACCTGCGGCAAGGCGGTCGTTGCCGCTGCCGCCGATGAGCTTGTCACGGCCCGGCCCGCCACAGATGATGTCATTGCCGCCAAAGCCGTAGATCGTGTCGTTGCCGCCCCTGGCGTGGATGACGTCAGCCTTGGCGGTGCCCTTGATGGTCTCGCTCTTCGCCGTCCCGACGATGGTGGCCTTCTTGCCACCACAGGTCGGTTCCCCGGCCGCCGTGGCGGGCCCAGCGAAAGCCGCTCCGGCCACCAACGCCAGACCGATGGCGATAGACAGTTGGGTTCGCATCCAAGTACTCCTAGCGATGAAACCGGCGCGCGTCTCTGAGCGTGGCGCGCCCCCCACGCGAGCCTGCTTCGGCCCTTGGAAGACATGGGACGAAGCGGGAGGTCCGCAGACCTGTGGGCACCTTAGGAAGCGTCTGGCTACCTGGACACCGTACGGTCGCACCAGGTGCGCGCTGCCCGGACGTACGTGGGGGGGTCGACCAGACCAGCCCTGATGGCCCCCCGCTACGCAGGACTACCTGTCGTCTGTGTCAGGCTCCGTGTGGTTGGATCGAAGGCCGGGGATGGCGTCGAGCGGCGCCCTGCGACAGCTGCCACCAAGACCGTGATGGAGGCAAGGCCATGACCGACGAGCTCGCCGAGGCCACGGACCACCTGCCGCTGCCGCCGATGGCCCAGGCAGGACCCGACTTCGCAAGCCGGACGATCGATGAGGAGGCCGACGGCTTCCCCGTCACCGGTCTGCAGGCGCCGGACGTCGGGCTGGCGCTCTCCGGCGGCGGCCTGCGGGCGATGCTCTACCACCTCGGCGCCCTGTGGCGGCTGCGCGAGCTCGGCTATCTCGGCCGGATCGATGCCATCTCCGGGGTCAGCGGCGGGGCCATCATGGCCGCCATCCTGGCCAAGGCCTGGTGGCAGCTCGAGCGCGACGGCTTCTCGGAAGCGACGTTCCAGCGACTCGTGGTCAAGCCGGCACTGCGCTTCAGCGGCCGCAAGATCGACGCCTGGGTCATCGGCCTCGGGCTCGTCCCGGGCGTCAAGCCCGCACACATGCTGGCCCATGTCCTGCGCTCGAAGCTGCTGGGCGACACGCGTCTGTACGAGCTGCCGGACAGGCCGCGCTTCATCTTCAACGCGGCGCACGTCGCCACCGGCGTGTCGTGGGTCTTCCAGAAGGCCTACATGGGCGACGCGCGACTCGGCATCGTTCCCGACCCCCAGGTGAAGCTGGCGGACGCGGTCGCCGCCAGCGCCTCGTTCCCACCGGTGGTGGCGCCGTTCTGGCTGGAGCTGCCGGAGACCGGCCTGCTGCCCATCGAGAGCTCGGACCTCTTCGCCAGCGCCGTGGAGACCGGCCTCTCGAACCAGGTGCTGCTGCTCGACGGCGGCGCCTACGACAACCTGGGGATCGAGCCCATCGAAGGCCGCTGCGAAGTCGTCCTGGCCTCTTCTGCAGGTGGCAACCTCAAGGTCGACCCGCGGCGGGATCGCTATCGCTTCATGTGGCCTCTCCTGCGCCGGACGCTGGACATGGCCGTGGAGGTCGGCCGGGCCCAGCGACGCCGGGCACTCATCGACCGTGCGAGTGCGGCCTTCAGCGGTAGCGGCTACCGGACGCGGCACGTCGCCCTCTGGCGCACGTCCAACGACATCCGCGAGGCATCCGGTCAGCGAACCGATGACTGGGTGCCACTCCCGGACGGCTTCGTCGTTGCCGAGGGCTGGAACGACTACCTTGCGTCGCTCAAGACCCGACTCTGGCCGATGCCGCTGATCGATCGGCAGCGCCTCATCAACTGGGGCTACCTCACGTCCGACACGATGCTGCGCTCCTACGTGCCGGCGCTGGAGGGAACGGCGCCCCCGCCCCGCTATCCCTTTGACGGCGCTCGTTTCGAGGAGCGGCCGCCGGCTGCGAGCTGAGGCCGGGATAGCGGTCTGGCATCCAGAACCGGGCCTGTCCCTCAGCCGCTCTCGGGCCTAGCCGATAGCGTCGTCGTCCTCGAGGACGAAGGTTACGAGCATGTCGACCTGGAACGAGTCGATCTCCCCGTTCCTGACCTTGATCTTCTGCTCCTTGACCCAGGCACCCTCGACGTTGCGGAGGGTCTTGGTCGCCCGCTGCATCCCGACCCGCACGGCGTCGTCGAAGCTCTTCTTCGAGCGTGCCGAGATCTCGGTGACTCGTGCGACGTTTCCCATCAGTGGTCCTCCCTACGGGTGGCCGCCAGGCGCAGCCACGTTCAGGGCCCATTGCACTCCGCTGCGGAAGCGAGTGCAAGAGTCCAAGGTCGTAGCTCAGTCGCAGCCGGTGGCCGCCGCGAGGCACTCACGTACGGGCCGAGCGAAGTGAACGGCATCACGCCGATGAGCCGCGAGACAGGCGCTCGCATGCCCGACATGCGGCCACCCGTATAGTCAGGCCGAGGACTCGATGACACAGCGCCGCACCAGGACCCCGATCCGTTCGCTGCTGGGGACGGCCATGGCCACGACCATCGCGGCGGCCGCCTGTGCACCCGAGGCTTCCTCTTCCCTGGAGGAGACCGCCGAGGTGCAGACGAGCCTCACCGCGATCTTCATCCAGGAGCTGGGCGCCGAGCCGGATGACGTCATCGTCAGAAGGAACGAGGAGCGGTGTGGTGGACTGCGCGGTAGCGCGCTTGAGCTTAGCTCGGTCTGGACGGGCGACCTGGACCCCGCGAAGCTGGAGGTGGCCATGGCTGCCGCCGATGCGTACCTCGACGACCGCGGCACCGTCGGGTCGCAGCACGCCACCATCGATGGGTATCCCCAAGCCGCCAGCGGGGACTTCGGCTTCCCGCAGCAGTACCCCTACGAGGCGTGGGCAGGCATCGCGCCCGACGGCGCGATGGTCCAGACCTTCAGTGCCTGCCTCGATCCAGGGTCCATCGATGTCGCCGAATGGGAAGGCCGGTTGATCGCAGCCGGTTCGTGACCCGCGCTGCGGCCGCCGAGGGGCCAGCCCCTCCCGTTCGGGCATCTGTTCGTAGAGGTGCTCGAACCACCTCGTACCGCCACGGCTGTCAACTGCCGCCAGGAGTTCGAGCGGCCGCGTCGATCCGGCTGCCCGGTTCGAGCGCCGTCTGACGGCTACGACGCCAATTCAGCGGGCTCTACCAGCAGACGGGTGATGCTCGCACCACGCACGACACGCAGCTCGAGATCGGCACCGATGGATTCCTCCGAGAGAATCGACTGGAGCCTGCCCACCTCGGAGACGGAAGTGTCGTCGACCCGCAGGATGACGTCGCCGGGGCGGAGTCCCGCCCGTGCCGCTGGGCTGTCGGGCATGACCTCGCTGACCTCCACGCCGCGTGGCTGCTGCTCCTGGGTCGCGAGCCTGGGCGGCAGCGCGCGCGTACCGCCGGCGATGCCAAGGTAGCCGCGCCGCACGCGACCCCGGTTCATGAGCGAACCGACGATGCGCCGGGCGGCCGTGTTGATGGGCACCGCCAAGCCCAGACCGGTGCCGACGTACGATCCCACCACGGCCGTGTTGATGCCGATGACGCGACCGCGGCTGTCGGCGAGGGCGCCGCCCGAGTTGCCCGGATGCAGGGCCGCGTCGGTCTGGATGACGTTGTCGATGATGCGCCGCACGCGCCCGTCGCTGGTGGGGAAGGAGCGGCCCAACGCGCTGACTACGCCGGCCGAGACAGATCCGGCGAACCCGAGGGGGCTGCCGATCGCGACCACCAGCTGACCAACCCGCAGATCCTCCGCGTCACCCAGCGTTGCCGCGGTCAGCTCGTCCGTCTCGGCACGCAGGACGGCCAGGTCGGACAGCGGGTCCGTCCCCACCCGTGAGAACTCGAAAGCGCGCCCGTCGCCGAGGACGGCGCGGCCGCTCGAGGTGCCCGCCACCACGTGCGCGGAGGTCAGCAGGTAGCCGTCGGACGTGATGGCTACGGCCGAGCCGGCGCCCTGACGGATGCGGCCGTTGCGCCCGCGACGCTCGAACCCCACGCTGGCGATCGAGGGCAGCAGCTTGCTGGCCACGCCCGAGACCACCTTCGAATAGGCATCGAGGGCTACCAGGTCGGACGGACGTCGAGGGGTCATCCCTCGCGCAGGGCGATCGGCACCGCGAGCTCGACTTCACCGCGCAGGACCGTGAACTCGAGGTGCTCGGGCGCCGCGTCGATGAGCTCCGCGAGGTCGTCCGGGTCAACGAGCTCTGTGCCGTCGACGCCGACGAGCAGGTCCCCGACCGCCAGGCCGGACCTCGCCGCCGGACTGTCTTCCTCGACCTCGCGCACCAGCAGACCATCGTGCGGCGCAAGACCGACGGCCGCACGCATTCGCGAAGCGATCCACGGCGGCGCGATCGTGATGCCAAGGCGGATCCGCTCGAGCTGCTCGCCGGCCGCGAGCTTGGCCAGTCGCTCGCGGAAGCCCTCGTCGGCGGGCAGCGCCACGTAGAACCCACGGCCCAGGCGACTCGTGTTGATGCCCAACAGCCGACCCTCGCTATCGAGCAGCGGGCTGCCGGAGGAGCCCGGCGCCAGCGGCGCTGTGTGCTCGATGCTGCCGTGGATGCGTCGTCCGTGCGGGCCCCGGAAGGCATCGTCGATGGCGGAGACGAGCCCAGCCGTGAGGCGCGGACCGTTCGCGGCCAGCCCGACCGCGAAGACGACCGATCCCACCGCCGGCGGCGCTTCGGCATAGGCGAGGGCCGGTCCCGGATCGGCGACCTCGAGCACCGCCAGGTCACCGTCGTGGTCGACGCCGACGACGCTGGCCTCGAGCTTGCGGCCATCTGCGACTCGAACCGGCATGCGCTCGGCACCGATGCTGTGGGCGTTGGCGACCAGGTGACGGTCGGAGATGATCACGGCGCAGGCCGCCGAACGTCCGTGGCCCAGGCGCACGACCGAAGCGGCGCTGCGTTCGACCACCGCCTGCGCGGTAGTGGCGATCTCCTCAAGCATGGGGCCAGACCCTCCAGGTGCAAGTTGCAGATTGCAAGTTACTACGAACTACTCACAGGTGGCAATCCCGGACCGCTAAGATGGCGCGCATGGCAGACGACCCCTCCCCGCTGGCGCAGGCGCTGGACCGCGTCGGCGATCGCTGGTCGCTCCTCATCGTCGACGCGCTCATGACCTCACCCCTACGCTTCGGCGAGCTGTCGAAGACAGTGGCCGGTATCGCGCCCAACGTGCTCAGCGTGCGCCTCGAGCGACT